>Ga0181589_10001031_pt1 | contig 21348 bp, 10 predicted proteins | sample 071ome_25_FD_132444 | JGI IMG/M metagenome (GOLD analysis project Ga0181589, IMG submission 132444) | Coastal salt marsh microbial communities from the Groves Creek Marsh, Skidaway Island, Georgia - 071410BT metaG (megahit assembly) | ecosystem: Environmental > Aquatic > Marine > Intertidal...
ATCGTCGTCGTCGTCGTCGTCGTCGTCGTCGTCCTCGTCCTCGTCATCGTCGTCGTCGTCGTCGTCGTCGTCAGCATCCATGTCCTCAGACGATTCTGATTCTTCTCCACTATCTTCGCTGTTTTCCTCGCCGCCGTCGTCGTCCTCGTCGTCTTCAGCGTCATCGTCATCGTCGTCTGAATCCTCATCATCATCGCTTTCCTCGTCGTCCTCGTCGTCGTCATTCGCCATGAGAGGATCCATCTCCTTCGCCACATCCATGGCGTCATCCTCGTTGTCGTCGTCGTCGTCGTCGTCGTCGTCGTCGTCGAAAAGAGAGGCTTTGACGCCGAGAGATATTTTGTTCGTCGACGCGTCCACCTTGAGCACCTTGGTGCGAACTCTCTCTCCCGGTTGCACGTGCGCGGCCAAGTCGCCGGAGATGCGCGCATCCGCGAACATCGAGATGTGACAGAGACCCGAAAGTTTCGTTCCGTCAAGTCCGATGAAGACGCCGTAAGGTTGAACCCGGCGAACGGTGCCCATCAAAACGTCTCCCTCGCTCACTCCGGAAACGTCCGCGTTACCCTGCGCGGCGTCGTTTTCACGGAATGAAATTTCAACTCGTCCCTTTGCGGCATCTGCGCTCACGATGCGACCTTCGACCAACTTTCCGGGTGGAAATTCCTTAGCCGGGTCGGCGACGAACCCATCCGCAAGATTTGAGAGTTTGCACATGGCATCGACGCGACGCGAAAGGGAGATGAAACATCCCTTGTTCGACGTGGACTTGACGTACCCCTTGACGCGTTCGCCCGGAACGAGCGTCGATATGTCTTCAATCTCGGCATCCATCGTTTTTTTGCGCTTGTTTGCGAGTCGGGACTCGCGAAGAGATAAGTCAACCTCTCCATTCGATGACACGTGCAACACACGCACTTGAATCGCTTGACCGACGTCGTACGACGAGCACGGATCGTCTTTCAATTCATCCGCCATGTCCGTCAAGTGCACGCGACCGGCAGAGTGAGATCCGAGCTGCACCATCAAACCGACGTTTTTAGCGACTCGAGTGACGATGCCCTGCACCTTGGCGCCGACGCACACGCGAGACGAACCGGCGGCATCCGTGCGAAGACTTAAATCGATGCGCTTTTTGCTCGCCTTGACGCCGACGACCGTCGCGCGCACGCGAGCGCCGACGGAAAACCGAGAGTTGAGCGCTCGCTCGAGTTCCGCTACTTTGCTCGACGTCTCAATCGTTGGGATGAACGCCGTGACGCCCGGGGCGACGGTGACTTTTAATCCGTCGTGCGCGACGGCGACGACGTACGCGTCGATTTCGTCCCCGATGGACACGTGATCCAGACTGAACGCCTCTCGTCGACGCATGGACAAGTCTAATAATCCTCCACGATCACCCGCGAGACCGAGCACGGTGGCTTCAACCTTTGAACCCACGGATAGGGATTCGAGCGGGGCGTCTTCGTCGGGACTAAACTCGCTAATGTAAAGACGACCGCGAGCGTTGTTCGGAAGCGCGACCAACGCTTGAAGAGGTTGTACCTCTGACACGACGCCGTTCACCACCGTGCCGGCCGCTATTCGTCCGCCAGATTTGGTGGACGTCGTCACGGGCACCGTCAACAAAAGCCGTCCGCCGTCCCCGGCGGGAAGTTGCGCGACGACAGCCTTGACGCGCTGCGTCGGCTGGAAACGCTCGGATGGATCCTCGTAGGCGAGATTAAAGTGGTTCACGGGCGCGAAACCAATCAGACCGTGATGGTTCGGAAGGGACAAGGCGACGTATTCAGCCTTGATGAGTTCGACGTCCGCGTCGACGCGATCGCCAACCTTGAGCTTTTTCAGACTCTTCGTTGATGACGTCTTGTTTCGCTTGAAGGCGTCCAAGCCCGAACGCATGCCGATGTCTACGACGCCCTCTCTTCTGCTCACGTCTAAGACGTATCCACTCACCTCAGCGCCGGATTCAACGTTCGCGTCGTCGGGGAGCTGATGAGGCGTGACGAGACCGACGACATTCGAGTCAAACGGAATGTCCACGAGCACTCCGTAGTCCTTCGTCTCGTTAACGGACACGTCCAACCAAGAACCGGGTTTGAGCTTTCCAGCAGTCTCCGGGGAGATGCCCACGCCTTCGGTGTCCACGTCTCGCTCGTCTAAGAAGTCCAAATCGTTGAAAAACGAACGAATCAACGGTGCGTCGCTCAGCGGAGATGACGTCGCCGACAATTTGAGGGAGAGCGACAATCGAGGCGTCGGAGACGACGTGTCCACGGAGAGCACCAACGCGTTCACCGTCTTGCCGACCGGGTACGCGTCGTGTATGTCGACGGCGGCGCCATCCGTCAGCTGCGAAGGCGGCGCTAGACCGGTGAGCCTATCCAAAAATCGAACAAAGACGCCGGCCGAGTTGGCCGACGCCACGTATCCCGGGAAGACGGATCCCGGTGTCGCCGATTCCGCAGTCGAAGGAATCTTTGACTGTCGCGCGCTTTCGACGAGAGAGATTTTACGCGACATGACGGCTCGAGTCGGTTTACTCTCGAGAACCACGAGCGGACCGATCTCGTCCCCTGGATTGAGCACGGCGCTCAAGCCTTGCGCCGTCAACGGATGATCCGACAAGTGCGCGAGAGACACGACTCCGGGCGCGTTGCCCTTTTCAGTCTTAAACACCACCTCGACGTTGCCCGAGTTCGCGACAACGTGCATGACGACCGCTTTTTCCACGATGGTTCCCGGAATCACGTCCAAAGCCGACGCCGTGACGGCCACCGACGCGCTGGCACCGTCGACGGCGTCGGACGCGAGCGACAGTCGTAAACGACCGGTTCCGTCCACGGACACCACGGTGACGCGCACAACCTGGCCGACGCCGAACGCGTCCGTCGGTTTTTGATCTCTGAGTAAACCTAAATCGCTCGTCCCGGCCAATCCTTTTAAATCTCCGTACAAGGAGACAAAGACGCCGTATTCGTTGACGCCCGTCACGACGCCGTGCGTCACCGATCCCGGAATGGCGTCTTCGACGGTGGCGATGACGGCGAGGTCAGACTTGATGAGCGTTCTCTTGTGAGACACCGTCGCGCGACGGCTATTTCTGTCGACGTTGAGCACTCTAAACTTTAATTTCGCCCCGGGAACCACCTTGGACGACGTCGTTCGACCGACGATGTCCGAGACGTGCAAGGGAGGACAGAGCGCCTTGATACCCTCGGCGAGCTTGACGATGGCGCCGTAGTGCTCGACGGCGACCACTTCACCGTTGACGAGCATGCCCGGAATGAGTTCATCGAGAGAAAAGAAGGGTTGCGCCATGACGGAGGATTTGAGACTCACGCTCACTACTCCGTCCAACAGACGATGACCGATGACGCGCACGTTGACGGTTCTCCCAACCTTGAATTTCTTCTCAACCTTGTCCACGCGCTCATCCGACAGCTGCGAGACGTGCGCGTAACCCACGACGTCGCGATCGCCGTCCGGGATGTTGAGCGATACGCCTTGTCCCGCGTCCACTCTTTCGATTTTAGCCGTCTGAAACGTCTTTCCGAGCTTGGGCAGCTCAACGGCAGAGTGTTCGAGAAGATGAGGTAAAAGCGTCAAGCAGATGCGCTTCGCCGCGGAATCGACAAAAATGATTCGTGCGCGCATGCGTTGACCGACTTTAAACGCCGGGGACACGCCTGTCGGGGCGTTGACGTGAAAGCAATCCACCGTACCGGAAAAGTACGTCATAAAGGAAACCGACAACCCGTCGGATAGGATTTGCTTCACTCTTGAATTCACGAGCATGCCCGGAAGCAGCGTCGACACGTTCATCGCCGAGGTTTCGTGCGCCACCGTGCTCGAGATTCGTTTCTGGTCGCTCGTGACGGTGAAGTATCCCTTGTTACCTTTGGGCGCCGACGCGATGACGACGTCAAGAATTTTCCCTTTGCGCACATTGACGTCGCTCGCGACGTTCTTCTTCGGCAAGAATCCGCTCGTGCCCTCTATGCCAAAGCTCAGGATGTATCCGTGATCTTCGACGCTCTGCACGACCGCGGGCGCGACCGATCCCTCGGTGAGACTATCCGCGCGAATGCCCGCGCACACGCGCTCCAAGCGGAGAGACAATTCGATGCGCTTACCACCCGTCTTCCCCTTCTCCAGGCTCAACACCGCGCATCTGAGCACGTCGCCGGGCGCGTAGAGCGACTCTATGCTCACGGAATCGTCCTCATCCTCATCCTCGTCGTCGCTATGCTCGGCGTCGTCCGAAGACTCGGACTCGGAGTCGGACGCCGCCTCGCTGCCGCCGCTCGATTTTCGCCTTCCGAACGCATCGCTCACCTCATCGCGCGCCACCGTGCCGCGCAAACCATCCGGAAGACTCATCACTAATCCTCGCGGCGTCACCTCGGAAACGACGCCCAAAATCTTTGCCCCGGGTCGCAGCGACTTGTACTTCAGCGTCTCGACAAACTTGGCCCCTCCGACCGATGCGCGCGTGCTCGCCCCCTTGGCCGCGCGCGCGATCGCCGCGAACGGATCATCGCCGTCATCATCGTCGTCATCACCACCTCCCGACCCCCCTCGTCGTCGCGTGCGTCGCGCGCGGTCGTCGTTCTCATCATCGCTCGCTCCGCCGCCGCCGCCGCCGCGAGGAAACGCATCCTCGTCGCCGCCTCGCGGGAACGCGTCCGCGTCGACGTCGTCGTCATCGACGTCACGACCGACCGCGCGTGCGTCATCGCCGTCGTCGTCGCCGCGCGATCTCGATCCGCGCGCGCGCGCGCCCATCGCGCCGTCGAGTGTCGCGCCGTCGTCTCGCGCGCGCAGCTCAAGTTTGGAGAAAAAGTGAAAAGCACACCGTCTGACTGTTTACACATAGGAGGAAGGAAGAGAATGACATGTCCCTCTGTACGCTCTCTTCGCGCGCCGCGCGCTTTCCATCTAAAACGGCACGAATTTACGAGCGATGTCGACGAGTACTTTCGGCACGAGCGGACGCTCGTCGACGAAGGATGGGAGTTTTCGACCGAAGATGGAGTCGGTGATGTCGTCGAGGAGGACGTCGCGGCCGAGAATCGGGTCGGTGACGAAGGGATCGGTATGCGTCTTGTCCGGATAGTAGCGCTCGTCGACGGAGACGCCGATGGAGCGCAACGCGCGCGCGAACATTCTCGATTGTTCGGGAGGCGCCGACGTGTCAGCCTCGCCGTGACAGAGCATGACGGGTGGAATGATGCGCACGTTTTCTCGCACGTCGCGTTCGCGCGTGATGGACACGGGCGACGCGCGAGGGAGAGCCTCGGCGGCGCGCGCGCCGGTGAAACCAGCCTCCATGATTGACCAAAAGACGTTCTTGTACAGACCCTGCCGATGGACGTGCTCGATGAGCGCGGCGTCGTCCGGCGCGTACACGCCGGATATGCCTATAAATCTCGAAACGGCGGCGGGCGACCACGCGTTCGGCACCGCTCGCTGATCTCGTCGTTCCGCTCTCGCCACCCACTCAATCTGTCTAAGTAGACACGTCGCCGCGATGTGCGCGCCCGCGGATTGACCCACGACGACGACTCGCCGTTTATCGCCGCCGAGCGCGTCCAACCGCTCGAGCACCCATCCCACGCCCTTCCCGACGTCTGCGATCATATCCCCCACCGTCCCCTGCGGAAAATTTCTATAATCTAAAGACGCCACGATGACGCCTCGTCTCGCCAAACGTTGCGCCAAGAGCGCGCCCCACGCCTTGTATCCGATGATCCACATCCCGCCGGTGACGAAAATCACCACCGGTCGTCTCTCGTCGTCTGCGTCTGCGGCGGAGTCATCCTCGTCGCGCGCACCGCTCATCGACGCCTCACCGCGACCGCGACCACCATCGTCGTCGTCGTCGCGTCTCCCCTCGCCCCTGGCACCCGCGGTGACGCGTCGTCGTCGCGCTCGTCTCGCCGCGCTCGCCCCGGGCGGAAAATATAAATCTAAAAAGTTTCTCCCGCACCCGCCGTAACACACCCCTCGCGCGCCGTCCTCGTCCGTCGCGTACGTCCACGCGACGCGTAAAAACGCCGGCGATAACACGATCGAGTACACGACCAATCCCGCGAGCTTGAAGACCCAGGACACGGTGGAGTAGCGCGCCAACCGAATCGTCAAACGCGCGACCGTCACCAATCGTCTCGCGGACGCGCGCGGCCGTCTCGCCAAAGAGGCGAGGACGAGGACGAGGACCGCCGCGGAGAGACGACGCGGCATGTCGCGACGTCGCTCTTCGCGTCGTTCAGACGACGATGACGACGACGGTGTGCGCGTGAGTCAAAGATTGACGACGAAGAGACGACGCGCAAAAGGTCACGTCATACCGCGACGCGCGTCGACGACGACGACGACGCGCGATGGACGCGGAAACGCGCGTGGAGACGACGAGCATCTTCGCGCGCGCGATCGAGCGCGTTGCGGACGCGCTAGGCGCGTCTCCGCGATCGGTGGTGGTGGTTTTCGCGACGTGCGCGGTGGGCGCGGTGATGGCGCGAATGATGATGACGACGACGACGACGACGACGCGCGCGATGGACGACGACGACGCGCCGACGGGTTCTAAGGATAGACACAGAGACGCCCGCATGCGCGCGCTCGAATTGCGCGAGGAGGCGCTTCGAGAGGCGTCGGTGTCGTCGAGACGATTGAATCGAGACGAACGCGACGAGGCGGCGGTGGCCAAGCGACTGGCGGAGATCGACGCGAAAGCTGCGCGTTTAGGCGTCGTCGCGCGAGGGAAAGGACGGAAATTGGGCGGTGGGACCGATGGGTCGAGTTCGGGACGTCCGGAGTGGAATCCTCTCATGGGAGGGTCGGCGTCTCGAGGGTATCGGCCGACTCCGCGCGCCCGACCGGGCGGCGGCGGCTGAGCCCGGTAGAGTCGCGAGCGAAAAAGATAAAGAAGGTCTTTTCGTTCGCGGCGCTACGCGTTCACGTCATTCGTGTGCGGTGGTTTTAGCGGGGAAAACGACGTGACGTCGACGAGCGAACGATTCATTCTCAGAGTCTGTTCGTCGACCGATTCCGTTTCCCGATTCTCGTCCTTCGAGACGCCGCCGAGACGAAACTTGTAAAAATTGTACACTCCATCTTCACACACCGTCACGCGCGAAGATTTATGTCATGTCGCGAACGCCAAGCAAACGCGTCGTCGTTCGACTCTTTCTCGCGGGTGACTGTATGCCCGCGCGCGGGGTCGATTGCGTGTTGCCGTATCCGCTCGACGACGCGCGCGCCGTCTTGAGAGAGACGTGTTGCCGACACGCCAGAGACTACGTGCGACTCGCCCTCGACGCGTCGACACTGTCGTCGGCGCCGCAACACACGTTTACGAGCCTTCTCGGAGATTTGTTGGACGAGAAACAGCGACGAGCACCGTGTTTCTCACTGGTGAACCTCGAGACGGCGCTCACGTCGACATCGGATGATTTTTGGCTCGGGAAACCGGTGTGTTATCGAGCGAGCGAACGAAATGGAATCGGTCTTCTCGAGACGCTTGGCGTCGACTGCGTGACGATTGCGAATAATCACGCCCTCGATTTTTCTTTGCGAGGGTTTGAAGACACGGTGCGCGCGCTCGAGGCGTCGGGGACGTTGGATTTCGTCGGCGGCGGCGTGAACGCCGACGAGGCGTTTCGATGGAGACGATTTGAGAGCGGTGGGGTCTCCGCGCTCGGCGTGTGTTTTGAAAATTCGGGCGTCCCACGCGAGTGGAGAGCGACGTCGAGCGCGCCGGGTCTTGCGCTCATGACCGCCGACGACGACGTGCACAGACTCCTGTCGACGGTGCGCGAAGAAAAGCGTCGCCATCCGTCGTCCACGATCATCGTCAGTTGTCACTGGGGCTCAAACTGGGGATGGGACGTCTCGCCGACGATTGAACACATTGCGAGACGTTTGGTCGAGTCGGGATGCGACATCGTGCATGGCCACTCGTCGCATCACCCTCGACGTTGCGAGCTGTACGAGGACAAGTTGATCGTGTACGGCTGCGGCGAACTCCTCAACGACTACGAAGGCATCGGCGACCACGCAGGATTTCCAGCCTCGACGTTCGCCGGCGATTTGAGATTTGCATACTTTCCAGAATACGACGTTCTCGACGCGTCGGCGCGCCGAGTGTTCGCGCACATGGATATCGTCGTGTTTCGACAAGCGAACTGTTTCGCGCTCGAACGCGCCGACGCGGACGCCGTCGAACGGGTCCGTCGCGCGCTCGCGCCGCAATACGCGCTCGGGGGATTACGTTTGGAGCGCGACACGCGCGCGGCGACGCTCGTCGCGACGCCCACACGCGTGGTGAAACGATGATGATAGATTTACATCGCGTCGCGCGTCTACGCGATGATCCCGCACGGCACCGGCACGCGACCCAGGAGGTGCGGAACGATTATCGAAAGCCGTCGCATGACCGACCGAGGTGACGCATGAAAATACTATCTTCGATACCTCTTACACTAACTTAACTGTCTACGAATACATGGTGGGCGCGACGACTCGATTCGACTTGCGACGACTCGACTCGATGCGAGCGACGTCACTCACGGATGCGTCTCGCGGTCGGGCTGCGCGATGGCTAAATTTTCAAAGTCGACGTCGGAGGCGCGCGGGTGCTCGACGAGAAAGAGGTGAAAACAGCCGACGCCATCGTCAGCGAGGGGGGCGTCTCCGTCCTCTCGGACGTCGATGACGGCGTCACCACCACCACTTTCATTTTCACGCTCGCCGTCGTCTTCGTCGTCGCGCGAGACACCCGACTGCGCGCGAGAACGCACACGCGCGACGTAAAAGTCGGGTCGTGGGACTTCGTTTTGGTTCAAACCGAGCGACGCGATTCTGCCGGCGATTGAGTTAGTGATGCCCTCAAACATAGCTTCCCAATCGCGCACGAAGTGCGTGTTGAACGGATTGAGATCCGTTCGAGGTCGAAGCGACGCAGTGAGTCCGAGTATGATGCAGAAATCTAAAATTTCTCCAAACAGGTATCGCGCCCATCGGCGGTTGGGCGTGAGCGCCTCGCCGAGACCGGTGATGATTTTCCCAGAGATGAACCAAAACACGAGCGCTTGCGTGCGTCTAAAGATGCTCCCCTTGGCGGCCAAGAGCGCACCCGCCATCGCGCCTTCTCCAGTGTTCTGCGCGTGCTGCACCATCAACGCCTGAAGCCGCAACGACTTGAGATTTTGCGTCGCGTTGGCGATGATGGTGGCAAGCATGCTTGGATAGGCGAGATAAAACCCAATCAAAACGAAAGACTGCGACAAAAACCGAGCCATCACGTTCATGGCGAACATGCCAAAGTAAAACGAGCCCGTGACGAATATCTCCCATCGCTCCATTCTCCGTTTCGTGATGAGCCAGCCGAACGAAATCACCAACCACGTGCATAAAAAGGTTGACTGGTTGAGCGAGAGAAAGACGACGAATAACGCGCTCTCAATGTTCGACCCGTTCGGGGCGTTGAAACGCTCCTTAAGCAGCGGCAATCCCTCCGACGTCTTCGACGCGTTCACCCAGAACCGATTCGCGGCGAACAACCACGCCAATCGAGTCAACATTTGTAATAAAAGCAATCCGTGGAGCCACGTCACACGCTCCCTGTGCCTCCACAGCAGAGCGGACGTCGCGACGACGCCGATGATCCACACAATGATAAATCCCATGAAGACACGTGCCGAGAATCTATACTCTGAACTCACGTGATCACCTCCCGGATTCGTCTGCACCACCGTCGCCACCACCGTCACCTCGGCGTTTTGGTCGCACGCCATCACCGAAAACGTCGTGCGCGTCGTCGTCGAAATAACTCGCGTCGTTTCGGTCCCCGACGTCATTCGCATCGCCACGCACCCCTCCGCACCGACGTATTCGGTCGCGATCGTGCGTTCACACGCCTCCGCGCCCGTTCCCGCCGCCTCGATCGGACGATCTATGACGCCTCGCGGACACGACAACGCCCAGACGTCGGCGCTCGGAGGGTCGACGTCGAGCGTTCGCACGACGAGTTCGCCGCCGCTCAAAAATCCAAAGAGCGCCGCGTCCACGTACGACGTCGCCGGTACGCCCGTGTTCAACGTCGCGCGAACGTTCGTCACCAATCCCTCGCACAGCGTCGCGAACGAAACGACGACACAGAGCGCGAGAACCGAAGAATATACTAGTACACCAAGCCGCCGCCGTCGCCGCCGACGACGACACGCCGCCGCCGCGTCTCTCTCCCCACCCCTCCGCCCGATGTCTCCCCACCGACGCGTCGACGACGACGACGACGACGACGACGACGACGACGACGACGACGACGACGCGACCGCATCGACGCGCGTCGTCTCGCGCGTCATCTCGCGCGTTCGAACGCACGACGAACGAATACAGTGCGTGAATCAATCAATACGCCACGTCGACCCCGACGACGTGTCGACGCCCCTCGCCGGTCGTTCCTTCGCGCGCGGACGCGTTCGCGCGCGCGATGGACAGCGACTCGCGCGCGCGCTCGATCGATCGATCGATCGATCGACGCACCGATCGCGCGGCTCGACGCGTCGTCGAGTGTCGTCGCGTCGTGTTTTTTCATTTCTGCGCGGTGAAAATTCAATTCATTCATTCGTGTCGCCGCACACGCGCGCGCGCGACTGGACGCTCGACTCGACGCATCCTCGAGCGCGGCGATGGCGTCCTCGTCGTCCTCGTCGTCTTCGTCCTTCGCGCGCGCGCTCGAGGATGCGCGCGCGTTGGCGAGAGAAACGCGGCAACTCTTGGATTCGCGAGACGACGAGAGGGACGACGCGGCGCGCGCGAAAAAGAGTCTCGAGGCGCGACGACGGGCGAACGGGTTACGGGCGAAAGTGCGTGCGCTGTCGCTCCTCGTCGCGAGGGAGGAGGAGGGTGAGAATCGCGCGACGACGAGCGAACGAGAACGACGACGAGACGCCGTCGAGACGCTCGAGGCGGAGGCGGAACGCGCGGCGAGACGGTGCGCGGAGAGGAGGACGACGGCGCGCGATCGGACCGCGCGGACGCCCGCTCGCACCGACACCACCACGGGCACGAGCGATGATGCGTCGCACCGCGCCGTCGGCGACGGCGGCGGCGCGCGCCGAAACGACGAAGACGGAGACGACGACGTCGAGGACCCGCGTATTCTGTTGCGTCGCCAACGCGAGACGATGGACGAACAAGACGACGCGTTGGATGAATTATCCATCGTCGCCTCTCGCACGAGGGACATCTCGCTCGCGGTGAACGAGGAATTGGATTTACACGCGAAATTATTAGACGGTATGGACGACGAGGTGGAGGACACGAGGGAGAGATTGCTGGCGGCGACGAGGGCGGCGAGGCACATGATGCGCCGCGGGTCGAATTGTCGCTCGGCGTGCATCGCGACGGTGGTCGTCGCGTTGTGCTTTCTCATTCTTCTCTTGATCATTAAATTACAGAGATGACGTTTCGTTATGACGTCGCGGGTCGATGAAACGCGGGTCGCGATGGTCGACGGTTTCGGAGGGACGACGACAAAATGTACAAACTAGTAGCGAATAGTATGTGCGCCGCTCGCGCGTGTAAAACATACACAGAAAAGGCCAAACACAGCACACCAGAGCGAACGAACGCACGCGTTCGTCCGCGGCGTCGGCGTCCCAAGACATCGAGTCAATCATTCTTTCGCTCGAGTCGTTCGCGTCACACCGCGACGCCGCCGCGACGCGATCGTCTCGAATCCTCGCGGCGACGACGGACGGCCGAACGGACGCGTCGCGCATCACGCGTCGAGTCTCGAGCGATGCGCGTCGCCCCGAGGACGGCGCGCGCGCGCGCGACGCACCGCTCCGTCACCGCGCATGACAAAGTTTTAAAAAATAAAAGGGGCGTCGCGCGTGCGCCGTCGCGCACGCACCGTCGCGCGGTGACGACGGCGGCATCGGCGTCGTCGTCGTCTTTAGTCGTGGACGAGAGCGACGACGAACGATCGACGGTGGCGCGAGGGACGGATCCGGAGCGATTGGAGGCGCTTCTGGACAAGGCGGCGACGGCGCCGGTGTCGGTGCAAGACATCGAAGAGTTTTATCCGTACAGATTGGATGAGTTTCAGGTGGTGGCGACAGAATTATTAGTGCACGGATCCTCCGTCGTCGTGTCCGCGCCCACGGGGAGTGGGAAGACGTTGGTGGGCGAGACGGCGATTTTAACGGCGTTGGCGAGGGGCGAAAAGGCTATTTACACGACGCCGTTAAAGGCGTTGTCGAATCAAAAGTTACGAGAGTTTCAGAAAATATTCGGGAAGAGGCGGTGTGGTTTGAAGACGGGAGACGTCGACATCAACGGTGATGCGGACGTGATGATCATGACGACGGAAATTTTGAGGAATATGCTGTATTCGAGCGCCGCGGGAGGGAGAGACGACGAGAGGTTGGCAGACGTGAGCATCATCGTTCTCGATGAAGTTCATTACCTCGCCGATCGATCGAGAGGCACGGTGTGGGAAGAGACGATCATTTATTGTCCGTCTCGCATACAGCTCTTGTGTCTTTCCGCCACGGTGGGTAACCCGGAAGACTTGTCTGGATGGATTGAAGAAGTGCACGGTCCGTGCGAGACGGTGGTGTCCAGCTATCGCCCGGTGCCTCTGACGTGGCAGTACAGCATGAAACCATCGCGAATGTATCCCGGAATCGGTCCGTTGATGAATTATAAAGGCACGAGACTGCATCACGATCTGTATCCTTTCACCAGGGAAGGTCTTTTACAACGAAACAACAACGACTGGGGGCAACAGGACGACTACGGACGAGGACAAAACGGACGAGAATCGGAGCGCGTTCTTCGAAGACGATTCGTTCCGCACGTGGAAACGACGGTGCAACAACTCATCGCTAGCGATATGATTCCCGCCGTGTGGTTCATTTTTAGTCGGAAAGGCTGCGATCAGGCTGTCAATTATCTCGTACAGGCTGGCGGAAATCTCGTCACTCGAGCGGAACAACAAGAAATTGACGACGCCCTGAAAGAGTTTTCTCAGGATAACAAGGCGGCGATTCGATCGGACATGGTCGAACCTCTTCGTCGAGGGATCGCCTCTCACCACGCCGGTCTACTTCCCGCGTGGAAAGGTTTGGTGGAGACGTTGTTTCAACGCGGCTTGATCAAAGTCGTCTTTGCCACCGAAACGCTCGCCGCAGGAGTGAATATGCCGGCGAGATGTTCCGTTCTCAGCGCACTGTCGAAGCGTGACGATCAGGGCCCTCGACTTTTGACGTCCAACGAATTTATGCAAATGGCTGGACGCGCAGGGCGACGCGGATTTGACACCGTGGGTCACGTCGTCTGTTGCCAGTCACCCTTTGAGGGACCGGATGAAGCCTTTGAGCTCGTGTTAGCGCCGCCAGAAAATCTCAAGTCGCGGTTTTCTATATCGTACGGTATGGTTTTGAATTTGTTACAAGGTCGGTCTCTCGAACAGGTGAAAGGCATCGTTGAGAGAAGTTTCGGCAACTATCTCGGAGGGAAGGCACGCTCAGTTCGCGAACGCGAACTCCAACGCGCAAACGACCAGATCAAAACTCTTACGGCTCAAATCGAAGAAACAAACAGCGATGAAGAAGCTGGTGAATGGAGACGTTTCGTAAAATTGGATGAGCGGTTGAAGGAGGAGAAACGATTACTCAAAATTTTGGTGCGACAAGCCGCCGAAGCGCACGCGGACGAGATTCGCGAAACTCTTCGATACGAGCTCGAAACAAGACCGGGTCCCGTCTTGGTTGCGATCGATATCGGAGATAACGCTGTTCGACGTCGGAAAGAGCGCAAATCGGCGACCATCGCGTTGTTTGAAGACGACTCCGTGAAGGTTGAGGGAGAGGATTTCGCCGGCGAATGGAGACTGCAAGATATTGACGACGACGCCTCGGTCGATTTGGACCGCCTCATGGGCGATTTCGAGGATGAATCCTCTGACGACGAATTTTTGCAGTCTTTTGATGAGAGCGATGGGTTACCTCGAGGCGTCATCGCCGCAGCTGTCGTCGAAGCGGTTCCGGCGGCTAAAATTGCGCCGACGGCAAGCGCGGTTGGCAAACCGTATCCCATGGGTGAATTCACAGCTCTTGGGAGTGATGGCTGTTGGTACCGTTTTTATTCGGATAGAGTCAAGTATATTTGCGACGATACTTTGCATTTGGCCGACTTTGAGCTCGCCGGGTCCCCACCCGCGTCGAGCAGCCTGCGTTGGATACGAGCAAGCGGCGGCGGCGTGTGGAAGGCGGACACATCGAAGAAGACGAAGCCCGTCGCGGAGCGCATTCCGACTGATCCAAGCAACTTTACTATGCTTGATCAGGCGGTTGAATCGGCAGAATTTATCGAAGCACAAAAGTTGCAGATCCAACAAACTCGAGAGGAGATTAGTCAGCTTTCGCACATCGCTGATTTGCGCAAAACTGCAAAACAGCAAAAGAAGCGTGAAACCAAGCTGAAAAAACTCAAAGAGAGACGAGACAACATTGAGCAGAGGATTAAAGAGTATTCCGCCGCCGGTTGGGACGAGTTTCTGAGAGTGGTTGATATTCTCGTCGAGTGCGGGGCGCTCGAACGAGAGTCCCTCAGTTTACTTGAGTTTGGTGAAGTTTGCGCAAACTTGAGAGGCGAAAACGAACTCTGGCTCGGCATGACGATGTCTTCAGATGCCCTTGCGCATCTTGACGCGCCCACTTTGGCCGGCTTTGCGGGCGCTCTATGCATGGATAATCGTCCAGCCACGTGCTTCTACGGCGCCTCGGAAGAGCTCGTTCGAGTTCTCGAGGATCTCGAACCAGCAATGGGTGACCTCTTGTATCTTCAATTGTCTTCCAGAATCGATATGCCCGTCAGTTTAAGTTATGAGATTGCGGCGTTGGTCGAGTCTTGGGCGTCCGGTACGTCGTGGGATCAAATTCGCCGAGACACGACGTTGGACGAGGGAGACATCGCGCGCTTATTCCGTCGCACCGCCGAACTTCTCGCACAAATTCCACGCATTCCTCACCTTCCCGAGAGTCTCAAGGCGACCGCGAAAAAAGCGAACGATGTCGTCAATAGGCCTCCGATTAGTGATTTATCGTAGAAAGTAGATTTCATTAGATTTGTGTTATAAACTACAGTAGCTGCGTTTCTTTGCCTTTGTCTTTGTCGCCGCTTTCGGTTTCGCCGTCAACGTACACGAAACCGCCCCATCCCACTTTCCCCTGAAAGTACGTATTCTCGATCACCCCGCGCATCTTCAACGCCTCGTTCGTGCGCTCCTTCCCCACACGCAGCATGACGTTCCCTCCCTTGGCGTCCGAGCACACGCCGCCCACCATGTTCCCGTTCACCAGCACGCACTCGCCGCCCATCATCAACTTTGTCGTCACGCGCATGGCGTCCGCGCGCTCGTCCTCGCGCTCGCGCGCTTCGTCCACGATCGACGCACACGCGCGAACCGAGGTGAGGAATCTCGACGCCGCGAGCGCGTTAAACGGCATCGCGCGTCGTCGTATGGCGGTTCGGTTGACGCGATTCGATGGTTGGTGGCAACTAACCGTCTCTTTAGATGATATTTTACAACTACTAGGATTGCTGCTGCGTTTACTAAAACGCCCGTCTGGATCCTTTAGAAACGCGTCGCTTGTTTTTGACGATCTGCCCGCCTTGACCTCCAGACTTGAAATCAGCCTCTTGTTTCTCCAAGAAGGATAAGAGATCTTTCTGGCGCGCGCCGCGCTCGTCAGCCGCCTCGGCTTGTTCTTTAGATCGAGCATCCGCCATGAACCGATTATCCTTGCGCAATTCGCGCATGGCGCCTCTGCTTTCTTGTTTAAGCTGCTTCTTGAGCTTTCTTGCCTCGGCTCTTTCGCGGTTCGGATCGTAGTCACGACCTTTCTGGTATCCATCCTCTTCGTACATCGGATTGTACGTCTTGATGGCTTCGGCAGCCTTCTTGTGATAGGCGAGAGGAGATTTGACGGCACCCGCGAGCCCATCGTCCAATTCCTTGACAAAGGCGTTGCACGACTCGGCCAATTCCTTGTTCGTCTTCTTCAGAGCTTTTCGAAGGTTCACGATTGATCCACGGATGGGTGAGAGCATTTCCGACGCCGACGGCGTTTTCACGGCTGCGCGTGACAACTGGCGGAGGCACGCGACTGCGCCGTGTAACGCGGTCGACGAGAGTTTCTTCTCCTCGAGAGTTTGCCCAAAAATTCCATCTAATGCCTCAGGCAAGGAAAGTCGCTCAGCTTTCGTTCCTAGCGCCGCACTCAACCACGGACCGCCGATTTGTTCGGCGAGATGCGTGGGCAATCCGACGGCCCAATCCTTTGACGATTTCGAGGCGGTGTGAACCAGAGCGTTCATCAGTGCCAGCGCTTCGGGAAAGATTCTTTCAGCGCGCGTCGAGTACACGCTAGCCATGGTTGAGAGAATGACCGCCAAGCACGCGTCTCTGACTGATCTGATGGCGCAGTGCGCGAGTAAGTTGCCTATGTAGAGCGACACTGGCGTCATGACGGGATGCGACTTGTCCGTCGTGGGGAAGATGGCGGCGAACAGCGACAGTAGTAAAATAGTTCGAGATGGTGGCCATCCCGTTTCACCTTGACGAAGAGCTTGACGAAGTCGAGCGCTCATTTTCTCGATGCGGGCCTTGACGGCGGTGGCCGCGAAAAACGGTACTCGGGCGCTGACATCGACGATGTGGCTAGAGAGAACATCCAGATGATCCATGGGTAAAGGGCTTTGTCCGGCTAAGATTTCGAATCTTTGTAAAAGCAAACCAAATAATATTTGCGTTCGCTTTCTGTTTTCAGCCGCCAATGTGGGAGCATTGCAAGCTCGAATTCTAGTGATAATCGTCGACGCGTCTTCGGCGTTGTGATCGCCAATCATCGAGTCGAGGTCATCCGCGCTTTGGGGCATCGGAAACGTGAAAGGTATATCCGTTCGTGTCGGAACAGACTTTTTCTTCTCTTTGGCGCTCGTCACGAGTTTCTGAGAAGGCTGCGCCTCTCGCGCTTCGCTCGAGGTGGGGACGTCGTCCTCTTCTGCCTCTTCAATCTCTCGCAAAACTTTGGTGCGCTCGTCATCTTCTTCCTCGTCCTCGTCTTCGTCTTCCTCGTCATCTTCTTCCTCGTCCTCGTCATCTTCGTCATCACCGCTATCGCCTTCCTCCTCGTCACCACTTGCGTCGTCTTCATCGTCCTCGTCGTCTTCGGGCTCGATGCCGTCTTGGAGGATTCCCAACTTTCGAAGTCGATTCTTTCCTTGATCTAAACCTTTGTCGACGTTTTTCAGCTCCGATTTCAGAGACTTCCGGAGACGCGCCGCATCATCTAACTCTTCGTCGTCGTCGTCTTCTTCAGACGAGTCCGCCTCGGATGAATCCTCCTCGTCGCTTCCGCTTTCCTCTTCGTCCTCGTCGCTCTCGAGCGTGAAATTTTCCTCCAAGTCTTCGGCTCCACCGCGAGACTTGCGAGAGTCACCGTGTAAAGCCTCGTCCACTTCGTCATCTTGGTCGGATTTCTTCGCCCTGCGTCTTCGCGCGGCGTAGCCACCCTGAGGACCGTCGTCATCGGAACTCTCGTCGTCCGACGTCACTCCGCGCATGCGCTTCAATCTCTTCCGTTCAGCCTGCTCCAACGCGAGCTTTTCTTGCGCCTCCAACTCTTCCTGCGTTTTCGCTCTGTCCCCCGCTTGGCCTCGTCTCTCGAACGCCAGCGTTCGCGCCCACGTGTCGTATTCATCCTTCTCCTCGGGCGCCTTGACCTCGGCTCTCTTGGTCGGTTTCATGTGTCCGACGGCTTTTCGAAGCGCTCCCGCCAACAAGCCTCCCTGACTAATCTCTTTAAACTCGGCGTCGAGCTGTGTGAGCGTGTCATCGTCATCCTCGCGTTGTTTTTGCTTCTCCGCTTTGTGGAATTTACTCTTCGCTATGAGCTCGTCCATGACATCCTTTTTGGACTTTCTTCGCTCGGGCACGGCGTCGTCTTTGCCACGCTTGAGAGTGGGTTCAAAATCGCCACCACCAAAGTGTAAGCTGCGCGTCATCTCCTTGTCTAAGTTTTCATCGTCGTCGTCGTCGCCGTGCGTCGGTTTCGCCGTCATATCTCGCTCCGCGAGCGGCTGTCCGAGGTGCGTCAGCGTCTTGAAGCCGTCGTCGGCGTCGCCCTCGTCGGCGAGGGAAAAATTCTTCGACTTTTTCAATTGACGCAGACGCGCTTTCGCCAACCTCCCGATGCTCTTCTCTTCTTTGCTCAATCCATCGTCGTGCTCACCGAACCGTCGATCGACGAACGCGTTCGCCTTTCCGCTCGCCTCGTGTTCCCGCAATAGCGTTCGCCGTCTCTTTTCAATGGCTTCGGTGCGCGCCTTGAGCACGTTCCCTCGCTCTCCCTTCACCTTGCGTCCCAAGATGTCAAACTTTCTCCGATGACTCACGCTCTCGAACGCGCTCTTCACCCCTCCAGATCCACCATCCCTCGCCCCCGACGCGCCACCGCCGACGAAAAACTTTCGTTTGCCGCCGCTTCCCGGATTCGCCTTGCCCGCCTTTCGCTTCTTCGCCATGACGCGACGAGAACGGGCCGACGGACGACAAAGGACGACCGACGGGTCTCTCCCACCGCGTCCGCGTCCGCGTCGACTCGCACGCTCGCGACGACGACGCGCTCTGACGACGCCGACGAGCGCGGCGACGTGGTGGCGGCTGGGCGTACGTGTTCTCAACCCTAGATCTAAACCCTAAGCCATCTCGAACCGGTCGCGTCGTTTTCTCGGTCGAGGGCCGTTTCGCATGGCGACCAGGTCGCGGAGAGGGCGCGGAGGGCGCGTCGACGGTCGACGGGGATCGAGGAGAGGAGAGGAGACGCGTCGAGAGGTCAAAAACGATGCGAATGGATGATTGGAGTGGTGTGTGTGCTTTGGGGATGAATGGATCGATGGACTAGGAGGCACGGCGCGAGCGCGCGAACGAACGCGCGCGAGACGAATCAATAATCAATCACGGCGCGTCGACGACGGGCACCGGACGCCAGGGCACGGTGGAACCATCCATGAGGCCGATACCGCGAGCAGAGAGTTCGTCGCGCACGCGATCGGACTCGGCAAAGTCTTTGGCGTCGCGAGCTATCTTGCGTTGCTCGATTTTGGCGAGGAGTTCGTCCTCGGTTAAGCCGGCGCGGCGCAGCGCGCGCGCGCGGAGCTCGTCTAAAAGGACGTTTTCCTCATCCTTGGGCATGCCCACGGCCTCCATCAAGCCTTCCACCGTGTGGAGCAAAGATTTGAGCGCGCCGACGCGACCGACAGCCTTCTTTCCGGCTTTGGTGGTCATGAAATCATTCATCGATTTCAAAGGCGCGGAGAGCGCCGCCATTACGGCGGGCGTGTTCAAGTCATCGTTCAGTGCCTCGACAACTTGTTTCTCAGCCTCAACCGCGAGCTTCAACGCATCGGCAACGAGAGGAACGGGTTTTTTGTTCGTCTGTTCCTCTGCATCGGCGTCCCGAAGGATGGCGCGCACGTCGTGAACTGTCTGGTACAGGTAGAACACTCTGTCGGACGCCTCCTCGAGCGCGCGCTGCGTGTAGTTGATCGGCGCGCGATAGTGCGCGCCGAGAAGCATGAAGCGAAGCGCGAACGGGTGGTATTTATCCAGCACCTCTCGAATGGTGAAAAAGTTTCCGAGCGATTTGGACATTTTTTCAGAGTCAACCTTGACGAAACCGTTGTGCACCCAGTAACGAACAAACGGATCTTCATCCGCGCGCGCGCCGCAGTCGCACGCGGCGCACGACTGCGCGAGTTCGTTTTCGTGGTGCGGGAACACCAAATCCTGACCCCCGCCGTGAATATCGATTCTAGATCCCAACATTTTTTCAATCATGGCGCTGCACTCGATGTGCCACCCCGGTCGACCCTCGCCCCAAGGACTCGTCCACGTCGGCTCTCCGGGTTTCGCCGACTTCCACAGCGCGAAATCGGCGGGATTCTTTTTACGCTCATCGACGGCCACGCGTTCGCCCGCGCGGTTGTCTTCTTGGTTTCTTCCTGATAACACGCCGTACGCTGGAAGCGTGTCCACCGCGAAATACACGTCCCCATCCGCCTCGTACGCATTCCCCTTGGTGATCAATCGCTCGATGAAAGCGATGATATCATCCACACACTCCGTCGCGCGCGGTTCCACCGTCGGACGAAGGCACCCGAGCGCCGTCATGTCCTCATGGAACGCCTCGATGAATTTGTCCGTGAGCGCTTCGCACGTCTCCCCGCTCTCGTTCGACCTCTTAATAATCTTATCGTCAATGTCGGTAAAATTCCTACAGTACGTCACATCGTACCCGAGACGCATGAGTTGTCGATACAACACGTCAAAGGCGACGTACACGCGAGCGTGACCGATGTGCGAGTAATCGTACACGGTGACTCCGCACACGTACATTTGCACCCTCTTCCCAGCCGGGTCTCTCGGAACGAATAGTTCCTTCTTACGACTCATCGTGTTCAAGAGCCAGAGCTTGGATAAATCACGAGTCGTGTCCGAGACCGTCTCACTCGTCCCCACCGATTCGCTCGCCGCCGCGCTTCCGTACACACCTCTCGCGTTTCTCAGCAGCGTCGGCGCGTCGGCGCGAATGAGCGGCGACGCGCCCGCGCGTCTGTTCATCCACCCCGACGATGACGACGCCGAAGACGAGGACGACGAAGACGAGGACGACGACGCCACGATCAATCCTCTCCTCGCCGTCGTCGATCCTCCGCACGCCACCGCCCTCGTCGTCGTGGATGCACGCCGCGCGCTCACGCCCATGCGAAGCGTTCGCCCCCCTCCGTGCGCCAGCATCAACAATCCACTGTTCACGTGCGCCATCGCGGACGACGACGCCGTCATCGCTCTCTCTCCTCGCGCGTTCGCGCGCGTCGTCGTCTGCCGCACCACGCCCGCGTCGCGTCCCCGTCGAGGGCGCGCGTCTCTCGAATTTCTCTCTTTTCAGGAGAAGGGGGACTCCATGGCGAGTCCTGACCCTCCAAACGTGTGCCTTCGTCCACCCCAGAAAACCTTGGGTCCCGAGCCCGCGTCGACACACGCGCGCGCGCGAGCGAGAGCGCGAACGTAGAGAACGCGAGCGAGCGAGCGAGGCGCGAGTGTGATCGCGAGCGCGACCGACCGACCGAGGCGTCGCGCGAGGGCGCGAGCGTGCGCGAGCGTGCGTTTCGAAGAGTGACTCGAACGATGCACGCGTCGGCGCGAGCCTCGGTGATGACGCGCGGTGTGCGCGCGTGCTCGTCGTCGCGCGCGTCCGGCTCGACGAC
>Ga0181589_10001032_pt1 | contig 21348 bp, 21 predicted proteins | sample 071ome_25_FD_132444 | JGI IMG/M metagenome (GOLD analysis project Ga0181589, IMG submission 132444) | Coastal salt marsh microbial communities from the Groves Creek Marsh, Skidaway Island, Georgia - 071410BT metaG (megahit assembly) | ecosystem: Environmental > Aquatic > Marine > Intertidal...
CAAGGGCGATGTCCCAGGTGGAGTGATTGTGGTCGTTGGCAGGAAACAGGTCCTGTTCGATTTCCAGTTTGCCCAGGCCGATACCGGCATAGGGCTGCCAGCCACTGATCTGGTTCAGGTGATAGTTCAGGCCTACCCGGTAATAATCCAGATCGGATTCAGCCGTGCTGCCGGTATCAACATCGGAATCCAGTGTGTAGTAATCAATGGCGGTAGACAGGCGTCCGGTCAGGGGCAGTTCGCCGCCTACGGTTACACCGATGTCGTCGTCCTGGTTACGTTTGGAGTCAAAAAAGTAACCCACGATACCAGCAGAGATATTGGCGCTGTTGTCATATTCCTGGGCCATCAACAGATTGGATGACAGCAGAACAGAGGCCATTAAGGCGGTACGGGTTATTGCTTTGAGGGGAACCATGATCTTTCCTTTAAGTGTTGAATGACGGGATCGTCGGATGCGCATCTTAGAACTGCTGTAGAAAAATACAAAAGTTTTACGATGGTTTTAACCTTTTTTCCTGAAAAAGCAGGAATTCCTTGATCTGTACAGCTTGGTTAGGGCTATGCCGACCCGGAAACGGGTCGGCAGGATGGTGTTGAAAAGGGGGCAGGCTACAGGAAATTGTTCGGCCAAATCATGGTGCGCCACATGTGGGCGGATGGGGAGTCATCCATCCCCAGCCCCTCTTCCGGGTGGCGGAAGTTGCGGGCAATGATATCGTCAAAAAAGTCGATAGTGACGGGCTCGTCCAGTTCCTCAAAAAAATACAGGTCATAAAGGGTGACCTTGCGTGAGGTTTCATACCATTCATGCTGCATGGCATAGGCGGCATCCCGCTTGATATAGGCTGATGGCTCGTAATCCTCGCCGAACAGTTTCAGGTACAGTTCCGGATATTCATAGTTGTAGGCCGGGTCAGGGGTATAGCGCAGGGACTGATGGTATTTCACTGCCCAGGCCACTTCCTCTTCCACGTAGGGGGCGATCAGCTGGGCACCATAATAGCCGTGGTCCATCCGGATCAGGCAGGCATTGGTGATGTCATGCAGCAGGCAGGCCATGATGACCTTGTCGGGTTCATGGTTGTCATAGGCCCGTTTGGCGGCTTCCACCAGATGGCGGTAAGTGGATTCATTCATGCGATAGCGGAAGAAATCCTGCAGACAGGGTTTTTCCGGCATGCGGGGCAGGGCAGGGTTGTCGCCCATCATGAAGACATGTTTGTCGTCCACTTTTGCCAGCATTTCACTGCGGCGGTCTCCCAGGTCTGTGCCCACGGTACCCACTGGCTGGGGCAGTATCATGCGTTCACGGCCATCCTGGGGCCAGGGTCGGTTATCACTCATGTTGGTAAGCTGCTCTTGATAAATAAACCGGGTCAGTCGCTGGTGGGGTGCGCGTCCAGGTGTTCGCCGTTATCCAGCCAGCCATTGGCCTGCCAGCGGCCGATATTCTGCTGGGCATTGCAAACGCCGTCATTGGGCTGGGCAATCGAGCCATCCTCTTTTACCACAAAACACATGGCACCGGCATTGCGGCCATCCTGGATAGGACTCATCACGACCCTGACCTTTTCGCCCTTGCGGAAGGTATTGCCGGTCACCCCCTGACGCACGGCATGGATCGGGGCCGCACCTTCAAAACTCCAGGTCTGCATTTCACCGGAGGCATCCGGAGCCTCTATATACAGCCAGCTGTGCGGGCTGTTGAAGTGCCAGTCTGTCACCCGGCCTTCAACCAGCATATGCTGTTTCAGGTCGAACATGGCAAAGGAATGATGGGCATAGAGCATGCCGGGCAGCATACTGGCTGCGATAATAGCTATCACCGAAATGAGCGTTTTCATGGATCAATGATTCCTGTTGTTGATTCGTCAGTTGCCGGGATCGAAAATGGGATCAAAGGATTGCCCGGGCAGGTCCGGGAATTGGGAGTAGCCCCTGGGATCCTTGTACTCTGGATCGCCTGGCAGATAAAACTGGGTGGAGCCGTCCTCTGCCTTGTAGGAGTTGCTGCTGGTGGAGCATTCCCAATTCCTGATTCTTACACCAACGGCAGATAATTCAGGTCTGGCGTCATGGGTATAAACAGCTGACAGGGGTTTCACCAGACCGATCGGGTCATAAAAGGTTACCTGGGTGACCAGTTGTCTGGAGCCATCTTCGCGGGTGACCTGCTGCCAGGTTTCCACCAACTCAAACTGGTTGCTGGTCAGGGGCATGCCTCGCAGGTAATCGGCGGGATTAATCCATTTGGTCCAGATAATGAGTTTGTCACCATCCCAGAAACCGATACTGTCGCCATCAGCGGAATGCTGGGCGTCAATGTTGGCATGTTCCTGGTTGATATAGATGCGGCGCGTCTCATTCATCATGTCATTCATCATCCAGGACTGCGCCGGGGAGTGCACGAATTCCTTGATGTAAGGTTCCCAGAGCCAACGAGGCATCCCGGGGTATTCGCAATTGGTCAGCCGGTCGTAGAGCTGTTCGCCATACTGTTCCATTTCTGCGCGGCGTTCCCTGAACTGTTGTTCGTATGGCGGTGTAAGGACATTGGGGCGGATTTCGCCTCCCGGGGTGATAGCCGACATCAGTGAGCCGCCTTCTATAAACAGAGATGGCATGGTGTTGTTGCCGCTGGTCCACAGCCCGTCCCAGGAGGGTAGGGTATTACGCGTGTGAGTCGTGCCGCCGTTTGCCGCCTCCTGCAGATAACGGTAATGCTCGCTTGCCGTGGCAAAATCCCTTGCCGGCTGGATCACGGCAGGCATCCCGTCATCGATCTGGGAGGCGATGCCCTGGTCACTGTCCTGGGCCTGCAGGGCTTGCATGCAAGCAGTCAGACTGAAAATGACGAAAGTGAATCTGAGGCTAAGGAACCTGTTCATGATAATTTCCCGGAAAAATACCCTGGCAGTATAGGGTTGCCGCAAGAATCTCTGCAAGCTCGCGGGACTTGCGGGTTCTTAAAATAACAAGGTCAGGTCAGTATAAAAATAGACCGGGTCACCTTCATGAGTGGCATTCGGGGCAAGCGTGAAAAAATCACCGTTGAAGTGTTTCACGCCGCCCGCTTCCAGACGGAAAATATCCTTCTTCAGCCAGTGGCGAAACCGGAATTCGGCCTGATACCCGGCATCGTTGCCGCTCAATCCGCTAGCATCACGGATGCCTGAGCTTGAGAAGCTGTCAGTTTCTGACACCAGACGATTACGACGCACGGCAACCATGGCATCGGTTTTTGCGCTGGTCTTGATCTCCAGGCGCAGTTGGGTGGAATTGGTGTTGCTGCGGCCGAGTATGCCGTAAATGCTTGTGGGACCGTATTCGCGGCGCGGACCAAACAGGTTGTCGAAACGCTCGAAATCCATGTCACCCGGTTGCTTGTCTCCACTGCCCCGATCCCAGCTCACCTGCAGGTGTGGCTGCCAGGGGGTGTTAAAGGTGTAGCCCAGACCGGCATGGATAAAGGAGGAAGCGACATCCAGTGCCATGGTGTCTTCAGGCCGGGTTGAACCATATCGCTCGCCCCACTGGTAAATCGTTTCGATCTCGATATCCCATTGCTTCACTGCCGGTGATTTCACCAGTCGCAGACCCGGGGTATACAGGCTTCTGTCAGCGGTACGTGCTTTGTCAGCCTTGTCGGATTCCTGAAGCCTGAACAGGTATGTTTCCAGCGACAGCTTGTGCCAGGGCAGGACGGTTGTGTAATAAAGTCCGAACAACTGGAGCGTCTCATCGGCCTTGTCCAGTTTGATCCGGTTTTTTTCCAGTCCATCGGGGGCATCCGGTTTAATCCGGACGGGCATGACCCAGAATGCGGATAATGATTTCCCCTCTTCCGGCAGCCACTCGGTTTGAAGACCGGCAAAATTCTGTATGGTGTTGCGGAAACCATGGCGTCCCACCAGACGCTGATTGCCATAGCCCATGGTGAACAGGCCTGCCCTGGTTTTCAGATGATTCGTGTTCCAGGCGGCATACAGTTGCAGAGGGCCCAGGGCATTGATGTCCAGGGTGTTCAGGTAGCTGCCCGAATCGTTCAGGTCGGTGCGTGAATCCTGAAATTCCGCAACAAGCGTCAGCGGACCGTGATCTGCCTGCCACTTGCCCAGGGTACGGAATTGCAGCCCCTGATCACTGCCCGTCAGACCTGTCCGGAAAGGATGCTCCATGGTCTGGAAGCGAACACGGTAGCTGCCACTGAAGGATATGTCCCAGTCGTCGGTATTGTCGGGCCCAGCAGCCAGTCCTGAATTCAGGGCAAATAAACACATCAGGCCCCAGGCCGGGGGCAGTAAATTTTTCATTGTTGATTTCCGGGAGATATCTTGGACTCGCTTCCTGCCGCATTATAACGTGCTCAGGCAGGAAGCAGGGCGGTTAACATCTACTCTTCCCAGGGGGGAACTTCGCCAACGCCTACCTGGGCGGAATTGACCAGGATGAAATTGTCGAGGACATCGATGACATCCGGGTAGAGCTGGCGCATTTTGTTGATAAGCGCATTGGCGTTGCGTGCGGTTTTCGCTTCCCGGTTGAAGTCGACGATGTAGTCCCGGGTGAAAGCAAGGCTGGATACATCATCGTCAAGGTCCGGCCGTTTGTGTCCTGCCACCACGATGGCCGGATTCATGTCGATCATGGCATCGAGATTGGCCACCCAGTCCAGGCGCTGGTCTTCCAGGGTTTCCCCCAGCCAGACATGGATGCCGTGAAAGACGATGTCGCCGGCGATCAATGCCTGCAGTTCCGGTATCCAGATGGCGGTGGCATTGTGATGGTCGCCCTGCATGGGGCCGATCACTTCCAGGCGATGGCCTTCCAGCTCGAACCAGTCCTGGGTCAGGGCAGACGGTGCGGTGGGATGAGAGGGGCCATTGTTGCCCAGCATCGGACTCCAGCGGGCAATCTTGAACGGGATGGAGCGCCAGATATCAGCCACCACATCGGGATGGGCGATCACGTCCACATCCGGGAAGGCATCCATGACCACCTGCATGGCCCAGAAATGATCAGGATGGTCGTGGGTGACATAGAGGTATTTCAGGGTCTTCCCGGTTTCCAGCATGTCTGCCACCAGGCGATGGGCATCGGCATTGGTGAAAGGGGCATCGATCAGGACCATCTCCTTTTCACCCATCACCAGGGTGAAATTGGCGTGCAGGCTGGATTCGTTGGAGGTGATAACCTTGAGTGTCAGATCCTCAGCGGCCTGGGTGCTGGCAGAAACCAGGCAGGTCAGCAGGAAAAGTAGGCGGGTTGTTGCAGTCATGGTGGCTTCCTTCTTACAAGTCAGGGGAACTTTATATCGCGGAAACTGCTCTGGTGCCACCTCGTCGTGCGGGCATGGTTTAACGGGGGGCAGGGCGCAGCTTCGCTATTGCTTTGCTTTTCCGGGCTGAATACTGCAAGAATTGCCCTGTGAGGCGAAGCAGTGTGCGCTATATGCAGAATTGGATAGTGACTGTCAGTTGTATGATGCGCTGTATCAGGCCAGGAAATGGATCATGATCGGTGATTTTGAATACTCGATAGATGAAAGCACATCCCAGAGTGACGTGAGACGGTGGTCGGCACTGGTGTCGGAATCCGGTTGCCAGGTCGAATTCATCCCCCCGAAATCATACCCGATCATCCAGTCGAAATGGCGTCATCTCGATTATGGCAATGTCTATATCAACTATATCCGGAACAACTGCCCGGTGACTGCCCTGCATATACCCGATGTCAGGCAGGTAAAGCAGAATCTCAATTTCAAGCTGGTATACACGGACAAAGAGGCCACCCTGGCCCATTATGACCGCCTCGTGACTGTGCCGGCTGAATCCTTCGTTCTGATCGACAATGCCCATCCCTTTGAATTCAATATCAAGGCACAGACCTCTATTGGCATTTCCCTGAACCTGAATACCTCCTGGCTGCTTGGTTATATCCCGAATCCGAAATTATCGGTTGCCTGCCCCTTCCCGGCCGCTTCGGACTGGGGTGCAGTCCTGCTCATGGCTTTACGGACGATTGTGGAACAGGAAGTACTGGAGAAAAAGCAAACCTTGCTGCCAAGAAGCCTTGTGACCGAACAACTGGGTTCCCTGCTGTCCCTGATGTTTCTGCCGAAAGAGGATTCAGACCTGAATACTCGCCACCAGGTATCGGTATACAGCAAGTTGAACCGGATATTGCACGATGATTACCACAATCCGGATCTGAATGCGGCATCCGTTTCAGGAAAAGCCGGGATATCCAGACGGCATCTGTTCAACATGTTTTCAGCTGCAGGTACCACATTCAGTAATGCGCTGCTGGACATTCGCCTGGCCAATGCCCGCAGGATGTTCGGCGATCGCAGGTACAGTGCTTTTCGGGTCTGTGATGTGGCCTGGGCCTGCGGATTTACAGACCTGAGTCATTTCGGCAGGTGCTTTAAACGGGAATACGGGCAGACGCCATCGGCCTGCAAAAAGGCCTTCGCCGATAAATATACCATTACCTGTGCTGCCCCTGAACACCATGGTGTTTCAGCAGTCAAGCCGGGATAAAAAAGGAAGAGAGTCATGAGCGTTGTGTCCGCAAACGTGGTGATGGCCCAGAGGCCGGTTGCCGGGAAAGCTGGTAGTCGAGTACTGGGCGACCTGGTCGTGAAAGTGCTGATCCGGTTGCGGATTCTTCTCCTGTTCATGCCCTTTTCACTGGCTTATGGTGCAGATGCCTGGTTTGGCGTGCCCCTGCCTGATCCTGCCCCTTTTGCTCCCGAACTGATTTATGCCCAGCAGGGTTTCAGCCCCCTGCGGCTTGAGGAAGCGGCTGATGTTGCTTCCACAGCGGATATCCGGGCTGATGAATTGATGGGCTATGTGTCAGACCAGGTGGATATCTCCCGGCAAAGCAAGGCAGAGGGTGAGCTGATCTGGGGAAGGATTTCCGGCAGGCGTGGTGGCCAGATGACCACGGATTATGTCCTCGATAAATTTCGGGAAATCGGTCTTGAGGATATCCATTTGCAGCCGGTGACCATGCCGCCCCAGGTCTGGCCTGACAAGGTCTTGATGACACTATTGGCCAACACGGCTGCCGGCCCTGACACTGTTGATTATGTCTTCAGTTCCATGATGCCCCAGCCCAGGACACCCGGCACAGGCGAGGCAGGTATCACCGCAGACCTGGTGTATGTGGGCTATGGACGGGATATCGACCTGGCGGGCAGGGATCTGGCGGGCAAGGGAGCGGTTATCCGCGCAAGACCCGTGCAGGGCGGCTACAGTTCGGTACTCGGTATTCCGGATAAGCTGGCACAGGCCGGCGCCGCATTCGTCATCGTCATTCTCGACCTTGCCGTTGATGTACAGATGTATAACCCGGCTCTGAGTGGATCACTGGTGCCGACCCTTGCCATTGCCGATTATGAAGGCACGTTTCTGGAAAATGTGATGGCCAGGACGGGAAGCACGCCTGTGCAGGCCCGGATCAGCCTGTCCCATGTCACCGAGAACAACCCGACCAGCAATGTCATCGGGAAAATCAGCGGGACCACCGATGAATATGTCATCGTGGTCGCCCACCAGGATTCGTTTTTTTATGGTGCCATCGATAATGCGACGGGCGTGGCCTCCATGCTGGCTCTGGCCCGTCACCTCAAGGCGCTTCCGGAAAAGCCGCGACGTACCCACATTTTCGTGGCTACCGGTGGACACCATGGCGGTGGCTGGCCGGGAACTGTCCAGTATGTGGATTCCATTCTCGATATCCGGGAAAAAACAGCCATCGTGCTCAACTGCGAGCATGTCGCCGCCACCCAGTTCATAGAATATGCCGATATTGATCACGCTGTCTGGGGTACCCACGGCGGCATGCTGCTGGCCAATACGGAAGTACCGAAATTTGGCACGATGATCCCCGGGAACAGGGCCATGTTTGAGTTGCTGGACCAGTCCCTGACCCGCTATGGTGTCACCATGCTGACCCAGGCCTGGGATGATGCCAGGGGAGATGTCTATCCGTTCAAGGCCCGGAACTTCCCTGTCACCCAGATTGTGGAAGTGGGAAACTGGTACCACACGACCGGTGATATTCTCGAAGCGGTTTCGGCACCGGGTATGGAAAGAACTACCCGGGCCTTTGCGGATTTCCTGCATCAGGTTGATGCCAGGTCCATGGATGCGTTGCAGCCGGATTGAGCGCGTTTGCTAACAATAACTATTTAAAGAGGGAAACCCATGAATATAAGTTCCAAGACTATCAAGCAGTTGCTGGCCATTGCCGGACTCGTGGTTCTGGCAGGCACAGCCCAGGCCGGCAGCTTTGCCGATGATCGTGCCGAAATCGAAAACCTGATGGCTACCTACATCTTTGCCCTCGACCTGAAGGATGCGGACGCCTATGCCAACACCTTCACCGAAGACGGGGTGATCAATCATGCCGGTGGCATCGAGCGTGGTCGTGACATGATCCGTGCCTTCGTCCAGCGTTCCGCGGCCAATGCGAAAAAGGCCCTGGCCGAGCGTGACCCCTCCCTGCCCAAATTCATTCCCGGCCGCCACTCCATCGGCAATCTGGAAATCACCGAGATCAAGGGCAATACCGGCAAGGGACGCGCCTACTGGTCCTCCATGGGGGTGGATGAGAACGGCAAGGCCCACGTTAGTGAATACGGGTTTTACGTGGACGAATACGAGCGCGTGAATGGGAAATGGCTGTTTTCCAAACGGCTGATCGTCAATGAGTTTCGTGAAGGACGTGAACACGGCGTCGTGAAAGCGGAATACTGAGCATGTTCAGTTTGCCCAGAAAAGTTGCAAGCCAATTCCTGGCAGCGCTCCTGCTCCTGCCGGTAGTGGCCACTGCCCACCATAGCTCGGCCATCTATGACAGGGAGCGGGAAATCCGCTTTGAAGGCACGGTCACCCGCTTCGAGTGGTCCAATCCGCATGTCTTTATTCACGTGGAAGGCATCGCTGACGGTCAGGCATCACGGGTCTGGCAGTTTGAAACCTCGAATCCCTCCATGATGCGTTCTCGGGGCTGGGACCGTGATTTACTGCAAAAAGGGGATCGCATCACCATCGGCGGTAATCCGGGGCGCAACCAGAGCAAGGGTATCGCCCTGCTGACCCTGCTGGAAAAGGATGGCAGGGACCTGCTCAATAGTGAGTCCTTTTTTGGTTCCAGCCTGATTTCCGAGGCCGATAAGGCACAGACCACTGACACCATCGCCGGTCACTGGGTGATCGTTCCTGACCCGGAGCTCTATGAAGCCCTGAAACCCTGGAACCTGCAACTGACCGACAAGGGTGAACAGTCCATCAGCGCCTATGACGAAAAAACCATGTTGCCGCAGCTGGAATGCATTCCTTCCGTGGCGCCTTCCTACATGTTCATCCCTGACATGAAAGTGATAGCACTGGGTGACAACAGCATCCGTTTCAAGAGCGAATACCAGGGCGTGGAGCGGATTTTCCATCTGGACCAGAACAGTCATGAGGGCGTGGCACCCAGCCTGCACGGCCATGCCATCGCCCGTTGGGAAGGGGATACGCTGATCGTGGATACTGCCCGTTTCAGCGAGAATCGCACCGGTCATACGTCTGGCCTGGCATCAGGCCTGCAAAAACACCTGGTCGAGGAATTCACCCTGAATCCTGATGGCAAAAGCATGACCTGGCGTTTCACGATGGAAGATCCCGAATATTTTAACGGGATGGTGACCGGAGAAGGGCAGTACCTGTTCACACCGAACAGGGAGTACAGCCCGGATGCCTGCAGTCTCGAGAATGCAAAACGTCTTTTGTAGACCCGCGGCCATGCAGTCAGTCCGGACGACAACAACAGATAATGAGAACAACACAGGGGAGAGATGATGAAACCTGAACAGGATGAATTGAAAGGCATCGAGGATGCCGCCGGCAACGGTCTGCTGCATCGCAGGCTGTTCCTGCAGGGAGGCGCGGGACTGCTTGCTGGCGCGGGATTGATGAGTGCCCGTCATGCACAGGCCGCACCGCTTACCATTCCGGCATGGATGAAGGCACCGGGCACGCACATGAGCCCTTATGGCCAGCCTTCTTCACATGAACAGGGCGTACAGCGAATTGTCGGTGGCACGCCCAATGTCACCGGCAGCGGTGTGTCGTTCACGCCCCTGGAGAGATTGCACGGGACCATCACGCCGAATGGCCTGCATTTCGAGCGTCATCACAGTGGTGTCCCGCAGATCGATCCTGATGAACATGTGCTGGTCATTCATGGCCTGGTGAACAGACCCCTGAAATTCACCATGGACGCGCTGATGCGCTACCCCACCGTGACCCGCATCCAGTTCCTGGAGTGTTCGGGTAACAGCGGGCGCAGCAACATGAGTCCGGAACCGCCCCAGGGACCACTGGGGACCATGCACGGCCTGGTCTCCTGCAGTGAATGGACCGGTATTCCGCTGTCGGTGCTGCTGGATGAGGCCGGCGTCAAACCCGGTGCCGGCTGGGTGCTGGCGGAAGGGGCCGACGCCGCCGCGATGAGCCGCAGTATCCCGCTGGAGAAAATGATGGACGATGCCATCATCGCTCTCTATCAGAACGGTGAACGTCTGCGTCCGGAAAACGGTTACCCCATGCGCCTGTTCCTGCCGGGCTATGAAGGCAACATGTCGGTGAAATGGCTGCGTCGCCTGAAGGTGAATGCCGAGCCGACCATGACCCGGGATGAGACTTCCCATTACACCGATGTGCTGGTGGGCGGCAAGGCGAAGATCCTGACCTTTCCCATCGGTGTCAAATCCGTGATCACCAGTCCGTCACCGGGGATGAATCTTCCCCAGCCGGGCCTGTATGAACTGACCGGACTGGCCTGGTCCGGGGCGGGCAGAATATCCCGGGTGGAGGTGTCCGCCGATGGTGGCGCTACCTGGGCCGAAGCGGCGCTCAACGGGCCGGTACTGTCGAAATCCTTTACCCGTTTCCGCCTGGCCTGGCGCTGGAATGGCGCGCCGGCAACCCTGGTCAGTCGTGCCTTCGATGAGACCGGTGCAGGGCAGCCCACCCGCGATGCCTTTATCGCTGAATACGGCGCAAGAAGTAATTATCACAACAACACCATCCAGTCCTGGGGTGTATCAGGCAACGGGGAGGTGACCAATGTCTATATCTAAAGTCTTCGGTTTGCTGTGCTGCTCGGCCATGGTGGCCTGCACCGCCGTTCAGGAATCTTCAGGTCCGGGATTGGGTGTGCCGATCTCGGCAGCCGACCTGGCACCCTGGGATATCAGTATCGAGAGCGATGGCAGCGGCCTGCCGGCTGGCTCCGGCACAGTCGCCCAGGGGAAAGCGCTCTACAACACGCACTGTATCGCCTGTCATGGCGTGGAAGGGGGCGGCCAGCCCAATGACCGTCTCGTTGGCGGTCACGGGACACTGGACCAGATGGACCAGGTGAGAACCGTGGGCAGCTTCTGGCCCTATGCCACGACCCTGTTCGACTTCACCCGTCGTGCCATGCCCTTTAACACCCCGCAGACACTGTCCAATGACGAGGTGTATGCCCTGTCAGCCTACATCCTGTTCCTTAACGGCATTGTTGACGAGGATGTGGTGATGGATGCACAAACCCTGTCTGCCGTGCGCATGCCCAATGCCGACGGTTTCATCATGTCCTATCCCTGAGACCTGGCCAATGACATCCCTGCACAAACATATTTCAGGCCCGGTGGCGGCAGCCGTCCGGGCAGGCATGCTGGCAGCCTGCCTGGTGCTTGGGAATGTCGCGTCTGCCGCCGAGCCCGAATTCACCCTGGTTACCCTGACGGAAGATATTGCCGACCCCTGGGCGATTGCCGCCCTCCCTGATGGGGATGTGCTGGTCACGGAAAAGGCCGGTCATTTACGCCTGATCCGGGACGGGATCCTGCAGGACGAACCTGTGCCTGGCGTGCCCGAGGTTCGTGTGGGCGGGCAGGGCGGCCTGATGGATCTGGTGCTGGCACCTGATTTTGCCGACAGCGGCTGGCTGTACATGACCATTGCCAAGCCGGGGCCGGATTCACTGACCGGCACCACGGCTGTCATGCGTGCGCGATTCGACGGACAACGCCTGACCGACCTGGAAGAGATCATCGAAACCCGGGCCTGGGGCGAGGCCGCCAGTCATTACGGAACACGGCTCACGTTTGATGACAGCGGGCACCTGTTCCTGACCATTGCCGACCGTAGTGCCTTTTACCTGACTGGCCGGCCGATGACAGAACATCCTGCCCAGCGCCTGGATACCCACATGGGCAAGGTGTTGCGCCTGAATCTGGATGGCTCTGTGCCGGCAGACAATCCTTTTGTCGGTCGTGATGATGTTCTGCCGGAAATCTGGTCGTTCGGGCACCGTGATCCCCAGGGCATTGCCTTCCGTCCGGCAACAGGAGAGATGTGGGAAGTGGAACATGGTCCACTTGGCGGTGACGAGCTCAACCTTTTGCTGCCGGGCAGGAACTATGGCTGGCCGATTGTCAGCAAGGGTGACAACTATACGGATCTCACCGGGTTTGCTTCCGTTGACAGCCGGGACGACATGGAGGAGCCGCGGTTTTACTGGCTCAAGACCATTGCCCCGTCCAATATCCTGTTCTATTCAGGCAAGCAGTTTCCGGCCTGGCAGGGCAATGCCCTGATCAGTGGACTGTTCGGGGAAAAACTCACCCGCATCACCCTGGAAGGTGACCGGGTCACCAGCGTGGAAACCATCGTTGAGGGTGTGGGGCGGATCCGTGATGTTCACGAAGGGCCGGATGGCACTATTTACCTGGCCATCAATATCGGGATCGCCAAAGCCCCCATCATTCGGCTGCAGCCGGTGGCCCAAGCCGAGTGATTTGCCTGCCGATGCCCGGGATCTTTCTCAAGGCTGGTTGATGGCGGCGTTAACCTCGATGTAATGGCGCTCCCTGGCAAAGCCGTTGAATATCGACACCATCCTCTCCAGCTGTTCAGGCATGGCGGCAGCCAGGTCGTTGCGTTCGGAGGGGTCCTCAACCATATTGAACAGCATCCATGCCTGCCGGGGCAGCTGGACGATTTTCCATTCCCCGCGCACCATCATGCGGTTGCCTGAATGGTCCAGGGCAATGGCTTCTTCCTCCCCGTGAATCCTGCCTTGCCGCGTTGTCAGCAAGGGAGCCATGGAGTGCCCGCGCAGCGGCATCACATCCCGACCCCCGAAGGATCCGTCCGGAGGCTCGATACCTGCCAGGTCGAGGACAGTGGGCATGATATCCATCACGGTCAGAAACTGGCCGGACATGCTGCGGGCGGCGACAGCGTTGTTGTGCCAGGCGAAGGCGGCAACGCGCATGCCGCCTTCAAATGAGGTGCCCTTGGTATTGCGGAAGGGAGAAGAGATCGCATCCGCCCAGCCCTGGCCGATGTTGGCCCAGGAGTCTGGCTTGCCCAGATTGTCCAGCGCGTTGTTGACCGGATCCTGGTCACGACCGCCCACCATGGCGGCGAGCAAACCGCCGCCCTGGGGGCCGTTGTCGTTCATGTAGATGATCCAGGTGTTGTCGAGCTGGCGGGATGCTTCCAGGCGCTCGAGTATCAGGCCGATCTGTTCATCCAGGTGGGCCACCATGGCTGCATGGATCTCCATGGCCCTGGCATAGGCCTGCTGTTCATCGGAGGCCAGCTCCTGCCAGGGACCGCTCTCCTTGTTGCATTGCTCAGTGGCGGCATTGGCGGGAAGGATGCCTTCTGCCAGGGCTCCGGCCATTCTTGCTTCGCAAAGCGCATCGAAGCCAGCGTTATAGGTTCCGGAAAAACGCCCTTCCCGGCCGGGTGGGGTCTGTAGCGGCCAATGGGGCGCGGTGGGGGCATAGACGGCAAAAAAGGGTTCACGGCGGCGCGCATGGTCGTCAAGGAAGGTGAGCAGCTTGTCGGTATAGCGAATCGTGGAGTAGGTGGGATCAGTCAGCCGATGGACTTCTCCGTCGAGGCTGTAGCGTGCCTGGGCCGTGGTGCCATAGTGATTGTCGGAGCCACGCAGCAGAGTGTAATCACGATCAAAGCCATAATTGGCGGGTAACGAGCGACCGGTTGGGTCCCGGTCGCCGATGTGCCACTTGCCCGACATCATGGTGTGGTAACCATTGGCCTGCATGACTTCGGGCAGGGTTGCCACACGGGGTTGCAGAAATCCTTCATAGCCATACTGGCCATCGAACAAGGCATTGTACAGCTGCGACCCCATGCCGGCTTCATGATTGCCGGTGCCGGTAAAGAGCATGGCCCGGGTCGGGGCGCAGCTGGGGGCGGCGTGGAAGTTTGTCAGGCGCATCCCGTCCCGTGCCAGGCGGTCCAGGTTGGGCGTGGGGATGTCGCGGCCGCCGAAAGCCCCCAGATCGGTATAGCCCATGTCATCGGTGACGATGATCAGGAAATTCGGACGGCTGTCAGGGACTTGCTGTGCCCAGGCCGTGGATATGCCGGCAGTGATCAGAAGGCTGATAAAAAGAAAGTATCTACACATATTCGTTATCTCCCGTTTTTCGGGGTGGTGACTTTCCTCACCAGACTGGTCATTTAAAAACTCGGCGGTTGTATCAGTCATTGGTCAAGCGCCCTGACTGCAGGAGAAAAGTCACTGCTTCGGTAGTTGCTCTTGTATGGGGCGTGACTGCGACCCAATACGCCGCCATACGCTGTTATTCCGGAGACCATACGGGCAGTTGAATAACAGGAAACCTGCCAAGGACTGAACAACCGACATCCCCGTGAAAAATCGTTTTGAGAATAACGCTGTCCTGATCCCGGGGCTGCAATAGCTATCGGTGGTGCGTGCGCCGCCGGTTTCAGCCACGATGGACGTTGCTCCTTCGGGCGTCACACGGGTAATGGCTTGCCAGCGAATTTACATCAGCAGGCTTGAGCCATGGCGATGGTTACCGTGCTATCGGGGAGCTGGAGGTTGTCTGCTGCCAGTCCAAGTTCAATGGCGTCCATCGTCATACCAGGTCCAGCAGTATGTCCAGGGTCTGTTCCGGAGCCTCATCCATGACCCAGTGGGTGGTAAAGGCTTCATGGTATTCCCAGGCCGGATCCGCCTTGGTCCTTTCTGCAAATGGCGTAAAGGGCGTATGGGGGAAATTGGTGGCATAGACATAGATTTTACGGGGGATGGTCTGCTCCTGTCCTGTCAGCTGCACTGCTTCCACCAGGGTCAGCAACGGCTGCTTGCCGATCAGTCCCGGCACCTCTTCCAGATTCATACCTGCCAGTGGCGGCACCAGGCCGGGAGTACGTTTCTGGCTGTCGATATACCACTGGTGTTCATAGTCCCCGGTCAAGTCCCACAGGGACTGATCGTGTTGCGGCAGGAAAGCATCAAGATAGCAGATGGCATCAATGCGTGGAGCCAGGTTGCTTGCCAACTGGGTGATCACCATGCCGCCATAGGAATGACCGACAAGAATGAAGCGTTCAAAGCCCGCCGCCTCGATCTGGGCAGCGGCATCATTCACATGATCGGATAGGGTGATGCCGCCATGCAGTTCCGGTTGCCGTGGGCCGATTCCCGGCAGGGCAACCACCAGGGTATCGTGTCCGGCATGACGAAGATCGTTTTCGGTTTTCGTATAACTTTGGCCGCCGCCCCAGGCGCCGTGAACAAGAACAAAACTTGCCATGGAAGTTTCCTGATACAAAAGGGCAGGGTAACGTGATTTAGGCTGAAATCAAAATAATGCCCCCTCTTTTTTGCTTTTCCTGTCTTCAGATCCTGGACAGTTCTATCGCCTCCGCAGGGCCAAAAGTGCCTCGTGTCAGGGTGCTTTCGTCATTGACTATGGCATCTGGCCTGGAATCGATAGGGTCCGGGACGGGCTGGCGTGCCGGAAGCAAAAACCGGGAATATGCAAGCTGGACACATATATCACCAGTGAATGCTAAGGCGTCAGTCATTTGATAGTATGTTTGCCTGTATCGCCAATTTTCGCTAATGTTGAGCCACAACAAGAATTAGAAAATCGCTACACCCGCAGGGTTGGGAACTATCACCATGAAACGACGAGAATTGATTCAGGCCTGTGCGATGGCGGCCCTGTTTCCTGAAGGATTGATTGCTGGCAATAGTGTCTTTGCGGCGAATACAGGAACATCGAGGTATTCACGTTTCTTTTTTGATGAGCGCTTTGTTGATCCGGCAACTCAGCTCAGTAATGTGGTAAATGATGTGTTGCTCGTTCCCGTGCGCAGTGATGTCACTGCTGTCTGGACCGGTATGTTGAGCAGGGCTGCCCGGCAGCAGTCACTGGCATTACAGGGACTCACCACCGAATCTTTCGTCTTCTGCCTGCAACGGCTACTTCACGGCAGTCATGCCGTGGAAGTCTCCATGCAGCGAGTCAGCCAGGACCTCTATGGCTGGTCGCTGGTTGCTGACCATAAAAACATCAACAGGAGAGTTGCCTGATGGCCAGTTCACTGCCGCCCGGCGTCGATGTCGATACCCTTAATGCCGCCTTTGAGCGCTTTCGCCGTATTGTCGGCAATGACTGGGTCTTTACGGATGAGAAGCTTTCCAGCTATCGGGATCCCTACACGCTGACCAACGACCCCACCGAATACCAGCCTTCCGGCGCCGTTGCACCGGCCAGCGTGGATGAGGTCCAGGAGATTGTGAAGGTGGCCAACGAATTCGGTGTTCCGCTCTGGCCGGTATCGCGCGGCAACAATTTTGCCTATGGCGGTTCGGCACCGGTGATGTCGGGCACAGTGGTGCTGGACATGAATCGCATGAACCGGATTCTCGAAGTTAACGAGGAATTCGGTTACGCCCTGGTGGAACCCGGCGTCAGTTATTTTGACCTCTATGACTATATCCAGGCGCGCGGCCTGAAACTGTGGCTGGATGTGCCCGATCCCGGTTTTGGCAGTGTCATGGGCAATGCCCTGGACCACGGTATCGGCTATACCCCCTATGGCGATCACTTCGGTATGCAGTGTGGTATGGAAGTGTGTCTGCCCAGCGGCGAGCTGGTGAGAACCGGCATGGGGGCCCTGGAAGGCAACAACACCTGGCAGCTGTTCAAGTACGGCTATGGTCCCTACGTGGACGGCATCTTCTCCCAGTCCAATTTCGGCATCGTCACCAAGATGGGTATCTGGCTGATGCCGGAGCCGGCAGGTTATCGGCCGTATATGATTTCCTTCGAGCGTGAGGAGGATATCGAGCAGGTGGCGGAAATTCTGCGCCCATTAAAAGTGGGCATGGTCATCCAGAATGCGGCCACCATCCGCAGCCTGATCATTGATGCCGCTGTTCATGAAACCAAAAGCAGGTATTACAGCGGCACAGGCCCAGTCCCGACCAGTGTCTATAAGGACATCATGGCAGACCAGCAGATCGGCATGTGGAATTTCTGCGGTGCGCTCTATGGTCCGCCACCGGTCACCGATGCCCTGTGGTCTGTCATTCGTGAGGCCTTCTCCCGGATTCCGGGTGCCAAATTCTATTTCCCGGAAGACCGTACCCGTGAGCACGATATCCTGCTGCACCGTGCCGAAACCATGAAGGGCATCCCCAAGCTTACCGAATTCAACTTTCTGAACTGGAATGGTGGTGGCGGCCATGTGGGCTTCTCACCGGTATCCCCCATCACCGGGAAGGATGCCATCAACCAGTATAACCTGGTGAACAACCTGGTACGCGAATACGGATTTGATTATATGGGGCTGATGGCGGTGGGCTGGCGCGACATGCATCATGTCACCGTGGTGGTTTATGACAAGAACAACCCTGATGAAATCCGGCGCATGGACGAAGTATTCAACATTCTGGTGGACGAGGCGGCCAAGGCCGGATACGGTGAATACCGTACCCACATTCGCTACATGGACCGAATCGCCCAGACCTATGGCTGGAACAACGGTTCGCTCTGGCGCATGCACGAAACCATCAAGGATGCCCTGGATCCCAATGGCATCATTGCTCCGGGGAAGTCCGGTATCTGGCCCAGCAGGTACAGGGGGTAAGCCGTGAAAAGAACTTTGAAACTCTCGTTGTTCCTGCTGGGTTTGAGCACGCTTGCCGTTCAGGCCCAGGACGGCCAGGCCCAGTTCCAGAAACACTGCACCCCCTGTCACGCACCGGGCATGAATCATCCAGGCACCATCCAGCTGACCCTGACAAGAGGAGAAGACAATGGTGTGCTTGAAGAACGGGATAATCTGATACCGGTCTATGTCAAAACCATCGTGCGCAATGGACTCAATGCCATGCCGGCATTCAAGCCGACCCAGGTTACTGACGCTGAGCTGGATGCCATTGCCGAGTATCTGAAGAAATAGCACAATAAGGTCTGGTGGGGGGCTGGTGTAACAGCCAGCCTGCATCATTTTGTTTGCTTGTTGATCACGCCGGGGCTTGCCCGGCAATGCCGAAACTTTCCAAATGCTGAAAACACTACGCCTGCTTCCTGCCATTCTGTTGACCGCCATCGTGCATGTGCCAAATATTCAGGCCCAACCGGACCTTTCCGGCGTCTGGGTGTTGCTCCAGCATGACAGGCCCGGCGGCTTGTTCGGTGCACCTGCCGATCCTGTGTTGTCCGCTCGCGGGCAGGAAATAGTGGATGATTTCAGGGATGGTCTTGCGCCAGATGCCCCTGAAAGAGGCGCTTTTTGTGTGAATTCAGGGATGCCGGAATCCATGTTCGGTATTGCCGGTTACCCACTGGATATCATTCAGCGTGAAAAGCGAATCACCTTTATTTCCGAATTCCAGTCCGAGGTTCGCCGGGTCTATCTGGATGGCAGGGCCATGCCGGAGGATTATCCTGTTACCCGTAATGGTTATTCAGTAGGGCGGTGGATCAGGAAAGACGGCGGTGATGTGCTGGAAATTGATACTGCGCTCATCAAAGCCTGGGAGGTGGACAAGTGGGTGCATAGTGAAGCAGCAGCAGTCAAAGAACGTATCTCTCTTGTAAATGCCTCGAAGCTGACCCTGGGTGAAAGACAGGCCCGGGAAGTCGAAGCCGATGAACTGGTGATGCAGAACATCATTACAGTGACAGATCCTGTCATGTATGAGCGACCACAGACCGTGACCGTCTGGATGAAAAAAGTGCCGGATTCCACGCTGCTGGAATACAACTGTAATGAGTACAACTGGCGCAATGCCCTGAAAAACTGACCCGGGCCAGTCGTCGCTTGTCCTGACTGTTCTGCAGTTACGCTTCCCCTTTTTTTACTGGTACACTCGGTTTCCCTGGCTGCTGCCATGACCTGTTTGTTGACGTGGAGAAAACACATGAAACTGCTGAAAATCCTGTTTATGCCCTTGCTTGTCGTGGGCCTGTCCCATGCTGTCTATGCCAGTGACCTGCCGATTCCCGGTATCAAACCGGCCAATGATTATCCCGGCGCCGGCCTGACGCCTGACCCGAATACCGAGTACAAGGTGGTCTTCGATTTCAACGTCAACGATGACAATCTGGATGATCCCTACCCCATGCTGCCTTTCGTGGCGAAGTACGTGAACACGCTCGCACATCTGGGAGTGCCGAAGGAAAACCGCAAGATTGCCATTGTCATGCACCAGGGTTCTGCCCTGATCGGCCTGAATAACGACGAGTTCAAGGCCCGCCACGACGGCAAGGACAACCCCAATATCGAACTGATCAAACAGCTGCATGCTGCCGGTGTCAGCTTCCATCTGTGCGGGCAGGGTGTAATAGCCAGGGACGTTGATACCAGGGACCTGCTGGATGAAATCGAAGTGGATTACTGGGCACTGACCACTATTATTGAGCTGGGTCGTCAGGGCTACGTCATCCTCAGATAAAAATTGGGGTCAGAACACTATTTCCAAATAAAGATGATCTGACCCCAATTTCCGGAGAATAATGATGAAACGTTTTTTACTGACCAAATGTCTGGCGATACTTGCCATGATATTGGCGCTGCCGATTTCGGCCCAGGTGCCAATTACGACTCGTGATACCCTGTTGGACCGTATCCAGATCGAGGATATGCTGCTGGCTTACTACTATGGATTCGAAGTGGACGAGGGGCACGACTGGACAGCCATGTATACCGATGATGCGGTGCTGGATATCAACGGTAAGGTCTACAAAGGTAAGAAAGAAATCCAGGGGTTGTATGTCAATTACGATGAAATCTCGCCGGAAGAGAATGTCCCCGGCAAGGTGCATGTGCTGATGACCAATCCACGCATCATCGTGACCGGAGATACGGCTACGGCCCATATGATCTACACGGAAGTGATGAACGATACGGTGTATCTGGCACCGCGTCTGATCGAGCAGGGCAGGGAAGATACCAAATTCCGCAAAATCGACGGGACCTGGTATATCACCGAACGGCTGATCACCCAGGATGGCGGATTGCCGCCATCGTATTACGACACCTACAAACCCCGCTAATAAAATGAATAAAATGGGGTCAGATCATCTTTATATGGAAATAGTGTTCTGACCCCATTTTTTTATCTGTTACTGCGCTGGACGATGCCCATCATCTTGAAGGCCAGCAGGGACGCCGAAAACTGGTAGGCATGAAACCCTTCAATGGGCGCGAACTCGGTGATGTCGAAACCGATGATCTGGGCCTGGCTGGCTACTGATTCGAACAGGGACAGGGTCTGGTACCAGCCCAGTCCGCCCGGTACCGGTGTGCCAGTGGAGGGGAACACGGACGGATCAAGACCATCCACATCCACGGTGAAAAACACCTTCTCCGGGAAGTCGTCCGGCAGGTCGATATGGGTGATGTTATTGGGCACCAGGATGTCGGCATCAATGTGATGCACGCCATGGACCTTCCGGGTTTCCATTTCTTCCTGGCAGAAAGCGCGGATGCCCAGCTGGTATAACGGAATCCCTTCATCCACGATGCGCTTCATCACAGAAGCATGGCTGTAGGGATTGTCTTCATAGCGGTCACGCAAATCCGCATGGGCGTCGATCTGGACGACACCGAAGTCGTCAATGCCCGCATCCAGAAAGCCACGGATCATGCCGTAGGTCACGGTGTGTTCACCGCCCAGGCCTACCGGGATCTGTTCCCGGCGGGCAATTTCCCGCACCACTTCGGCAATACGATCTGTCACCACGGCGCCATCGCCATCACAATCGATGGGCGGATGGGTATAGATACCTTCCTCGCCCGGCATGCTTTTGCCATCCCATTGTTCCAGCTGCCAGCTGGCCTCCAGAATGGATCGCGGGCCATCGGCTGTGCCGCCACCATAGGACACTGAGGCTTCATAGGGAATCGGCACCACATGGAACCAGGCGGTTTCCGGTGTGGGGTGTTCGTATTCGGAGCCAAGAAATACCGGGTAGCCGGGCGCGGC
>Ga0181589_10001038_pt1 | contig 21324 bp, 11 predicted proteins | sample 071ome_25_FD_132444 | JGI IMG/M metagenome (GOLD analysis project Ga0181589, IMG submission 132444) | Coastal salt marsh microbial communities from the Groves Creek Marsh, Skidaway Island, Georgia - 071410BT metaG (megahit assembly) | ecosystem: Environmental > Aquatic > Marine > Intertidal...
ACTGCTGATCTTCATCACGCCGTCCATTATCAACGACTTCATGTAACAACAGTTCCTGTACCGGGAACAAATTCCGGCTATCGTGAAAGCGGTATGCCGGAATTTTTATTTTGGCATTTGCCATAAATTCCGTTTTAATCCGCATGCTATGAAACAGGCACTGGACAATATTTTCCTGATTGGACCGATGGGTGCAGGCAAGACTACTATCGGCCGCCAGCTCGCGCGCGAACTGAAAAAGGAGTTTATCGACTCCGACCAGGAGATCGAGGACCGCACAGGAGCCAATATTTCCTGGATCTTCGATGTCGAAGGCGAGGCAGGTTTTCGCAAGCGTGAAAAAAGTATTATCGAGGAGCTGACAAGTCGTAAGGGTATCGTACTGGCAACCGGCGGTGGGGCGGTCCTGTCACCTGAAAATCGCAAATACCTGCACAGCCGCGGAACAGTGGTCTATCTCATGGCTACCATAGGGCAGCAGGTCGAGCGCACCAAGAATGACTCGCGCCGGCCGCTGATCCAGAACGTGACCGATGTTAAAGGCAAGCTCAAGGAGCTGATGGAAATCCGTGACCCGCTGTATCGTGAAATAGCCGATTACGTCGTGATGACCAACCGTCGCAGCCCGAAGTCTGTCAGCAGTGATATCGTCAAGCAGTTGTTCGGTCATGAAGTCCATGAGCTCTGACAATACCAACGACACCCGGCAACTGGTCGAGGTGGAGCTGGGAGACAGAAGCTACCCGATCCATATCGGTACAGGCTTGCTCGGGGATGCCAGCCTGATCAAGCCGCATATCCGTGGCCGCCAGGTGTGCGTGGTCAGCAATGACACCGTGGCGCCGCTGTACATGGAAACGGTTTGCCAGGCCCTGACCGGTTTCGATACCACGCAGTTCATCTTTCCCGATGGCGAGGAATTCAAGACGCTCGATACCGTCAGCACCCTGTACGACCACCTGCTAGAGGCAAACTTCGGCAGGTCTGCCACCTTGATCGCACTTGGCGGCGGCGTGGTTGGTGACATGGTGGGCTTTGCGGCGGCTACCTACCAGCGCGGGATTGATTTCATCCAGATACCCACCACATTGTTGTCACAGGTGGATTCATCCGTGGGTGGCAAGACCGGTGTGAACCGGCCATTGGGCAAGAACATGGTGGGCGCGTTCTACCAGCCGAAATGCGTGCTTGCCGACTGCGACACCCTGGGTACGCTGCCCGACCGCGAACTCAAAGCCGGACTTGCTGAAGTCATCAAGTACGGCCTGATCAACAACCGTGAATTTCTCGACTGGCTCGACGCCAACCTGGACAACCTGTTGGCCCGGGATCCGGGAGCGCTGGCCTATGCTATCCGGGTCAGCTGCGAGGAAAAGGCTGCTATCGTCGCCATGGATGAGCGGGAAGGAAGCATTCGCGCCATACTGAACCTGGGCCATACGTTCGGCCACGCTATCGAAACCGCCATGGGCTACGGTACCTGGCTGCACGGGGAAGCTGTCGCCACGGGCATGGTGATGGCTGCAGCCTATTCCCGGCGGCAGGGTCTGCTCAGCCAGGCCGATGCGGATTACGTGCGCACCCTGGTCAGCCGTGCCGGCCTGCCGGTCAGTCCGCCGGACGCCATGGATGCCGATACCTTCATTTCCCTCATGAGTCGGGACAAGAAAGCCGAATCCGGCAGGATCAAGCTCATCCTGCTCGAGCAGCTTGGCAAGGCTTTCGTCAGCGAGGCCGTGGAAACGCAACAACTGGCCGCTGCGCTGGCGGCCGGCCTCTGAGATCCGGCAGTTTTCCGGCAAAATTCACCCGTATTCGAGCCGCCATTTCCAGTCCTTTCGAAAGCCGCGAACAATTGGTTTGCCAAACGTGAGGCTTGCTCGAAGCATCGTCCGCAACCTGTTGTATTTAAAGCTTTTCTGAACACTGGCCGCGGCAGTATTTTTTTCCCCAACGCTTGCTAAGTCGGGGTATAGATGCAACAATTGCGGCGTTTTTACAGGAATTTTCTGCACGTGCAGAAACTTTCGTGGGAGCAGACAGCCAGCTGTATTCGCGGAAAAGGAGCCATTAAGCATTAAGCACTAAGGGCCTCCGTGGTTGTCCGCTCTGTGAAAGCAAAACCAACATATTCCAAAAACACATATCTCAAGGGGAGAAAAGGATGAAATACAGACCTTTCTTATCCATTGGCAAGAAGAAACTAGCCTTGTCAGTGGCTGCCTCCCTTGCTCTTGGCGCCGGCTTCAGTAATGTAGCCTTCGCACAGGACGAGGACGAAGAGGCACTGGAAGAAATCACGGTAACTGGTACCCGTATCCGTTCCGACGATTTCAGCAACGCTCAACCATCAACCGTTCTTGGGTCTGACCTGCTGGATAACCTGGGGATCGTAAATCTGGGCGACGCCATGGCCAGCCTGCCCTCCAACGTAGGCAACAATACTCCGACGGCAAACCCGGGCGGCAACTTTTTCAACGGTTCCAACATCGCCAACCTGCGTGGTCTGAACCCGTTCTTCGGTTCACGTACCCTGACACTCGTCGACTCACGTCGTCACGTGCCGACCAACCAGGGTGACGGTGTTGACCTTAACTTCATTCCCTCCATCCTGATTGACCGGATGGAAGTGGTCACCGGCGGTGCCTCCGCATCCTACGGTTCCGGCGCCATCGGCGGTGTAACCAACGTACTGCTGGACCGCGACCTGGAAGGCGGCAAGGTACAAGTTGACTACGGTATTACCGGCCAGAACGACGGTGAAGACATTCACATCGGCCTCGCCTGGGGCACCAAAGTCGGTGACAACGGCAACTTCGTCATTGGCATCGAAGCACAGGATGCCGGCGGTATCGGCAGCTGTATCGATACCCGCGACTGGTGCGCCAAGAACATCGCCGTAATCACCAACCCGACTTGGCCCGCCTCTGGCACCCGATACATCATCAGGGACAACGTCCGCAATAACGATCATATCGCTACAAGCCATCCGATCTTCCCGATCACCCAGCAGGTCTGTGCCGATGCGAACTGTGGCTCACTGCGTCCGCGTCAACCGACCGTCGGTCAACAGGGTGGTGAAGGTCGCCTGCAGTACCAGTACACCAACCTGCGCTCCCCGGTTGAACGCGACGTCGTATTCGCCGCTTACAACCATCAGATCAACGACGACCTGACCTTCTTCATCGAAGGCTCCGTGGGCAGCGTTGATACCTACACCCCGCAGGGTTCACTGGACACAACTTTCGGTTTCCTGGCCCCGGACAACTACTACCTGACGCAGCTACGCGCCTCAGGCACAGACCCCTGTCCGTTCGGTCCGTGTTTCTTCAACAAGAACTACTCCGATGAAGTGGACACCTACAACGAAACCACTACCGACCTCGAGCGTTATGCCCTGGGTCTGAGCGGCCGTTGGGGCGACACCACCTGGACCTGGGATGCCTACTACCAGTACGGCAAATCCGACAGGACCCAGCTGGTCAACGGCAACATCCAGCTGGAGCGCTTCGGCTTCGCACTGGACGCCGTTGACGACGGTACCGGCAACCCGGTCTGCCGCATCATTCGCGACGGCATTCCTCCCGGTTTCGTCAAGGACCCGCGCTTGGTCACCGGCTGTCAGCCAATCAACGTACTGGGCATTGGCAAGCTGAATGACGGCGGTGGTTACGACTACGCCTGGGGCCGCCTGCTCGAGCTGACCACTGTAGACCAGGACATGTTCGAATTCGTCACCTCCGGTGAGATATTTGACGGTTTTGGCGCCGGTCCGATCCGTGCGGCGGTTGGTGTTTCCTGGCGTGACGAGTCCATTGCCAATATCTCCGACCCGTCGCAGCCGGATTACGCCCGTCGCGACTACCTGATCCAGTATGGCGAAACCTTTGGCGGCGATGTCTCCGTCTTCGAATACTTCGCCGAAGTCCAGCTGCCGTTCACCGAAACCTTCGACATGCAGCTGGCAGCCCGTAACTCCGAGTACGAGAACACTGCCGGTATCGGTACCCCGAGCCCCGGCCAGACGTTCAAGTACGATTTCACCACCTGGAAGGTCACTGCCAACTGGCAGGCACTGGACTCCGTACGTTTCCGTGGTTCACTGTCTCGCGACCTGCGTGCACCGAACTTCCGTGAACTGTACTACGGCCAGGACCTGCAGCGCGGTGGTCCGTTCGGCTTCTGTTCCAACCAGTGGACCGGCAACCTCAGCCAGGGTTTCTTCACCAACACCGGTGACCCCTGTACGATCGAGTTGCGCGGTGGTGCCACCACCGGCCTGGAAGCTGAAAAGTCGGATACACTCACCGCAGGTGTGGTGCTGACCCCGAGCTTCGCCAACGTGCGTTTCGCGGTGGACTACTTCAACATCGAAATCGAAGATGCCATCACCCCGGCCAACACAGGCCTGGTGCTGGACGGCTGCTTCAACGGCATCCTGTCCTACTGTGAGCAGATCACTGGTACGCCGTTCAACGCTGGCGACCTGACCCAGGGCTTCTCGCAGATCGATGCCGTCACACCAACCGCGCGTAACTTCCGCGCGTATGAAGCGAGTGGTTTCGATATCTCTGCAGACTGGGCTGGCGAGTTCAGCGCGGGCACGATCACCTCGAGGCTGATTGCGACCCGTATGCTGGAGCAGCTGATCCAGCCGACGGAGAACGATCCGTCACTGATCCGCAACATCGCCGGCACCACCGGCCAGACCAATGGCTTCCTGTCCGACTGGTCAGCCGCGCCAAGCTGGTCTGCACAGTGGATCAACACCTACATCAGCGGTCCATTCACGGTCACGGCGTCTGCTCGCTGGATCGATGGTGGCCAGCTCTACGCTGACCGCATCGGACCTGAAGATACAGGTTTCGATCCGACCAACGCACAGAGCATCGAGACAAACCGCGCACCGAACTATATCAACTGGTCATTGAACGCTGCCTACAGCTTCAATGTCGCCAACGTCGATATGCAGGTGTTCGGTAACGTCAACAACCTGTTCGACAAGGATCCACCCCTCCAGGGTACTGGTACCGGTGGTTCCACCAATCCGACTTTCTACGATACTGTGGGACGTACGTTCCGCATTGGTCTGAGAGCCAACTTTTAAGCAATTAGACAGTTAGTCGGAAAACAAAAGGCCGCATTCTCTCAAGAATGCGGCCTTTTTGTTTTCAGAGTTGAAAGCCAAAAGCCAAATAGATAATGATTACTTTGCGAAGCAGATGAACTGCTTTGAGCTTTGAGCCTTCAGCTGTTATTTGAAGATGGTCAGCATCTGGTTGGCTTTCACCTTGCTGAACACTTCCTCCTCCCCGGAAGGCCATGTGATCCTGACTTCGTCGATGACTGTAGAAGTGCCCACGCCGAAGTAGGCTTCGGCCGGGTTGGAAGAGATGAAATTGTTGCCGGCGCGTATTTCACGTATCTGGCTAAACGCCCCGGTCGCAACGGTAATCCTGGCGCCTATAGCTTCTGAGTTGAGCGCTTCGCCGCCAAGCCTGACATGCAGGAAATTCAGGTCGTTGCCGCCATCGTTACGGTACAGGGCGGGTGCCTGCTGGTTGTTGGCCACGAATATGTCGATATCGCCATCGAGATCGTAATCGAAACACACCAGGCCGCGGCCCTGGCCCCTGTCCGACAGGTTGAGGTCATGCTGGTTGCCATCGAAGGTGCCGTCGCCGTTATTGATGAACAACCGGGATTCGTCCGTCAGGAAGCCCGCGTTGGTATTGAAGTTGCCGGTGACATAGCCGTTGACGTGAAAGAGGTCCAGGTTACCGTCGTTGTTGAAATCGGCGAAACAACTGCCCCAGCCCCAGCTGCCAAGGCGAACACCGGCAGTTTCTGTGACATCCTCGAACGTTCCGTCGCCCTTGTTGCGATACAGGCGGTTGCCGGTGGCCTCGGCAGCGCCCTGAGTGAATTCGTTATCGGGCAACCCGGAGGGGTCGAAGATACTGGTCACGAACCAGTCAATGTCACCGTCGTTGTCATAATCCCCTGCGCTTGCGCCCATGCCGTTCTCATCGGTTATGACATTGGCATCCGTCGCGATCCTGAAGGTCCCGTTGCGGTTGTTGATGAATACCTGGCTGGTGTCGTAATCGGCAGCAACGAGCAGATCAAGCCAGCCGTCATTGTCTATGTCTGCAAAGATCGGCGTGTAGTCCGCCATCAGGCCATCAGGAATACCGGCCTGGGCACTGACGTCGGTGAAAACGCCGTCGCCGTCATTGGTGAACAGGTATTTCCCCTGGTGGCTGTCGTTCCAGTGGCTGATGTAGACGTCGAGATCACCATCCCTGTCGAAGTCGGCGAAGGATGCGCCATAGGCATTGGAGATGGCGCTCAGCCCGGATGTGTCAGTGACATCCTCGAAAGTACCGTCCTGGCGGTTGCGCAGGACCAGCGGCGGCGTGCCGTTGACACCGCCCACGAACAGGTCTGGCCAGCCGTCGCCGTCCATGTCGGCGAAAGTGGCGCCGGCATCCTTGCGGCCGGTAAAGGCAACACCAGCAGATTCGGCCATGTCCACGAAGGTGCCGTCGCCCTGGTTGCGGTAGAGCAGGTTCGCCCCGGCGCTGCCCGCTGTCACGTACAGGTCGGGCCAGCCGTCGAGATCATAGTCGCCACTCGCCACGCCGCCGCCCTGCAGGATGCGCTCGTAGCTGGGATCGCTGGTGTCGAAATCACCGTCCTTGTAGCCGTGGACATGGTTGATGCCGGCCTGTGCGGTGACTTCGTTGAACTGCCAGGGAATGACCTCCTCGCTGGAGGCCAGTTCGAAATTGTGTGAACCCGCTGCAGTACTCTTCAGCATTATTTCCGCAGTATAGGTGCCGGCCGGGAGGGACAGTCCCAGTACCGGGGTGTCCTCGACGATGCTTGAACGGCGCAGGATGGCGCCGCTGCGGCCACTGCCTTCCCGCAGGATGATCTCTGCTGCCGATTCGCCAGCCAGTGCCAGCATCAGCGCGCTTTGTTGCGACAGGGTGAAGGTGTAATAGCGGGCCAGGAAGCCGGCATCGTTGTCGGCCGTTGCCGTGCAACCGGCATCCCAGTCACCTGCAACCGATATCGGCAGCGGGACGGTTTCACGGCAGGGGTCCGTGACAACGGCAAGGCTGGCGCTGCCCTTCTCGATGGAGCCCTGTGCATCGCGCGCCTCGAAATGGAATGCGTACTCGCCGACCGGCAGGCCTTTCAGGCGGAACAGGCGAAAGTTGAACAGGCTCACCAGCGGGGTATCCTCCAGCGCCGGCACCAGGTTTGTCATCGGCACCAGACCGGCCGGGAACTGGAGTACGACCTGACCGTCAGGCGTGTCGGCCCAGAAAAAGTAATCTGCGGTGTTGCCGATGAAAGAGCCGGGCCAGAGATCGATGCGGATCTCCGCGGTTTCCCCGGCATAGATCTGCGTGTTGGTGGCATTGTTGACGCGGACGGCAGAGCTGGCACCGGGACTCGCGGCATCATCGGCATCGGTGCCCAGCTTGAACTCCTCGAGGTTGCGCAGACCGTCGCGATCGTTGTCCTCCCGGTCGAGCCCGTTGGCGCTGATGAAATCGAGCACATTGTCCACGCTGACCGCATCACCCGTGACCGCGGTGACGGAACTGTCCAAAGTACCTAGTTCACTGCACGCTTTCGGGACGGGGCCGTCGATGGTCAGGCCGGCAAGCCGGTTGCCGTTGCTGTCAGGGGAAAGCGCATCCACCCGGTAGCGCTGGCGCACCCGGTCCACAGACAGGAAGATGCTGAAATTGCAGGTTTCGATTACCTCGGGGGCATCCTCGAGGCACAGCACGGCTGCCGCCGAGTCGAGGCTGTCGGCACGGATCTTGTCCGGCAACTGGAAATGTACGGAGGGGATATAGCCGCTGCGATGGTACAGGAGCAGCTTCTTCCTGCCGGAGGTGCTGAGGCCGGTATTGTCCCGGCAATAGGCCTGCAACCGGCCCAGGTCCGCGTTGCTGAAGTAGTCGGTTCCGGCACGGGTGCTGGCAGCAAGGGCTGAACAGGCAATGACGGCGATCAGGTATGGCAGTATTGCCAACCTGGCGGTGACAGGTTTACTACACATGGCTTGGTTTGATGAGGTTTTATCCCGCCGGCAAGTATGCGATATCACCCGTGGAATGGCTACGGGAAAATACTCATCCGGCTTCAGGCCCTCGGGCTGGAGCCCGCGTTTTTACTGGCCTGGATGCTATGCTGGCAAGTATTTCATACGTTGCCCACTTTTCCTGATTTATGTAAAATGGCCGGCTCCCTTGCGCCAAATCCAAGGGTATTTTCTCCCTTAAACAATCCCCTAACTAGTTGATTTAAGAAGGAATTATGAGGACGGGTCTGTATCATCCAGATGAGTTCAGAGATAACTGCGGCTTCGGGCTAGTGGCCCATATTGAAGGCAAGCCCAGTCATGATCTGCTGGAAACCGCCATCGACTCCCTGACCTGCATGACGCATCGCGGCGGCATCGCTGCTGACGGCGTCACCGGTGACGGCTGCGGCTTGCTGATGCAGTTGCCGGATTCCTTCCTGCGCGAAATCGCCCGCGAACTGTTCAAGGCCGAATTATCCGAATTCTACGGTGTGGGCATGGTGTTCCTGAGCCAGGATCCCAAAAAAGGCACACACGCAAAGCTGGTTCTGGATGAGGAAATCAGGAACCAGGGCCTGGAAGTGCTTGGCTGGCGCATGGTGCCTTGTGATGACTCGGTATGCGGACGCATGGCCCTGGCCAACATGCCCACCATCGAGCAGGTCTTCGTCAATGCTCCGGGACTTTCCAAGAAAGAACTGACCGTGAAGCTGTTCGTAGCCCGCCGCAAGGCCGAAATCCGGCTGGCGGATGATCCAGATTTCTATATCTGCAGCCTGTCCGACTCGGTCATTTCCTACAAGGGCCTGATGATGCCCGTGGACCTGCCGAATTTTTACCTGGACCTGAAAGACCAGCGTATCGAAGTGGCCATGTGCACTTTTCACCAGCGCTTTTCCACCAATACGCTGCCCAAGTGGCCCCTGGCACAACCATTCCGCATGCTCGCCCACAACGGCGAGATCAATACCATCCGCGGCAACCGCAACTGGGCCGTGGCGCGTATCAACAAGTTCAAGTCCGAAGCCATTCCGAACATCGAGGAGCTGGCCCCGGTGGTCAACTTCACTGGTTCGGACTCCTCCTCCATGGACAACATGCTGGAACTGCTTGTCACCAGCGGCATGGATCTTTACCAGGCCATCCGGCTCATCATGCCGCCGAGTTGGCAGAATATGGAAAACATGGATGCCGCACTGCGCAGCTTCTATATCTTCAACTCCATGCACATGGAGCCCTGGGACGGCCCTGCCGGCGTGGTGCTCACCGACGGCCGCTTCGCCGCATGCGTACTCGACAGCAATGGCCTGCGACCGTCACGCTGGGTGGTCACCAAGAACGGCTACCTGACCTGCGCCTCGGAAATTGGTGTCAATGATTACAAGCCCGAAGATGTGGTTGCCAAGGGCAGGGTGGGCCCCGGCCAGATTCTGGTTGTCGATACCCAGGAAGGCAAGATCATGCATACCGACGATGTCTCCGACTATCTCAAGTTACGCCAGCCTTACGCCAAGTGGGTGAGGAACAACACCAGCTACCTGGAGTCACGTTTTTCCGAGGACACTGCGGAGTTGCGCCCGATGTCCGAAGAGGAATGCGAACGCTACATGAAAATGTTCCAGGTGACATTCGAGGAAACCGACCAGGTGTTCCGCCCGCTCGCGGAAAAAGGTGCCGAAGGCACCGGCTCGATGGGCGACGATACGCCGATTGCCGTACTCTCCCGTCATGTGCGACCGCTGTACGATTACTTCCGCCAGCAGTTCGCCCAGGTGACGAACCCGCCCATCGATTCGCTCCGGGAGACCATTGTCATGTCCCTGGAAACGCGGCTCGGCAAGGAGCTGAACATCTTCGAGGAGACCCCGGAACATGCCGACCGTGTCGTGCTGCACTCGCCGGTACTGTCGCCCCGCAAGTTCTTCACACTGCAAAACATAGAGCGCCCCGGGTTTGCCGGCGCCCACATCAGCCTCCTTTACGACGAAAAGACGGGTCTCGAGCAGGCTATCCGTAAGGTCACGGAAGAAGCCGAGTGCCATGTCCGTGAAGGCAAGGTGCTGCTGTTCCTGTCCGAGCGATTGCCGGAAAAAGGCCAGCTGGTCATCAATGCCCTGCTGGCGACCGCTGCTGTTCACCATGCCCTGAGCGTGAAGGGAATGCGCTGTGACACCAACATCATCGTCGAAACGGCTTCCGCACGTGATGCGCACCAGATCGCCTGCCTGATCGGCTACGGCGCCACGGCGGTATATCCCTACCTGAGCTATGACGTCATCGACAACATGATCAGCAAGAACATCCTGCGCATGGGCTCGCTGGAAGCGCACAAGAATTACCGTAAAGGCATCAACAAGGGCCTGCTGAAGATCCTCTCGAAGATGGGTATCAGCACGATTACTTCGTACCGCGGCGCGCAGTTGTTTGAAATCGTCGGTCTTGCCGAGGAAGTGGTCGACCTGTGCTTCCCGGGTGCCCCGAGCCGCATCAGCGGTGCCAACTTCAGCCACCTGCAGCATGACATGGCGCTGCTGGCCCGGGACGCCTGGCTTCCGCGCAAGAAGATCCAGCAGGGCGGCCTGCTCAAGTTCATCCACGGCGGCGAATACCACATGATCAATCCGGACGTCGTCAGGACCATCCAGGATGCGGTGCAAAGCGGCGACTATGAAAAATACCGCGCCTTTGCACAGCTCGTGGACAACCGTCCATTGTCCACCATCCGGGATATGTTCACCCTGCGCGAGGATGTCGAACCCATTGCCATCGACAAGGTCGAGCCCATCGAGACCATCCTGAAACGTTTCGATTCCGCCGGCATGTCGCTCGGTGCGTTATCACCTGAAGCCCACGAGGCCCTGGCCCAGGGCATGAACCGCCTGGGCGGACGCTCCAACTCCGGTGAGGGCGGGGAAGACCCGGCCCGTTACGGCACCGATCGCGTCAGCAAGATCAAGCAGATCGCTTCCGGTCGCTTCGGTGTCACCCCCCATTACCTGGTGAATGCAGAAGTGCTGCAGATCAAGATCGCCCAGGGTGCGAAACCCGGTGAAGGCGGCCAGCTGCCCGGCGGCAAGGTCAACGACCTGATCGCCCGGTTGCGTTACTCCGTTCCCGGCGTGACCCTGATTTCGCCGCCGCCGCACCATGACATTTATTCCATCGAGGACCTGGCGCAGCTGATCTTCGACCTCAAGCAGGTCAATCCGGAAGCCCTGGTCAGCGTGAAGCTGGTTTCAGGCCCCGGCGTCGGCACCATCGCCGCCGGTGTCGCCAAGGCCTATGCCGACCTGATCACCATTTCCGGGCATGACGGCGGTACCGGCGCCAGCCCGCTGACCTCCATCCGCTATGCCGGCACGCCCTGGGAAATGGGGCTGAGCGAAGTGCAGCAGGCCCTGCGAGCCAATGACCTGCGCGGCCGCATCCGCCTGCAGGCTGACGGCGGCCTCAAGACCGGCCTCGACGTCATCAAGGCGGCCATTCTCGGCGCGGAAAGTTTCGGTTTCGGCACCATGCCGATGGTGGCGCTGGGCTGCAAATACCTGCGCATCTGCCACCTGAACAACTGCGCCACCGGTGTCGCCACCCAGGACAAGCGCCTGCGTGACAAGCATTTCATTGGCCAGGCGGAAATGGTCATGAACTATTTCCGCTTCGTGGCCGAAGACACACGCCAGTGGCTGGCGCGACTCGGTATCGGAAAACTGACCGATATCATTGGCAGGACCGACCTGCTCGAGCGCCTGCCGGCGCAAACCGAGAAGCAGGCCAACCTGGACTTCTCCCGCCTGTTCCACAATGACCTGATTCCGGCGGACAAGGATCGCTTCTGCATAACTGAAAGGAACGTGCCGAAGGACAAGGGTGAGCTGGCCGAGCAGATGGTCAAGGATGTCCTGCCGGCCATCGAGAACAAGAACGGCGGCATATTCAATTACAAGGTGCAGAACTTCAACCGCTCCATCGGCGCCCGCCTGTCCGGCGAAATCGCGAGGCGTTACGGCAACCAGGGCATGAATGACGCCCCCGTAAACCTGCGCCTGACCGGTTCATGCGGACAGAGCTTCGGTGTCTGGAACGCCGGCGGTCTGCACATGCACCTGACTGGCGATGCCAACGACTACGTAGGCAAGGGCATGGCCGGCGGCAAGCTGGTTGTCGTGCCGCCTGCCGGCAGCAGCTTCCTCACGCAGGATACCGCGATCATCGGCAACACCTGTCTGTACGGCGCGACCGGGGGCAAGCTGTTCGCCTCGGGCACGGCCGGTGAACGCTTCGGGGTGCGTAACTCCGGTGCACAGGCCGTCGTAGAGGGCGTCGGTGACCACTGCTGCGAGTACATGACGGGCGGTCTCATCACGGTGCTTGGCCGTACCGGCCACAACTTTGGTGCAGGCATGACCGGTGGATTCGCCTATGTGCTCGACCTCGACAAGGATTTTGTCGACAAGTACAACCATGAACTGGTGGAAGTGCACCGTATTCGCATGGAAGGCATGGAAGAATACCGCAGTCACCTGCGCAGTGTGATAGAGGAGTTCGTTATCGAGACCGGCAGCGACTGGGGCAAGCACATCCTCGAGAACTTCATGGATTTCACGCGCAAGTTCTGGCTGGTCAAGCCAAAGGCGGCCAGCCTGAAGATGCTGCTCAATGACGTGACCGTGACAGGAAACTAGTGGTATGTCCGATATTATCGCCAGGTCAAAAGACACCTTCCGCTTCCTTACCGAGGACCGCGAGGATCCGAAAAAGAAATCGCTGGAGGTTCGCAAGACCGAATTCGTCGAGATCTATCAACCGTATGAGGCGGAAGGCGCCCAGGTGCAGTCAGAGCGCTGCCTTGAATGCGGTAATCCGTACTGCGAATGGAAGTGTCCGGTCCACAACTATATTCCCAACTGGCTGAAGCTGGCGCAGGAAGACAACATCCTGGAAGCCGCCGAGCTCTGTCATCAGACCAACACCCTGCCGGAAGTGTGCGGCCGTATCTGTCCACAGGACAGGCTCTGCGAAGGTGCCTGCACGCTTAATGACGGCTTCGGTGCGGTCACCATCGGCAATGTCGAAAAATACATCGTCGACAAGGCCTTCGAGATGGGCTGGCGCCCGGACATGTCCGACGTCGTGCCCAACGGCAAGCGCGTGGCGGTAATCGGCGCCGGTCCGGCCGGCCTCGGTTGTGCCGACGTGCTCGTGCGTGCCGGGGTGAAACCGGTCGTGTTCGACAAGTACCCGGAGATTGGCGGCCTGCTTACCTTCGGCATACCGATGTTCAAGCTGGAAAAGAGCGTCATGCACTTGCGCCGCGAAATATTCGAGGAGATGGGTATCGAGTTCCGTCTCAACACCGAAGTGGGTCGCGACATTGCCTTTGAAAAACTGGTCCAGGAATTCGATGCCGTGTTCCTGGGCATGGGCACATACACCTACATGAAGGGTGGTTTCCCCGGTGAGGACCTGGCCGGTGTTTACGAATCCTTGCCTTACCTTATCGGGAACACCAACCACCACATGAATTACCAGGCCGACCTGGCTGAATACATCAGCATGAAAGGCAAGAAAGTCATCGTGCTGGGCGGCGGTGACACCGCCATGGACTGCGTACGCACCGCTGTACGCCAGGGTGCCGAGTCGGTGACCTGTGTCTATCGCCGTGACCAGGAGAACATGCCCGGATCGCGCCGTGAAGTGCGTAATGCCAAGCAGGAGGGCGTGAAGTTCGTCTTCAACCACCAGCCGGTGGAGATCATCGGCGACCGCGGCAACGCCGCCGGTGTGAAATTCGTCAAGACGCGCATGGGCAAACCCGATGCCAACGGCCGCCGCCAGGCAGAAGTCATTCCCAACAGCAAGGTGGTCATGGAAGCGGATGCCGTGCTCATCGCCTTCGGTTTCCAGCCAAGCCCGGCGCCATGGTTTGCCGATTTTGGCATCAACACCGATGACAAGGGCAGGGTGCTGGCACCGGAACAAGGCACTTACCCGTTCCAGACCACCAACCCGAAAGTGTTCTCAGGTGGCGACATGGTGCGTGGTGCCGACCTCGTGGTTACGGCCATCTGGGAAGGCCGCCAGGCAGCCAACAGCATTCTCGATTACCTGGAAGTCTGATACCTGAGCCTTCATGACTGAATTGAAAAACGACCGATTCCTCCGCGCACTGCTCAGGCAGGACGTGGATGTAACCCCGGTATGGATGATGCGCCAGGCCGGACGTTACCTGCCGGAATACCGCGCGGTTAGGGAAAAGGCCGGCGATTTCATGAGCCTGTGCCGGAATCCGGAACTGGCCTGCGAGGTTACCCTGCAGCCTTTGCGCCGCTATGCGCTGGATGCGGCCATCCTGTTCTCAGACATCCTCACCATTCCTGACGCCATGGGCCTGGGCCTGTATTTTGCCGCCGGCGAAGGGCCTAAGTTCCGCAAGCCCGTGCAGACTCCCGCCGATGTCGAAGCACTAGATGTCGTGGATACGGAAAAGGACCTGGGCTATGTACTGGATGCAGTCAGGCTGATCCGCCGTGAACTGAATGGCAGTGTGCCCCTGATCGGTTTCTCCGGCAGTCCCTGGACCGTGGCCACCTATATGGTGGAAGGCGGTTCAAGCAAGGAGTTCGCACGCATCAAGTCCATGCTCATGAATACACCGGAGGTCATGCACCAGCTGCTCGAGAAACTGGCGCAGTCAGTGACAGGTTACCTCAATGCCCAGATTCTTGCGGGCGTCCAGGCCGTGCAGATCTTTGATACCTGGGGCGGGGCGCTCAGCTCCCATGCCTACCAGGAGTTTTCCCTGTCCTACATGAAGAAAATCGTGGCCGGGCTGATTCGCGAGCAGGATGGACGGAAAATACCGGTCATCCTGTTCACCAAAAACGGCGGCCACTGGCTGGAAGCGATCGCGGAAAGCGGCTGCGACTGCATTGGTCTCGACTGGACGCTGCCGATCAATGAGGCCCGCGCCCGTGTCGGCGATCGGGTCTCATTGCAGGGCAACATGGATCCGGCCGTCCTTTACGGAAAACCTGACGCCATACGCAAGGAAGTCGGATTGATCCTGGAGCAATTCGGCAACGGCAATGGCCATGTCTTCAACCTCGGCCACGGCATCCACCAGCATGTGAACCCCGACCATGTCACGGCTTTCGTCGATGCCGTGCATGAATTGTCCGCGCAGTATCACCAGTAAGTACCGGCAGCGTCATGGCGGCAACTCCTGACTTCTCCGGTTACGCCTTCATCTCGATCGGCGCCAACCTGCCTTCAGGCGCCGGTGACCCGATCGATACCATCATGGCTGTATTCAGCAAGCTGGAACATCTCTCCCGTGACGAGATCCTGAGATCCTCCATCTATATGACCAGTCCGGTCGACAGTCCGGCCGGCACACCGGATTTCTACAATGCGATGGCCGGCATCATTCCGGAAGACAAGGAAACGCCCATTTCCCTGTTGCATAAACTGCAGGCCATGGAAGACGCCGCGGGCCGTACCCGCAGCGGCATCAGAAACGAGGCCCGCACCCTGGACCTGGATCTGGTCCTGTTTGGTGCACACAGCGTCGACACCGCCGAATTAACCCTGCCGCATCCGAGGGCCACTTCTAGGAAATTCGTCATGGAACCGCTGGCGGAACTTGCTGGCAATGATTTTGAATTTCCGGGGACCGCAATGACAGTGGCTGACATTATGGACAGTATAGGCGGCCAGTCAGTTCAAAAACTGGGCAAGTGAGATCAGATACCCCACCGGGAATTCGGCTCGGGGTTGATGACCCATTCGGGAATGGAAAATTCTTCGGGTGAACTGACCTGTATAAAGGAATCGTTGCCGAGAATATCTGCCCGGTAAAAGACCCTGCCGTCAGCACCACTGATGCCTTTGCCGAATATCCTGCCATCCGGCAAACTCAACGTAACCATGGTATCTCCGGTGGGCAGGCTGAACACGCGCCGGACGATGGTTTTTCCCTGCACGGTCATTTCCTCCTGTGCGTCAGGCTCCAGGCCGCCGGTCTCAGGTATCTCCAGGGCCGCCAGGCGCTGCAATTCGAATTCGGTCACCGCCTGCCGGAAGTGCGCCATTCGCTGGCGTGCGTTATCCATTTCAGTGACTACCGCCAGATTCCAGGTTGCACTGTCATTGCCTGCATACCGGAACTCCGATTCGGTCCAGAAGCGAATGACCCGTGCCAGCCTGCCAAGGATGTAGTTATGGTTGGCTGTGCCGGGGGAAAAGGCAGCCAGCTGCTGCATGAGCTCGCGGGCGTTGGCGGGTTCGGACGGATCATAGCGCCTGAACCCGAAAGGATTGGGGTGCGGCGGATAGTTGCCGTCAATGGCCACGAGATAGGCCTGGCTGACGCCCTGGTCGGATGACCTGAACATGTCCAGCAACTGCTCTTCGGAAATATCACCCAGCCAGCCATGTTCCTTCAGTTGTAACACCATGCTGAAGGCGTGCAGCCGCGCGCCATGCCAGGTCGGGTGCAGTGCATCGTAGGTGGAGAATGCAACCGGAAAATCCGCCTGGTAGTCGACAAAGGCGGTGGAGCGGCTTGCCACTGATTTGAGCTGCTGCCTGAACAGGTTCACGTCATCAGTATCCTGGGTGTAGACAGACTTGCCGAAATCGATCGGCAGGTTGAGTGCGATTAACGGAATATCCTGCACCGCGTAGGTGTTCAACAGGCTTTCCATGTCCTTCATGTGGCCGCGCCTGCCGCTGGCATAGAGATTCCACTGAAACAGGTTGTTGTCGTATCCATCCGGAAAGCGCCAGCGTTCATCCTGCTCCATCTCCACGAAAAAAACGGGGCGATTGTCAGTGCTGACCGTCCTCAGGGCTGCGGCAAGGGGCTGCTCCCAGAGATTGCGCAACGCATTGCGATTGCGGTACAGGTGGCTGATGCGCTGGGTCAGCACCGTGCCGTACAGGCCGATATCGTAATTGCGCAGCCAGAAGCCGGCCGGCAGCCGGCCGGCGATCCCCGTGTTGAAAAAGGATCGCGCACTGTGGGCCTGCAATTCCAGGCGCATGCGGTCCGAGAAATTGATGTAGTTCGTTCCCAGGATGGCGACATCGATGTCGTAATCGAGGGCGCGCATGCCCCGTTGCAGCATGTCGGGTGCAAAGATTCCCGGTTCGGCCATATTCAGGACTTCGAAGCGTCCGGGAGCCAGGCTTTCCAGAAACCCCTGCAGGTGTGCGGTGACCATGCCGCCGGTAAACGCATGGGAATTCGACAGGTAAAGCACACGGTACTGCCCGGGTTTTTTCGGTGCCAGGAATTCGTCATCGATGCCTTTTCGATAGTCGGCTTCCACCCAGCTGGCCGAATTGAAATTGAGGAAATCAGTCCGGTCGAGCTCCAGGTTGAAACCCAGGGTGCCATTGAGGATAAACAGGAGGACAAGCAGGATCACTCAGGAGCGAACTCTTGCTGAATCCGCCTGCGCTGTTCTGTTACCGAATGTTTCTGCTGACGCCATGGGTTAAAACTGGAAATAAATAAACTGGGTAATGGCCGGCGAGTTGATTATCGCAAAAATCGCCAGCACCGCGAGGAAGCAGGATTCCTGCCAGCCGCTTGCCCCCGGCCAGCGCCTCGCGGCATGCGGCAGCACCATGCAGGCGAGACTGACCAGGAACAGGATCGCCATATCGGCGATGGAAACCTGGCGCTCTGCAAAGCCGTTGATGCCGAACATTCCCTGCCATACCGGCCAGATATCCTGCCAGCCGGAAAGCCTGAATGGCACCCACGCAATGGCTACAGCAAGATAGGTGACCGCAATGGCGAGGAATGCCGGCAGCCTCACCGAAGGCAGCAATGACTGCTTGTAGTTGTAGAGGCAGAGCATGCCGCCATGCAGGAACCCCCAGAGCAGGAAATTGAAGCCGGCGCCATGCCAGAGGCCGCACAGAGTAAAGGTGAGGAAAACATTGAAAAAGGTACGGGGCAGGCCTTTTTGTGACCCGCCCAGCGGTATATACAGGTAGTCACGGAACCAGCTGGACAGCGTGACATGCCAGCGACGCCAGAATTCCTGGATGGATGGTGCCTGGTAAGGAGCCAGGAAGTTTTCGTTGAGCCGTACGCCCAGCAGCAGCGATATACCAATGGCCATATGGGTATAGGCGGCAAAATCGAAATAGATCTGCAGGCCGAATCCCGTGCCTATGGCCCATGCGCTGAAAAAATCCGTGGCATTCACCTGTACCAGCCGATCAACGATATTCCCGCATCCGTCTGCGAGTACCAGTTTCTGGGAAATCCCGAGCAGGATCCTGTCGATACCCGCGGTCCACTGCGGCTTGCTGGTGCCTGCCCGGAAACGGTCGAGCTGCGGCGCCAGGTGATTGAAACGTTCTATCGGCCCTGCAATCAACTGGGGCAGATAGGCAATGTAATTGCAGAAACTCAGCATGCTGGTTTCCGGACGCGTTTTGCCCCGGTAGACATCGATGGTATAGGCCATGGACTGGAAGGTATAAAAACTGATGCCGGGAGGCAGGACATAACCCTGGAAGAAGTCTGCATACCCAAGTCCCAGGGTGGCAGAGATCCAGCCGCCGTATTTGAAGAATCCGAGGAACCCGAGATTGACGCAGATACTGACAAGCAACCAGGCAATGCGGCGGTTTTTCATCGTGCTGGCAGACAAGCGCAGTGCGACGAAATAGTCGGTCAGGGAAGAAAACAGCAGCAGGAAAATAAAGGCGGGCTCGGCACCTGAATAAAACAGGTAGGAAAAAACCAGCAGCAGCCAGGCCTTGCTCTTCCCCGCAGGCAGGAAGTGCGCGAGCAGCAGGAATAAAGGCAGGAATACCAGCAGGAAGCCGGCAGAGTGAAACAGCATAGCGTTGGTTTTATTAGCAGGACTCCGGTCAATAGTACCGGAAATATCGGTGCCGTATCAGCAATACTGCAGGCAAAAAAAACCCCGGCTGGGGTGCCGGGGTCAATATTCGACTAGTGAGACCAAAATCATCAGGGGAAATGATTTGATTAAAATGTTACGCCATCCCCCGGCGAGGTCTGCGAATTGATTCACACTACACGGGGAGTGTCGTGAACCAATTCACAGTTCTGGTCACAAAATATTAAATATCCAGTTCGCGGGTCAGCTCGAAGCCGCCATCGTCATTCAGCTCGAAATCACCGTCCATGACCGCGTACATCCACGTGGCGGATTTTTTCATGCCGCCCAGCGGGTACAGGTGGCACTGGGTGATGCCGCATTCGGGATCGTTGGCCTGGTAGTTGGCCAGGTCGCGGGTGATCTTGTCCGGCATGCGCGTGGTCATCAGCTTGGCGATATTCGCAGCCTGGCGGGTGATGATGCGCATGGAGGGGCCAATACCGCAAGCCTTGGCATGGGCGAGCAGCGTCTTGATGGTGGCCAGACCCGGGATGCCGATATGGATAGGCAGTTCATTGCCTTCGCTGCGGATTTTCTTGTCCCAGGCGATGATCGGCTCGGCCTCGAAACAGAACTGGGTGGTGATGTACATCTCGATGCCATTCTCCTTGGCATAGGCATTCTTTTCCAGCAGGGCGGCAGTGACATCGGTCGGGGGAATGTCGGGGGAGCCTTCCGGGTGACCGGCGACGCCAAGTTTCTTGATGCCATATTTCTGGAACAGGTCCAGGCGCAGGATTTCCATCGAGCTGGAGAAGTCGCCTACGGGATTGTCGACGCCTCCACCGATCAGCAGTGCTTCTTCCACGCCGCACTCGTCCTGGAAGATTTTCAGGTTGTCTTCAAAGAACTGCTTGTTTGGGATCGAGCGTGCAGCAAAGTGAGGCACCGGCTTCATGTCTTCGGCATACAGGCGCTTGACCGTGGCTACAGTGTCCTTGATGTCGGAACCCGGCAGGAAGGTCACGAACACGGTGGTTCCCGGACGCAGGAGCTGGCGGAAGTCCTCGATTTTGACGGCACCGCCCGGAGTTACTTCGACGGAAGTGTTTTCCAGGAACTTGAGAATACTCTGCTTTTCATCTGACATGGTTTATATACCCTGAACAAAGCCCCTGACACATGATCCTGCACTGCCTTCCCCGCGTAAACCGCTGGAAATCAGGGGGGTTATAGTCGAAAAAGCGGCTATTCTATAGGCTAGCCGGGCCTGCGGCAAACGCGATTATCGCCCCTGTCAGGGCGCAGAGGTCGGTTGCGTCGATGACGTAAGGAGGCATGATGTAGACCAGCCTGCCAAAGGGCCTGATCCAGACGCCCCGGTCCACGAAAAAGGCCTGGGCCTTCGCCATGTCGACCGCTTCTTTCATTTCCACCACGCCGATGGCGCCCAGCACCCGGACATCCTCGACACTGCCCAGGTCCCGGCAGGGGGCCAGTTCCAGCGCCAGTTGCGCCTCGATGGCCGCCACCCGGGACAGCCAGTCACCGTCCTCCAGCAATTCGATGCTGGCCAGGGCGCAGGCACAGGCCAACGGGTTGGCCATGAAAGTCGGGCCATGCATGAAAACCTCCCGGTTCCTGGAAATGCCCTCTGCTACCTGGTCGGTACACAGCGTGGCGGCCAGGGTCATGTAGCCGCCGGTCAGTGCCTTGCCGAGACAAAGGATGTCGGGACTGATGCCGGCGTGTTCGCAGGCAAAGAGTTTGCCGCTGCGGCCAAAGCCGGTGGCGATTTCGTCGGCGATCAACAGGACGCCGAATTCATCGCACAATTCGCGAACCCGCCCGAGATAGTCCGGGGAATAAAAGTACATGCGTCCGGCACCCTGTACCACGGGCTCCAGAATCACCGCGGCGATTTCATCGCGGTGCGCCTCAAACAGGCTGCGCATATTGCCGATATCCTCCGCATGCGCTCTACCACCGAACCGGCAGCGAGGTGCATCGGCAAAATAATGCTGTTGCAGGATGCCGGAGAAATGCTCGTGCATGCCTGTCACGGGATCGCAAACCGCCATCGCTGCGAAGGTGTCACCGTGGTAGCCCTTGCGAATGGTCAGCAGTTTATGCCGCGCCGGTTCATTCTGGTTTTGCCAGTATTGCAGCGCCATCTTGATGGCCACTTCCACGGCGACTGATCCACTGGCGCTGAAGCAAACCTTTCGCAGGGGGGCAGGCGTGAGTGCCGCCAGTCTGCGAGCCAGCTCCACAGCGGGGCCTTGGGTAAGACCGCCGAACATCACAGGGGCCATGTTGGCCCGCCGTCCCGTGACGGCAGCG
>Ga0181589_10001044_pt1 | contig 21297 bp, 26 predicted proteins | sample 071ome_25_FD_132444 | JGI IMG/M metagenome (GOLD analysis project Ga0181589, IMG submission 132444) | Coastal salt marsh microbial communities from the Groves Creek Marsh, Skidaway Island, Georgia - 071410BT metaG (megahit assembly) | ecosystem: Environmental > Aquatic > Marine > Intertidal...
CGACAAAGAGATGCACCCAAGCCTCCGCCTCCTTATTGCCAAAAACATCCAGCGAGCCGTCCGTCTGGGCAAGGTAGATCGTCATGTAGACCAAAAGGATGGAACGCATCCCATAAAAAGAAAAACGTTCCGCAAATTCGTTGCCTATGATGTAGGGAATGCCGGGGGGCATCCCTGGAGTGGAAAGTGGGTTGGTCCTGTAAGCCATCACCCTCGGTTAATTTCTTTCGAACTGCTCGACTTCTTTTCTTCTCCTGGCCTCGCGCTCGAGGTCCTCCATGATGGATGTTTTTTCGCTCATAGATGCCGTGCTGACATCGGTTGCGTCGCCAGGTTGCTTTTTCCTAAGGTATGGGGATAAGCAAAGCACGAGTCCGGTAAAACAAAGAAGGTAAACGATGGATAAAACATTTATCCAAAGGCAAACCACTATGACGGGGTAACATGCAAGATGGAAGTAGACTATGTACTTAGGCATCGATCGAGGGAATGAGCTTTAAGACAAAATAAGTTCGAAGGAAAACCCTTTTATCAATGGAAGCGTAATTTTTGGTGTTAGCTTTGCTTACACTTCTTAATCCAATTCAGTGGATCCCTCAAAAAATCTACCTGGCATCCTGGGAAGCCGAAGAACCCGATGACAGGAAGTTTCTATTCGACAGCTCAAATGCTGCGGGTTACTTCTTGGTTAGTATGCATCCACTTGTTAAATTTTATATTCTTGTTCCTTTTTGCCTACTTTTTTGGGGATGTGAGAAACCAAATGCCCCCATTCCCCAGAGTGAATTTGAGGAAAAAGAACCGACTGTGGCGGAACCAGAACCAGTCTCCATATTGCCCGCCCCCGAACCAAAGCCTTTGCCCAAAGAAAAAATAACCGAAAAGATTGCAGGAATTGTTGAAGAACTGCCTTTGCAGGAAAAGAAGTCAGAACCTGTACTGCCTCCTTTTTCAGATGAACTCCTGCAAGCTGTGCAAAACTGGCAAAAGATTCCTAAATCCGTCTTCCCCCTCGAAGCAATCGGGCTTTTGGAGCGAGTGGTCCTAGAGGCAAAATCCTCCAACGGGCAGGTGATTGCCACATCGCTTGCGGAAAGCGGTGAGGAAGTTACCGCACTAGGAATGCACCAAGGGAAGTTAGTCGTTGCCTCACCCAATATGTTAAAATTGAGAGGCACGGTTGATGTCGACCAAACTGATTTCAAGCAAATGGTTGCTTACCTTTTTGAACTCAGAAAAGAACAAAGGGAAAGGCTTAAGAATCGATCTACTGTTGAAAAAATTGAAGCTGTTAGTTCTAGCGGCACAAAGCCTGATCAGAATGAGAAACTGGATGAAGAGATACCCGACCCTCTCGATTTTGGCCATGGTCGGTTCTGTATCTGTAAAGAATGCAGGGAAAAAAGGCTAGCCAGGGCAATTAATCTGAAAACAGGGCATGGATTAGAACCCTGATTGCTTGCCCATTCTGAATTTTGCTTATGGAGAAGAAGAAAAAAAAGAAAATCATCGAAATCGGGGACCATGTAAAGGAAATCACTGCCTCTAAAGGGAGCAAAAAGCGCTGTGGCGAGGTCCTGATGATACTCCAAGATGACCCAGGTGACCCCACTTGTGAATGCATGGAAGTTAACCCTGATGACCTTTCCCCCCTCGAGAAAAAGGCAGACGGAATCCAGATGTTTAAAACCAAGAGATCGAAACTAAAGCATTACACCCCTATAAAAAAACTTTTCACCAAGAAAACTTTCGAAAAGGGAGATGTGATTCAGCATAAAAAAGGAGCACGCATCAAATACGGTAGAATCGTGTGCTTTGTTCATCCAGATGGACTCTACTCTAAATCCCATGAAGAGGGTTACAACGGCAAGGACTTGCTCGAATGTGTAGAAATAGACAAAAAGCCTGGTCTACTCCAAATATTGGGACCTGATGGCGAACCCAAACGCTTTCAGGCAAAGGGGAAAGAGTGTAAAATCATGAAAGTGATCACCACCGACTCAAAGGGCGAAGAAACCACTATGCACCGCCTCGATATTCCAGAAGAACCTTTGTACTAAGTCACAAACTTAAGTAACCAGTAGAATTTCTTTATCCAGTTCCTGCTTGGAAATCTGGATGTGTTTTTCCCCTTTTATTTTGTAGGGTGTTACTTTTATTGATTTTTTAGTTCCAGACTTGAGGGCAATATTTACAGAAATGGCATCGCCCGACCATCGCGTAAAGCACCAAAGAATTGGGTATGCAGCAGTCAAATACTCCACCACTTCCTCCCTGTTTAGGTAATAAATATTTTCAATGTGCTTAACCATGGGCACAAAAAAAGCCGCACCCAATAAGAGTGCGACTTTGAGAGAGAAAAAAGTTAGTTACCGTAGGCACCATTCTTGATTTTCTGACAAGAAGCGATGGAAATCCCACTATCTTCAGCAGCCTGACTAAGGGTCTTCCCTTCCGACAAAGCACGCTTGACCGCCTCTATCACTTCAGGAGTAACTTTACCACGCTTGGATTCGATGCCAAAACGCTGATTGAATGCACTCTTGGCAATGGGAGGCAGGCCGTTTACGTAGCACTCCAGATAGTCAACAACAGATCGGAAAACTTTCCTGCCATCAGGGCGAATATGACGCTTGTGATCATCTTTGATCAAAGAAAATAGGGCTGAATTATCTTTTTTCTTAGGCTTAGACTTTTTCGACTTAATTTTTCGCTCGATTTTAGCTTTTAGAGCTTTGAGTTCTTTAACATCGTCTATATTATTTATATCCATAATGGGGGAAGTTTTGGTGGTTATTTAATAAAATAATATTGAAAATACTAAATTATTTTTCTGTCAAGACTTCTATACTGTATTGCTTCGAGTAGATGTATTTTTTCAATATATTTTGAATGGGCAAGATCAGCTATAGTTCTAGACACTTTTAATATACGATTGTAAGCACGTGCGGATAGCGACAAATCTTTCATCGCCTTTTTTAGCAAAAGAGCGTCATTGGGTTTAATCTCACAAATTTCGCTAATTAATGAGTCGGGGATTAACGAATTGGTGGAAATGGTAACACTGGCGTACCTTTCCTGTTGAATATCTCTGCAATCAGAAATACGGGTAGCCATACTTTGAGAGGACTCCCCTCTTTCCAGATTTTGCAGATCCTCCACTTTGACCGCAGAAGCCTCTACATGAATATCAATCCGGTCAAGTAAAGGGCCACTAATCCGGTTGCGGTACTTATGGATTTGAGGAATGGAGCAGCGGCAAGAATGATCGGGTGAACCTAAATATCCGCATGGGCAAGGATTCATGGCCGCAATAAGCATAAACTGAGCAGGGAGGGTGATTTTTCCTGCACTGCGAGAAATGGTGACTTTGCCATCTTCCAGGGGTTGCCGCAAAACCTCCAGAGCAGACCTCTTAAATTCGGGCAGTTCATCGAGAAACAGTACCCCGCGGTGAGCCAGTGAAATCTCGCCGGGACCAGGGACAGTCCCCCCACCTATCAAACCGATATCACTCGTGGTGTGGTGGGGAGATCGAAAAGGGCGTTGGCAATGATCAAGGTTAAGGTTTTCGTGTTCGCTAATAGAGGAAAAAATATTGAGTATTTCAAGCAGTTCGTCATGTCTCGGCGGAGGAAGGATGGACGGAACTCTCTTGGCAACCATAGATTTTCCAGAGCCCGGTGGCCCGACCATAAGGAAGTTGTGTCCGCCGGCGACGGCTACCTCCACTGCACGACGTACATTCGACTGCCCTTTGATGTCAGAAAAATCAGCGACGAAATTTGGACTGATGCGATTCTGCGGAAGTGACGGGGCGACATTGCATCGCTCGAGATCAATTTTACCACAAAGAAAATCAAAGGTTTGGGAGAGTGACTGGACTCCAAAAACGGAAACCCCTTGCACCACGGAAGCAATTTTAGCCGACTGCGTGGGTAGAATAAGGCCCTTCATTCCCATACTCTTAGCAAGAAGAGCCATGGCGATTGCCCCACGAATTGGCCTGACCTCACCGGATAATGAAAGCTCGCCCGCCAAAAGGTATTCCGACATCTCTGGGTTACCGTTTTTTCCCATAGCCCCAAGAAGGCTCACCGCGATGGGTAAATCAAAGGAAGAGCCTTCTTTTCGCAAATCACTGGGCGCAAGATTGATAGTCACTCGGGTACGGGGAAGTGGATATCCGCTATTGGTCAGACTGGAGCGCACCCGGTCCATCGCTTCTTTGACAGCCGCATCAGGAAGCCCCACAAGCACAATGCGTGGGTCTCCCCGTTCACCGCTATTGGCCTCAACGGTAACTAGTTGCGCGGTGACTCCATGAAGACATGCGGAGTGCGTAGTTGCGAGCATGGAGAAGTGGCTAATCAATCAACGCGAGTAAGGGCGCTCGCGGATCAATGCGGATAGAGGTTTAAACTGATCATGACTCGCATCTTTGAGAAATGAGTAGATAACTGTCTCAATGGGAATGACTGAGGCACCACGGTTTGCCAGTTCACACAAAGCCGTATTCGAATCCTCAGGTCTTCTTCCCGCCACGCCGTCGCTGAGAACGGTAACCTGCAACTTATGCTCAATTGCATCAATTGCGGTAAGATAAATGCAAATGGATGTCTCCACGCCTGAAAGGATGAGTCGCGAGGGCTTGCACCGCTCGATCCTTTCTAGAAATTCTTCATTACCAAAAGCGGAAAACGAGTTCTTGGCGAGAACCGGTAAATCTTTGGCAACCTTGAGTAGAGCAGGATGAGTCGGACCCAGTTTATCGGGCACCTGTTCGGTCAATATTGTATCGAGCTGCAAAAGCTTGCAGGCCTTGATCCATAATTCATTCGAAGAAAGTAGGCTATCCTTGTTTACGATATTCGCGAGTAACCTATCTTGTAGATCCATAATCAGGGCAAGATTTGATTTATTTTCAAACATGTTGATTGTCGTTTATCTTATTCAATAAATAGTATAGCAATGAATTTGTGATGAAACCGACAAGGAAAACGCATTTTTGTAATTCAATTTTGAATTCTGGCAGAAACACCTTCCTTTTTGGTCTTTTTTGCATGGGGTTATCATTTTGCCTTCTCAGTACATCGTGCAGGAAGAAAAATTTTGATCCCACAAAAATTACGGTTCGCCCTCGCGTTTTCATCGAAGGGGCTGCCCCGGTTCCAATTTTGGACGAATATGATTTTACTGGTGTTCAACTTGGAACATTTTCCGATGTGTTCAGCAATGACGGCGAGGGCAGGATCTTTGCACTATGGCTGTCTACTGACAGGAGGGCGGCCATCACCCTACAAAAAGAAACAGCCAGGCACCTTGGTCGCAGGCTAAGCCTGGTAGTCAATGGGCAGGCCATTGCGGTGCATCCAATTGAAAAAACGATCACAGAAGGGTATATCCCTTTCCTTTTCGTCAACAAAATATCCGAGGAACAAGTGATGGTCATATACAACAAGTTTTCAGAGTCACTTGTTCACTTGAAGGCTGAACTCGCAGACCTGAAAAATTGATAATTCACAAAATAATTTTTCTGCGACTAGGTCTGCTTGCATACATGTCTTGCAATTGGGCATGGTCTGCGGAAAACACCTTCTTTTTATCTTGGCCCACCCCTAACCCTTCATTTGTGCAGGGACTTGACTACAGTGCATTCTTACAGAAAACCGGCCCAGACAAAGAGTTTTCCTCAGGTGCGTATGGGTGCGTGCGAAACAAAGGGCATAAATTTCATGAAGGCGTCGATTTGTTTCCCGTAAAAAGAGAGCGGAACGGGCGAGCAATCGATAGTGTATTTTCTGCAATGAGTGGCAGGGTTGCCTACATAAACAGCGATTCGACCAAGAGCAGTTACGGCAGGTACATTGTGCTGGAGCACGAACAGTCTCGGCCTATTCTTTATTCCTTGTATGCACACCTTGACTCATTTTCTCCATCCTTGAAAGTAGGCAACAGGGTTAAGGTGGCTCAAGTACTAGGCAGAATGGGGAACAGTTCTTCATTTAGTATTCCCCTTAACCGGTCACATTTGCACTTCGAAATTGGCCTTCGCCTAAGCGACAATTTTCAAAACTGGTACAATCGAAAGACCTTTAAGACCCCGAACACCCATGGAAACTTTAATGGTTACAACCTAGTTGGAATCGACCCGCTTCCTTTTTTTAAGTTATACCAATCAGGCGATATAAAGTCGCCTGCTGATTATTTTGACAATCTTAAAGAAGCTGTTTCAGTGGCGGTAAAAAGCAACCTTAGACCGAGCATTCTTGCCATTAATCCAAGCCTTGAGAACGCACCCGCTTCGAATGAATATCAAACTAATGGCTGGATTTGCAGGTTGGGTCCCTACGGCATACCGCTATCCTTTGAAAGAGCCGCAATCAAAGGGACACCCAATATACAGGTGCTCTCATTCAACGAATCTACTAATCGAAGGTTTTGTAGAAAGCTGGTCGAAAAAAGGAATAATCGACTCATGCCCTCTGAGCAACTAGAGGCCTACCTTGAAATCTTGTTCACCAACTGACCAAAAGGGAAAAACTGACGGACTGGTCATTGCGGTTTTCGTCACACCACACGGATTTGGACACGCAACCAGAGTTGGTGCCATACTCACTACTCTGTCTAAGAAGGTACAGGTTTCAAAAATTATATTTTTGGGCAAGACCCCTGCCTGGTTTTGGCAAGGCACACTTCCATCTACAATAAACTTCGTTTGCTTAGATGAAAATACGGATGTTGGACTCGTACAAAATACACCTTTTGCCCACAATCTCAACGAGACCAAAAGAAAATTAGAAGAGTTTTTAAAACAAGAGAAGAAAAGATCATACCAACTGTGCAGAGAACTCCAGAAACACTGCACCGACTTGGTAATTTCTGACATATCATCGCTAGGAATAAAAGTAGGTAATCTACTTGGCATCCCTAATATCCTGATTGAAAATTTCACCTGGCCATGGATCTACGAAGTCTACGCAAAGAATGATTTGTTTTTTCGTAAATCAGCAGATCACCTGAGAAAATGCTACGATTTAGTCGACCTGCGAATTCAGTGTTCACCCTACTGCGAATCTGTACCTAGCAGTAAAAAGATATCACCAGTTTTTCGCCCACCCGTATCGACGGTTGAAGAAACGAAAAGAAAACTGCAAATTCCTGAAAAGTTCGTCCTTATCTCAACAGGGGGTATTTCTCTTAACTATCGCGATTACAATTTTAATTCGAGCGGAATCAAGGTAGTTGCTCCATGTTCAATTGACGAGCCTTACAGGCAGGGAAACACTTTCTACATACCGATCAATTCAGGAATTTATTTCCCCGACCTGGTCTATGCATCATCCGCTATCATTGGTAAAGCGGGGTACGGAACGGTCTCCGAGGCATGGGGCATGAACAAGCCCTTCTTCGGGATTTACCGAAAAGATTTTGCCGAGTCTGCTAAACTTCGTGAGTTTACTAAGGCTAATCTTGACCATAAAGAAATAGAAGAAAGTGACCTCCGCGACCTCTCTTGGCTAAATGATCTAAAACTTCCTCAACATATTACCTCAATCAGAAAAGAAAACGGTGCAGAACAAGCAGCAGAGTTGATTTTCCGCACATTCTGTCTTTGATGGTATGGAAATGTACAGGGCATTTAAAACTTGATGGCCGACGCGAAGATAAATCCAAGCATGCCAAACTCTGGGAACCGTTATATTGATGTAATGGTCGGTATTTTGACCCTTTCATTATACTGGTTCATTACTGCAAAACTACATCCTTCTTGGGTATATAACACGAAGAAAGAGGATTCCCAAGGCACGGTCACTATTTTATGGAAAAATGCTGAGGAAAGCGAACCCAAGTATGCTGAAGCAAACCCAGATCTCCCTAGCAACACACCCGATCAAACGGATTACTTTTCCACAAAAGACCAACAAGCTGCTCAGCCTATTGACTCCAAAGACCTCACCCTACAAACGAGCCAACTCCCCCAGCTTGATGGAACTTCACAAAACTTGAAGGTAGTTAGTGCTCCCCTCCCCCTACCAACTGTTCCTAATAACGAGCAAGCTCAGCCAGCGTCCAAGATCAAGCAATCCGCCCACACAAACCAAAACAAGGCAGGAATGGCACCCCAAGAACTAAACGACCAGATTGAGGATAAAGAGAATGAAGGTCTTTCCTATGATGCAAAGGAACGAACATACCCAAATGAGAAGAAAATCATTAACCTATCTCAAAAACAATATGATGATAGTGGAAATGATGAAAATTCAATTTCTCCAACCATGGATAATTATAAAAGAGCAAGGCCAGTACTTAGCCCGACCATCACCAGTGGCCCTATTTTATCTAACACACAGCGTGCACCAAGGGTTGGAAAAGTCGGGATCGAATGCAAACTGAACCCATTTGGCGTATATGTTCAGAAAATGCTATCTGCGATTGAGCAACAATGGTATCAACTTATTATCGGATCCCGTTCTTACATACAATATGACCAATTCCCGAGAAAAGTAATTTTTAGATTCTCCCTTCAGTCAAGTGGTAAAATTGAGGCCCTAGAGCAAATTGATAAAGGCCCAATCAACTTAGGTGTCGAATTATGCAGGCAAGCGATAGCATCCCGCTCGCCGTTCGGCCAGTGGGACGAAGAAATGGTGAATTCCTTTGGGCACGCGGACGAGGTCATCATCAACTTTGAGTACAAGCAGTAATGAACACTGAAGAACAGAACCTTTTCCCGCTTGGGAAGGGTTGTCATCTTATTGGTCATCATCAGGAAACTGATATCTGGGCAATTGACAAAGCCCCCGGCATTCTGACTCATCCGAACTTTCAATCAAAATCTAAAAAAAAGGAGTCATTAAAGACTCTTTTTGATGCAAAATTTAATTTTCGAGAGGAAGCCTATGAGTGGACAGATGGTGCGGGTGTATTACAAAAAGTTTTCCTGGTCCATCGACTCGATTCTCCCACATCAGGAATCATTCTTGTAACCACAAACAAGGAAATATCATCTCTTTTAAAAATAGCTTTCACTGAACAGAGAGTCCAAAAGACATACCATGCGATTGTTCGAGCAAATGGTCTTATTCGTCCTAGAATTTGGCGAGACAAGCTCTATGAAGTAAAAAAACAAGGGAAACTGAGGGTAAAGTGGGGGCAGAGTGGTAGTGAGGCAGTCACGGAAGTTCAGCTTGCTAGCAATACATCCCAAAAGAACGAATTTCGCCTCCTTAGGCTGAAACCAAGGACAGGAAGAACGCACCAACTTAGGGTGCAATGTTCAAAAAGAGGGATGCCCATCGTTGGGGACCAGACATATGGTGACTTCTCTTTAAACCGCAGAGTTGAAAAAAGCACTAAGAGAAGCCAATTGTTTTTACACGCGACCAGCATCTCACTATCACTCGACTATAAAAACCGGCCCCTAACCGTACTCTTCGAGACAAGCTTACCCCGGTCTTTCGGCAAGCTAATTTAAGAGGACAAAAAGCAATAATATTCAGAAATCAAAATTTGCCGAAACCTCAAGAATGTGCCCTTGTACTCTATTGAAGGTTTGGCTGGCACTGGTGAGAAAATGACGGTAGTCGAAGGCTAAACCCCAATGATCATCAAAACGATAAGACCAACCGATGAGAAAATCGTAGGCAAAACAAATCTCATTTTCGGAACCTGAACCTAGTGCACTTAAACCAATACCTAACCCGACCCTGAAGTCAGCACGCTCAGCCATCTCCTTTTCGAGAATAAATCGAGACAAAAAATTGTGAAGCGTGACACTCCCTGAAGGTTTGGAATCAAATGAAAGATAAGAATAATCACCCTCTACGCGAATAAACCCAAAGTCTCGACCTACTCTTAATCCCAAAAGTCCGCCATTCCCAGATTGAAAGGATTCTCCATTTATCGAAATATCGTCAGGGAAGACAACTCCGGCAAAGGGCCCGAAATAGTAGCCTAGTCGCCTTTCGGGGATATTCGTTTCGTAAAGATCATTGTATGCCTCCTTAAGGGAGTCCTCTTCACTTAAATGTAAATTGGATTTCTCAGTTTTGGCATCGGGGGGAGCGTAAGAAAGTGCTGAATTATCACTTACAAAACCCTGGGATTGTTCCTTTGGAGCATTTGGTAAATCAACCTCAGGCAACCTCCAATTAGATCTTACTGGAGTAGGCCTTGGTACAGGTACAGTCGGTTGTTGAGAAACTCGCTCGAGACTTGGTTTGACAGGTAAGCTGTCCGGAGAGAAGGAAGGCTGTTTCTTATTAAGAATTGAATCGATATATCTCTTATGCTCGGTGGACTTCTGCTTCAAAGATGAGGCCCTCTGACTCCACTCGCTCTGCCCAAACAGATCAGTCGACAGACCTGTCAAACAATGAGAGACCGAAAAGATGAGAAGTAGCTTAAAGGCAATGCACGAAAACCGAAAAAATCCGCTACCGAAAAAAACCAACTGACACAAAAAAAGCGCCGGGCGGTAGATTGGCGGGAACCGCCCGGCGCGGGTGTGGTGGATGGGAAATAAGTTATTCACATTGCAGGCAACTCTTATTCAATGCAATACAATTTTTCATTGGTCCGAATGAAGAGAAATCCGTGACTGAGGGCAATCGACGCCCGGGTAAGGTCATCATAGGTGCCCCCCATTTTAACATCGTGAAGAATGGACCCACTTTCGGCATCGATGACCAAGACCTCAGCATTGTGGTTCATGATAAAAATTTTTCCATCTCCTCCGGTGGGGGAGCTTCTCCACTTGTATTTACCTGGAAGTGAAACCTTCCAAATTACTTTACCATCATCTGGATTCAGGCAAGAAAGAACCTTTCTCAAATCACTTAGGACATAGAATTTATTTTCAAAAAAGAGCGGTGTAGGCACATCGGAAGTCACAAAGCCATTAGAAGATGAATCCCATGCCAGATGGGCAGATTCAGATGAGCTATCATTGTTTGTATTAATTGAAACGGCATAGACCGGTGCTCCCTTGGGCGCACAAACCAAGACCTTCCCGGATCCATGAACTGGCGAAGGCACCAACCGCCACCATGCCTGCTTATGGCCATCATTCCAAGTCCCCCATCGCCATTGTTCGGCTCCTGTTTTCGGATTGTGACTACTCAGGAAATCTCCACCAGCAAGCAGTAAGCTACCCTTGTGAGGGATTAGGGTGGTAAAGGATTCACGGGATTCCATCACCGCCGGAGTGTTGCGCTGGTGTACCCAGATGACTTTGCCGTCTTTCAGGTCAAAACAGTAAATATTGGATAGTGCGCCCGGTTGCCCCCTGCCATGCACCGGCTCATCCCGCTGAAGGACTGGTAAGAAAAGGCGACCCTGATGGAGAGTCGGACTGGCCGAAAATGTCCACTGAAAGCAAAAGTCGCCGAAATCTTTTTGGAGATTCCTACGCCAAAGAACATCTCCAGAATTGCTCAAGCTTACAAGGTCACCATTACCGTAAAAAAAGACTGCCCCACCCGCGTGGGCGACCGGAGAAGGGCTCGCATAATTTGACTTCGAATCAAGCTGATGAATGAAACCATCCCCTCCTCCTGGTCTGTAGCCACTACCTACATTTTTCTTCCAAACGACAGAGCCATCCTTACGGTTTAAGCAAATTGCAATCAACCCAGAATCTTCCGCCAAGGAACTCACTGTAGATAAATAAACGAAATCACCGTGAATGATAGGAGTGGAAGCAGACGCCCCGGGTAAATCAAAGGCCCACTTGACCCCTTGATTTGGGCTAAATTTGGTGGGGTATTTGAGGTTATCCCCGGTCGAACCGTTGTAATTTGGGCCTCGCCAATTCGACCAATCTGCAGCTCCAAGGGGAAGTGATATAGAAAGTGCTAGAAGAAAAATCTGGCACCAAGGAATTTTTGTTAAATTAGTCATCAGAGTTTAGGTTGCTTCTTTAAGTCCTCTATCGTATCAAGCGTTTGTTCATTCTCAATCCATTCCAGCACTGGATCAAGTTCAGAACCGTCGGATTCCTTGATTTCTTCGACAAAGTCACTTTCAATCTCCTTCTCCAGTGAGGTTAGGTCCTTAGAATGAACGGATTTTCTATAAAACCTGACCATGAGAATAGACAGGATCAGCACCAAGAGGAAAAAAGAGCCCTCAAGCATGAGAATTACTTAGCTGAATTTACCGCGGATAAATTGGAGTAAATCTGTTTAGCGAGTTTTTGGGAAAGTTCTCCCAAGCATTTACTCAAAGCACGGACTTCCGCTGGCTCACCTTCATCATCCAAGGGACAACTGGCTTGAAATGAATCACGGAATATATCTCCCTCAATGTCACGAAGTTCAATAAGTGAATCTAGTGTAGCCATACCGTCGAATGATTTCTCAAAGGCCAAAATGGAGATGGCTATCTCAAACTGGGGGCCGCTTTTGCGACGGTTTGGGAAAACAGAATAACTAAGTGTGCCCAGACGCTGAGCCAAGTTGTTACCCAGTACCCTCGATATACCATCCCCGAGCGGTTCACCCCATCTCTTATACTCTCGAAACCCGACAGACTCCATCGACGGTCTAAAAACAAGTCGATTGTCCATGAGGTATTGCGGCAGCTCGATTTCGGAGAGATAAAATGTAGGGGCAGGCGAGACTCGGCTCACGGTACCATTCTGCTCAAAATCAGGCAAGTTGAGCAGATAAAAATCAGGTTCTACATGGTTGGCCTCAGGCAATATACAGGACTGCGAAAAGAGGAAGGCTGACAGAAAAAGCACAAGGGTAACGGTATTCTTGCTAATCATTTTGGTTAGGCAAAGGTTTACCTTGGAGGAATGCCTGAGGGTTTCTCTCCAGAAGGTCGGCTAAGGTTTTCAGGGATTTTGACATGGCACTTACATCACGAAGAGCGGTGACCATACCATAGCGCAAGTCCGACTCAGGAAGAAGCATCTCATTCAAGCGGGCACTCAACTGGGAAACTTTCAAGAAGGTCTCCCTAGCTTGCTCTGAAGTCGCTGTGATACTTGGCCCCGCACCAAGATAACTATCCGAAAAACCAGCAAGAAAGAGTTTGGCCTCCTCACTCAGGGAAACAAGGCCTTCGCTCATACCCTTTGAGTTAAACTCATTTAATTTAACTGTGGCAACATCGATGAGCTGACTGACCTGCTTACTTATTTTCTCTAGATTAATTGATTCACTTAATTCAGCGAATATAGAGGCTTTACTACGGATCAACCTGTGTCCGTGGACAAAATTTTCACCGATATCTTCCACAGCATCTGGTTTCTCGACATTAAGGTTGATGTAGAGGATTCCGGTGACGAAACTTTCCTGGACTAACTGCCCGATTAGCCGGGAAAGGACTTCTTTCTTAAAGTTTCCCTCATCATCAAACACCTCGCTTCCCTCAAGAATCATGTGCCTTCTAACAAGGTCACGATTAATTTCAATTAAAACGGGCACCGGACTCAATTCATAGGCCTCTCCAAGGAAGAAACGTTCAACCCGACCAATCCGGACACCGTTAAAGGTAACTTTACCTCCCTCGTGTAGCCCAAAAACATTTTCGTTAAAAACAAGCACGAACTTTTCATTGTTCTCACGCCACTGGGAAAATCCACCGCTAAAAATGGCGAACCCAAGCAGGATAACAAAACCACCGATTGTAAATACTCCAACCAGTGCACTATTCGCCAAGTTCTTCATTCGCTTTTCATCAAATACCTGGTCTCAAAATTGGCAACATTGATGTTTAGTTCTGGTTTTGTACTGAAGAGGGCAAACTCCGGGCAAAGAAATTCTTCACCTCAGGAACCGCACAACTATCTCTCAAGGTTTGCGGATGACCCCGGGCAAGAATACTTTTTGAGTTTGCATCGAGAAAAATTCCGTCATCCGCAATGGCTAGGATACTCTCGATCTCATGGGAGACGACCACGAAAGTGAGTCCAAGGTTTTGCTTAAGATCAAGAATCAGTTCATCCAACTTCCGGCAATTTATCGGATCCAGCCCCGCGGAAGGCTCGTCAAAAAAAAGTACTTTCGGGTCTAATGCCAGAGCACGAGCAATCCCCGCACGTTTTTTCATTCCTCCACTCAATTGTGAGGGGTAGAGAAACTCCGCACCTTTGAGCCCGACAAGACCAATCTTGTACATTGCTAGTTCCTTGATTTCTCGGGCACTGAGACCTGAAAATGTCTCGAGGGGCAAAGAAACATTTTCCAACAAATTCATCGAACTCCAAAGAGCACCGCTCTGAAAAAGAACACCAAAATTCCTCAAAATCTCCCAATCGGGCTCTTGGGAGCCACCCCAAAGAGAAGTATGATTTACACTGATCCGACCGGATTTTGGGCGCAACAAGCCTACCATCGAGCGGAGCAATGTACTCTTGCCGCACCCACTTCCACCCATCACAGCTAGGCATTGACCTTGCTCGACAGAAAAAGTGGCATTTCCTAGAATCAGCGAAGTTCCATAACTTAAGCAAAGCTCGGAAACCACGATTATCTCTTCTCTGGTATTTTTAGGATTCATCTTACCTCAGACCAAGATAACTGTAAGCCAGCTCGAACAATGCATCGGCAACAACGATTAGTGTGATTGAAATCACTACCGAGGATGTCACTGCCTTGCCCAAAGAACTGGAATTACTCCCCGTATTAATTCCTTTGTAGCATCCCACTAGTCCGACAATCAAACCGAAAGCCAAACTCTTCCAAAGCCCCGAATAAATTTCCCACATCGATAGAAGAGCCGATTGGGTTTGCTCAAAATAATGAAGTGCCGAAAAGCCCATCACCTGCGTTCCGACAGTCAGTCCGCCGATAATTCCTACGATATCCGCATACAGGGTAAGTAGTGGAGTCATCAAAAAAAGAGCCAGTGTCCGAGGCAAAACGAGAAAATCAATAGCAGGAATACCTAGCGTACGCAAAGAGTCGACCTCCTCGTTGATTTTCATGCTACCAATTTCCGCAGCAAAGGATGCTCCAGTGCGACCAGCCATCACAATGGCCACCATCAGCGGGCCCATTTCTCGCACCATTGCTAGACAAACTAAATCCGCCGTGTAGATAGTCGCATTAAATTTCTCCAGTTGCACACTCCCAACAAAAGCCATTGTCAAACCAGTCAGGTAGGAGATGAGAGTAACAATCGGAAGCGCAGATGCCCCGCAATCTCTACATGCGAGAAGGAAGTCACGCCCTCGAGCAAAACTTTTTCCACGAATCAGGCCCGAAAGAAACATTAACCATTTCCCCCAAAATTCGGCCACCCGCAAGAAGGAGGAGAGAATTTGATCAAAAAAGGAAACCCCTGTCTCGAGTTGTGCTTCAGCCCTGCCCTGCTCTAAGGATTGGGTTTCGTTCTTGGCGAGCAGGTTGGCTATCCCCTCGGGTAAGTAAGAAAAATCAACTCTCGATCCATGCCTTGATATCCTCTGCTCGACATGCTGAAGGAAAAGCAAAAACGAGGAGTCCCAAATGAAATGATCCGACAATTGAAACCTACAGGTAGTATTTTCTGACAGTTTGCTTGCGAATGAATCGAACTCGGCGAGCGTTTCATTCTTAGTGTGACTATTGGTCCATTCTCCCGAAAAGAACAAACAAAAGCCCCCTTCCTCTTTTTCTATTTTCAGCAGAGGGCAGTTGGGCTTATTAGCTTTGCCAGTTTTGTAGTCAGTTGACATTTCTATGTTCTTTTCTTTTACGCATTATGAGATACCGAGCAATCATCTTCGACCTCGATGGAACATTGATCGATCAGTTTAAGGCGATTCATCAAGCCTTTTCCAAGACCATAGAAGACATGGGCTATCAGGCACCCACTTACCATGAGGTTAGGCGTGCGGTGGGCGGTGCATCCGAAGCAACTATGACTCTATTAATCGGTAAAGAACGAGCCAAAGAAGCGGTTGCACGACTGAGACCCAATTTTGAGAAAGTTATGCTGAAAGGGGTAACGCCCCTCCCCTACGCCCTCGAGTCACTTGAACGCCTGACTCGAGCTGGGCTAAAAACTGCTGTACTGACCAACAAGTATGGACCCCACGCACGAGCAACCTGTGATCACCTTGGGTTTTCCGACTATCTCGAGTTTACCTTAGGCGCAGATGATACAAAATGGAAAAAACCTCAACCCGAGTTAACAGACCATGTCCTCGCGAAGCTAGAAGTCAGTGCCACGGATGCAGTCTACATTGGAGACTCTCCATACGACTTTAAAACAGCAAAGAATGCCGGATTAGAATGTATTCTGGTGCCAACAGGTACTCATTCCGCAGATGAGCTTTATTCGCTAGGCAGCACCACCGTCCTCCAAGACCTCAATCAAGTGACAAACAGGTTGCTTACCCCCAACGCTCAAGACGATTGACCCAGCTTAGCTATCGCTAAGTTCAGTTTGACAATTTAAACGCTGCCAAAATAGAGTGTATTTCCTATCCCCCTAACCCCTATCGCTATGAATAGCACACAAGCCCTGCCCACCATTCGCAATGTTGTTTACACCAACGAAAAGATCACCCAACTAGCCCAGGAGATCTCAGAGAAAGCAAGTACGCTGAAATTAAACTTGCTTCTCATTGGCCCAGAGACTCTAACCCGCACCCTACCCATGGACACTCTTTCATCCATGGCAAAAGAAATATGGGTCTGTCAATCCCTGCCCGAAGTTTTTCGATATCGCTACCACGAACAGGCTGACCTCTTTGTCTTACTTGGTGAACTGCCCCATGCTTCTGCCATGGACTTCAAGAAATTATTGATGCAGAAAAATCGGAGAATCATAGAGGTGGTTGCCTTGGGTTGTGAGGATAACCCCAGATCCGACTTAACCGAAAGGTTGTTCAATGAAATGAACTCTCTTGCCGAAAAGATTCAAATAGAAAAGTGCCTTGCTCAAGTGGCCAATGCAAACAAGAACTCCAAGTTTGAACAGCTTCCTGTAACCAACAGGACACAACTCGCCTCCGAATATCAAGATTTGCGCATCGCACTCTTCGAAGAACTGAAAGAAAGCCCCGAACTTTTCCTACAAAAAGAGATAAGCAAGATTCGCCCAAAATAAACTCAGAGCTCGGGATTATTTTTGAGATATTAAAAGGTGACTACCTGTCGGGACAAGCCCAGCTAGTTCGACCGCACATGCATTAGAGACCTGAATGCACCCAGAGCTCGCCGGGCTTCCTAGTTTTTCTTCGTGGTTGGTCCCATGGATGTAAACATAGCGTGCAAAAGTGTCTACTTCGCCACCCAGATTCACTTCTTCTTCCAGGCCCGTCAGTCTAAGAATTCTGGAGGTGATTAAATTGGCAAGCTGATCCTCGCTGGGAAATTCCCAGTAACAAGCACCCGTGCTTTTCCTGCCTTTAAACACTGTGCCCTCAGGCTGACCCGAACCAATAACTTCGCTAACTTGGTGCATCCCCCACGGCGTACCAAGCGAATTCTGCTTGCAGGACGGGGGCAATTTTGAGGTCGATATCACATATGCTTTGACAGCCTCGCCCCCTTTATAAAGATACATCACTTGTCTTGGGATCGAAGCGACGAGGACTACATCTGTTCTCTGCAGCTTGAGCCTCCCAGTTTCTTCAATGTAAAATTTATAACTCTCCATCATAGAATCAAATTGAAAAAGTATCGCATAGGAATCGTAGGGGCCACCGGTGCAGTTGGCCAAGAAATTATTGCTCTTCTGGAAAAAAGAAATTTTCCCGTGGGTGACCTTAAATTGCTTGCTTCTGCTAGGTCGGTTGGCAAGGAAATTCAGGCCTTTGGTACTACCAACAAAGTAGAGGAAACGACCCCTGATTCCTTTGAAGGGCTCGACTTCGCCATTTTTAGTGCCGGCGGAGACAATTCTGTACAATTTGCCCACGAGTCAGTGAAGCGCGGCTGTGTCGTCATTGACAACAGTTCTGCCTTCAGGATGAACCCCGAAGTCCCTTTGGTTGTTCCTGAAATCAATGGGGATGCCCTGGAGGAACATCAAGGTATAATCGCAAACCCTAACTGCTCCAGTGCGGTTGCCCTGATGGCTCTTTATCCCCTGCACCGAAGATTTGGCTTAAAAAAGTTCGTTGCCTCCACCTATCAGGCCGTATCAGGGGCAGGCGCATCGGGCCCCATTTCTTTGGATCAGGAAATACGGGAAAAAACATTCTCTACTCCATTACCTGACAAGATCGACTCTGCTTTTGCTCATCCTATTGCCTTTAACCTAATTCCTCACATAGACCAATTTCGGGAGGACGGTTACACCAAAGAAGAATTGAAAATGAAAAATGAGTCCCGCAAAATTCTTGCACTCCCTGGGCTTCAGGTCTCCTGTACCTGTGTTCGCGTCCCCGTATACAGGGCCCATTCCATTTCAATTAATGCTGAATTTAAATCAGGGGTAAATATACCTGATGCTCGCGAAGCCTTACAACAATTCGAAGGTCTTGATTTGGTTGATTCGCCAAAAGATAACCTTTACCCAATGCCAATTGACTGCTCCGAAGTGGAAAACTGCAAAGTGGGCAGATTAAGGGTGGACCATGCCCTTGATAATGGACTCGCCTTTTGGGTGGTGGGCGACCAGCTTTGGAAAGGGGCAGCTCTTAATGCCATCCAGATTGCTGAGGCGATGATCGAAAGAAAGTGCCTACGTTTTATTTCATAATTTAAAATATGGCAGGAATTTTGCTTAAGTGGGTGCATGAACCCAATTATTGCATCTAGTCTTGCCAACCTCGGTAAGGACATTCTGGCAAGTGGCATTCAGGCGTTTAAACCCGTCCAGACTGCTTCCGTGCCTTCTTCCTCACAAATCTTCACATCGGAACTGGATAGTGCCCAAAAGGTTGGGGTTCATCAGGATACGGCTCTTTCCAATAAAGACCTTGACCACATCAAGAAGCAATTCCTCAAGGATCCCAAGATTCGTGAATTTATCGAACAAAACATTAGCAATACCATTCACTTGGACAAACTAGCCAATGGTTCGTTTCGTCTTCTCTCTTCTTCCGGTTCATTGCATGTCATCGAAAAAGGTAGTATTTCCGCACAGTTGGCCAACGATTACCACAACGGATGCATGCAACTAAACCAGAACCTTGTGAGCACCGATTCCTCAAAAGTGATCTTGCCTGCTTAAATTTCCGATCATAATTTAGGGATTTACCTTCTTTCATGATAAATCCTCCTTCAGACTTCTTGCTGATTGAAAGGATTAATCAGTGCCCGAAACTTGCTTCCCTTCGGAGTATAAACGAGACGCTTAAGTCTCTCCTCGATTCCGAAGATAGCTTTGTCGCACAAATCGCAGAAGTCATCCGACTCGACCCCTCGCTAACCACCCGGGTACTTGACTTGGTTAATTCCATCTTCTTTGGTAGCAATGATAACAAGCGGATTAGCGGGGTGGAAGAAGCATCCATCTTCCTTGGCCTCAATCGTATACGTGAACTCCTCGTTGCCACCCCCGTGATCGAGGAAATCTTTGAACTCGGCAAGAACGCACCCTCTTTCAACTGGGAGGAATTCTGGAAGCACAGCATTGGTAGTGCGATTCTTACACGAGAGCTTCTCTCCATACTGGACCAGAGCTATGAAGAAGAGGCAGATTATGTTGCCGGATTACTTCATAACCTAGGCACCCTCATTCTTGGGATCACCTTCCCTGAGCATTTTCAGGAGGTTTATCTTAAAGCGTACTCCTCAATCGAGGAGATAGCCGAATTTGAAAGAAAGGCCATTGGGTGGGATCACCCCAAAATTGGTGCCTATTATTTATGGAACCACCATATCTCTGATCAGGTAGTCGATGCCATTCATTGGCACAACGACCCTACGATGGCGAAGGAAAGCCCCTTGCTCGCAGCTGCAATACAAGTATCTGACAGGGCAGTCACAGAACTTGGAGTACGCGGATTGGGAAAATTCCCCACCCCGCCTAGAGGTTCTTACAAAGAATTGAGCGGGTGGATGATGTTAACCAATGACCGAGAAGATATTGAACTCCTCGAAGACAAGCTAGATAGTTCAATTGATCGTCTATCCCAGACCTTAAACGGGATCTTCTAGGTCCCCGTAGGAATAAAAGAACTAAGGTCTAATCCACTGATCGCCACGGGCTGCTTTTGCCACCTTCAACGCACCAATAGAGACCAGGGGGGAAACATCCTTAGATGAAATTCTCACACTAGGATTTTCATAACCTTCATCCTGCAGTTTTCGCTGCAACTCTTGGTCGAGGTTTCGGATTCGGCTACCTCCACCTGTCAAAATAATATTTTCAAGCAAGGAAAAGACCGACTGGGGAGAAGCCAAAGAGATGACCTGTTTGATTGAATCAAAAATCTCGTCTACCAGACGGTTACAGGACTCTCCCACCTGCTTACCAATCTCGATTTTTCTGGGTTTACCCTCTACTGGAACTTTGACACGGGCACCTGATTCAAGTTCGCCTGTGTAGGAAAATTCCTCTTTGAATTTACGGATCATCGAAATAGGCAATTTAACCTCCGGATAGGCTTCTCTAATTAACTGATCAAGAATTACATCAACTTCGTTTCCAGCAAAGGGAATACTCAAGAGGTCTTCCGGTTTGGGAAAGTAGCCCTGGATAATGCAAAAGTCAGTGGTTCCTGCACCAATGTCTATGAAAAGCGAGTTGCTCACTGGATCTACATAGTCAGGATCCTTCAGCCTCTCTTCATCACGCATGCCCAGGGCAGCAAGGAAAGGTTCTGGGATGAGAAGGATTCCATCAAATGCACCCTTGGCGGCGACCTTAAGATTTTCCTTGGCCTGTTCATCGGCAACCGCCGGAATGCCAATCACGCAGAGAGTCTCCCTACTGTTATCTGCATCCACCCGACTACGAAGGTAATGCATAAAAGATTTCGCGGACTCTACATCCTGTATAACTCCGTCGCTTAACGGATAGGCAAGGCGAAGATGAAGTTCATTATCGAGTGCCTCTTGCCCGTGAAGCATTTGTGCATTACCAGGAAGGATCCCAGCCAGTATACCTTCTTCGGGGTAACCGACAATAGTAGGTACGACAATACCGTGGTGGGATTCGGTCCCTGGCTTGCTCAGCTTAGCGAGGATGCAGGATTCAAGTGTACCCAAGTCCAAGCCTAGGGGAAGTTTTTTTCTTTGCAGATTGTTTTCAGCAGGCACATCGGAACCTGTTTCTGAAATATCTTGGGTCTGCGTGTCCGTCATTCGATCAAATGGAGTTGGAAGTATTAGCTAGGCTTTAGAAAGATAAAATCTCATCAATCATTTCTTCGATTTCGTCAAACCTCAAACCAATTCC
>Ga0181589_10001051_pt1 | contig 21241 bp, 16 predicted proteins | sample 071ome_25_FD_132444 | JGI IMG/M metagenome (GOLD analysis project Ga0181589, IMG submission 132444) | Coastal salt marsh microbial communities from the Groves Creek Marsh, Skidaway Island, Georgia - 071410BT metaG (megahit assembly) | ecosystem: Environmental > Aquatic > Marine > Intertidal...
AGCAAAGTTGTCCTATAGATCCAATATGAGTGTGATTTAAATCTCTTTTTGGATCGTAATTTCCTTTTTCAATATCCATACCCATTTTCTTATAGGCATCTCTAAAAGGCATTCCAGACTTTACGAGTTCGTTTAAAGTGTCCACGCTAAACATATAGTCGTATTTAGCATCGTCAGTGATGTTTTTACGTGGTTGAATGTCTTTGAGGCTAAATCGCATCATTTCGATACACGAACGCAGTTCCTGAATGGATGGAACAATGATTTCTTTTAAGAGTTGTAAATCTCTGTGGTAACCTGATGGAAGATTGACGAGCATCATCGTCAATTGATTTGGGACGGCTTGTAGTTTGTTGCACTTTCCTCTAATGAGTTCAAATACATCAGGATTCTTTTTATGAGGCATAATACTAGATCCTGTAGTAAGTTCATCCGGGAAGGATATAAAGTTAAAGTCTTGTCCCATATACAGACAGATATCCATGGCCATTTTTCCAAGGGTTCCAGCGACAGAACTCAGCGCAAAAGCTGTGGATTTCTCCGTTTTACCTCTACCCATTTGAGCAGCAACCACATTGTATTTAAGGGTTTCAAAAGCTAATTCCTCTGTGGTCATCGCTCTGTCGATTGGAAAAGAAGAACCGTAACCAGCTGCAGATCCTAAAGGATTTTGATCACAGACTTTTAGAGCTGCATTGACAAAGTGAATGTCGTCGATTAAACTCTCTCCATAGGCTGAGAACCACAGTCCAAAAGAGGAAGGCATTGCTACTTGTAGATGGGTATATCCTGGCATGAGATCTTCTTTGAACTGATCTGCTAGCTGGATCAATAGATCGAATAGTTCCTTGATTTCAGTTTTAATAGCTGATAGTTCTGCCTTGAGATAAAGTTGTGAGGCTACTAGGACTTGATCGTTTCTAGAACGAGCTGCATGAATTTTTTTACCGGTATCACCTAACTTTTCAGTGAGAACGTATTCTATTTTAGAATGCATATCCTCAAAGTCATCTTCAATGGTAAAACTTCCATCTTCAATAGATTTTGCAATTTCGTTTAATCCACCGTTCAATTCTTCGAATTCGCTTTCAGTGATCAGCCCAATAGTGGAGAGCATACGTGCATGAGCACGTGAAGCAATCACATCGTATGCTGCTAATTGCATGTCTAATTCACGGTCGTTTCCTACTGTAAATTGATCGATTTTTTGATCTGTTGCGAGTCCTTTATCCCAGAGTTTCATAGTCGTTTATTTTAATAAAAAGCCCTCTAAAAGAGCGATATAGATGTCGATTCCTTCTTCTATTTCAGAGATGTAAATAAATTCATCCGCTGAGTGTGATCTTCTGCTGTCTCCTGGCCCTAATTTAACCGATTGACAGTAGAGTGCTGCTTGATCAGAAAGGGTAGGAGAACCATAGGTTCCTCTTCCTAAAGCTTCTCCAGATTTTACTAGTGGATGATCCGGATCGATTCTAGATGAATTGAGTCGAAGTGATCGTGCTTTGACCTTACAAGGAGCATTTTGAGTTAGTATTTTTTCAATTTCCTGATTAGTGTAACAATCGTTGACGCGTACATCAATCACTAGATTGACATGTGCAGGAACTACGTTGTGTTGATGTCCTGCATTGATTTGAGTCACCGTTAATTTAACCGGTCCTAACAGCTCTGACTCTTTTTCAAATTTGTAATTCTTAAACCATTCCAATACAGAAATGGTATTGTAAATAGCGTTATTGCTATTTGGATGTGCTGCATGAGAAGGTGTTCCTGAAACTTCAGCATCAAAAACCACCAATCCTTTTTCAGCAATTGCCAGATCCATTAGGGTTGGTTCTCCAACGATAGCTACATCAATATGGGGAAGTGTTTCCATCATAGAGTTGAGTCCGTTTGGACCTGAGTTCTCTTCTTCTGCTGAGGCTACAATTACGATATTGTGATTGAGATCTTTCTGGTCGTAAAAATAGGCGAAGGTCGCCAATAGGGATACCAAACAACCTCCAGCATCATTGGATCCTAATCCGTATAAAATATCACCTTCTACATCTGGACTATAAGGGTCTCTAGTGTAGGCGGTATTTGGTTTTACAGTATCGTGATGAGAGTTTAATAGAAGTAATGGTTTACCCTCCTGGTAGTATTTGTTAAATGCGTAAATATTATTTTTTTGACGCTTGTAGGGAATTTGATGTGATTCCAACCAAGCGATAATGAGCGCAGCAGTTCCCTCTTCTTCAGATGAAAAAGACTGGGTGCTGATCAAATTTTTGAGCAGTTCAACGGCTTGTTGTTTTAAAAGCTCCTTCATTATTCTGCTGTAATTTTGGTGTAATTAGTACTTGTTTCTCTAAAGAGGGTATTGGGGCCTATAACTACCTGATGTACTCCTTTGTCTATGGCTTCAAAACAGTTTTGGAGTTTTGGAACCATTCCTGCCGCAATGACACCTTGATCTAATAGTTCTTTGTAATAGTTTTTGTTTAGGGACTTTACTAAACTCTCTGGATTGTCAATATCTAAAAGCACTCCTTGTTTTTCAAAGCAGTAATAGAGGTTTACTTGATGTGTTTCGCTCATAGCAGTAGCAATCGCAGAGGTAATGGTATCGGCATTGGTATTTAATAACTGTCCTTTTCCATCGTGGGTAATCGCGCAAAATACAGGGCAAAAGTGATTGATTAAAGCGGCGATATGATCAGTATTTACCTCATCGATATCACCTACAAATCCATAGTCGATCTCGGTTCCTGTTCGCTTGTGAGATTTGATGCAATTGGCATCTGCTCCACTAAGTCCGATCGCATTGCAACCCATCGATTGAAGTAATGCGATAATTGTTTTATTTGTTTTACCAGCGTAAACCATTGAAATGACCTCCAAACTCTGGGCAGAAGTAATTCTTCTTCCCTGATGCATTTGGGTTTCAATTCCTAAACGCTCTTCCATTTTAGAAGCATCTCGACCTCCTCCGTGAACTAGAATTTTAGGACCTTTGATGGCGCTAAAATCTTCGAGAAATGCTTTTAGTGCAATTGAATCTTCGATGATGGCACCTCCAATTTTAACAATGGATAGTATTGGTTTTTGTTTCATGGGTTTAGTTTTCCAACAGTGTTTTTAATACGTATTGAGCTGAATAGGTTCTGTTGTTAGCCTGTTCAATCACTAAGGATTGGTCACAGTCTAGAACTGCATCTTCGGCAACAATATTTCTTCGAATCGGAAGACAGTGCATAAATTTTGCATCTCCTAACTTCTCTTTGGTCATCATCCATTCTCTTGTGGAAATATTGACTTTTCCGTAATCTTCAAAGGAGCACCAGTTTTTAACGTAGACGAAGTCAGCATCTTTAAGAGCTTCCTCCTGATCGTGATAGATATCTATTCCTTTGGTGATTTCAGGATCTAGATCGTATCCCTTTGGATTGGTAATACAGAAATCAGCATCTTGATAGCGCATCATCTCAATAAATGAATTGGCAACTGCATGAGGGAGCGCTTTTGGATGTGGAGCCCATGAAAGAACTACCTTAGGTCTCTTTTTGGTATTTTGTTCTTTAATAGTGATGGCGTCCGCCAAAGCCTGAAGTGGATGTCCAGTAGCACTTTCTAAATTGACAATAGGAACCGTTGCGTATTTGATAAAATTCGTCAGAACAGGTTCAGCCTGATCTTCTTCTTTGTTTTCTAATCCAGCAAAAGCTCTGATGCAGATGATATCACAGTATTGAGACATTACCTTAGCCGCTTCTTTAACGTGTTCTGAACGAATGGTTTCCATTATGGTGCCATCTTCGTATTCTAGGTTCCACGCTTCATCTCCAAAATTCATCACCATAACGTGCATTCCTAAATTATTGGCAGCTTTTTGTGTACTCAAACGCGTTCTAAGACTCTTGTTAAAAAACAGAAGTCCTACTGTTTTTCCTTCTCCTAGAGTCACATGAGCTCTGGGATTCTTTTTTAAAGCGATGGCTTCATCTACAGCAGTGTTGAGATCCTTTAGATCGCTAATATTGGTAAATTTTTTCATGAGAGTTCTATTTTTAAGGCATCGAAAAATTGATCGATAGCTTGTTTGGTCACATTGAGCGCTGGAAGTATTCTAAGAAGATTTTTATTGCTAGCTGCTCCTGTAAAGATATGGTGTTCTAGGATTAATTTTTTTCTAAGTGCAGCAACTTCAAAATCAAATTCCATTCCCAGCATTAGTCCTTTACCTTTGAGGGCTTTGATTTGAGGTAGTTCTGCTGCCTTTGATCTAAAGTAATCTTCTAAATTAGCAGCATTTTCAATTAGGTTTTCATCCTCGATCACTTCTAATACTGCAAGTGATGCTGCGCAGGCTAAGTGATTTCCACCAAAGGTCGTTCCAAGCATTCCCATCCAAGGTTCAATATGTGAAGCGAGTAGGACTCCAGCTACTGGAAAACCATTTCCCATTCCTTTAGCAATAGTGATGATGTCAGGCTGTAACCCGTAGTGTTGAAAGGCGAAGAACTTTCCAGATCTACCATAACCAGACTGAACTTCATCAGCGATAACCATGGCTCCGTATTTCTTTGATAGCTGAGCAATACTATTCGTAAATTCATGAGAAGGCATGTCTAATCCACCTACCCCTTGAATGCACTCGATGATCACTGCACAAACATCTCCTTTTGCTAGCTCGGTTTCTAAAGCTTCAGTATCTTCAAAAGGAAGATAGCTCACTTCTTGTTGAGCATTTATAGGAGCTTGTATTTTTGGGTTGTCAGTCGCCATTACCGCTGCTGAGGTTCTTCCGTGAAAGGCATTGTTAAATGCAATGACACGTTTTTTACCAGTGATAAAAGAAGCAACTTTCAGAGCATTTTCATTTGCTTCAGCTCCAGAATTACACATAAATAATTGGTAATCTTCACAGTCGGATAGCTTGCCGAGTTTTTCTGCTAGTTGAACTTGAAGCGGGTTTTGAATCGCATTGGAATAAAATCCTATTAGATCGATCTGATCTTTAAGTCGTTTCACATAATGTGGATGTGAATGACCTATTGAAATCACCGCATGACCTCCGTAGAGATCTAAATAGTGTGCCCCATCTTTATCGATTACTGTAGTTCCATGTGCTGAAACCGGGGTAATATCGTAGAGTGGGTATACATCAAATAGCTTCATAGTCTAGAGTTGGTTCGATTTAATACTGTTGATTTTTTCATAAGAACGTTGTAATCCTTTGATCAGTGCAGAGCTCAATCCTTCGTGTTCCATTTGGTTTAATCCTTCGATGGTACACCCTCTTGGAGTGGTTACCTTGTCGATTTCAGCTTCAGGATGAGAGTTGGATTCTACTAAGAGTTTAGCAGCACCACTACAGGTCTTTACAGCTAATTCGTGAGCTTCTTCAGCTTCAAATCCCAATTGAACAGCTCCTTGAGTCGTCGCTCTAATGAGACGCATCCAAAAGGCAATACCAGAGGCACAGATCACTGTTGCCGCTTGCATTAGGTGTTCAGAAATAATCATAGAAGATCCCATTCTGTTAAAGATGGCCTCAGCGAGTTCTACTCGAGATTCTCCTTTGCTGTTACTGCAAATACAGGTCATGGATTCACCTACTGAAATTGCTGTATTAGGCATGGCTCTTAAAATGTACTTATCACTACCGATCAGTTGTTCGATTTGTTCGATTTCAAGTCCTGCAGCAGTAGAGATGATCACGTGTTTGTCGGTGAGTTCTTTCTTAATCTCCTCAAGCACAGCTTTCATTTGACTTGGCTGCAAAGCAAAAATTAAAACATCTGATTTTTTAACTGCCTTTTTGTTATCTGAAGTCACAGTTACATTTCCGTAACTCTCATAATCTTTTATAGATCGAGTATTTCTCTTAGTGAGAAACATATGGGTTGCTCCATTGGAATTTAAAATTCCTTTGGCGATAGATTTTCCTAAATTTCCTGCTCCGATGATGGCTATTTTCATGGCTCTTAAATTAAAATGCTATTGGTTTGAGTTGTAATCCCATATCTTCTTCTAATCCGAAGATAAGATTCATATTTTGAACAGCTTGCCCAGATGCTCCTTTTAAAAGGTTATCTATGGCTGCAGTAATCATTAAATACTTTTTGTGTTTCATCAAATGAAGATGACAATTATTGGTGTTCACCACTTGTTTGAGGTGAATGGGTTCATCTGTCAAATGTGTGAAAGGAGCGTTTTTGTAGTAGTTAGAATACAATTCTTTCGCATCTTCTAAACTTCCATCAAATTCTGTATAAACCGTTGCAAAAATACCTCTTGTAAAATTTCCTCTATTAGGGATAAACAACAATTCTGGTGCTGAATCATTTAGGGCTGTAAGTTGCTCTCCAACTTCATTTAAGTGTTGATGATTAAAGGCTTTGTACCAAGAAACTGAGCTTGTTCTCCAACTAAAATGAGTGGTGTCTGAAGGCTTGACACCAGCACCTGTACTTCCAGTGGTCGCATTGATATGAACTTCTGATGTAATCAATTTTTTTGAAGCTAATGGAGCTAAAGAAAGCTGAAGTGCTGTTGCAAAGCAACCAGGATTGGCAATGGCGGTAGCATTTTCAATAGCCGTTTTGTGATTTTCAGGCAGACCATATACAAAGGTTCTTCCTAAAAATTCAGCGTCTTTCTGTGCTCTAAAGTCGGTGCTTAAATCAATAATTTTGGTGTTGTCAGAAAAGTTATTCTCTTTTAAAAAGCTGAGAGAATTACCATGTCCAAGACACAGAAATACGACATCCACTTCTAAATTAACGTCTGATGTAAAAACATATTCAGTTCTTCCGATAAGATCCGGATGTGCCGAACTTACCTTTTTGCCAGCACGCGTGGTGCTGTATATAAAATCGATTTCAACTGCTGGATGCTGTTCTAGAATTCGAATGAGCTCTCCTCCAGTATATCCTGATCCTCCTATAATTCCTGCTTTAATCATCTGCGTTGACTTGTTTGTATATTTTTCCAGCATTCGCTGTTATTTTGATAAATCCTTTGGCATCCTCAGCAGTCCATGCTTTGTTTTCTTCTCCGTAGGATCCAAACTTAGCACTCATTAAATCGTGCTTGGATTCGATTCCATCTAAAGAAAAACGGTATGGGTGAAGACTTACAAAGACATCTCCACTCACATTCTTTTGAGTATCAGAGAGGAAGGCTTCGATATTTCTCATTACTGGGTCTAAATACTGACCTTCGTGTAAGAGCATGCCATAGAAGTTTCCTTGACTTTCTTTTTGATGTTGTTGCCATTTACTCAAACAGTGTTTTTCCAATAAGTGATGTGCTTTGATAATCACAAGGGCGGCAGCAGCTTCAAAACCAACTCTACCTTTGATCCCAATAATGGTATCACCTACGTGAATATCTCTACCAATGGCATAAGCAGAAGCAATTGCTTCTAGAGCAATAATATTGTTGAGTGGACTGTCCTTTTTTCCATCGAGAGCCACTAATTCACCTTTTTCAAAGGTTAATTTAATTTTTCTTGAACCTGATTCGCTTAATTGAGAAGGATAAGCCTCCTCTGGCAACGCATCTTTAGAAGTTAAGGTCTCCACTCCTCCAACAGATGTTCCCCAAAGTCCTCTGTTGATGGAGTACTTGGCCTTTTCCCAAGGATAGTCAATTCCATTTTCTTTGAGGTACTGAATTTCTTGTTCTCTAGTGAGTGTATTATCTCTAATTGGAGTAATGATTTTCTTTTCTGGAGCGATAATGCTAAAAATTAAATCAAAACGAACCTGATCATTTCCTGCACCAGTAGATCCGTGAGCGATGTATTCCGCTCCAATTTCATTGGCGTAATTTGCAATTTCGATGGCTTGAATAATACGTTCCGCACTTACAGAAAGTGGATAGGTATTGTTCTTTAATACATTTCCGTAGATGAGGTATTTGACAACCTTGTCGTAAAAGGTTTGAACCGCATCGATCGATACATAGTTGTGTGCACCTAAGGCAAGAGCCTTTGACTCAATATCAGCAATTTCTTCTTTGGAAAATCCTCCGGTGTTAACCGATACAGCGTGAACTTCATAACCTTCATTGGATAAACTCTTAGCGCAATAAGAGGTATCTAATCCTCCACTGTATGCAATGACTAACTTTTTCATTTTTTACTCTTTTTCTTATTTAGAAATAATTTTTCTTTAATTTTTTTTAATCTCTGAAAAACCTTTGGGTTAAACATTTTACCTATAGTGCTTTTCTTTTTCTGAGGATCGTATAGCATCCCAGTACACAGACACATTTTGTGATCTGTTCTGTTTAATACATCAAAATTCTTACAGGTCTTACATCCATTCCAAAAATCAGGATCATCCGTAAGTTCTGAAAAAGTAACGGGTTTATATCCTAATTCGTAATTGATTTTCATTACCGCAAGGCCTGTAGTGATCCCAAACAATTTTGCCTCTGGAAATTTTTTCCTTGAAAGTTCAAAGGCAGCTTTTTTAATTTTTTTAGCCAATCCTTGACCTCTGTAATCTGGATTGACAATAAGTCCAGAGTTAGCGACAAACTTATTGTGTCCCCAGACCTCTATATAGCAAAATCCTGCAAACTGATCACCATCTAATGCGATGATGGCATTTTGATTTTCCATCTTTTTTTGGATGTACTCAGGAGTCCTTTTGGCAATACCTGTACCTCTGACTTTGGCAGATTCAGCTATGGTATCACAAATGATAGGAGCGTATTTAAAATGCGATTTGTTAGCACTAACAATTTTCATTGTAGTTACTGGTATTAAATTGATAAAATTTTGATGAGGTTCTTGAGAGAGGAAATGGACACACCTAATTCCATAGATAATTTTGCACCCTTACGGGCGGCGGCGTCTTGGGTAACGCAGTATACTATGTGCGATTGTGTTATTCATCGACACAAATATAGTGTTTTCCCATAATTAGAGGAGTCAAGCATCAATTTTTAACAAAAACATTGATGGAACCTCAAAAAAATCGTAAATATCAAATATCCAGAGCCTTAATTTTAAGGATTCTTATTCGGTAATTTTTAAATTGAAGATTACCGATAGGTCTGTAGCTCCTCCAGCTGTTGCAGGATTGCCATCATTTGGTTTTGTGGGTAAGTGTCTGAGAATGAATTGTAATTGACCTTCAGATGCTGATAGGGTGGTGAGGCTAAAGCTTGTTCCTAAGTAATAACCATTCTTATCGATATTGATTGGTTCAATTGTTGCATTCAAACCATTGACAACATAAAAAACTTGATGATCGTTCGCTTCTTCTTCTATTTCTAAAGTGATGTCTTCTGCTGGTGATTCACTTTCGTTTAGGAATTCTAGCTTTCCGCTATAGGTTGTGTTGGGTTTTAAATTTGGAGCTTGAAAAACTCCTTGATTAGGGCCATCGCCGTCCAAATCGGTATAGCGCAATTCAACTTGATCCGTTGCTGATTCCAGAGAAACAACTAAGGTGGTGATCAATTCTTCTTCGTTGATTTGCTCTGGAGCTTCTAGGGTTTTTACACAAGAGTTTAAAAAGAATAAAGAAATAAGACTAGTTAAAAATGCGATGTTTTTCATTTTAATAATTGATTTTATATTGAATTGTAATAGTTCTTCCTAGTTCATCAGAAAAATAACGCATGGCGTTGAGGTAATTTCTGTAGCTGGTATTTAACAGGTTGTTTACTCTTATCGAAAGCGACGATTGAGTGCTCAAATTAAGATTAGCAAAAAGTCCCAGAAGATGATAGGCCTTTGGGGTACTGCTGATATCTATAAGTTTCCATTGATTGTCTTTAGGGATGTAGATGTTAAAGTTATAATCGGGATATCGGTTTTGTTTTCCAACATACGAAGATTGAATACCAAATTGATTTCCATTGTGATCTGATAGCGAAAGCTCATTGTTGAATTGTAGTGGTGGTATGGATATCAATGCTTCATTTTTGTCAAGATCTGTAGCGTGAACCCATGAAAATTGTGAACTGTATTCGATGGAGTTCGTCAGTTTTTGTCTAAAATCTAAATCCAAACCATAGAGTTCTGCTTTTGTTTGCTCATAGCTCCACACTTGAAAAAACCCTCTGATGGTTTGAGTTACCTCCAATGGTCTTAGGAAAATGAAATCTTTAATAGCATTGTAAAAGGGTTGAATCGAAAGCGAGGTTGAATTTGATTGATGTTCAATCGCAACCGAAAGCTTGGTGGAGGTTTCTTGATTAAAACTCAGATCTCCTAATTCGATTCTCGAAGCTGAATGATGTAAACCATCACTAAATAATTCTGCAGGATTTGGTGCTCTTTTTGAACGGGTAATATTTGCTGCAAGATTGGTATTTGAGCCAAAATGAGCGTGATATCCCAATGTTGCGGTTAGGGATGGAAATTGAAGTTCAGGTTTTGTCAATACTTGATTCTCTGATTCTGAAATCACAAAATCACTGAAGAGTTGGTCGTAGCCTCGGTCTTCCCATCTCGATTTTTGGTAGAACTTATAGGATTTCAGATCTATATAGTCGAATCGAAGACCAAATTCAAACGCTGATTTATCTTCTAATTCATAATCAGCAATCCCATAGACGCCTCCGTGTAATTTCACATAATCAGGGATCAGCCTTTTGACTCCTGTATCTGGGTTGGAATAATTGAATTGATATTTTCCTAGGATACCTGACTTGAATTGGAATCCATTCGATCGATAGGAGTGGTAATCTAAACTCAAAGACTCCGATAAGAGTTTAAGATCTAGAGCTGCAATATTTTTTTGATCTCCAATTCTCAAATCGTATTCCAAACGGTGATTGTTTTGATAATCGAATTGTAGTAAAAGTTTTCCTTTATCTCTTACAATAGAATAGGCATTGATCTTTAACAGTAAGTGATCGACCTCTTGCCTGGGGGCATTGATTTGATAGCTAAAGTCTGTAAGGGTAGCGGGGCGATCTGCGTTTAAAGCTCTGTAGAGATCTGAGGCATCACCTATATGAGAGGCAGACAGAATTCCTATTGTTGAATTGACATAAGAGAAGTAAGATGAGATTCCCTTATGAGTTGTTTTTTTTGCAATATAGGCTGAAAGGTTTTTATGCTCATTGGCACTATTGGTCAAGTAATAATCTGGAGTCTGCACATCTCCTTGTTTTTTGTAGGACGATTGAAGTTTTGCCTGTAGACCGTTCTTCTTACTATAGATTAGTGCTGAGTTGATAAAGGCAGCACGACCGTTCGTTTCTGTTCCTACAATGGATCTTCCGTAGATGGAGTCTTTAAAGGCAATTTTTTCTGGTTCTGCCAGAATAATACCTCCAATGGCATCTCCTCCGTATTGTAAGGCATTAGCCCCTTTGACAACTGTGATGGAAGAGGCGGTATTGACGTCCATATTTGGAGCGTGTTCCGAACCCCATTCTTGGTCTTCCATTCGGACTCCATTGTTGACAATCATCACTCTAGAAGAATGTAATCCATTGATGATGGGTTTGCTGATAGCATTTCCTGTGCTCAAACTGGTCACTCCACTGATTTTTGAGACGATATCTGCTAGTTGAAGGGAACTGTTTTGTTGAATAGCCACTGATTCGATGCGTTTTTCAACCCCTGAATCAGAGACTGCTAAATACGATTTACTTGCAACGGTGACCTCGTCTAGTGCTTCGATATGATGTTCTAGTTCAATAGTTAAAGAAGTAGTGTCTTTATTTAAATCAACTTTGTATTCTAGAGGTTTGCAGCCAATATGCTCAAAATAGAGTGTATAGGTCCCTTCACAGAGGTCCTTTAACTCAAATTGTCCTTTTGAATTGCTAAAGACCGTTAGGTTGTTTTCGAGAATTAAAACTGAACTAGCTTCTAATGGTGTATCGTCATGAGAATCTACGACGATTCCTTTGATTTGTAGATTACATTGCTGAGCTATTGCCGAGGGAATACTCAAAATCAAGAGCCCTACAATTAGAATGGTATGTAAGAGGGTTTTAAACATAAATACACTCAAATATACTAGTTAATTAAGAATTATACTTCGTATTTTTACCTTAATGAACTCATCTATCATCAATAATCATGCCTAGGATCAAATATTTATTTAGCAGTTTACTTTTTTTATTTTTTAGTGGAATTTCATTTGCTCAATTAGAGCAGGTGGAACCTCCTTTTTGGTGGGAAGGGATGAATCGATCTGAAATTCAACTAGTGTTCTATGGAAATGAAATAGGAGTAGGAGATTTGTATTTGGACGGACAAAAAGTCGATGAAGTGATCAAGACTGAGAATGAAAATTATCTGTTTTACAATTGGGAAACCAAGGGTTTAAAAGCTGGTTCCTATTTGTTTGAACTAAAAAAAGGAAAAAAGAGAATTGCTACCTATGCTTATGAGTTAAAGAAAAGAAGAGAAGGCAGTGCTCAGCGCGAGGGCTTTAGTTCTCAGGATGCTGTCTATTTATTGATGCCTGATCGTTTTGCAAATGGAGATCCCTCCAATGATTCCACCAAAGATACTTATGAAAAGGCTAATGTGGACGATCCCTGGGGGAGACATGGAGGAGATATTCAAGGAATTATAAAGAATTTAGATTATATAAAGGAGCTAGGAATGACCGCTTTGTGGAGTACTCCCTTATTGGAGGATAACGATAAAAGAGGATCCTATCACGGATATGCATGTAGCGATACTTATCATATCGATAGTAGGTACGGAGGAAATTCGGCTTATTTAAAGCTGAGCGATGAGTTGCACAAAAGGGATATGAAACTGATTAAAGATTATGTAACCAATCACTGGAGTTTAGAGCACTATATGATTAAAGACTTACCTTCAAAGGATTGGATTCACTATTTCGATGGTGAAAACGGCTATGCGCAAACGAACTATCGACTCAGTACCGTTTACGATACCAATGCTTCAAAAGCTGATATTTTTTTAGCAGAAAAGGGATGGTTTGTGCCATCCATGCCCGATTTAAATCAATCCAACCCGATGACGCTCAATTATCTGATTGACAATGCAATATGGTGGATTGAATACGCTAATCTTGATGGATATCGAGTGGACACCTATCCTTATAACGAAAAGGAACGAGTCACCACTTGGACCAAGGCCATTATGGCAGAATATCCCAATTTTAATATAGTTGGTGAGTCCTGGTATCACGATACGGCTTCCATTGCTTACTGGCAAAAGGATTCTAAGCTTGCTGAAATTCAAGATTTTAATTCAGAGCTCCCTTCAGTCATGGACTTTGTGTTTTTTGAAACCCTACAGCGCATGATGACTTATGAACCTTCGTGGGATAAAGGACTCATCGAAATGTACAATGGGATGGGGATGGATTATTTATATCCAGATATCAACAATGTGATGATCTTTGCAGAGAATCACGACACCACCCGTTTTAATGAAAAGAATGCAACACTAGGTGATTTTAAAATAGCGATGACCCTTTTGGCAACTACAAGAGGTATTCCACAATTGTACTACGGATCTGAAATAGGATTTAAGGGAGATAAGGCAAAGGGTGATGCTGATTTGAGAAAAGATATGCCAGGAGGTTGGCCTAATGATGTGCGCTCTGCTTTCAATGCTTTAGAACGCACTTCTGAGGAACAATCTTATTTTGATATCGTTAAAACCTTATTTCAATGGAGACAGCATCAAGAATTGATTCACAAAGGAAAAACGGTTCATTTTATTCCTTTGAACGAGGTCTATGTCTACTTTAGAGTTCTCGATCAAAATGCAGTGATGGTGGTGATCAACGCTAATAAAGAAGTACAAACAATCGAACTTTCTCGATTTAATGAACTATTGGAGTCCTATTCAAAAGCTTCAGAGCTCTTTAGTGGTACACAAATTAACTTAGAAAAAACATTGAGCATCCCTGCTAGAGATGCTCAAGTTTTTGAATTGTTCTAGAGTCTTCCTTCTTTAAATTCCTTTGCTGCAAACTGTGCTGCTCTAGCAGAGAGTGCCATAAAGGTCAATGAAGGGTTTTGAGTAGAGGTGGAAGTCATACAGGCTCCATCGGTTACAAAGACATTTTTACACAAATGCATTTGATTCCACTCGTTGAGCATGGAGGTCTTGGGATCTTTTCCCATTCGTACACCTCCCATTTCATGGATGTCATTTCCAGGATTTCTTCCATTATCATGAGTCTTGATATTCGTAAATCCAGCCTTTTCAAACATGGCAGTCATTTCTCTAAAGTAGTCTTGAATCATCTTCTCATCGTTTTCGTCGTAATCGATATCGATATGAAGCAATGGGATACCCCATCTATCTACTTTGGTGTCATCTAGATAAACTCTATTGGATGCTTTAGGAATGGTTTCACCCATCATATGAGATCCTACACGCCATTTGCCAGTTTCGTGACTCGCAAATAGATTGTTTTTTAGTTCTTCTCCAATACCCTCAGATGAGGTTTCTCTAATTGGATTGGCTCCAAATCCAGCAGCATAACCTCTTAAGAAATCAGTCTCTTGCTTGTAGACATTTCTAAAACGTGGAATATAATGAGAAGTCGGCTTTTTACCCTCTGTGGTCTTGTCTGCAAAGCCGTCGTATTCTCCGCTGATGGTCGCTCTGTAATTGTGAAATGCCACATAGGTTCCAAGTAGTCCGTGATCGTTTCCTAGTCCATTTGGAAAGCGCTTTGACTTGGAATTTAAGAGGATTAAATTGGTATTTAAAGTCGCAGCTGTTACAAAAACAATAGAGGCGTAATAATCGATTTGTTCATTGGTATTGGAGTCGATGATTCGAACACCAACAGCTTTGTTTAATTCCTCATCAAAGAGTACCGAGTGAACGACAGAATGCGTTCTCATGGTAAGATTCCCTGTGTTCATTGCAGCTGGAACTACTGTAGAGTTTGAGTTGAAATAACCTCCAAAAGGACATCCTCTCTGGCAAACTGTTCGACTCATACAACGACCTCTTCCTTGAGCTACGTATTCAGGTTTACTCTCCGATAGGTGAGCACATCTTCCATAAATCACATGGCGATCATCGTAGGATTCCTCAATGACTTTTGAGAAGTATTCTTCGACACAATTCGTTTCAAAAGGTTTTAAGAATTCACCATCTGGTAACGTATCGATACCGTCCTTGGATCCACTAACACCTATGAATTTTTCTACTTGACTGTAATAAGGAGCAATGTCTTTATATCGGATTGGCCAATCAACCGAGAAACCATCTCTAGCAGGCCCTTCAAAGTCAAAATCGCTCCATCGCTGTACTTGACGAGCCCACATAATGGATTTACCACCAACTTGATATCCTCTGAGCCAATCAAAGGGTTTGTCTTGAATATAAGGGTGCTCGTCATCTTTAACAAAGAAGTGCTTGGCATCTTCTCTGAAGGCATAACAACGACTGACAATTGGATTTTCTTTTCGCTCCTGGGCAGTCAACCCTCCTCGGTGTTCAAATTCCCAAGGTCTGAGATTAGTTGTTGGATAATCTTTGAGGTGTTCAACATTTCTTCCACGCTCTAATAAAAGCGTTTTTAAACCTGCTTCACAGAGTTCTTTGCTGGCCCATCCTCCCGACATTCCAGCTCCGATGATAATAGCATCGAATGTGTTTTTTTCTTGACTCATACCTGCGCTCTGTTTATACATCCAAAGTATCTACCAGGAATAAATTCATAATTCAAATACTGAGTCATATAGTTTTCAGTGGTTCTAAAATGAAGTACACTGATGTTTTTAATTTGCTTGACAAAGTCAGCTGCTCCATCATCACCTTTTAAGCTTTTGCGAAGGATATCGTTTTGTTCTTCGGTAGAGAGATTGGAGAAGGATCCATCAAAACTCGCTTTAAAAAGTTCCAATCCTTTCTCTAAATCTTTGATTTCTTCGTCGGTAAACATATCGTTAATCCATGAGAAGACAAATTCTTCTCTAGATTCTCTTGTCGGAAAATTTAGGGGGTCTTCTGAAAGAATTTGAAGGGATACATAAATGATTAAATTTCGGTCTTTTTTATTGAAACCGACTCGTGAATAAGCTAGCTCTGGCAAAGGGCTGCAATAACTCAGTGCGAGCACACCAGAGGTAGCCCAAGCCATAGACTTGATAGCGTTTCTTCTATTCATATTAAAAAGAGGGTATTTAGTTAGTTAACAAGAATCTAAAGATATAAAATATATTTAGTTTTTTTTGCCTTTTCCCAAGAGCCTTTTAAATGCTTCAATCTCACATTTACATCCTTTTGGAAAGGTAGATTTAATCAGATTAAAATAAATGATGGTACTTAAGATGGTGGCACCAATCATAAGATTTCTACTAAATCCAAAAAAGTTGATGATGATGAATACATAGCTAATAGATGCGAGAATTAAAATAACGTATTTCATGTTTAAAAATGGTTGCGACTGAAGACAATAAAGATAAAAGTAATGATTAAAATTTTGTTTCTGTTGTAGCTATATATTTATATCTTGGTAACCAAACGAATCATTTATGGATCTGATCAACCAATTATTAGCTTCAATTTTACCCTATACCGAATGGGTCATGCTTTTTTTAGTCGTCGGAGGCGGGCTGTTTTTGAGCTTTTATTCCAAAGGGGTTCCCTTTAAATATTTTGGGCATGCCATTGCGATTACCGCTGGAAAGTACGATGATGAAAAAGACCCTGGTGAAGTCAGTCATTTTAAAGCCTTATCGTCGGCAGTAGCTGCTACGGTTGGTATGGGAAATATTGCTGGAGTCGCCATCGCTATTTATCAGGGCGGCCCAGGAGTAGTTTTTTGGATCTGGATGACAGCTTTAATCGGCATGGCCATCAAATACTATTCCTGTAGTTTGTCAATAATGTTTAGAGGGACCGATAGTTCTGGAGCCATTCAAGGTGGCCCTATGTATTATATTGTAGAAGGCTTGGGTAAGAAAGCCAAACCTCTGGCAATATTCTTTGCCGTCGCTGGTCTTTTTGGAGCACTTCCAGCCTTTACGACCAATCAGTTCACCCAAACCCTGATGGATGTAATCGTTCCTGGGGAGTCTATTTTTGAAGCCTCTGAATTGGTTTGGAAAACCATCATCGGTCTTGTATTATCTGTTGTTACTTCAGTTGTCATCTTTGGGGGCTTAAAGAAGATTTCCAACGTTGCTTCTACAATGGTCCCCTTTATGGTGGTCTTGTATTTAGTGTCAGTACTAATGATTATGCTTTTTAATCTTTCAAGTGTTCCACATGCTTTTGCACTTATTTTCGAAGAAGCCTTTAATCTTAAAACAGCTGTTACTGGAGGTTTTTGGGGATTGGTGATTATCGGAATTCGAAGAGCAGTCTTTTCAAATGAAGCAGGAGTCGGATTGGCTCCCATGTTTCACGGACAATCAAAGACCAAGGAACCGATACAGGAAGGATTAGTAGCCATGTTGGGGCCCTTTATCGATACGATTGTGGTTTGTTCCCTTACCGCGCTGACCATCATTGTTTCTGGGGCTTATTTAGAAGCCCAAGATAACGGAATTATCATGACACTCATCGCCTTTAAAAAATCGCTCTTTGGAGTAGGAGATGTGCTGCTGATGATTATCGTATCAGCTTTTGCACTTTCTTCACTTTTCACCTATGCCTATTACGGAACAAAATGCCTTAACTTTTTAATAGGTACAAAGAAAGGACGTTATTACAACTTTGTTTATGTCTTTAGTATTACCTTTGCTGCAATAGCTTCCGTTGATTTGGTGATTAATTTAATCGACCTTTCATTTGCGCTGATGGTCATTCCCAATATGATTGCCCTATTTATCTTAGCACCAAAGGTCAACCAAGCTGCAAAAACCTATTTCAACAATAGAAAAAATAGATGAGTACACATAAGTCTGGTTACGTCAATATAGTAGGAAATCCCAATGTAGGAAAGTCAACGCTCATGAATGCTTTCATGGGAGAGAAGTTCTCTATCATTACCAATAAAGCACAAACGACTAGACATCGAATTTTAGGGATTCTAAGTGGAGAGGATTATCAAATGATTCTTTCAGATACTCCTGGAATTATCAAACCTGCTTACGAGTTACAATCAGCCATGATGGATTTTGTAAAATCCTCTTTTGAAGATGCAGACGTTCTCGTTTATATGGTGGAATTAGGTGAGAAGGCTTTAAAAGACGAGCAGTTTTTTAAGAAGATTCAAAATGCCAAGATCCCTGTGCTCTTATTACTCAACAAGATCGATAAGGCAGAACAAGATTTTCTTGAAGAACAGGTGAACTATTGGCAAGAGCAATTGCCTAATGCAGAAATTCATCCAATTTCTGCCCTTGAAAAGTTCAATATTGAAGGGGTATTTGAGCGCATTAAAGAATTATTGCCAGAAGGACCAGCCTATTATCCAAAGGATCAGATGACCGATAAGCCAGAGCGCTTTTTTGTCAATGAGAGTATTCGTGAAAAAATCCTCAAACACTATAAAAAAGAAATTCCCTATGCTGTTGAAATTGAAACAGAGGAATTTGCAGAAACGGATCAGATTATTCGTATTCGATCGGTGATTATGGTTGAACGCGATACCCAAAAAGGGATTATCATCGGTCATAAGGGGACGGCTTTAAAAAGAGTAGGAATGGAAGCTCGTAAAGACCTTGAAAAATTCTTCGGCAAACAAATTCACTTAGCACTCTATGTCAAAGTCAATAAAAATTGGCGTTCGAACAATAGAGAATTAAAGCGTTTTGGCTACTCTGAATAGCCTTTTTACTTTTTACGCATAAAGATACTGATCGGAACCCCGCTAAAATCAAAGTGTTCTCTGAGTTGATTTTCTAAAAATCGCTTGTAGGGATCCTTGACGTATTGTGGTAGGTTGCAGTAGAATGCAAATTGAGGATAAGGTGTCGGCAATTGCGTACAAAACTTGATCTTGATATACTTACCCTTAAGAGCTGGAGGAGGAGTGTTTTCAATAATAGGAAGCATCACATCGTTGAGCTCTCTAGTCTTTATTTTTCTAGAACGGTTTTGATATACTTCTACCGCAGTTTCAATTGCCTTAAAAATACGCTGTTTGTTCAATACTGATATGAAGACAATCGGCACATCTGTAAAAGGAGCTGTAATTTGATGAATTTGATCGGTAAAGGCCTTGGTCGTCATCGTGTCTTTTTCCACTAAATCCCATTTATTGACAAGGATTACAATTCCTTTATTGTTTCTATGAGCTAACCAAAAGATATTTTGAACCTGACCGTCAAATCCACGAGTGGCGTCGAGTACTAAAAGAATGACATCGGAATGTTCAATGGCGCGAACCGAACGCATTACTGAATAAAATTCCAAGTCTTCTTTTACCTTTGATTTTCTACGAATCCCTGCAGTGTCTACGAGATTGAACTCAAAACCAAAACGGTTGTATTTGGTGTCGATACTATCTCTGGTTGTTCCTGCAATATCGGTTACGATATAACGCTCTTCACCGATAAGGGCATTGATCAATGATGATTTTCCAGCATTAGGTCTTCCAACTACGGCAAATCGAGGTAGTTCATCTTCTTCATCGCGTTCGCTAATTGGAGGGAGTGCTTTTACTACTGCATCCAGTAATTCTCCAGTTCCACTTCCGCTAATACTAGCGATAGGGTAAAAATCACCGAGTGCTAAATTGTAAAACTCATAGGTGTCATCCATACGCTTAGAAGAGTCCACTTTGTTGACACAGAGTAATACAGGCTTTTTAACGCGTCTTAGAATCTTAGCGACATCTTCATCCATGCCGGTGATGCCTGATTCGACATCCACTACAAAAACAATGACATCAGCCTCGTCGATAGCAAGTTCTACCTGCTTGTCGATTTCTTTTTCAAAAACATCGTCAGATCCAAGTACGTATCCCCCGGTATCAATAACAGAGAAGACTCTACCGTTCCATTCACTCTTTCCGTAATGTCTGTCACGAGTAACTCCACTGACGGCATCGACAATTGCCTCCCTCTTTTGAATCAAACGATTAAAAAGGGTGGATTTTCCAACATTAGGTCTTCCGACGATAGCGACAATTGCACTCATAACTTATTCTTTGCTGCAAAAGTAATACTTATAATTCACAAAAGTTAAAAAGAGGACACAAACCCTATAAATTGTATATTGCTAACCCAAACTTGAACTTATGAATAAATCGTATATTTTTCTATTTGTCGGACTCTTTATCCTTGGATCTTGTAAGCAACAATCTTCTTCTACAGCAGATGTAACTGCTGAGGCACTTTCAGATTATCAAGAAGCATTTAGACCTCAATATCACTTTACGCCTGAAACTAAATGGATGAATGATCCCAATGGTTTAGTCTATGAAAACGGCGTCTATCATTTGTTTTATCAGTATTATCCCGATGCAATTGTGTGGGGACCCATGCATTGGGGACATGCCACTTCCAAAGATTTAGTGCATTGGGAACATCAACCCATCGCCTTGTTCCCAGATGAATTGGGTTATATTTTTTCTGGGTCTGCTATTGTCGATAGCAAAAACACTTCTGGCTTAGGGACAGCTGAAAATCCTCCCCTAATCGCAATTTACACCTATCACGACCCCAAAGGTGAAAAGCAGGGAAGAAATGACTTTCAATATCAAGGGCTTGCTTATAGCTTAGATCACGGAGTTAGTTGGGAGAAATACGAGAACAATCCAATTATTCCCAACACCAATTCCATCAGAGATTTTAGAGATCCCAAAGTGTTTTGGAATGAGCAATTAAGTGCTTGGACCGTGGTACTTGTAGCCGGGGATCATATGCAACTTTGGAAATCTTCTAATTTATTAGACTGGGAATTTATGAGTGATTTTGGAAAGGATGTAGGAGCTCACGGTGGGGTTTGGGAATGCCCAGATCTATTTGAACTCAAAGTTGAAGGAAGCGATCAAAGCAAATGGGTCTTACTGATCAGTATCAATCCAGGAGCTCCAAATGGAGGAAGTGGAACCCAATACTTTGTTGGTGATTTTGATGGAACTAGCTTTACTACTGATCAAAAAGAATCCAAATGGATTGATTTAGGAACTGACAATTACGCTGGGGTAACCTATAATGGGTTAAGTGATGACAAGCGACTATTTATAGGGTGGATGAGTAATTGGTCTTATGCACAAGAGACTCCAACCAAAAAGTGGAGGTCTGCGATGACCTTGCCAAGACAACTCGGTTTAAAAAGGGTCGAAGAGGAACTGATCTTGACTTCCTATCCTGTAGCATCTTTAAGTTCTATTGTTACTTCTTCTGATTCGAACTCATTTGA
>Ga0181589_10001071_pt1 | contig 21120 bp, 26 predicted proteins | sample 071ome_25_FD_132444 | JGI IMG/M metagenome (GOLD analysis project Ga0181589, IMG submission 132444) | Coastal salt marsh microbial communities from the Groves Creek Marsh, Skidaway Island, Georgia - 071410BT metaG (megahit assembly) | ecosystem: Environmental > Aquatic > Marine > Intertidal...
GAATGAAGATGATGGTTCAATGGCAGCTTATTCATTATTGACACAGCAGCAAGTTGTTGCTCCATCAGAGATAATTACTGATGGTGAGTTTATTAGTGTTGGCGTAGATGTTGCTGACATTTATGTTGTCACAAAGCGTACGTTTGATGGCACAGACAAATACTTTGTTGAAGTATTTGATTCTTCAGTGTTCACTGATTGTGCTTTTACTGGTGGTGCTGCTTCTGGAGCATCTAGCCTTCCGCATGAAGAGGCTGAGGTTAATGTTCTTGCTGATGGCAATGTTCTTGGTAATGAAACTGTTACCTCTGGCTCAGTTACATTTGATAGAGCATCGACCACTTCTTACGAAGTTGGCTTGCCATTTAATGTTGAAGTAACTACTCAGCCAGTAGAAAAAGACATCGGCACAGGCACTCGATTAGGCTTTAAAAAGCGTATTGTTGAGATTAATGCGATTCTTAATCAAACACAGCACATCAATCTTAATGGTGTTCTAGTGCCAATTCGATCTTTTGATACAGCAGGTACGCTAGATAATCCAACAACTTCTTATACTGGCATCAAGACGCTATATGGTGTTCGTGGTTACAGCAAAGATGCTACCGTATCTGTAACTCAAAATTATCCACTCAAGATGACGTTGTTAGGCCTTGAGTACAAAGTATCTACGAGCGGAGGTTCATAATGACTTGGGCAGTCGCAGCCGCAGTTGCAAGCGGTTTACAAGCAGTAAGCTCTATTCAACAGGGCAAATTCCAAGCAGCGAATTTAAAACTTCAAGGCAAACAAGCTGTTCTGAAAGGCAGAAAGAATGCTTTGGGTTACAGTCAACAAGCAATAGACGCATTAGATGCACAAAACAGAATGGCTAGTAGAATTACGGCTTATGGTTTTGCTAATGGTGTTGATGCTTTTACAGGCTCTAGCATGACTGTTGATCGTTATAATGCGTTCAAGGCTGGTAAAGAGTACAACTTAGGTCTTGAGAACGCTGATATGGCAATCGCTGGCGGTTTAGCTCAAAGCCAAGCTCTAAACTCTGCGGCTAAGCATACTATGAAAATGGCATATCTCAATGCCGCAGCTTCAGTAGCTCAAGGCGTTTACATGTACGGAGCGTTAAGCACTCCTACAGGAACAGGCTCACTAGGTCTTAATACTTCTGGTGCAAACAGCATGTCAGCAGCTAATCAGTCATGGGCTTCTTCTCAAGGATTCTCTATGTCTAGTAGCAATGCTTCCTGGGCAAACTTAGGATTGTAAGAAATGGCATTACCTACTTATAAAACTCGCGGCATTTCATACGCTCAGTTGCCCTCCATAGAAACGGCTGATTTAAAAGCTGGTGCTGCTATGTACCAAAGCTTAAATCAGAAGCTTGATAAGCTTTTAGGCGTTGTTGAGAAAGAAGGCACAGCGTATGCAGAGCAGCAAGCACAAAAGTTTGCAGCTCAAAACCCGATAACCCAAGAGCAGATAGACGCTGCTAATAATGACGTAGGGCCAATAGAATCGTTTTTAGGCGCTTTTCAAGGCAAAGGTGGCACTGTCTACCAAGAGGCGTTGCAAAAGGCTCAGGGCGTTACCCTAGCTGCTGAGCTAAAGCAAAGAGCGTCTGGGCAGATTGCTCAGATTGAAGATGATGCTTTGCGAGGCTATCGAGTAGTTAATGGTCAGCGAATGGCATTTACAGCAGGTGATGCTCAGGCTGAGATTGCAGACTTAGCTGACGGTTATTATGCAACAGTTTCCGCATTTAACTTGCAAGCTGGTGTCAATCTCAAAGCAGATTTAGCTACTAAGGGTAATGTTGCTCTTCGTTCAGTGTTATCTGAGCAGCGAAAGAAAGACCAAGCAGCCAATATCTTTAAAATTGAAGAAGGTATGGTGTCTTTAGAAAAGCAGTTAATTAATGCTTATTCACTGACAGAAGATCAGTTAGAAGGTCAGATTGACCCGTCAACAGGTTTTGATCTAACAAGAGATCAAATTGCTGACAACTTGATGAAAGGTCATCTTGATTTCGCCATCATTACAGGCAATTCAACTTATGTTTCAAAAATTCAAGCAATCAAGTCTGAAGCAGCAAAGCAAGCATTGTTAAACTCAGTTGGTCCTGGTAAGCGTTTTGCTGATGATGAAGCGTTACTACGCGCTATGCGAGATGATTCGTTTACGACATTAAATGAGGCTTGGGCTAGATTTACACCTAATGACAAGCAAGAACTGAAAGACCAAGTTTACAACCGCATAACTGCTCGTGCTGATGAGGCTTCATTTAGAAGCAAACAATTATTTAAAGAGCTTGAGGTTGAACGTGCTGATATGGAAAAGCAGATCGGCATGGGTATTACTGACCCGTTAATGCGTCAGGCTTATGAATTTAAGATGCACGACATGAACAGAGCTGTAGAAGGTGAGCTTTGGTCGCAAGAATACATTAGACGATTTGCTAATGGTGAAGAGGGCGATACTGTCGCTTCTATTGAAGAAATGGCTGTTTATCGTCAAATGGTTCGTGAGATGAAGATTACACCTGATGACACAACCGAAATGATGTATGGCACTAACGGTAGAAAGATTCAGCTCTCTGGCAAGCAAAAGATTGAGCTAGATAATCTAGCAGCAACAGTTGTTAGCCCTGATTACAGAACAAATCAGGCACAACTTGCTACTCGTATTGAGGCGCTGATTCCTGCTACTGATAAAGTTTTCCGAAAGAAAATGTTAGATGAAGCAAAAGGTATGTTGCTTGATCGATTAGATGCTGATCCTGATAGAAAGATGACTAGCCGAGAGCATCAAGACATGGTGTATTCTTTAATTGGTGATCGTTACAACGCTAAAAAACAAAGCAAGGTTGAAAGAAATATTAAAGATTACCTTGAGTTTACTATCCCTGATGCACTGTACAAGCTTGAATATAGAGCTAAGGATCAAAGAGATTTTTTTGAAATGCTTGAAGAAAATCCAGACCATCTTGAAAACCTGTTTATTCAAACTGACGATCAGAACCTTCTTCGTCAAATAGAAGAAGCTAAACAGTTTTTAAGGGATAACTTCAAGATTTACAGGAGCTATTAAGGTGGAAGAGCAAAGCCCATTTTATTCAATGTATTTGTCGTATCAGGCAAATGCGTTGCCTCCTGCTCCAGAAAAGCCATTGGAAGAGAGAGTTCCTACTCCAATGGATGATGTGCCTAAGCCTGAGCCTGAGCAAAAGCTCAATGTACTTGGTGAGCCTGTCGAGCCATCTGAGCTAGGTCAGACCATCGTAGAGGATATTACTGATTTAGGTCGCCGCATTGTTGATCCCTTTATGACTAGCCCTGCTGTTCAAGGCCCTATTAAGGGGGCTACTGATTTGGTTAATCAGATCAGTAGTCTTGATAATGAGTTAGGTCAAGTTCTAGGTGTATATGATCGTGACCGTCAGCCTATGCAGTTGCCTGACATTACTGAAGATATGCCAGTCGCTAGTGAGGGTGGTAAAGAGTTGATTGCAACATTGACTCAATTCTTAGCGCCATTTAAAGCTGCTGGTGGATTTAAAGCTGGGCCACTAACAATGGAAAGCTTTAGAGCTGGTGCATTAGCTGACGCACTGTTTGACCCTGAAAGTGGCAACTTATGGGACATGGCAAAAGAGCAAGGCTGGGTTCCAGAGCTAACGCAATACCTATCGGCAAAAGTTGATGAAGAGGCTCCGGCTGAAGATCGATTAATGTCACGCCTTAAAACAGTATTTGGCGAAGGTGGCCCATTAGGTGTGGCTGCTGACGGTATATTTAAGTTGGCAAGTATGGCTAAGAAAGCTTACTTCCCAGGCAAAGAAGAGTCTTTGCAAAAGGTGCAAGAGGAAGAAGATATCCTTGGTGATTTGTTGGCAAGTTTTGATGATTTAGGTGGTAAGAAATATTCAGGCACAAAGCGGCCTGTTATTGAAGAGCCTGATGAAGTAGCGCAGCAAATCACGCCAAAGGAATCTGTTTGGGATGAATTCTTGCCAATAGCAGAGGATAGGTCAGAAGCTCGCTTTAAGTCCAAGTCGTTTGTCGTTGAGTATCCTATTGACGATTTTTTACGATTAGCCGATGAAGGCGAGTATGCGGATAAAGCAAAGCGCGTTGCTGGCTTTGACAAGTTTGAAACTTATCCACAGCTAACTGTGCAAACCATGAAAACAGGTGTTGCAAAGGTTACTGGTCATGAGGGTAGGCACAGAGCGCGTGAGCTAAAGAAACGTGGCTATACCACAATGCCTGTTGAGTTTCGCTCAGATATAGACACACCTATCCGTTGGTCAGAACAGGGCGACCCAAAAAATTACGATTATCGTGAGCTATTCCCAAAAGGTTTAGTCGGTCAAGACAAGTCATTAGCTAGAAAAGAGCGTGACGCTGTACGCCCATTCCCAATAAAGCGAGGCGATTACGGTATTATAAAAACATCAAAAGGTGATAACTAATGGCAACTAAACCAATAGACGCTCAAATTGATTTATTGGCAGCAGAGCTTGATTTAGCTAAGACTGAGAACGCTGAGCAGCCACAACATTTTCAAGAGCCTGTAGGTGATGAGCCTTCTATTCTTGAAGACCCTATGCCTTCACCTGTAGATCAGGAAGAGGTTGAGGTTGCGAGTCTTGGCTCTCAGATAATCAAAGCATATAAAACGCCATTGGCTCCAACAACTAAGCCAGAAGCTCCAAGAAAAGCTGTGCCTAAGAACCCTGACCCTGATGAGATTACATCAGACCCAGCTAAGGGTGTCGAAGGGCATGAACTTCCTGCTGTTGAAATAGAGAACATGACACCTGATGAGGTGGCGCAGTACAAGCAGAACCTAGCTGATATTAGATCAGGTGAGGTTGCACGAACTGAAGGTGCTCCTGCTGATATTGGTGGTGGTCGTTTAGACCCATCTAAGCTGCTTAGTGATCAAGATTTTGCTGATCACATTCAGGCGATTACTGAGGTTGCAAAGCGTGACCTTAAATCAATCAAGGTCGATGATTTATATGAACAAGCCAGACAGCGTGGTTTTAAAGATAAAGACCTAGAAGCGTTGGTTGATCCTAATCGTGGGGCAATGACAGCAGAAGAAGCGGCTGTATTTGTTCTTGAGAGCATGCGATCTAGTGATGTTACTCACGCTGTAGCTCAAGAAGTTCGTCAAGCAGCCAAAGAAGGGCCAATACCGTTAGACCTTCAGGTTAGATATGAGCGAGCGTTAGCTTACGAGCTTGCTGTAAAGAAAGGTTTACAGAAGAAGAAAACTAACTGGGGTCAAACGGGTGCTGTTCTTAATGGAACTGCTGATCCTCGTACAAATACAACAGAGCATTTGCGCCAGATTCTATTGGTTAGAGGTGGCGAATCACGTTTGCGTATGTTGGCTTATCTTGAAGACAAGACTCGATTAAAACCAAAGCAACGTGAGTGGTTCTTGAAATTAACGGCTGGTGGTAGTCGTGCTAAGAACATGTTGTATTACCACTACTACTCAGCGATGCTTAGCTCACCAGATACCTGGCAGCGTGTTATCGGCGGTAACGGCTTATTGACTATTGCTCGTGCTGCTGAGCGTCCTATTGCTGCTGCTTACGGTAATGTTCGTGTTTACGGCTCTAAGCTTCTTGGCAAAGATGTCCCTGATGCTATCCCTTTTCGGGAGATTCTGATGGACGTAGCTGTTTTCCCAAGAGCTTTTGCTGACATGATTGTTGGTGGTAGTCGTGCTGCATGGCATAACAAGTCATTTTACGGCGCTCCAAAGACAGACCATGAATCAATGGTTATGAATCCATTTCACTTTGGTATAAAAGAGGGCGATTCTTTAGCAACTAAAGCGGGTAAAAGTGCAGTCAACCTGTATGGACTGTCAATCAGTGCAGCTCCTCGTGCAATGTTCGCACTCGATGATGCAGCTAAATCATTTAACATGAGTATTGAGCTAAAAGGCTTAGCTGTTAGAGAAGCTGAGCGTGTTAGACGAGCTGCTTATGACAGAAAAGTAGCTGACGGTGTTAATCCTGAAATAGCAGCTAAAGAAGCTGATGAAGCGTCACAAGAAGCTTTTGAAACTTTTATTCAGTACCCATCAGATGAAATGTGGGATGAAGCAACTCGACTAGCTGAGGACGTTACTTTAACGGCAAGACTCAGCGGTGGATGGGAAAAGCTTGAAGGTGCGTTAAATGCAGTGCCAGGTTCTCGCGTCTTTATTCCTTTCATTAGAGCGCCAGTACACGGCTTTGTTAAAGCAGCAGAGTTTGACCCTATCCTTGGCCCAATCGTATCGCAAGAGTTTCGTCGTGATTTGTTCATGGTAAGTCGTGACTCTATGGGTCGACTTACTAAAGACGGTAAACCCTTAGACCCTAATCGAGGCATCAAGCACGACATTGCTATGGCAAGACTTGGCCTTGGAGGGATGTTCGGTGGCTGGGTTACAAGTCACGTTGTCGATACTAAAGAGTTTACTGAAACTGCAAATACAGCGGATTGGGGTATTACTGGTGGTATGCCGTATTCTCGTGAAGAACGATCAGTTCGCATTGGTCGAGGTGAGCAACCCTTTAGTATTTGGCGTAAGCGATCACAGTTTTCGGATGAAGAGCTAGAGCAAATAAAAGATATGCCTGGCGTGGTAATTACAAAAGATCGTGTTTACAAGTCTTACGTTGGCTATGAGCCATTAAGTGCTATTTTGGCAATGACTGCTACTTCTGCTGAATACATGTCAGTCAATACAGAGGATGCTGAATTTAACGATAAATTAGCATTTGCGGTATCTGCCTTTATCGGTGACAAGCTAGACAAGACTGCGGCCTATGGAGAAGGTGCTGCAAAGTATGCAGCCGAGCTTCCAATGCTCAAGGTGTTTGGCGACTTTATGAACTCTGTTCAGTTCCGTGAAGAAGATCAATCAATCCCTGGCGCAATCGCAGGTGAAGCAGGTAGAACAGTTACCAACTTCTTTATGTTAGCTACCCCTATGGGTTGGAACTCGGCAGGTGTTAGCTATGCTGACAGATTATTTGATCCAGAGAAAAAAGTTACTCGTGGATTAGATGTTGCTGATGTTGACTACGCTGACCTGCCAGGTGCTTTGCGTACTGTTATGGATGAGATTGCTGAGCATCGAGCCAACAACCCTGGCGTTAAGTGGTTCTTTGACGACAATCAAACCTATCCCCGCTACAACCTGATAACGGGCAGAACCCTAGCTGAGCAGGGTGATTTTGTTGATCGTGCCTTAGCAGCGAATACAACGATTGAGAACGCTGATCCTGCTTTCCAAGCCCTATTGGATACACAGGTGGGCATGCCTACCATGCCTAAAAAGATTGCTGGCATGATGATGGGTAGACCTGGTGAGGGCATGAATGAAAGATCACCAGAGAAAATTCATTTAAATGATGAGCAGCTATCTGCTTGGATGCGCTCTTATAGCAATATGCCGATTGTTGATGCAAATGGCTCAGAGCTTTACGATGGCGATAATGTAGGACAAGCCCTACGCGGTTTATATGCAGATGATGATTGGGTTCAAAAGCTTAATGCTGATACCCGTACTGCTGAAGGATTGAAGGCAAAGAAAGAGGCTAGAACACGAGTTCAAGATATATTGTCCTCAGCTAGAAACTCTGCGGATTTCTATGTTCTTAATCTGTACCCGCAGTTGCAAGCAAAGATTGAAGCTAAACGCAGAAAGAACGCTAAGAAAGAGCAGGACTACATGCAACGTATTCAAGCCGAGCGTCAAATGAAACGTCAGGAATCACTTCAATAATGATTAACAAGTCAATGATTTTTAAGTACATTACGGGGCAGCAAGGAGATACTTATGCCTATTGATATAACAGACCAGCTTCGTCGTATTGTTTACTTCGGTAACGATACTACTGGCCCGTTTTCATTTCCGTTTGAGATCATTAATGATACTGATTTAGGTGTATATGTTAATGACACTCCCCTGACTATTACTTCAGATTACATCGTAGAGATTAATGCTGACGGCACTGGTGAAATAACCTTAGTTATTGGTAGCACATTATCTGTTGAGCCAACTGGAACTGACAGTATTGGTATCTTTGGTAATAAAGGTATTCAGCGCCAAACTGACTTTACGACAGGTGGCGATTTATTTGCTAATAGCTTAAATGATGAGTTTGATGCTCAGACCATCTTTGCCCAACAAAACTCAGAGGCAGTACAGCGTTCTCTACGCGCTCCAATTACTGACCCTACAGATATTAATATGTTGTTGCCTAGCAAGAACGACCGTAAAGGCACAGTCTTGGCGTTTGATTCAACAACAGGCGCGCCAGAGGCCGGCCCTGTAATTGCTGATCTCTTAACTGTTGCTGAAATTAAAGACGATATTACTACTGTTGCTAATTTTATTGATGATGATAACTATGTGCTAAAAAATAGTGACGCACTATTAAATACATTAGAAGTAAATAGTATTAAAAATACAGGGTCAGTACTAGCAATTGGTTCTAGTGCTCAAATTCAAGGAGCTTGGAGTTTATACTTTGGCAACTCAGGATCATTCTCTCTTCGACAAAACACAACCACCAATGACGCCTATATTACGAATACTGACAATGGCGCAACTACGCACATAAAATCAGCCATAGTTAGTCTTGAAGGCGACAACAACGAAACGCTTTTAACTGCCACACAAAATCAGGGGGTAGATTTATACTACGACGGCGACTTAAAGTTTACAACAAACAATACTGGTATTGAATTAACAGGCAATATTAAAGCCGCAAGCGGCACTATAGGCATAGTAAATCCATCTAATCAAACCCTTGCCGAATTTGATACAAGTGGGCGGGTTACTCTAAAGTTTCAAGACAGCCAAAAATTAAGGACTACTTCTTCTGGCATCAGCGTATATGGTAATGTTTCTTTAGTTGACAACAGTAAATTTATTTGTGGCTTGGCTGACGATCTACAGATTTATCACGATGGCACTAACAATTACATTGATGGTGACGCTGATTTATACATCCGCCCTAAGAATTTAGAAAATGGCATTATCGTTGCACAAGACGGATCAATAAGCCTTTACTATGACAATGCTTTAAAGCTACAAACAAATTCAACAGGCGTTGATATTTATAACGCAATCGATGTTAACAGCATTGGCAATACCGGCAGCACACTTTCAGTTACCTCTGATGCTAGTTTTTCTAGCAACGTGTCTGTAACTGGCAATATTACTATAAGCGGCACTGTTGATGGGGTTGATGTAAGCCAAATTCCAAGCACTTACGTTAATGTATCTGGCGATACAATGACTGGCACACTAACGCTAAATGCCGACCCAACAAGCTCTCTACACGCTGCTACTAAGTCTTATGTAGATACGATTGCAGCCGCAGGTATCCACTACCACACGCCTGTTCGTGTTGAATCCCCAATAGCCTTAACGGTTACTTATGATAACGGTACTGATGGTGTTGGTGCGACACTGACCAATGCAGGAACATTAGCCGCTATCACAATCGATGGCATTGCATTGTCACTGACTGATCGTGTTCTTATTTATGCACAAACTGATGCGACACAAAATGGTATTTACACTGTCACCACCGTAGGTGATGCTTCTACTGCGTGGGTATTAACTCGTGCTACTGATGCTGATAGCTATGGCGTTTCTGATAAAGACGCTCTTGGCGAAGGTGATGCTTACTTTGTAAAAGAAGGTAATACGGGTGCAGGTGAGCTGTATGTAATGAATACATCTGGCGTGATTACCTTTGGCACTACTGATATTACTTTTTCTCAGATTGCTGAAACCGCTGTATATACCGCAGGTACTAACCTTACGCTTGATGGCACTACCTTTAATGTTGATGATGCGTTTGTATCAAATACTGGTGATGCAATTACTGGCGACTTGTCTTTCGGCGACAACAACAAAGCCATCTTCGGCGCAGATAATGACCTACAGATTTACCATGATGGGGCAGGTGCTCCTGCGTACTACAACTATATTGAATCTAGTAGACCGCTTGCTATCAAAGCTACTTCTACTGGTGCAATTCAAATTCAAGATAGCTCAGGTAATAAATACGCTAACTTTGCTCTTGGCGCAGCTAATTTATATCATGGCGGCTCTAGCAAATTCGTCACAACCTCTACAGGCATAGACGTAACAGGCAACATTGCTGTATCTGGAACAGTAGATGGTCGTGATGTTGCTACTGACGGTACTAAGCTCGATGGCATTGAAGCCAATGCAGATGTCACTGATACAGCTAACGTCACTGCTGCGGGCGCTTTGATGGATTCAGAAGTTACTAACCTTGCCCAGGTTAAAGCCTTTGATTCTGCTGACTATGCTACAGCAGCACAAGGTACAACAGCAGACTCAGCATTACAGAATGTAGTTGAGGACACTACACCGCAGCTTGGTGGTGATCTTGATCTTAATTCAAGTGACATTACCGGCACTGGCAATATTGATATTAGCGGTAATCTTGATGTTGATACAGGCACAATCAAGCTAGATGGCAACTATCCTGTTGGACTTGGCAATATCGGATTAGGCCTTAGTGCTCTTAGCAGCGTTGAATCCGGTGGAGCTTACAATATTGCTATTGGACAAAGCTCGCTTACTTTAGCCACAACGGGTACCTTTAATATTTGTATAGGCGGTTTCGCTGGCGATAGTATTACTACAGCAAGTAACAATGTTGCTATTGGTCACCAAGCTCTAATCGATAATGAAACCGGCAACAGTAATACTGCCATTGGTACTCGAGCTTTAGCCAATGTTACTGCTAATTCAAATACAAGTGTTGGAACAGACTCCTCTTTTAGTATAACCTCAGGTACCAGTAATGTTGCTGTGGGTGTTAGTGCTTTATACAACAATGGTACCCAATCGGAAAATACAGCTATTGGTTATCAGTCCTTAGGTCAATATAACTATGCAAGAAGAACTGCTGTTGGTTATAGAGCGGGTTATTATAACGGTGCTGACTCTACTTACATTGGAAATGTCTCTGGGTATTACGATAGATACGGAACATATAACACTTTTATTGGTAAAAATGCAGGATATGGATCCTTTAGTTACACTGGCGCAAGCTATAATGTCGCAGTAGGTGCTAGCGCAAATAACACATCTTATGGCGCGGATTACACGACAGCAGTAGGATATAACGCGGGTTATTCTACTAGCACTAACGGTGAACAATGCACTTATGTTGGTTACCGCTCAGGTTATACAGCAGCATCAAATTATAATACTGGTGTTGGTTCCCAAGCTCTTTATGATGCAGACGCTAACTTCAATGTTGGTGTTGGCTTTGAAGCAGGTAAGTATTTAGATGGTCTAGGAAATACAGCTATAGGATCAAGGGCTTTAAATGACGCATCTATCACTGGTTCATACAACATTGGTATTGGTTATGATTCGGCATTATCAGCGTTAAGCGCAAGTAACGAATGCCAGATAGGTGCGCCTAGTGGGGTTACAGGTCAAATAACTCGATTAGATGTAGGCGGTTGTGACTTCAGTATGAACACTACAGCACTCTACTATGGTGCTGAGATTCGTGCGGGTGGTGACATTGTTGCTTACTACTCATCTGATATAAATCTCAAAGAGAACATCCAAAACATTCCTGACGCACTGTCTAAGGTAAACGCTATTCGAGGCGTAACCTATGATTGGAAGGATGACTACCTTGCAACTAAAGGCAAGCAAGATGATTACTTTAACCGTAAGCATGACGTAGGTGTTATTGCTCAGGAAGTTGAAGCTGTACTGCCTGAGGTTGTAGCAGAGCGTAAAGATGGCACAAAAGCTGTTCGATATGAAAAGCTAACAGCATTATTGATTGAAGCAGTAAATGATTTAACAACTGAGGTTAAAACCCTCAAGGCAGAATTAGAGGAACTTAAAAATGGCATTTCGTAAAACACTACAGGCAAACGACTGGCAAGGTAGAGTTGATTTGCCTGACTGTTACTGGCGTTTAAATAAGGTTACTGTTTTACGCGAACTACAGGGCGAGGCTCCTGATGAAGATGATACAGAAGATAACAGAACATCTGTATATATCTGCCGTTGTACCTTTACAATATTTTCGACAGTCCCAGATATTCAAGGCAAGCCTATAGCAACTTTGTATTTTGATGCCCCTTTAACAGAAGTTGAAGCGGCTGATGGCGATACCTTAATTGCTAAAGCATACGCAAAACTAGCAACAACTGACTTCGAAGATGCTGCGGCAGTCTAATGGCTAGACCAAGCTCAGGGCCAATAAGATGGAGTGACATCCAAACAGAGTTTGGTGGCACCAATCCTATTGGATTGTCTGAATATTATGGGAATGGAGATTTTGCTGCCTCAGGGGAAATAGCGGCATCAGAGTTTTATCAGCCTTATGTGCCAGACGGAAGCAGCGCACTATTTACTACAACAGGCTCACACAGTTGGACTTGCCCTACTGGTGTGACTTCAGTTTCCGTCGTTTGCGTTGGCGGCGGTGGTGGCGCAGCGGGTACTGGTAATAATCGTGGTGGTGCCGGTGGCGGCGGCGGTGGCTTATCTTATGGTAATGCTATTACCGTTGTTCCGGGGAATTCGTACACAGTAGTTGTTGGTTCTGGCGGTAGCGGTGGTGCTAACAATTTAACTTCAGGCGGTACTGGCGGAGATTCTTCGTTTGAATCAACGCTTGTTGTAGGCGGCGGCGGCGGCGGTGGTACTTTTTCAGGAGCATCTGGTGTCAGCCAAGCAGGAACCGGGGGTGCTGCAGGGACATCTAGCGGAAGCGCAAGAACTGGCGGCGGCAATGGCGGTACTGGTGGACTAGCATCATATAACTCTGCCGGTGGCGCAGGAGCAGGAGCCGGCGGATACTCTGGCAATGGTGGTAATGGAGCATATAGTAACAACAATACAGGCGGATCAGCAGGAGCCGGCGGCGGTGGCGGTGGTGGTAGTGTAATATCTTCCGCCTGTGGTGGCGGCGGTGGCGTCGGATTAGAAGGAGAAGGAACTTCAGGTGCAGTTGGAGTAGCAGGCTCCCCCGGTTATGGTGGTTCTGGCGGCGCAAACGGAACAGTTGGGAATAGTGTTTCTAATGGTGGTTTATATGGCGGCGGCGGCGGCGCTGATGACGATGATTACGTTGGTTCTGGTGGAAGCGGCGCAAATGGCGCAGTAAGAATTATTTGGGGTACAAACAGATCATTTCCATCGACTAATACCACTAACGCAGCTAATGCCACAACAGAAACGGTATATTAAAAATTAAATTTCATAACAGTCTAGTAAGGAGAAACAACAATGGCTAAAGACGAAAACAAAACCATTACTGTAAATGACGTTGAATACAACTTAGCTGATTTTACTGATGAGCAAACAATGGAACTGAATCATATTCAGGACCTAAATCGAAAGATTGCTAACGCTCAATTCAACCTTGACCAGTTAGCCGTAGGTCGTGACGCATTTGTAACTCGCTTGGCAAACTCTTTGGAAAGCAAAGATAAGTCAGAAGCCGCGTAATACTAGGGCGAGCAATCCCCCTTTTAGGAAATAATGATGACCGCAAAAGATATTCACGACTTAGATAAGGATTTAGCTGTGCTACAGAAAGAAGTTGATACTCAGTTTAAAGAAATCTTTACCCGAATTAAGCGTCTTGAGGCCATCATGATCGGCACATCCGGCACGATCATTCTGTTATTGCTCAAGATGTTATTTGAAAGATAGGCATGATCGATGGACCCAGTAACCTTAGTAGCTACGGCTTCAGCAGCATTCAAGGGCCTGAAGTCCTTAGTCGAGGCCGGAAGGGAGCTGGAAGATTGCATGAGCCAACTGAGTCAGTGGGCGGGTGCAGTAGCGGACATCGACAAGGCGTTGGAAAGAGAGAAAAAGCCAAGCCTGTTCAAATCGTTGATCCCCAAAGGTGGCAAGAGTATCCAAGCACAGGCTATGGATATGTACGGTGCAAAGCTACAAGCACAGAAGCAGCGGGACGAGCTGCGTATTATGATTCAGTACAGTCAGGGGAAACAAGGGTGGGAGCAATTCTTACGATTAGAGTCTGACATACGCAAAGAAAGACAGCGCACAGTCTATGCTGAACAAGAGCGCATACAGAAATTAAAAGACATTGGTGCAGCTATACTGATAACAGTGCTAGCTGTTGGTACGCTAGGACTAATGCTAGTGCTGATATTGATGATACAAGGGGTAGACAATGGCTAAGAAGCCAGGGCTATATGCAAACATTCACGCAAAGCGTAAGCGCATTGCAGAAGGATCAGGCGAGAAGATGAGAAAGCCTGGGGCTGAAGGCGCACCAACGGCTGACGCATTCAAGAAAGCTGCGATGACCAGGATGAAGAAAAAGAAATGACGCACTTCGAGGCAGCCGACAAAGATCAGAATGGTCACGTTGATAAAGCCGAATGGGATGCAATGCGTTTGGAGTTTGAACGTGAAAGGCTCATTGACGAAAACCTCAAAAGAGATTCGCAAAGACGTATGGCGTGGTTTAGCCTCATTGGTATGCTTGTGTATCCTAGTGGGGTTGTGGTGTCTAGCTATCTTGGTCTTGATAAAGCTGCTGATCTTCTCGCATCGATGAGCAATATTTACTATGTCAGTATTGCGGCTTTAGTGGGCGCATATTTTTCCGTAACCAACCTCAAGCTAGGGGGTGACAAGAAATGATTGGTGCAATTATTGGTGCAGTCGGTGACATTGCAGGGTCTTGGGTCAAAGGCAAGGCAGATGAAGCCAAGGCTAAACAGCAAGCTAAGCTCAGGGTCATTGAGAACGAGGGCAACTGGGAACAGATCATGGCTAAGGGTGCAGCCAATTCGTGGAAAGACGAATGGTTCACTATCATTCTTAGCATTCCGTTAATCGGTGCTTTTATTCCTGAAGCTGTGCCGTACATCATGGCAGGGTTCAAGGCTTTGCAAGCAACACCGGAGTGGTATCAGTGGGCTGTGCTTGCGGCTATTAGTGCAAGCTTTGGTCTGCGTGGCATTAACAAATTTAAGGGGCTGAAATGACACTAGACGATTTAAAGGTTCAGCTTGTTAAACATGAAGGGCTAGAGTTGATGCCCTACAAATGTACTGCTGGCAAGCTCACTATTGGGGTTGGTCGTAACATCGAGGATCGTGGTATCAGCTACGCAGAGGCCATGATGCTGCTTGAGAATGACCTGATGCTGTACTCGTCTGAGCTAGGCAAAGCCTTCCCGATTGTCAGAGAGCTTGATACTGTACGCAAGATGACTTTGATTAACATGGCATTCAACTTGGGGCTGACTAAGCTACGTCAGTTCAAGATGATGTGGGCTGCAATCGAGGACAATGATTTTGAAGTGGCTGCTCAAGAAATGCTTAATAGTAAGTGGGCTAGTGATGTGGGCAAGAGAGCACTTGAACTCAGTGAACAGATGAGAACGGGTTTATACAATGCCAGCTAAATATTGGTCTTGCAAAAACTGGTAGCTTAGTGCTATAAATTATTCATCGCTCCCGCAAAGGTCGATGTTTCTGATTCTTTTTCATCAGATTTTCCTTTAGTTGATTTAGCCCCGCACCTCATACGGGGCATTTTTTTGCCTGAACCCATGCTAAGTCACTTAAAATTGAACACTTAAGGGGGTTGTTAAATACACTTAACATGCTATAGTTAGTTTACTCCTTGAGCTTGAAGTTGTACTTGGCACATTTACTCCTTTGCTCTCAAGGATAAGCCCCCTATCCCTTCACTTTCCTGTGGTTTGGATGTATTTGCAAGGGGGCTTTTTTATTGCTCCAATTTTTTTTGCTCTTTCTCAGGTACATGGTTTCTGCCACAAGCCGTACAGTGGTAGTAGTTAACGGTTTCCCCTACTGCTTGGTGTTCTTGTTTCTCTTGGCGCTTAACCATTTCTGAGCCTGATCCACATCTGCAATACATTTAGTACTCCATGTAAGCCTTTATGATTTCCGCTGCGACTTGCGGGACAATGGCGTTACCTGCTCCCCGCAGTAAGCCCACCCGGTTGGGAATCCCATTAGCCACAGGGAAAAGCGAGGGTTCAGCTGGAACTTGTCTGGATTTTTCGTCACGGCAGTAGACGAGTTCAACTTCACTCCATGGACTGCCGCATCCCTGAGTTGATTGACCATTGGATTGCGCCCTGTCTTCTTGAACACATCCTCCGATGGACTGTTGTACTGATCCGATGTTATCGGACTGGGCCAAGGTGCTATCAGAAATGCTTGGGTCGATGTCATTGAAGTCCTGACTCTCCCCGTTGGACTGCCGAAGATGTAGTTCTCCAGGTTCCCCGTGTCCTTGTGATCCCTGACTGTTGGTGTTGCCCATGGCTGAACCATCCTTGCTGCTCCCCCAAGTGTTGTCCCCCTGGTTGGAGCATCCGCTGCCTTTCCCTCTCCCCTGACTTGTGGATTGTCCTGAGTTGATGGAGTGGGCCAGAAGGTCACTGTTGAGGCTATCGCCCCTAAACCGTTCTGATGGTTCTTTCTGTAGCGGTTGCATGCTTTGCTGCCGTCTGTGTGTAACGGAGTCGGCCACAAAGAACAGCCGTTCTCTTTTGTGCGGGGCACCGACGCTACAAGCTGGCAATACTGCCATTGCCGTGGCGTAACCCTCTGCTTCCATGTCAGTTTGTAGATCGTCGAACCACTCTGTTCTAATTGCTGAGGCAACTTGCTCGCCAAATACTGTTGGAGGCTTGCACTCTCGGATGAGATTGAAGAAGTGGGGCCAAAGGTGTCGCTCATCATCTTGAGCTTTTCCTGCTCCGGCAACTGAGAAGGGCTGACAGGGTGGGCTTCCTGTCCAAACAGGTCGAGTTGCATCCCATCCTGCCAAGTCGAGGGCGTAGCTCCATCCTGCAATTCCTGCGAAGAAGTGACACTGAGTGAACCCTTTAAGGTCTGAGCCTTCGACTTCAATGATTGATCGTTCATCGACTTCCCCTTCGGGTATCAATTTATCGTTGATCAGCTCTCGCAACCAAGCGGCTGCGAAAGGATCAAACTCGTTATAATAATTCATTAAAAGGGAATGTCAGCTTCCGGCTCTTTCTTAGCCGGAGCTGCTTTAGGCGCTGCATTCTTAGCGGTCAGTCTGATCTTGAGCACTGGTGCATTAGGTGAAGCGTCTTCTGCTGCTCGCCATGCAGATACCCAATAATCAATACCGTCAACTATGCCGTTACCTTTGTAGTGCGGGTGTTTTTCTGTTTCACGGTCATCGTTCTTCCAGATTGCAATCTCGTTGTTATTATCGTATTTAGCCATTAAAGGACTCCTGCGACTGATGCCGCTGCTATTGTGAAAATTATACCGAGAACAAAACCACCAACAACGCCAAGGCGTATGTCAGAAGCTTTGTAATGGTTAGGTACAGTGGATTGCTGTTTAAGTTTGTTTTCTTCCCACGTTTTCTTATGTCGATAAACGCAGCTAGCTGTCATGCCATACTTCATAGCAATACCATAAGCTGTCATATCAGGGTGCTTATCAAGCAGACCCCATACAATTGTTTCCATTGATTTTTTAGGCATTAGATTCTCCATTAACAAGGAATGTAAATTGTTTTAGTTTGTTAGCGCCATCATGTTCACTATTGATGTATTCAGACTTAACGTAGTCCTTCACTTGAGGGTCTTCGCATAGCTCTTCATACACTTCTTTAGCACCAGCTCCATCGTTGTTTTCAAGGTGCAGATTGATTGTCTTAATGAAACGATTACGCAATGCCGCTGTAATAGGTGGTTTACCCTGAGCAGGGATATCCTCACCGCGATAGATATACAGTCCTAACCCAGTAGCTACGGCAACAGCTTTTACTAAGCAGCGTTGTCGAGCGTCACTGATCTGCCGTGAAGTTGGGTTGGGGACTGAGTTGTTTCGATGATCCATGACGGGTAGGTACATGATGCGACTGAACGCATGCTCACCTTCTTTAATGGTGACAGTGCATGACACCTCAACAGTGTCGTCAGGGTAGTACTTAGGCTCACCAAAAACGTAGTTAGACTCAGGGTAGTAGTCAGCCAGGGTAGCCCAGCAATCACTCCATGAGAGGTAAGTCAGGTTCATTTTTTTGGAGGTTTTGTCATTCACGTTTAGGACTGACATCTCCTGCCATACTCGGCGCTCAAAGCTCATATTTTTTCCTTTAGGTTGTTGATCATGCAGTTCAGCTTCCACTCCATCATGGAGTCGTCTGCAAAATATTTAGTGTCTATCAATACCTTTAGGGCATTGATGGCTAGCCACACGTCATGCTCTGGCGGCATTTCAAATGGTTCTGAGATGTAATCGTTCTCAGTGTAAAGCTCGTCTATCTTCGTCATATCTATTAATCCACCGTTGCTCTACGTCCTCACGGACATGTTCAGTTAACTTGTCTTCAACCTCGTCACGCACACGCATGCCGAACTCAGCAGGATCAACCATCAAGATGGCTAGATTCATATCTGCTTGGGCATCAATGACGAACTCAGCGAACACATGTGGGCTGATCTGTATCAGGTCTTCAACAGCTTCAGCCAGGTCCAAAACGTATTCCCGTGACGCAAGGTATTGCTCGAAAGCTTTTTCACGTTCACGGTCTTCAGGGGGATCAATATCGCGATCAGGCGTTTGCCAATACATAAGCGGCCTCCACAAAAAGTTTGTATTCAAAGAACTCTGGAACTGTCATGGCGAACTCGCACATAGCTGACTTGTCGTTCTGTAAGTTCAGTTCAAGTGCTGCAATATTGTAAGTAGTGCAGCGGTCTAACGCCTTTTCGTAGTCAGGATGACCGTAGTTGAGGCGGGTAGATATCTGGTACATGTCGTGCCTCCGTAATTGGAGTTGTAAAGATAGCCTAACAAATGTTAAGTTGCAACCCTTATTGCAAATAATTAAAAGCTAACCTAATCTATTGCAAACAATTACTCACAACTAAAGACAGGAGCCATTATGGAACAACCCTCACTCTATCTAAAGATTCAGCAGCAGCTCTCAGATCGAAACCTGTCGATTGTTGCAGAGCGCACTGGCATTGATCAGCACAAGCTATGGCGTATAGCGCGTGGTGTATCGAAGCGCCCGAAACTAGAGGACATTGAAAAGATAATGCGTTACCTGGAGGGTTAAGTGTGACTCCAGAACAATTTGTATCTAGCCTTCGTAATGTAAAGAAGAGAGGCACAAACCAATGGCTATGTAGTTGTCCTGCTCATGCAGATGACGATCCATCACTAGCCGTTACCACATCAACTAACGGGAAGATTCTGCTCAAATGCTTTGCTGGCTGTTCAGCCTTGGATGTTGTGGGTGCAATGGGTCTGCGCTTAGAAGATTTGTTTCCTAATGCCTATGAAGAGAACCCAATGGGTTTTGCTAAGCGTGAGATGGCAGCCCGTGAGAAGAAAAAAGACAAGCTTGAGTATGCTCGAACCTTCTTGGCGATCCTGACAGCTAAGCTCCGTGATGGAGAAGTGGTCGATGAAGCTGAGTTAGTGAAAGCTTACAAACTTAAAGCATTACTTGAAGAACAGGGGGCGTTGTAATGCACCACTACCCATTCCATATCGGTGATTACAGATCATCAACGGCTCACCTCTCTGATGCAGAGGATTTAACCTACCGCAGACTGATTGATTTCTACATGGATACTGAAGAAGAAATCCCACTGGAAACCCAATGGGTTGCCAGACGGTTGCGAGTGGATACCGAAGTGCTAAAAAACGTACTGATGGACTTCTTTATTTGCACCTCAACAGGGTGGAAACACGAGCGTTGTGACCAAGAAATCGAGAAGTACCGTAAACGGGTCAAAGCTAATCAGGCCAATGGTTTGAAGGGAGGTAGACCTAAGTCAGAAAACCCATTGGGAACCCAATCGAAACCCAAACGAACCTTAACCAAGAACCAAGAACCAAGAACCACTAGTAAAGGGAGTCGTTTCACTCCCCCTACCGTTAGTGAGGTGAGGGCGTACTGTGATGAGCGTAAAAACTCCATCGATCCTCAGGTCTTTGTGGACTTCTATGAGGCTAACGGGTGGATGCGTGGCAAGAGCAAGATCAAGGATTGGAAAGCTTGTGTTCGTACTTGGGAATCACGTCAGCAGAAAGAGCAGCCAAAAGAGGAGCAGATACAGTGGGTTTAACGGGGCTACCAGACATTGATTTTGAAAAGTACTTAAAGAAGCGACAGAGAGATTTATTTCTTCAGAAGGTAGATAGACCTACCCAACACCTAGAAAAGGCCTTAGAGAGGCTCTCAGGGACTCACAAGCCCTATGGTGATACCCTTCCTTGGCATAAAACCCACGAACACTTCAGATTTAGGGATGGTGAGCTGACTTTGTGGGCTGGTGTGAACGGCATGGGTAAGTCTTTGGTAACGGGTATGGTGAGCATCTGGTTGGAGCAGCCTGTGGTCATTGCCTCGATGGAGATGCTACCCGAAGCCACGTTAGCTCGGATGATCCGACAAGCCGGTGGTGTGAGTAACCCAAGTGTTGAGTATGCCACTGCCATTGCGGAGCAGTTGGATGGTCGGGTATTTATTTACAACCAGGTTGGTGATGCTGAGCAAGATAATCTGTTTGGCATGATTCATTACGCTGCTTGTGAGCTAGGTGTTAAGCACTTCTTCGTGGATTCATTGGTCAAGATCAAGGGTGTTGGCCCTGATGACTACACAGCTCAGCAGGAATTTGTTAATAAACTCAGTCAGATAGCTAAAGATGAGCATGTACATATCCACCTGATACTGCACATGCGGAAGCAGCCAGACGAGAAGGCTGTACCGGATAAGTTTTCCGTTAAAGGTTCGGGAGCGATCGTGGATTTAGCGGATAACCTGCTTGTGGTTCATCGCAAGACCTTGGGGGAAATAGATGAAAGCGAACCGACCGGATTTATTCGAGTGGCTAAGCATCGGCATGGCGAGTTTGAAGGGACGTGGGGTTTCTGGTTCCATGAAGAGAGCCAGCAATGGGTTCCATCACCCTCAATGGGAGCTGTGCCTTGGACTGAACCTGGTAGATGGTTGAGATAGAATGAAGAACGAGAAGACGATTCA
>Ga0181589_10001079_pt1 | contig 21053 bp, 15 predicted proteins | sample 071ome_25_FD_132444 | JGI IMG/M metagenome (GOLD analysis project Ga0181589, IMG submission 132444) | Coastal salt marsh microbial communities from the Groves Creek Marsh, Skidaway Island, Georgia - 071410BT metaG (megahit assembly) | ecosystem: Environmental > Aquatic > Marine > Intertidal...
CGGTGAATACGTCGAACGCCTCGGCGTCTCCGCGAGCGTTTTTTTGTCCCTCGTCTCGAGACGCCGATCGATCGACGAGACGAGACGAGGCGACGCGCGACACGACGACGGGCGACGATGTCGACGCCGAGAAAACGCGAAGAAAAATCGTGGACCCCGTTCGCGACGCTTCGCAGGCGCGCGCGCGGTCGAGAATCGCACGTCGCGGCGTGTGAAGCATTCGCGCGAGGCGATTACGCGACCGCCATCGAGCGTTTCGGGGATGCGCTCGACGTCGATGGCGCCAACCAATTCGCGCTGTGTAATCGCGCGCTCGCGCGGATGCGCTGTGGGAATTTTTCGGACGCCGTCGCGGACGCGGAGGCGTGCGTGCGACGCGCGCCCGAGTGGCACAAGGCGTGGTTTCGATTGGGACAGGCGAGGGAAGCGCTGGGGCGAGACGCCGAGGCGTTGCGCGCGTATCTGGAGTGTCGACGGTGCGATGAGAGAGGTGCGGACGGTGAGGAGTGCGACAACGCGATCGCGGCGTTGCGCATGCGCGTCGAGCGAGGGGAGAGCGAGGCGACGAGAGAGGGTTTGCGGGAGATGGAGACGGCGCGGGACGTCGACGTGCGCGAGGAGGACGCCGAGAGGGATCGACGACGCGAGAAGAGGATTGAAAAGTGGGAGGCGAAGCGAGCGAAGCGTAAGGATGCGGAGGAACGATTGAAACAGAGTCTCGGTGTGGAGGGGGACGACGTGCGAGTGGCGGACGTGCACACGTACGTGGATGATTTCGAAGATTCCGACGACAGCGCGTTGGAGGCGTACGACGGCGCGGGCAGGGCGAAGTTTATCGAACGAAAGATTACGGATTTCGTCTCCATCACGAGGCGCGCGCACACGCACGTGGGCGCCAAGGCGACCGTGGACACCATGTTCGAGATGAGACGGTACGGTAACTGTCAAATTTCGTTGAACGCGAAATTGGAGGCGACGGCGAAATTCAAAGCGAGCGCCGACGCCATGGACGAGTGTCGACTGCCGTACGTCGTCATTCCGGTGTGGAGAGAAGCGTCGAGTCCGTGGCCGATGCCGCTCGCACGATCGCATCAGGACGTACAAGATTCCATGTGGCTTCTCGAAAACGTCGCGCGCACCATGGCGATGGCGATGTACGAACACGTCGGTAAATCCGCCGACGATTTACACCGATGCCTCGATTCTCCGCTCTTCGAAGTGAACGGCGAGAGCGGTCCCAGAGCCGAGGACGTGTCACCCTCGGCGTTGGTGTTATCGGACGACGAATCGTTCGTGTCCGGGTACGGCGAGCGAACGAACGCACTCGTGCGCGTGGATTGGTTGGAGGCGTACGAAGAGGAGGACGACGCGGCGGACGACGGGGCGACGCTCTTGCAAGTCACCATCTGTCGCGAGCTCGCCGAGCGATTAGACGGCAATTTCATCACCACGGACGAGCTCGATCCGAGCGAACGCGACGGTGAAGGTCCGAACGGTGAGAGCTACGCGTGTCCGCGAGCGAAGAGACCGACCGAACGGACGCTGGCGTCGTTCTTTCTGTGCCCGGTCCAGAAATAACGCGCGAGACGTTGACCGCGAACCCGACAATGACGCCCGCAGATGGCCCGTCCGACGCCCTGGTACAGACGAACGCGTCGAGCGTCGTTGAAATCGCGCGCCGATTGCGCGAAGACCTTCGCGCGATCGACGAGCTCCGTCGTCGCGACGCGCGCGACGAAGAGACTCTCGAGACGCTTCGTCTTCGCGAACTCGAGGCGACCACCGCGTCGTGGATGCTTCGCAGACGAAAGCTCAAGCAATCCACCCTCGGCGATTGCGAACGAGCGCAGTTGCGCGAACTCTTCGACGCGCTCGACGCCGACGGTGGCGGTGAGGTGGAGTTCGACGAGGTCGTCGGCGCGTTCGCCGTCGTCATGGGCGGGAGCGACGCCGAAGCCGCGGCCAGAGAACTCTTCGCTCGCATCGACGTCGACGGCAGCGGCACTCTCGATTTTCAAGAGTTCACGCGATTGATGAGCGATCTCGAGTGCGCGCGAGAGCAGGGCTCGAGCGGTGGCGACGAACGCGGCGCGATTTTTCGACAGGCGGCGGCGGCGCTGCAGACGCGCAGGTGCGTGTCCGATTTCATCGAACAATGGAGCGGACGCGACGGCGGTCGGGCGAAGCACCACGCTTTTAATTAATTCATCTCGTTTTGTTTTCCACTTGTAATTCATGGATATCGTACCCGAACGCGCGCGAGATTGACACCGTCGGCGGCGGCGCCGACCGAAGCGTCAGAGCGCCTCTCGCGTCATGCCCACGACCGCCGTGCCCACCTGCGTCGCCTACGACGACACGCGCACCGCGTGCGTCGTAGGCACCGCCGACGGCGAACTCGTCTTTCGCGAGCGCGCATCGTCGGCGTCGGCGGCGGCGTCCACCGCGTCGATCGACGCATCCAGGGCGTCACCGCATTCAAATCTCTCCACCTCCGCATGGACGCGCGAGGCGACGGCGCGCGCCACCGACGCCGGCGTCGGCATCATCGACGTCGCCCTCAGCGACGCCAGTCACGGCCGCGTCGTCGCCGCATCCACGGAGAGCGGTGAGATTTCCTTTTGGCGAGCGAGCGCGAACGCCGGCGGCGCCGGCGGCGGCGCCGGCGTCTCTCGGTTGGGATCCGTTCGCGTCGACGGCGGCGCGCGCGCGCGTCAGATTGCCTTCGCGCCGACGCACGACGCGTTAACCCTCGCCGCGGCGTGCGACGACGGCGTCGTGCGCTTTTACGAACCGAGAGACGCGTTGACGGCGACGGCGTGGGAGTCGAGCGACGTCTTCGAGAGCGCGCGTCCCGGCGGTCGCGCGACGTCCCTGGCGTGGCGACGATCGTCCGAGCGCGTGAGCGCGAGTATTACACATTTCCCGATTTTAGCTGTCGGTACGTCTTGGCCGCGCGACGCGAGGCACACCGTGAGCGCGCTGGCGCGCGACGAGCGCGCGCGGCGCTGGCGCGTCGTCGCCGAAATGGAGAACGACGACGGTGACGACGAGGAGACGTCCCGATTGGCGTGGAGCGCGACGACGACGGCGCGAGGCGCGCTCAGTCTCGTCGCCGCGCGCGGGTCGACGTGTGTCATTTACGAATTCACCGGCGTCACGCCGCGTGGGGTGGAGTCGACGAAAACGATGGGTCGATTACGACATCCGCGGCGCGTCACGAGTTGCGATTGGAACGCGAGCGGAAGCGTCATCGCCACAGCGGCCGAGGACGGCGTCGTGCGCATGTGGAGCGCCAATCTCAAAGACGGCGCGTGGTGCGAACACGCGGTCGCCGGTTAGAGGAACGCGTGAAAAACAGTCATGTCACGACGAGACAGTTACATAGAAGCTACATCCACGTCACTCGCTCGCCGCGCGTTTCGCCGTCGCCGCCGCGTCGACGAAATCCGCGAATCGCGACTCGACGTCTTCGTCCGCGACGCCCGCCTCTCGCGCGCACGCTCGCATCTCCTCTGCCGCGCGCACGCTCGCCCCGATGTTTTCAATCATCTCCTCCGCGTCGTGCGGTGGGTACGCACCCGCACCGATCTCCTCCACCGCTCGTTGAAACTTCTCACACGCCTCCACCATCGGTTCGAGCGCGTCGACGCGCGCGCGTCTCTCTCTCACCGTCGGCGCGATGAGCGTCTTCAACACGCGCGTGCACGCCGTCGCGTACGCGCTCGTCGCCTTGGCGCGACGCATCTCATCTTCGTCGAAATCGTCGTCACAAAATCGTAAATCGTCCTCATCCAATCCAATCGGTCCCGCCTCTTCGGCGTCTTCGGCGCCGTCTTCCGCGTCGACGTCTTCGGCGCCGAGCGTTTTTAATTCGTCGCTCACATCCTTGATGAACCTCGCGCATCGCATCAATCGACCCGATATCGCCCGCACCGCGTCCTTTGGCGCGCGCGCGAACGATTTCGACGCTTCCCACACTCTCCCCACGCTCGCGCGCACCTTGGCCGCGCGTCCCTCGCCGTTCGCCGCGCAACACGCGCGAACGACGGCGCACGTCGCCTCGGCGCACGTCGCCGCCGCGTCGGCGACGTCTCGACGATAATACCTCGCCCCTCGCCCCCCGTTCGCGGCCAACGTCCGCGCCACCTCCATCGTCAGCGCGGCGTGCGCGTCGTGTAACGCGGCAAGTATCCCTCGCGCGTGCGAATTATCGAGCGTCGACGCGTCGTCGTCGTCGCGGAAAAACACGCCGACTGCGAATGATTCCAAATGATTCGTCAGTCGCGCGTTCGAGCGAGCGAGAGACGAAGACAGAGAGAGAGACGCGCGCGCGTACCTTTGGTCGCCTCGGCGTCCAGACGCGCGCACGCCCGGACGCACGCGCGCGTCGTCATCGCGTCCACATCATCCGTCCCGGCGGCGTTCTTTTCGTCGTCGTCGTCGTCGTCGTCCACGAATCGCGCGGCGGTCTCGGCGTACGCGACGCACGCGGCGATGAGCGCGTCACCGTACGACGTGAGATCGGTCGCGGACGCGACGTCGTCGGCGGACATGGACGCGCGTCGACGCGGTGTGCGGACAGATTCATGTCTTTCTGTCCCGCGCGCTTTTTCGCGAAGAGCACCGACGTACCCGCGCTCGACGCGTCGATCGATCATCGATTCAGCATTACAAACACACACATATAGAGCACCGACCATCCATCTCTCTCACTCCACGCACTCACGCCGCCTCCTCATCGCGCGTCTCGCCCTCGCGTCTCGCCGCGCGGCGTCGCGCTCTTCGATTCCCGCCGCCGTTCTCCGCCGCGTCTCCTCCGCCCCCGTCCTCGAGACGCGTCATCGCCGCCATCTGACTCGGCGTGACGCGCTCCCGACGCTTACTCTTCCGTTCGTTCACTTTATTCGGATTCGCCTCGATGACGCGCCTTTGTCTCGCCTCTTCCTCTCGCGCGTTCTTCTCCTCGTTTCGGTCCAACGCCTCGCGAAACGCGACGTACCCCATCCCACCCGTGATGACGACGAGGAGGACGACGGCGAGCGCGAAGGCGGCGGCGACGATGGGGTCGGTGGTGGTGACCGCGTCGAGCGCGGCGTCGGCGTCGACGTCGAGCGGCGGTGCGGCGTCGGCGAGCGCGAGAGGGTGCGTTCTCTTCGTTATCCTCTGGGACGACGACGACGGGGACACGCGCGCGGGACGCGACGGGAGACGCGTCGTCCTCGACGACGAGGCGACGCGCGAGGACGACGACGAGACGCGCGCGAGGGCGCGCGCGGGGGCGACGACGATGGACATCGAGGTCGAGGCGGCGTCGAGTGGCGACGACGGATGGCTGGATGGGTGCGAAGAGAGTGCGCGTGATTGATTCCCGCAGACGTCCGCGCGCGTCGACGCGAGACGCATGTCGCGACGCGAGCGCGCGCGGCGAGACGCGTTCCCTCGCGCGCGCGCGCGGAGACGCGCGTCGGCGCCGTCGGGGATACGAGAGACGTCATTGTCGTCGTCGAGGAGGAAATCGTCGCCATCGGTGGCGGCGACGCGCGACGACGCACGGCGACGACGACACCGACGGACGACGTCGACGACGGTCGGTGACGCGCACGTCGCGCGCGCGGCGTATTTCGCGCGCGTGGACGCGGTGACGCTCGCGGTGGACGAGGATGACGACGAGGATGAGGAGGACCGAGGCGTCGGGACGCCGACGACGCCGTCGGGACGCCGACGAAGACACAGACGATGCGACGACGACGACGACGCGGTGTCTCTCGAGACGCTTCCGCCCGTGTTTCCGAATCTTACCGACGCCGTCGTGCGCGCGGTGAGACTCGCCAAGGCGACGCCGAAGGCGTCCGATCCCGTCGCCGCGATTCGCGCCGTCGCGCGAGTCGGTCGCGCGAGACGGTTGGCGGCGGCGGCGAAGGCGGCACAGGCGGCGGCGACCGCGATCGCGACGGCGACGCCGACCATCGCGCGTGACGCGGTCGAGACTAATGCGTTCGACGACGGCGCGTTCGACGACGTCGACGCGATGGAGACGGATCGGTCGCCGGCGCGCGACGCCGAGACGAGGACGAACGAGGCGACCGAGGAGGAGGACGACGGCGTGTACGGGTTTTTGGCGCGCGCGGCGCGCGCGGAACGCGCGACGTCGCTCCCATCGACGTACGCGTTGCACGAAGTTCGCGCGAGCGATCCCACGTGCGATGATCTCGTCAAACTCTCGCTCGAGTTCGCGCGCGAGGACCCTCGCGTCGGTTCGCTCGCCGGAGGACTCGGCGCGGCGGTGGCCCACGTCTTACGAGACGATCTCGGTGTCGCCGTCGGGTACACGCTGACGCACGAAAACCGCGCCCCCGAGTGGGATCTCTCCCGCGCCGTCGCGCTTCCACCGCGTCTCGCGCACGTCTTCATCACGCGCGAGCGGCGCGCGCGCGGACTCGGCACGGCGTTGGTGGATTGGTGGCGACGACGATTCGCGCTGCGATGCGCGTTTTTCGCCGTCGACGCACCGAACGACGCCATCGCGCGCGCGTTGCGTCGCATCGAGTGTTCGTTGGCGACGACGCGGTCGGGACACGACGCGTCGAGCGTGCATTACGTAGTCCCGAACGCGCGTTCGCCGTAGCCGGAAGACGAAGAGACGCACCGTGTAACAACAGTACTAGCAGTCGCGATGCGCGATGCGCGCCGTTTTCTCCGCCGAATCAGCCGCCGCGATGTACCGCCCCGTCCGTCTCGACGCCTCCACGTCGTACGCGCCCACGATGGCGGCGCGCGCGCGCTCCGGCATCTTCATCGACGCGTCGACGTCCGCCTTCGTGACGCCTCGACCGAGCAATCGCTCCATGTCGGCGCGCCGCACGCCGTTTTCCAACACGTCGCGCGTCTCCACCCCGCTCTCGAATTCGTCCCACGCGACGCGCGCGTCGAGTTCTCGGTGAATCGACCGCACGACGTCGTCCGCGTGCGCCGCCGCGCGACGCGTCTCGTCGATTTTTACCGTCAATTCGTCCGACCGTAATCCCTCGACGTCGTCGAAAAAGACGCCGAGCGCGCGAAGGCTCGTCGTCTCCCCGGTGCGTGGATTATAAACCGCCGCGTCGGCGTGCAGACGATCGATCAATGCGGCGTCGACGACGCGAGTCGCGAGACTGGTGTCGGGAACGACGCCGACGACGCCTCGATCGAGACCGACGCGCACGCGTTCGAGATGGTGGACGCGACACCGCAGCGCCGCCGCGCGCGCGTCGCGCGCCGCCAAATGTTCGAGCATCGGTCCCGCCTCGCTCTGCGTGCCGCGGTACGCGCGCATGTCGGACGCGAGCTTTCCGGGTCCTCGCCAATTGTCCTCGTACTTGTCCTCGCCCGCGACGTATCCATCGTCGCCCTCGCGTAATTTCGCGGGCGTCCACACCGACGGATTTTTGCCGACGCTCGCCGCGCGCGACCCGAGCGCGGCGGCGCCCTCCAGAATGAAATCCCCGAGCCGATCGCCGCACGTCTCCATCTTCGGGTGTAAAGGATCGATCGTCAACGCCCCGTCGAGCGCCTCGCACGCGTCGTCGTCGTCGAGCGCACGACCGAATCGAATTTGAACCGCCGCGCCGCACGCGCCGAGCGTTCCGAATTGTCTCTGCGTCGTCTCTCTCGAATCCACGAGTCGAGATAACGGCGGGACGATGTCGCGCGCGAACGTCGCGCCTCGAACGTCGATCGTCGCGCGATCGTACGCGCGCGACACTCTCGCCGGTGTCACCGCGCGTCCGTCATCGTCGTCGTCGACGCGCGCGAGTCGCGTCGCGTGTCCCGTTCCCCCGGCGCCGGACGCGCGCACCACCCTCCCTCGCCTCGTCGCGTCGCGGCGAAACGCGATCGTCGTCGGCGCGCGCGCGCCCGTGGAGTCTTCAAACGTCACGCGCACGTCCGCGTCTCGCATGTCGGTCGCGAACGCGCGCGGTGCGGCGACGAGTGATGGTCGCGGTGTACAGGTTTTGAGCGTTACGATTTTTCGTAACGCTCGTTTTACAAAGGGTCGACGGCGCGACTAGTCGCGCGCGCGCTCGGGGCGACACGCGTACGCGTCGAGGACGAAGGCGGCGTCGAGATCGTCGTCGAGTCCGCACGCGAGTACGGGCACGGCGACGACGTCGAGCGCGGGAGCGTTGAGGTCGAGGCGGAGTCGGGACGCGAGGGCGCGGCGCGACGCGACGGCGTCTTCGAACGCGCTCGACGCGTGGTACAGTCGCACGGCGAGCGCGATGTCGTCGTCGTCGTCGAGGCGGAGATGTGCCTCGTCGAGTCGCGCGGCGACGTTGCGACTGGCGGCGGCGATGATGACGTCGATGGGTCGGTCCGAGCGAGGCGCGGAGACGACGCATCTCGCGAAGCGCGACGCGCGAAGCACGCTCCGCGAACGCACGCCGTGGTCGTCAGGAAGCGGTTCTCCGGCGCGCGATTCACCGACGAGCGAGTCATCGTCGTCGACGTAGCCGCGCTCGCCCGACGGACCATCGTCGACGAGGAGCGTCGGCACGATTTCGCCCACGGCGTTCTTCGGAAGGTCGGCGACGACGAGTTGCGTCACCAACGGCGACCACGAAAATAATCTGTCACCGCGCGCGCACTCGCGTCGAAGCGCGCGAAGCATCACGCGCGATGGGTGCGCGTCGATGTCTGACCGTGCGTGCGCGTCGTCGTGCGCTGCGTTCGTGTACAGCGTCACGGCGAGCGCGCGCGCGCCCAACGGCGCGCCGACGACGTCCGCCACCGCCGCCGCGCTGCGCGTCGCGCGTTGGAGCTGCGCGTCGACACCGGGAACCAGATCGAGCGTCGTCGGTTCCATCCCGATCTGTCCGGCGACGTGCGCGAGACCGCTCGCGCGAACACACTGTCCGTAGGGACCGATGCACGCGGGCGCCCAGGAGGAGAGCGATTGCACGTGGAGCGATTTTCGCTCGGCGCGCGCGTCGAGGACAAAGACGCAATCAATCTGCACCTTGACGTCGTCGTGAAAACGCGTGGCGACGCACGCACGCGCGCTCGGCGCGACCGCGGGCATGTGTTTGGAATACACCGCGTTCACGCGCGCGAATTGTGACATGTCGTCGAGATATACGTGCGTCATGGCGACGCGAGGCCACGCGAGCGCGGCGGCGGCGGCGCCGAGCCGCTCGACGACGCGCGCGCGCGCGTACCGAAAGATGGCGTCCGCGCACGCCTCGTGCGACGCCGCGCCCTCGGCGGAAACGGAGACGCACATCAGGATGGACGATGCCGTCAGCGTGGGACGAAGGACGCACTCGACGCCCTCGACGCCGACGCGTTCGTCGTCCAACGCTGAAAACGCGCCGTCGCTCGTCGACGGCGACGCGTCCGAGGCGGCGCGCGCGTCCACCGACTCGCACTCGTCCTCCACCCACATAACGCGTCCAGGTTCGATGGAATCCGCGTTGTCTTTCAAAACCACCTCGAACGCGTCGACGACGAGGTGTCCGCTCGGCGCGAACGCGTCGTCGCTCGTCTTCACCGCGCGCGTCTTCGTCAGCGCCAAACGTCCCCTGACGAACATCGGACAGTCCACCACCAACGTCTCGAATTCTCCACCCTCGCCCGCGCAATACGACCCGTACTCATCCTCTATTCGACACAACTCCTCGCTCGCGTCCACGATGGACGCGCCGAGATGTGTCGCCGGATTCAATCCCATCGCCGCCACTTTGACCAACCGCGCGTCGACGCCCTCGTCGCGCACCCGTCGCAGCACCTCTCGCTGCGGCACGCGCCACAGCGGCGCCAACGACGTCAACCCTAAATCAGCACACACCGCCTCCACGCGCAGACGCTGATAATCGCTCAGAATGGCGCCCGAACATACGCTATTCACCTCGGGCGCCGCGCGCGTCACCGCTCGTAAAAGCGCGCGTAAATCCTCCACCTCGTCCCCATCCTCCCCCGACCCGTACTCGAGCGCCAATCGCTTGGACCGACCGCGAATGCGTCGACGAAACAGCGGTTTCCCCGCGCACTCGCCCAGCGCGTCGACGCACGCGTGCGCCACCGTCTGAAAACAGTGCGAATCCAATTCTTCCGTCGTCGCGTCGAGCGGGCAGAGATTCGCAAAGCACACCACCTCGGCGTCGTCTCGCGCGTCCACCGTCATCGCGGCGAGAACACCGTCCTTCCCACCGCTCACGAGCGCGCAGCACGCGTATTTCGGCGGCATGGCGACGCGCGCGCGCGCGTCTGTCGAGCCACATCCCTGTGCGCGCCGAGCGCGCGTTATCCGCCGCCACACGCCGACGCGTCTCGCGCGCGCTCGCGACCACCGCACGCGCGCACGCGGACCGTTTCGATCGTCATGTCCGCCCAGATGCGCGCCCCGCGCGTCGCCGCGACGCGCGCGACGACGCGCGCGACCTCGGCCACGTCATCGCGATCCCGCCGCGCGGTGACGCGCGCGACGACGACGACGCGCGACGACGACGACGTCGACGCGACGCTCGGCGTCGGGAAAAACATCGCGCTCGGTGTGTTCGCGGCGGTCACCGTGGCGTCGAGCGCGGTGGCGACGGCGGAGGACGCGGATGTGATTCCGAGCTCGGAGACGCCGAGCGCGGAGCCGACGGAGACGACGTACGCGCCGCCGACGCCGAGCCTGCCGCAACCGACGGAAAACGCGCTCGACGCGTACGAAGCGGCGACGAGAAGCGGTGGGAACTCCAAGACGGCGAAGAGCGTCGTGAGTAAGGGAAGCTCGGGGAAGAGCAGGTTCGACGCGGGCGAGAAGGAGAAGCGCGGCGGGCCCCCGGCGGGGTTGCTCGCGGCGGTGCCGGCGGTGCTCGGGTTCGGTGGATTCGCCGCGTTTAAGGCGTTGAGCGGTGGCACGAGCGAAGACGACGATGAGGACGACGCGCCGTCGACGCGCGTCAAGGCGCGTCCGCCCAAGGTGGAACCGCCCAAGGTGGAACCGTCTCGCGCGGCGAAACCCCCGCCGGCGCCGAAGGAGGACGAACCCAAGTTGGAGATGCCGAAGATGGAGATGCCTAAGATGGAGATGCCCAAGATTGGCGTGCCTAAGATGGAGATGCCCAAGATGCCGAGCGTCGATGCGGGTAAGAAGCGCCTACCGCCGGATGCCAAGCGCGAGAATTTCCCGTCTCGCGCGGAGATTTGGGCGGCGGAGGACGCGGCCGAGTCGGCGGAGGAGGAGCGTCGCGCTCAAGAGGCTGTCGTCGACGCCGAAGATGCGGAAAAAGATGCGAATGAGGAGGCAGAACTCGCTGAGATTGAGGGAGACGAAGACATGGAGGAGGGGAACGTCAAACAGTTGCGCGCTATGGCCCGCGAAGCCGAACGCGAAGCCGAAAAGGCGGAGCGAGCCGCGCTTCGCGCCGAACGCGAAATAGCAAAGGCCGATCTCGCCGATGAACGACGCGCCGCGAAGGAGGCGCGACGCGCGGAACGCGAGGCAAAGAGGGCTGAGCGCGCCGCTGCGCGACGAGTCGCCGCGCAAGAAGCCTCTCGCGATCGCTCAGAAGAAGAGCGCGACGCCGCCGAGCGCAAGGCGAGAGAAAAGGAACTCATCAAGCGTGAGCGTGAGCGAATCTCGGCACAAAAGGCGGCGCGCGCGGAGGAGAAGCGCGCCGAACGCGAGGCTGAGAAGGCGGCGCGCGCTGATGCCCGAGCGAGACGACAAGAGGAAAAACGCCGACAAGACGCGGAGCGTCGCGCCGAACGGGAGGCTGAAATGGCCGAACGTCGCGCCGAACGTGAAGAGCAAGCGGCTGCCAAAGCTTTGCTCCGCAAGACTGGCACGCAACGCGTCGCTCGTAACATGAAGAAATCTGAGAGGTCCAACACGCAGCTCTTCAAGGTTGTCCCGCCGGTTGCGCGCACGCAGCGAATGGGTGAAAGCGCCGATGCGAGCGATGAAGCCACTCTTCCGCGCAACTTCCCAACTGTCGCGTCCTTGGAGGGATTGACGGCGGAAGAGAAGCTCGCTGTCGCCGACGAGGCCGATGCCTTCGCGGAGCGTCTCGCCAAGAAGGCTGAAGCGGCTGAAAAGTTTGCCAGCGGACCTGTCGTCAGCATTCTCTTCTTTTTGAAGCCTGGATTTGCCAAGCAAGCCGAACGTGCCTCTGAAGTCGCCGAACTCGCCGCCGTCCGCGCGCAGCAAGTGCGCGCCGCCGCGGAAAAGAAGCAGGGCGGCATCGGCGGCATCATCGCCGGTATCACCGCTCTCTTGGTAATCGGTGGTGGCGGCGCCGCTGTCCTCCTCAGTGGCGATGGCCCCTCGCTTGATGCTCCGGCGTCAAACACCGTCAAGATTCAAAAGCGCAGCGAGTCATCCCCTCTCATGAGCCAAACTCAAGAGGCTCCGAAGCTTCGCGATCTCGAAGCGATGGAAGCAATGGAGAAACTCAACGCGGGTGAAGTGGACGCCGCTGATCTCTACGATCAGATGCGCCGCTAAACGATGACGCATTTTAATATTACGTAATGTACGGTTTTTTTTACAACGACAGCACTGCAACGTTAATGCACACTACTTGTTCTGTTTTTTGCGCGCCATCTCGGCCCGTTTATCCACGGCGAACGCCGCCATGATAGAGTCACCCAACCCATCTTTGACGAGAAACTCCGCGAGGTCGATACTTCCAGAATTACTCATGTCGAAGACGCACCAGATGTTTTCAACAACGCTGCGCACGTCCTGGATGTGCGCGACGTCGTCCTGAATATTGAACGATTTGATGAGCGCTCGAACAACCTCATCCTTTTCCAACGTCCCGGAATCATCCTCGTCCCAGAATTCAAACCATTCGCGCTTCTCCGTGACGTGAGGAACAGATTTGTAGCATCGCAAGCGCGCCGGATACGTGGCGCTGACGTATTCAAGCAAGCCTCCCTCTCCCACGAGGGCGTCTTTGGACAGCGCGCCCCTGCCATCCTTATCCCACCTCGGCATCAAACCGTGCAAGTCTCTCGCCAATCTCTTCCAATCTACGGGAATCTGCGCGCGAATCACCGCCAAAACGTGATCTTCTCCCAGCTCTCCCTTCTCCTCCACGTCACACAAGCGGAACCACTCATCTGCGTCCTCGGACGGAAACGGCACCCCCTTCGCCGTGGCGCAATCTGTTCGACATATCGGACAGCACCCGCTCGCCTCCACCACGCATCTCGCGCATCGCTCGTGCAAAAAGTGTCCGCACGTTCGCTCGCCCTCTTCGTTCACGAACACCGCCGTGCGTTCCTTACACAACGGTTCGAAACACACCGAACACTCTTGGTGCTCTTCGCTGACGTGCAGTTGGCCGCCGGTAAAGCTCCCATCCAAGTCAACGTTGTTCGCCGAATCATCATCGTCAGCCAACCACACGTCGTCCGTCGATCGACGATGCTTCCTGCGCATCGCCTCTTGTTCCAACAGCGCCTTGGTCGCGTCCTTCTTCCGTCCTCGCTCTCGACGCGCGAGTCCATCCTTCGCGGGCTCGTACACGCCCGGGATGTGTGGCGCGAAATGCTGCGCCTGTTGACGTCGATTATCGTTCGCCGTGTGCGTGGGCAATCGCATGGCGTTCCCCATGACGTCCGACGGGCGCGTGCACCGATGGACCGCGCGCGCGCGAGTGCGGACGCGGTCACGGGCGCGCGTCGCTTCGGACAATGGATGGCTTCGGGCGATCGGTGCCGACTGTCCGATCCAAATGAATACGTGATAGCTTAAAAATAGACGCAGTACGAAGGTGTGTCGTTTTTATGTGCGCCCGCGCACCGCGCACTCGATCGAGCGTCGCGTCGTCGACCGCACACGTCGTCGCCGACGTCGACGCACGCGCGGACGCTCTCGACGCCCGCCCGCGCGCGTTTCCAGTCGACGGCACGCGCGAACGAGGCGCGATGAGCTTCCGTCCGGGGAGCAAAGCGAGCGAGCGCAAGAAAGGCTTCAAGAAGGCGATCGACGCGGATGAGGCTCGACGAAAGCGCGAGGGTGCGTGCGACGCGATCGACGCGCGCGAGTCGAGCGATGCGAGAGACGGTACAGTTGCGCGCGTGTGCGAGCGGGTCGTTCGCGGCGCGAGACGACCGCGCGCGCCAGAGGGCGACGAAAGGGATGCACAGTTTGAGGGGGATCTGGCGGCTGCTCGACCTTTGAGACGACTCGAAGGACGACGACGCGCGGACGCGAGGGGAGAGAGAGCGCTCGATGACGGCGACTGACGTGCACGCGACTCACGGGGCTGTTCGCGGACGCAGATAACATGATTCAGATCCGTAAGGATAAGCGCGAGGAGGCGATGATGAAGAAGAGAAGGTGCGCGCGCGCAGTTCCTCTTTGAACGAACGCGAACGATGTCGTCTCGGCGCGCGTGGGAGACTGTGATCGCGGTCGCTTCGAGATGTAAACGCTCGTGACTGACGATTCCTTAATGATTTCCGTGACGCAGGGATGGTGCGCTGGGGAGCGCGGCGTCGGACTCCTCGGCCATGACGAGCAGTCCAGGCGGCGGCGCTTCGAGTAAGCTCGCGCAGTTGCCACAAATGTTTGAGGCTTTGAAGAATCAAGATCCGAACGTGCAACTCGAAGCGACGATTGCGTTTCGAAAGCTTCTTTCGATCGAACGCTCGCCGCCGATCGATCAGGTGATTGAAACCGGGGCGACGCCGTACTTCGTTGAATTTTTGAAGCGCACCGAGTTTCCCAAATTGCAGTTTGAAGCTGCGTGGGCGCTGACGAACATCGCATCCGGGACGAGCGAACACACGGCCATCGTGATTGATCACGGTTCGGTGCCGATCTTCGTCGCGCTTCTCGGCTCTGATAATCCGGACGTGCGAGAGCAAGCGGTGTGGGCGCTCGGTAACATTGCCGGCGACAGCCCTCGATGCCGCGACATGGTGTTACACGCTCATGCGTTGCATCCGCTTCTCGGCCAGCTCAACGCGGACGCCAAGATTCAGATGCTTCGAAACGCCACCTGGACTTTGTCCAATTTTTGCCGGGGCAAGCCGCAACCGGACTTTAGCATGTTACGCGACGCGCTCCCGGCGCTCGCGCGTTTGGTGCACTCGAATGACGAGGAAGTGCTCACCGACGCGTGCTGGGCGCTCTCTTACCTTAGCGACGGCACGAACGATAAGATTCAAGCTGTCATTGAAGCTGGTGTGTGTCGAAGATTGGTTGAACTCTTGGCCAGCAACCACCCGAGCGTGTTGATCCCCGCACTTAGAACGGTGGGTAACATTGTCACCGGCGACGACTATCAGACGCAAATCATCATCAACTGCCACGCCCTCAAGGCGTTGCTCGGATTATTAGCGGGCGACTACAAGAAGACGATCAAGAAGGAGGCGTGCTGGACGATCTCGAACATCACCGCCGGGAACAAGGATCAGATCCAGGCCATCATAGACGAAGGCATCGTGCCTCCGCTTGTCGACTTGCTCGCCAACGCCGAGTTTGACATCAAGAAGGAAGCGGCTTGGGCGATTTCGAACGCGACGAGTGGTGGTACGCACATGCAGATTAAGTATCTCGTGAGCATGCAATGTATCAAGCCGTTGTGCGACTTGATCAACTGCAGCGACGCGAGAATCGTCACCGTCGCGTTGGAGGGTTTGGAGAACATTTTAAAGGTCGGCGAGGTGGAGCGCCAAGACCCGACGGCTCCCAACCTCTTCGCACAATTGATCGACGAGGCTGAGGGTTTGGAGAAGATCGAATCGTTACAAAATCACACCAACAACGACATTTACGAAAAGGCTATGCGCATCTTGGAGACGTACTTTGGGTTGGAGGACGACGACGTGCAAAACATTCTTCCGGAGACGCAGGGCGACCAGTTCGCCTTCGGCGGGGGCGCCGCGCCGACCGGTGGCTTCAACTTTTAATCCACGACGAACGAACGACGGATGAACGACGACACGACTTGACAATAGCTTAAATAATACTCCAAACAAATAAAAACGAAAAAACAAAGGAGCAAAGGCGCCGCCCCTCCTCCTTTAACCCACACGTGGTCGTTTCCGTCGATTGAACGCGCGCCGCACACGCCAGCGCGTCATGGCGTCGCGCGTCGCGCGAGGCCGCGCTCGAGCGCGTGAAAACGACATCTTCGTCCACGCGCGCGCGGCGGTCCTCTTCGTCGTCGCGTGCGCGACGCTCGTCCCGCGGCTCGCGCGCGCCGATCCAGAACGATGGTTGTTAACCACGCTCACGCGCGCGTCGCGCGAGGCGAGCGAGGACGCGAACGCGTACCCGACTCGCGTGACGTTTACGTTGGATGCGTTCGGAACGACGTTCGACGCGGACGTGCGCGCGAACGGTGAGCTTACGTCGAGAGACTGTTCGTCGAAGAGGCAGAGGCGAGGACCTCGAGGGAACGCCGACGGTGAGCGACGTCGCGGTCAACCCGACCGCCCCGACCGCCCCGACCGTCCCAGCGGTGTGCCGCACGTGGAGAGGATCGCGGACGATGAGTACGATGTGATTCCGATGAATTCGACCGGGGCGCGCGGGATGTCTCTCTGTCAGTATTCCGGCACCGCCGCGGTGAACGGGACGTCGCCGGCGTCGGCGAGAGTCGCGGCGGCGCTCTGCGATGGCTTCGTCAAGGGGCAGATTCGAGCGAAGAATATGAGTGTTTACTTCGAACAAGCGAGCGAAGAAGCCGCGGGCGCGTATTTGTCGACACGTCTGTTGCCTGCGGGACTGGATCCGCTCGCGTACGTCGTGCTCAACGTGAGTCTGAGTACGCCGTCTCATCGAGGCGCCGTGGATCGTCCTCGAATATTCGGTTCGGACGCCATCAAGTATTTGGACGAAAATGGACGTTTGATGACTAGCGAACAAGTCGAAGCGCGCGTGGCGGCTCGTACGGCGAATCGAGAAAACGACGACACGGACGGGAGAAGGAGACTGTTGCAGAGCTCGACTCAACGTTACCTGGAATTACTGGTGGTCAACGATCACGCGCGATACTTGCAGTTTAACGGCGATATGGACGCCCTGGAAGCGGACACCATCTACGTCGTAAACGTTGTCAATTCGCTCTATGAAAACGCGTTCACGCCACCATTGAAGATTCTCTTGAAAGACATGATAACGTTCTCTGTGGAAGATCCGTATCAACTGACTGATTTATCCGGATCAGAAGAATCATCCGAGGAACTAATCGATGATATCAACGCTTGGCGTAAAAGCAACCTCGGAACGCTGACTGCGCACGATACGTTGCATTTGTTCTCTGGCCTTGACTTTGACGGCACCACCATCGGGCTGGCGAATCAATACGGCGCCCTCGGCAGCGGCTCCATCTGCGATGCGAGTAAATATTGTACACAACCATCGCCGGCTGGGGGACCTCTTGACGAAGGCTACTGCTATTTCGGATCACCGAATTATTGCTGCCTGACTGGAGTGAGTGCGGCCATTTCACAGGTACACCGAGAGACGTCGCAGCGCGACTCGATTACTGTTGCGCACGAAATCGGACACCAGTTGGGCATGTCGCATGATTACTTGGATGATACTCGATACGACGGGTGCCCTCAGACTGGAAAGATCATGGCAGCGGTGGCGACGTCTGAGCTCGAAGTGGACTGGAGTACGTGTTCGATCAGTGAGTACAACGCCAATGCCGGAAGTATTTACCAGGAGTGTCTGTCGGAAACGGCAAGCAACGCGGTGTGCGGTAACGGCATCGTCGAGCCCGGAGAGCAGTGCGATTGTCCGAACAACAATTGTACCTGCTACGATCACTGCTGCAACGGGGCGACGTGTCAGCTTGCGACGAACGCGACGTGCTCTGCCACCGACGGATGCTGCGACGAGACGACGTGCAACGTTCGTGCGTCGGGAACGGTCTGCCGCGCCTCTTTGGGACCCTGCGATACCGCTGAAACATGCGATGGCGTCAGTAAATCGTGTCCCGCGGACACCATCACGGCATACGGTACCGCCTGCGTGGACACGAACGGCGACGCGGGCGCGTGCTGGGCCAACGAGTGCCGAAATAGGGACTACAAGTGTCAGAAGATTGGACCGTACGTGCACGGCGGTAAGAAGGCGTCAGGCACTTGCCCGCCGTACACCACGAACCAGCAACCCGGGACGTCATCCGCGTGTTCTTCCACTTCGCTGAAACCGTGGGACTGTTTTTCACGAAACGATTCGTGCACCGCATCCGAAACGTATTATGCCACCGATGCTCCTCTCGGCTTTCCGTGCGGTGCCGCGACCGGAGGCGTGCACGGAAACGTGTGCGATGGTCTGGGTTCGTGTGTGGCGCTCAGCTCGGTGATGCCGACGTACACCGCCCCTTTGCCTCGTCTCGAAAGCGTGCACGCACGAGATTGCGTGGCTCATCCGGTTCCAGAGAGCTACACGCCGCCTCCGGCGCCCGAGCCTTCGACGCCGACTGGCCAGGTGCCCGCTCCCAATCTGCCGTCTGGCTCACCACCGGCCGGCAGTGCCGCTCCGAGCGACACGCGCGCGGCGATGCACGTCTGTGGCACCGTATTCCTTGTGTTATTAGTGTTTGTTTGATGGCTTTGCAGTGTTAAAAAATGTCTAGTCGCTATTCTCTGCTGCTAAAGACGCACCGAAACGCTGAGCGCGTCCTTCGGCGTACCCTTCCAATCTTTTTTCCACACTTGGTCGTATTCAAACATCGCATCGATCAATCGCGTCTCGTATCGCTTCGCCGCCGTGTCCACGTACTCCAAGTACCCCGGCGCGCCCGGGTACACGACGTTATCCGCCACCACCGTCGTCCCCTTTCGCACCACGCCCGCGTCTTCGTACAACTTCAAATCGGGCAAATACCGCTCCTTGGCGTGATCGAGAAATAACACATCCGTCCCCGCCCCGACTCCTTTGATCGATTCCACGAACGCCTTCGCCTCGCCCACCGCCTCCGACCCCGCGCGCGTGAGCACCGTCACGCGATCGGCCAAGCCCGCGTACTCCACCGCCCACCGCGCCACCTCGGCGTGTCGCTCCTCGTACTCCACGCACAACAACCTCGCCTCATCTCGCGTGAACCGCATCGCCGTCGCGATCGCACTGTACCCCAAAAACGTCCCGATCTCGATCACCGTCGTCGGATCGATCGCCGCGAGCACGTCGCCGTACAGCGCCGCCTTTTCGGCGCCGAGCTTGTACGTGGGAAACCTCTCGCCAAAGTCGTCGTACGCTCGAAGCACCGACGCCGGATCACCCCGCGCGGCGTATCGCTCGACGTACGGCACGACATCGCTCGGCTTCGAGTACGACCACTCGGCGTAGAAGGAGGCGGCGTCGTCGGCGGCGCGCGCGAGGATGTCGTCGTCGGCGTCATCGTCCGCGGTGGTCCAGCGGCGCGTCACGGCGCTCGTCGTCGTCACCGCGACGATGCGTCGACACGCCTCGCGACGGGTGACGACGCGCGAGACATCACGCGAGGCGGCATCGACGCGCGCGGGCGTCGACGGCACGGGCGGCGTCGGCGACGGGCGCGACATGGTCCGGCGCATCGTCGCTCATCCTCCACCCCGCGCCGCGCGCGAACGCGTTCGGGCGAGGACCTACTCCCGACCGTTCGTGACTCAACGTGCCTCTTCAGATTCCAGGCGAGCGTATGGGCGAACAGTGTGAATTTTGTCATCTCCCGCCAAAACAACCATTTACGCACATTCCAGCGTCATCGCGGATGTCCGATCGTCGCCGCGCGCGAGGACGCGACGCGCGCGAGGACTCGAGCGCGCGCGAGCGAACCTTTGTGACGCGAACGTGCTCGCGTTCGTGCGTCATGTCGGTCGGCGTCGTGGTGCCGACGCGCGCGATGACGACGGTGCGCGCGCGCGACGGTGCGCGATCGATTGGTTCTGGGACGATGACGCGCTTCGCGCGGCGCGCGCGGCGAGCGACGACGCCGACGCGCGCGCGCGTCGCGGGCGCGAACGGTGGTGACGATGATCGGTTCGCGGCGCGCGTCGGGCGCGACTACGACGAGACCGTCGCGGCGAGCGGGGTGGCGTTGGCGTTGGCGTTTGGCTTCGGGTACGCGAGCACGTACGCGCCGTGGTGGCCGTTTAAGCGGGTGATGACGCCGCCAACGGTGGCGAGCGTGGTCGTGCGAGAGAGCGATGTGGACGCGTACGTCACCATGCGCGACGAGGTCGAGGCGGCGTCGACGGTGGAAGCGGAGGCGGAGGCGGCGGAGGCGGCCACGGAGGCGACGACGGAGGCGGAGGCGCAAACGACGGGAACGGGATTCATCGTGCCGCTCGCGGTGGCGCTCGGCGCTGTACTCGTCGCGAGTGTCAGTTACCTGAAGAGGTATGAGATGGCCGTCGGTGTGGCGTCGTTGCTTCACGCCTGGGAAACGAATGATCCGTATTTTCCCTCGTGTGACATTCGTTGGCGAAAGTCCGTCGAGGAGGAGAAGAGCAAGTCGGAGGCGCTCAACGAAGAGTGGACCGAACGTCTGATGACTGTCAAGGGCGAATTCAGGCAGCGCATCGACGAACTGCATGCAGATCTCGAGCGTGCAGAAGGGAACGCGACTCTGATGCGCGAGAAAATCGAAGCCAACGAATCTCAACACGACATCGCCATGAACGAGTCTCGCCAGAATCTTGAATCTGTCGAGAACGAACTTCGAAACGAACGAGAGACGAGCGCAAACGAGATTCAAGCGCTGCGCCGTCGTTTAGAGGAGATGGAAAACTCTTCACGAGAGCTTCGCACCAAGATGGATGTGGAAAAGTCTCAAATGCAAACCGACGCGCGCGAGCAACTCGAACGCGCCGTCGGCGACGTCGACGCGCTCAGAGCTGAGCTCAACGGCGTCAGAGGCGAAAAAGATCGAGTTTGTGGTGAACTCGAGTCTCTTCGCGCCGAGATTGAAGGCATACGCGGCGAAAAGGATCGGGCTTGGAGTGAGGCTGAATCCGTGCGTGGCGAAAAGGACCAAGCCTGGGGCGAAGTCGAAACGCTTCGATCCGAATTGGAAGGTGTGCGCGGCGAAAAGGACCAAGCCTGGGGCGAAGTCGAAACGCTTCGA
>Ga0181589_10001098_pt1 | contig 20831 bp, 16 predicted proteins | sample 071ome_25_FD_132444 | JGI IMG/M metagenome (GOLD analysis project Ga0181589, IMG submission 132444) | Coastal salt marsh microbial communities from the Groves Creek Marsh, Skidaway Island, Georgia - 071410BT metaG (megahit assembly) | ecosystem: Environmental > Aquatic > Marine > Intertidal...
CCGACGAGTCGACCGAACGGAAGTGTCCCGCTCGACACGAACGACGTGTCGACGTTTCCGGAGAGTATCGGTGCGGTCGTCGTTCCGTTCGCGGTCGTATGGTTCAAGACGTAATCGTTCACGACGACGGACGGGGGTAAGGTCCCGATCGCGAGAGCACTCGAGTTTCCGAGGACCGAGACGTCGTACGACGTGGATACTGGACGGGCATTGTCGTCGACCGTGAGAATTTTCCCAGGGGCCGTTCCCGGTCGTAAGGTGAGTTCGTCGACGCGTAATTCACCGTCGACCAGCAGATCAATCGCGTTGCCGTCAGGTCGTTCGACGACGAGACTCCCGTCTGGCGGCGTCACCAGCGAGACGCCGCCGATTACGACGTTACTGGACAGGATTCTGTAGCTCATGTACAACCGGCTCTCGACTGTACTCGTCTTACAATGTACACAGATAATCACACGTGTCATCACATCAACAGCGTTCGTTTCGATACCGGCATTCTTTCAGCGTTGGAGAGGTCGTAATTCACGATCTGTCGTATCCGGACGTCGGAGGAGCGATCTTCTTCATGCGGATGAAGTACTTTTGAGCGTGCGACGCCACTTGGGACGGGGTCCTGGTTCGGACGTACTCGCGAGCGATGATCTTCCATTTGGATGGACCGTGCTGACGGAGTCCGTCGAGGAACCGGTCGTGTTCGTCATGCGACCAAACTCCGCGTCGAATCCGACACTCGTCGTTTCGTTGTTCGTCCGCGGAATTCGCGGAATCCGTGTGATCCGTCGAGTCCGTTTCGGATTCCACGGTATCGAACGAACGACGATGCAGCACGTACGTCCGAAGCTCGGACCGGAGCGCGGAGTTTTCCCTCAAGACGTCTTCGACTTCGCGGTGGAGCGAAGCGTTCGCGTTCAAAACATTGGCACACAGCCACAGTTTGCATAGCATATCATCGTTCGCATACGATGTCGTGTTGTTCATGTGTATGTGCATCTGTTGGAGAAACGGGTCCATGGTCGAAAGATGATATAAAGGATTTCAAATCGGGATAATCGAACATTCGGAACGGTGCATCAACTCAATCCGAGGGCATACTTTTCGTTCAAGTACGACTCCACGCTCGCCACCTCCGTCGCATTCAGAGTCCGATTGTACACGATGACCTCGGCACATTGCCATGACGAATTCTGATTGTACAGTCCAGCATTGATACAAATTCGATCATAATTCGGGGTACCTGAACCAGTTGAGCCATGCAAAGACCCATTCACTCTATACGCAGTGTTCGTACCAGTTGAAAGTACCCAGCTGTACTGTCCAACAGATGTGTTGGGATACGATCCAATCCATCCATTATGATGAGCGACGCCGGCATATCCTCCGTAATGACCGTTGAGCCAATTGGTGGTCACTCCCTGTATAATTCTCCATGCAGCGTCAGGAGAGTCATACCTTGTTACGTGGAACAGCGTGAACGTGGCCGGAAGGATGCCGGATGGCCACGTGATCGTTGTGGCCGTGGACCCCGTGAGCACCACCCGGCTGTTCAACGTGGACGTCCCCAGTCCGCTCCCGCCGATCACGGCATGGTTACCGTAGCCACTCGTATCCCTCCACTGCGTACTCGCCCACTGCGATCCGTCATAGTGTCCCACCAACCCAGACTGCACGGGCGGCATGAAGTAATCGTTAACCGGAATCCTGCTCGTGAGCGCCACGTTCAGCGCAGCAATCTCCGTGGAGTTTAGGGCTTTGTCGTACGCGCCCGCCACGGCCACCAGGCCTGGGAACTGGTTAGTAGAGTACCCTATATTCACGAAACCGTCACCAGACGCAACTCGGTCCGTGGCCCCGACCTGGGTCCCGTTAACGTAAAACGTTTGCGTCCCCGTGGCGGATGACACCGACGACCCGTTCCCGACCACGATCAACGTCTGCCACCCGAACGTGACATCGTACCCGGAATCGCGCCACGTCCCGTCGCGATTGCTCCAGATCCCGATGCTCTGGTCCCCGCCAGCGTACCCCGACCCCGGATAATTCATGATAATCCAGTGATCGTTCGTTCCCCGGAACAAGGTTCGCCAGGTATAATCGCCAAGGCGAGGGTACCACACGTAAAACAACGTGTAGTTCTGCGGAAGCACCGTGCTCGTTGACGCCGTGAGGTAGCCGGTCCGCATATCGAAGAACCCGAACCCGCCCTCAAGGACCACGCTGGTCGCTGTCCACGTCACGCCCAAGTACGGGTCGGCATACGAACCAGTTGTGGGGTCGACCAAACTCATGAGTCCCGTCACGGATATCTGAGTGGGGTCGACGGGCGGCACGTACGAACGATAGGGGTCAACGGCGCTCCACGTGAGTGCATCGTAGGCGAATGCCGCGCCCGTATCGCTGTTGTTTCGCTGGGCACCGACGAGGAAGGTCCCGCCGTTCGAGCTCGTCGAGATCTCGACCCCGTACTCGGCCGACGCCGTCAAATCACCGTCGACCAGTTTGCGCACCAACGACCACGTCCCGTCGACCTTTTCGTACACGTAGCACATGCCGGTGTCCGTTGCGTACGTATCCTTCAGGAACGCGCCGACGAACGCGCGGGTCCCGTCGTAATTGACCGCGACGCTGCGCCCGAAGTAATCCGTATCCGCCGGTTCGTCGGCGATCAACTGGGCCGTCTCGGTCCACACGTTCCCCGACGCGGAGAACACGTAGACCTTTCCGCTATTTTGCAACCCGTCCGTATCGTGCTGCGGTGCACCCACGACGACGGTCGAACCGTCGCCGGAGACGCGGACGCTGCGACCGAAAGTATCATAGGCAGCGCCGTCGCTTGCAGTCAACTGGGCCTCTTCGGTCCACGCGTTTGCGGTACGCCGAAAGACGAACACCGTCCCTTGGTCCGCTTGCGCCGGATAGAACTCGAGCTCGGCGATGGACGCATGCGTTCCTCCGTCCGTCGCGGTGATGTACACTCGGTAGTACGTATACGACCCCGGCGAGTCGACGGTATACGTGTTCTTCGTGCCGTTCCCGAGGGTGGTATCGTTCGTGACCGTATCCAGCGTCGTCCACGACGATCCGTCCGAACTTCCCTGCAGCGTCCACGTTCGAGGCCATGAATTAGTTGCTAAGCGGCCGGTGATCGAGTACGATGCGACCGTCTTCGCAGCCGGAAACTGGATCTGCAGCCATTGGGGGAGGGACGTGCCCGGGCCGGAATGCCAACAATCGGTGACGTCGACGTTTGTCTTGTTGAACGCTTTTGTGGGAATATACGTCGCATCCCACCTAGACGACGCCGTCACGGCGTACCCGTTCAACGTGTACGGACCAGCTCCGCTGCCCGTGGCCGAACCCAAGTTCGGCGGCTCGGTCGTTTGTACATAATCATATTTATCCGCACCCACGACGGCGAGGGTACCGCTCTGGTCGAGATCGACGAACACGCCCGCTCCGGCGCCCGCTTGCACAACCGTGGGAACGAGCGCGGCTTCTTGGGACCACACGTTGGAGTCGTCGCGCTTGTATACCCACGCCCCACCTGAGTCGACCACATTGCCCACACCATCAAAATAATCGTACTGATGTCCTCCAACCAATAATCGTGATCCCGTTCCATCGAGCGACGTGGCGTACCCGAACCGCACCGAGTCCTGCGCGACGGACACCTGACCCTCCGACGCCCACACATTCCCGTCGCGGACGTACATGTCCACGAGACCACTCGAGTACCCGTTCCGCGTCCCGACGTGCGAGCCGACCGCCATTCGCGTCCCTCCAGCGTCAAGGGATATACTCGCACCAAAGTATGATCCCGCGACGCCTGACAACGTCTGTTCGTCCGTCCACCCGTTCGCATCGCGCGAATACGTGTAGATCACATCGTTACCGAACGCCGCCACGGCGATCGTGTTCCCGTCGCCGGATACCGCGTTCTTTCCGCCGAGGTACACCGGGTTGACGAGCTGACCGATATTGCTCGGCACGATCTCCGTCGACGTCCACTGGTCGGGTCCCGCCCCGTTCGGATCGATCGAAGCACGATCGACGAACGCGTACGCGCTCCCGTCGTCAGAGTACAGTACGCTATCGCGGGGGACCCCGACGAACATCGTCGGCCGACTCTCTCCACCCAGACTCACGCTCGTACCGAATTGCAAGCCATTGCTCTGGTCGAAAGCCACCAACGAACACGTCGGTGTCCATATCGACGTCTCGACGTCCCGACCGAACAAAAACACCCCGCCGGTATCCGTGCCCCCGTCGCCGTCGAACGATGACGCACACACGGCAGCGACCGTCGCGTCCCGGTTCAAACTCACGCTGTTGCCGAACAAAGTACCCGACTGCGTCGAAGGCAGTGACAGGGTCGCTTCGGACGAAAACGTTCTCGACGCGTTGTACACGTACGCGGAACCGCGGGACGTTGATTCGCCCTGCGAACCTATCACCAACACGTCTCCGGACGAATCGAAAGACGTTGCGGAACCGAACGTCGCGTTCGTCGTTTGGACGGGTGCCGAAAACTCGTGTGTCTGCGTCCACGTCGACTCCGTCGAGGTGGTCGTCCGAGAGAAGACGAACGCTTTTCCCACCCACTCAGTCCCGTCCACGGTCGCGTCCGGATCACCAATCGCCAGTCTGTCACCACCGTCGTTGATCGAGACCTGTTTCCCGAACGTCGACGGAAGGGGGGACGGTGTGGTCACCATGGCCTCTTCGACCCACGTCGTCCCGGATCGCACGTACACGCGGACTGCACCGTCCCGAGCGATCGTGCCACCGGGACGGTTCACGTACCGATGGGGCTCGCCGATAGCGATTCGAGTCCCGTCCGTTGTCATGCTCACGCTCCACCCGAAGTATGGAGGCGTGCTCGTCGGCTGGTCGTCCACGGGCGGTTCCAACTTGGTTTCTTGCGCCCAACTCGAGTCCGTCCGCGTGAAGACAAACGCCGTGCCCCACATACTTTCGGCACCCGTCGTGGGACTGTACCCGGTTGACCCGATGATCACACGGTCTCCCGTCCCGTCGATGCTCACGGCCTGCCCGAACGATCCGCGGTCGATCAATGGATCGGCCGACAACGACTGTTCCAACGTCCACGACCCCGTCACGGGTGACCGGACGTACACGTGCGCCCGTCCGCACATCTGAATATCGTCGGCGGAATGACCGAACTCACCAATCACCATTCGATATCCATCTCGCGACATGGCCGCGCTGCACCCGAAGAACGCGTTGGTCTGTGGACTCGGACTCTCGATACTCGATTCCAACGACCACGTCGTTCCGTTGCGGACGTACACGAACGCCATTCCAGCGTATTCCGACCCGTCGACGGTCGCCCAGTCGGCAGTGATCACCAACCGCTCAGCACCCTCGTCGAACGAAACTCGCCATCCGAAATCAGACGACGGCTCGTCGTACGCGATCTCCGTTTCCTCTATCCATTGTCCTGACTCCCGGCGGTACACGTGCACGCTCCCGATGTTGGAATTCGTCCCGCCAGCACCCACCGCGATACGACGTCCGTCCGACGAAGCCGCCACGCTCCCGCCGTAATAACTGTACGACGACGGTATCGATCCGCTCGACGAGACCACGTTCGTCTCCGTCCACGACGTCAAGTCGCGATCCATCGAGTACACGGAAGCACCGCCCCCTCGAGAACCGACCAGGCCGCGTCCGTCCTCGCTCAGGGCGACCGAGGTCCCGAAGAACATGTTCCCCCCCGTCACCGGAGGCTCGATCAACGAGATTTGCGTCCACGTCGTCGTCCCATCTTCGCTGAAAAACGCGTACGCCCCCCCGTCGTTGCCCGATCGCATGGGAGCGCCCAAAATCGCCACGGTCCCGCCGGCAACGTCTCGAATCGAAACAGATGCACCCAACTGTCTGTTCGCCGTCACGTCCGAGCCGCTCAACACCGCTTCCTGCGTCCACGTCCCCGACTGGTGCGAAAACACGACACCGCGTCCGATGCTGAACGATGCTGACAGGAAATTGTAGAACTCGGGCATTCCCACCAGCAGACGGTCGCCGTCCGACGTCAACGAGACGGACCAACCGAATGTACTCGACGATCCATCTAACGTAATCGGCGGCTCAATCGTCGTCTCCGTCCACGTCGAGCCCGTGTGCGTGTACACGTAGGCGAGTCCGCCAGCCGACTGGTCCAACGGGGATCCGACGGCGAGCATGCTCCCGTCGAAATTTAATGACACGCTGTGACCAAAGCGCGCACCCGCCGCACCGCCCACGGGTTCCAACACTTTCACGTCGCCCCACGTCCCGTCGGTCGCCGTATACACGATCACCGCGCCCGTCGTTCCGAAACCGGGCGATCCCACAGCGGCTCGGCTCCCATCGCCGCTCACCGAGACGCTCTGTCCGAAATGAGACGCATCGGACGCGCCGAGCGGGACGTCGAGTTTGGTTCCGTATACCGCCTTCGCGTGCTGTAACAGGAACGTACGCGCCGCGGTCTGCGATTCCTCGTCGGTCGCTTGCACACCGATCGAATACAACGTGGTCACGTTCGAGGTTATCGTCCCGCTCAACGTCCCGTTGTTCCCGTCCAACGTCACCCCGCTCGGTAACGACGTCGTGTTCGAATACGCGATCGTCGAGTCGGACACGGCCGCCAACGGAATCGAAAACGTTCGGAACTGTTCGACGTTGCCAAGTACCGTCGACGTCGTCCACGACGTCGCCGTACTGTACGTGACTGCCAACGGCACCGTCACCGATTTCGAATCGCCACGGACGATGAGCACGTCGTACGTACCGTTCGGTCTCGCTCCGAGCGTGACTCGAAGCATCGTCGACGAGACGAACGACGTACTCGAAGCGTTCACGCCGCCCACTTTGACCAATGTCGTGGACCCGAAGCCGCTCCCATGGACGACGATGTTCCCGCCTTCGGAAGGGAGGACCAGCGCGTTCGTCGGCGTCCACGAATCGTCGGCAATCTCGATACTGTCGCACGTCATGGGCAACAAAACGTCGTCCAACGGTCCCGTGATCGCACCGTCGACCACCAACCTCGGAATGACGATGTTGCCGTCGACCTCGTGAATCGTCGTCGTCCCCAGTCGAAGCGAGGACGCCGAGACCCACAAATCGCGCCATGGTTGACTCGCCGATCCGAGGTCGTACGTGTTGCTCGAAAAGGGAAGAACGTGTGTCGTCGGCGTCAATGACGTCGAACTCGTCGAAAAAACCGTACCGTTGGCGACCACGTTCGAAAGAACGTACGATCCTGAAGAAAACAAGTTCGGTTCGAGGGTTCCCGTGACGATTTGGGACGCGTCCACATTTCCTTCGAACGACGACGCAGCGGCCGACCAGGATGCGATCACGTTCGAACACTCGATATCGTTCGCCACGACGCGCTCGACACCCGATACCGTGGATCCCAGAGTCAGACGAGTGTTCCCGGTACCGACGTACATCGCATTGGAAACGAACAGATCGTGCCACGGCGCCTCGGCGGATCCGAGATCGACGTCTTCGGCGATCGCACACAAGTTCCCGCTCACGACCAACGAATCGCGATTCAATCGAACGCTCGCCACGTTGGCGGTCACGAACCCGAGCGTACCGTCCACGTCCACGAAAATCCCCGTCGACGAAGTCCCGTCGATCCGGTAGAGACCTGGATTTTGAGACGTTCCTCCCAACGTGGATACGGTCAAACCGTCGACGCTTCCTCCGACGAACACGACGTCCGATACGAGTTGACCACTGACATTCGACACGTCCAAGTTCGCGTGGACGACGTCGGCGTACATTGCCGCCCAAGGGGTCGACGACGTTCCCACATCGAGGTTCGACGTGACCGGAATCACGGTGGTCAACACGTTGCCATCGACGACCAACGCGGTCGTCTCGATGGAATTCGCTACCACAACCGACCAGGGTTTCGCCGCCGTTCCGACTGATAAGCCAGGGGTAGCGGGGACGATGTTACTCTCTAAATTTGCCAAATCGATGAACGGACCGCCTGCCTCGTTGAGCAGACTGCCGTGCAAGATCACGTCGTGACGGACGTCCACGTTTGTTGCCACCACGTTTTCCCACGGTATGGTCTCGGTTCCGACGGACAACGTCGACGACGGTGCGGGACAAATGTTCGTGAATGTTTGCTCGAGATCGAGGACCACGCGACCGTGGTCGACGTACACGACGTTTTCCGAAACGTCCAACGAATTCGAGACGTGGACGGTCGTCGCGTACACGGAATTCCAGGGATCCGACACCGAACCGAGTGCGTGCGTTTCGTCGATGGGAACCACGTTGGTCCGCAGACCGTCGTACTGCAATCGGTCGTGATCCAGTATGCCGCTCGCGAGACTGCTCGCATCGATGTTGCCGCGGACGGTCCCCGCGATGGCGTCGCCGGACAACGTGAGTGCGTCGAACGAGTACGAGCCGTTCATCCGCGCGTCGGGAACCGTGTTCACGATCCGCGAGGCGTCCATGTTCGCCGTTACGATATTGGCCGTCACGGACGAACACACCACGTTGCCGAACCGGTACGTCGATGCGGTCATTCGGTCGTCGGGCACCGTTCCGCGAGTCAATTGAGACGCGTCCAGGTTGGCGTTCACCGTATCGGCGACGAGTTCGCCGGTCAGCGTCAGCGATTCCACGGAGTACTCGCCGACCAAGCGCGCGTCGGGGAGGATCCCGAACGTGATATTGTTCGCGCTCAGGTCCAGGATATTGCTTCCCACGATGTTCCCGTTCGCGAGTTCGTTCATTTGGCTCTGGATGGGTCCGGTGACACCGGACACGTGCTGCAGCTCCGTGACCGCGACGTCGCCACTCACCACGTACCCGTTCTCGTCCAACAGGACGACGCGGTCACCGGTCGTCGACGTGATCCGAAGATCGTCGACCGTCGTCGTTTCGGAGACCGTCAAACCGTCGAACGAGTACAGAGGAAGACGGAGTCGATCCGGGTGGAGAATACCGCTGGTGAGATCGTTCGCGTCGAGATCGGCGTGTACCCAGGCCGCATCGAGGTTCGACGTCAGCGTGAGAGAATCGAACGCGTACGATCCCTGCAGTTGCTGGTCGCGAATGGTCCCGACGACGATATCGTTCGCGTCCAAGTTGGCCGTCAGCGTCGAGGACACGGCGTTGCCGGTCAGAGTCAGGTTGGCGAACGTGTACGTTCCTCCCGCCAATCGTGCGGGCGGAAGTCGTCCGGTCGTGAAATGCGACGCGTCGATGTGACCGATCAGTGTCCCCGCGGTGATCGAATGCGTGGCGGTCAAGTTGTCGAACGTGTAATCGCCCCGAAGCCGCTCGGTCGGGAGAATACCGGTGGTCAGCGCTGACGCGTTTCCGAGACCATCGACGGGAAACGGTAGGGTCTCGAGGGCCCCGCTCAGGTTCGCATGTAATACGGTATTGGATGTCGTCAGCGATTCGATGGTGAGATCGTCGGCGTTTAGCGTCCCGTGGACGTAGACCGTCGCGGGCCCGTCCAACCGCTGGATATCCAACGAGTCGACATTCGCCAGAAACGAGTACGTCGCCACGTTGGCTCGGCCTATGAGGACGTTAGACGACTCGATTCGATACGAACTCATTATTCTAGAACGACATAATCGAAAGAAACGGGTCACCAGGAGTCGTCGACTTCTGGTGGCCCGAAGGCCGAATGTTTTTTTGTATGGGCTCTGCGACAAGACCATGTGCTCCCAGTGTATTTGGGAGGATATCAAGCGCGGGAAGATGCATTGTTCCTAACGTGGTCCAATACGAGAAACATAACAAGGTAGAACCAGACTGATCATTTTACAATGTTTGTGTGTATTCATGTATCCTTTTCACATGATACACAAAGAAATCTAAGGTAAAATCTTTCTTCATATAGTTGCAAACTTTACAGCACCCCTTACAGTTATCTGGTTTGTAACACTGGGTTGAATCTACCCGATCAATACCACCACCAGGTCCTCCACACAGGTAGCACGGATCGCTCATCAGTTTTATCTGTTCTGAAACTGAGAGCATCATCTTCTTTCGGTCTGGGTTTTGACACACCCTGTTGTTGCCCATACGGGTAGACGTGTCCATATCACTCGTACTATAATCATGAGTATTGCCAACATGTTGCGCAATATTTGAAACCTTTTCCAGGAAATCCGAGACGCTCATGGTTCGTTTCATAAAATTGCATGTAGAGCAACATGCTGCAACGTTGCTCCGCATGTACCCCAGGTTAGAGTCTATACGATCAAGACCATTGACCCCGGTCGGTGACTCATCACAATACCAACATGAGCGAGTAATGATCTCACTGAATATCTCTTCATCTTGCTCATTGAAGAAGATACCTCTCGTCTTGGCACCCGATTTCACCGAACTTATCTTACCTGGCACGGACTTTGCATAATCTCTCATGTACTGCCGATGATGCTCTGCGTTATTTGCACGCCATCTTTTCATAATTTCAGCCTGGTGGTCCAGAAAGCCTCTTTTGTCTTTGGCCTTTTCCCTCTGTCGGTACGCCTGATGATACATCATACCATTATGACATTCTTGACACATTGACTTCCAGCGCACAGATACAGAATCCGTCCTGATCGTAAATTTTGCACCTTGATCTTTGTTACGCTGGCACATAATACAAGTGTGCGTTGATGGCGTCTCAGGTAACACTGTATCGGCGCGTTCTCGTCTCGATTTCAATGCACTCAAGGCCCTTCGCTTTTTCCGGCACTCTTTACACACTTTACGGTTAGCCTCAAATGCTTCTGGTTGCTTCTTGATTTGACAATCGACACAAGTCATGTCGAATGGATTCATCGACATTGGATCAAGCACTCCCAATGTCTGTGATGACCTCGAAGTCGGGGGACTTGGAATGGAGGAATTCGACTTGGTTGGAGAGGTCGTGCTATTGCTTGCGCGTGGAGACACGAGCATAGATGATGGACTTTCGAGAGCCTGATGATGGTTCGGGCACTGAATGTTCGCGGACGAACTTTTCGACATTGTACCGTCTCCCTCCCCCAGGCATCCTGAAATGTTCGATCTTATTTTGATCGGCGAAGCGTCGCACTCTAGACTGGCTGATACCAAGCACTTGCGAAGCTTTCGCGCCGGTGATAAATCGCGAACCATGTTATCAATCATTTATAGAAAAATGAATGTGATTTCCCGAATGGTCCAAGACGATCAATGAAGGAATGCGACTATCGCACTCCACATTTCGATGGTATCAGAAGCCAGCAGATCTAATAGAGGATCTGGTGGCCGAAGCCTATTTTTTGGTTTTCAAATATTTACACAGACACGATCGGCGCTCGACTGGTACTAGATGTGTCCAGAAATGCGCAAAAAGATGAGTAAGGTGCCAATTTACGAAGAGTACGCCAACTGCAGGGGGGAAACGGATGAGGAGAATGAGTAAGAGTTGACCGTTTAAATGTGAGAGACGAGGAGAGACAAACGAAGAAAAGGATACGTACACCACCCATTCCGGAAAGGATACGGAGGACGTTGTACGACTCGGCGAACACCAAAGCGTTGGTAAGGTTACCCTCCACATTCGCCAGGGTCTGGTTCTCAGTGAGCACATTCGGGAAATCGTCGTACGCGACGGAACCGGCCTTGGTCTGCATGACGATGGTGGCGTTGTCGATTCTAGACAGATTCACGGATCCGCTCGGCTGAATCTGCTCGTCCGGCTTCAGACTGAAACTGTACATGTAGACGCCAGCGGCCGGCTTGGTCTTGATGTGCTCCCACGGCTGGACAGCGTTGAAGTACCTTCCGGTACGCTCGTCCATGCGGTCATGTCCTGCAGAGAAAGAAAGAGTTGAGAGTGAGTCGGTACGATGCACTGGAACGGACTGAATATACCGCGTGGATGGAATAGAAGAACGTACCGTTGAGCTGGAGCTTGGCGGACTGCAGCGGGGCGTAGCGGTCGTTGTCGGTTCCGCGAGGACCGGTGGTGAACTGACCGTGCTTCTCACCCTTGAGGGCCCAGATGAGGGTCTTGCAGGGATGATTGAAGTTCAAGCGCAGGTTAGTGGTCTTGCTGGTGGCACCCGGGGCGATGGACTCGGCGCCGGTATGTTGCACAACAGTGATGAGGTACTATACGAGGAGGAGGTGGGGAAACGAGTGAGCAGTGGTCTGAGTATTGCTGGTCGAAGTAGAGGGCGTGGGGTTGAGCGACGTACCTCGTGACTCTGCTGGCTGAAGCGCTTACGCTCGCTGCTATCGAGGTACACGAACGTGGCGTACAGGACGGCAGTCGGCTCGGCCGCGGTGTTGACACCGTTCAGGGCCATGGCGGCGGCGGTCTCGAACGTGAAGTTCAGGCGGACCTCGTGGTACTGGAGGGCCACAAGCGGGAGCGCCAGGGACGGGGACCTGGTGCGGTGGGAGATGGGGGAGACGAGTGAGCGTTGACGGTCGAGTATCGTGTGGGGCGTATGGACGAGTGTCTAGCGTATCGCATAACATACCTGGTGAAGAAGAAGTTGATCGGCACAAAGAAGCGCTTCTCGACACCTGCGTCTCCTCCGGCGGCCGGGTTGTCGAAATCGACCAGCCTCCTGTATCCGGCCTTCTCGTCGGACGAGTGGTAGACCTCAGAGTACAGACGGAGCCAGTCGGACGTGATCTTGTCGATCTTCTGACCTCCGATCTCGAGTTCGACCTGGTGCGGTGGGAGATGGGGGAGACGAGTGAGCGTTGACGGTCGAGTATCGTGTGGGGCGTATGGACGAGTGTCTAGCGTATCGCATAACATACCTCCTTGACGAACTGCTCCGCGGGAAAGTAGGATTCCGCACTATCGTGTTTCTTCAGCACGACCTCCAAGAACAGGGTGGAGAGCAAGTCCCCATTACGCGGGATTGTGACCGTGACCCGCTTGCCGAAACCGACAGACCCCGAGAACGTGGTCTGGATGGCCTCGAGGGCGAACGAAGTGTACCTCTTGTACACAGACTTCCAGAAGGAGATGGACGCGTTACCGGTCAGGCTGTGGAAAATTTGGTGCAAACGATTTGTGTCAGATATCGAGCGAGAAATGTTTGCGTTGCTTCGTGTACCTGGTACGATGAACGTACTAAATGTCCTGAGAACCGTAAGCGACGAGCTGGAGAAGACCACCGGACATGAAAGAGAGAGAGAGTTGCGAAACGAAAGACCTAGACAAGGTAAGGTAAGACAGATAATAATCGACGCGAGTTTTTCGCGCGTCTTTGTTTGTTGAACTGCTCCATGAGCAGACAAGAACCCAGACCGAGACGTGTGGTGATCGTTCCACCCCTGAAATTCGATGATCAAGCGCCGGCGTGGCCAGACGAAGCCAGCGACGAAGATCCATCGTATTACCCGGATGACGACGACGAGTCCAGTTCGAATTCCGACGTGTCGAACGACGTGTCGAACGACGTGTCGAACGGTTTCTCGAACGACGACGACGACATGATCGTACTAGACGATGACTTCGACGATTTCGAATCCGACGTGTCGACCGATTGACACAATATCTTGCGCTTGACCACACATACACACATTACCGTCCGAATGACCAAGATCAAGGGCAGCAAGCAGCAGGTTTGGAACGGAACAGCAGACGTCACCAAGGGGGGCAAGACCAAGAAGGATATTCTGCGTTTGCCCAACGGTGTGGGCTCGAAGGGACAGACCACCTACCGCTACGTGTTCAAGAGCAGGTATGATCACGGGAAGAAGATGATTGCTTTGCCGAAGGTCAAGGCTGCGTTCGATGCACAAAAGTTCACCAAGAAGTCACAGTGAGTCACAGACTCTCACAGACTCTCAAAAACAATATTTCAACAATACCGGCACAATCATGGCGAACGCTTCGGCCTCCATCGTTCTTCACTCGCGATTCGATCCCGTCTCACAGATGACCTTCTCGCCCATGACGAAGACTTCGAAAGGCTCCAAAATCGTATACATCAATATGCCAGGTCCACAAAAACAGCGCGTTCGCGTGCAAACACCGCCCATGAGAGCCGTGTTTGGACTCTCGCGCTTTGACGACGCCAACACGGGCACGGCGTCCTTTTCCCTCGACCTGAGTTTCAACGGACGCGACGAGAACCCCAAGCTCGACAACTTCCTCACCAGGCTGCGTGAGATGGACGAGCACCTCTTGGACGTTGCCCACAAGCGCTCCTCGGAATGGTTCGGAAAGGACATGTCGAAGGAGATCCTCTCGGAGTTCCATCGTCCGAGCGTTCGTGACCCGTCCGATCCGAAGTACCAGCCCACGGTCCGTCTCAAGGTCACGCCCTATAGCGAAATCTACGACGAGAACAAGGCCAAGGTCGATATGGAACAGATCGTCAAGGGGAGCACGGTCCGCGCCATCATCGAACCGTCGTTCTGGCTGGTCAACAAGAGCTTCGGCATCTCGCTGAGGATTCTTCAGCTCGAGATCCTGAGCAGACCGGAAGGCGTGAACGGCTTCGCGTTCGAAGACGAGGACGATACGCACATGGACGATGAAGTCGGACAACAACCGGACGGTCAAGCTTTCCTCGATTAAAGCCGTCGTCGTACGCGAAATTTGTCAATTTCTATTTTGATCGTGCAAGCAAAACAGCCTTAGTATCATGTCCGACGTGCCACAAAGCAAAACCACGAACCAACCGATCGACGGAACCATCGAGGACGTGCCGGTCGACTCGTCGGATCCGGAGGCTGACGTCATCGAGACGACGACGAAGACGACGACCGAGACGACGACCGAGACGACGACCGAGACGACGACCGAGACGACCGACACGGAAACACCGCAAACCAAGAAACGACGCGTTCGAAAATGGTCCAGCGCGAGTTCGGCGTCTTTCGCGGACGCGTTGACTCGACGAGACGACGTCTTCGTCGCTCCGTTGGACGCGCCACTGTACATCCTGAGTCCCACGATGCGACTCCAGACGGCGCTGTTCGACGACGACGACGATCTGTGCGACTACGCCACCTTCAAAATGAAGAGCACGCATCTGGCGACTTTCCGGGGCGTGGAGGAGACCCTTCTCGACGCGGCCAAGGCGAACAAACACGCGTGGTTCGGCAACGACGAGATCACGGACGCGTTCCTAGAGACGTCGCTGAAACGGTTCGTCGAGCCCGAGGCGAAGACCATCACCGTCAAAATCCACGAAGGCTTATCGGGCCGGACCAACGTAAAGCCTGGGACACGCGTCAAAGTCGTCCTGGCATGTGATCAAGCCATCTTCACACGCACGCAGTTCGGCGTGCCGTGGACCATGCACGTGATCCGAAGCATCGAGAACGACGAAAACATGTACCTGTTCGACGCCGAAGAGGATGCCAGTTACGCGACGGTGTCGAACGATCTGCTCTCGCATTTGACCATGGACCGGTCCGAGGACGGTACGGACGCGATTGCCGACGCATTGTGATATATTATCTATTTCTACGTGTATAGTCGACTCTCGAATGAAGAACAGCACACAGAAGATCGTCCGTATCGTTCTCATCATCGCCGTCCTCTGCGTCGCGTGGAACGTGTACAGTGGTTGGAAGAAGGGACGCGCCGAGGCGTTCGAATCGTGGGATCCGCGCGACTACCTCTACGAGACGCTCCCCGCCGGTCCGAGCAACAGCGGACCGGGAATCACGCCCCAGCCGTCCGGCGCGGAGCCTGCACTTCCCAAGGCCATCGGCGTGAGCACGGACCTCCTCCCCACCACCGGCCCGGTCCAGTCCGACGATTGGTCGCAATTCGCACCGAAGGATGCCCTCGCGTCCAAGAACTATCTCGAGGCCGCCCAGCTGATCGGACAGAACACGATCAGTGGATCACTCAAGAACCCCAACATGTCGCTGCGTGCCGATCCGCCCATCAAGAAGGACGATTCGCTGAGCCCGTGGCTCGTGTCGACCTTCGACGCCGACCCGCTCCGGAAGAAGCTCGACTGCTGAGCGCGAACGCAGGCTGAGCGCGAACGCAGGCTGAAGTTGTCGTTCACACACGCAAAAAAAAACAAACGAATGAAACGCCTGCAGATCCGGGCGTTTCATTTCCCTCCCGTGCGTGGTCAATCGATCGACGCCAAACAGGTGTTCGCGAAGCGTTCGCCGTTGTCGTCGACCGATGCGATGGCGTCGTGTCCCCGGTACGACGCCATCGTTCTTTCGTCTGGAGGCGTGCGAGGCATCGCGCACCTCGGCGCGTTGGACGTTCTGCACACGCACGTCCCGACGTCCTTCGAATCGGTGCGATACTTCGTCGGTGCCTCGGCAGGTGCCGTCGTGGCCACCATGCTCGCGCTCGGGTACGCGCCCAAGGACGCGATGGACGCCTTCATCGTGCCGTTCGCGTACAAGAAAGATCTTCGGCTCCACATGCTGTCCACCATGTTCGGCGTCGAACACGGCAATTCGCTCGAATCGTTCTTGGAAACGATCGTTCCGAAAACCGTCACGTTCAAACAGATCCACGACGAACGGGACATCGTCCTCTCCATTCTGGGCACCAACCTGAACACGAGTCAGACCATCATCTTCGACGTGGTAAGGACACCCAACATGTCGGTCTTCGACGCGCTGCGGATCTCGTGTTCGGTCCCACTTCTCTTCACAGCGTACAAACTCAACGGCGAGTACGTCGTCGACGGTGCCATCAGCAACCCGTTCCCGGTCAACGTGGCGATGGACGTGTACGGGTGTACCAACATCCTCGGTCTCCGTTTCGACAGCTTCAGCGCGTCCATCGATCAAAACGCGGAGTGGAAACTCGATACGTACCTGGGTGCCGTGATCGATACGATGATCCACAGCCAAACCATGGTCGTTCCGACGCGACGAGGCGTCACCACCGACGTGGTAACCATCACCACGCCAAGGGACATGTCCGGCATCGACTTCGATCTGTGCGCCGACAAGAAGTACGACATGTTTCACGCCGGCAGCGAAAGCATGCTCGCGTTCCTCAAGAAAAAGGCGTGACCTGACGATGCGCGAAATGTGTGCGTTTCATTGTGACGATAGAAGACAGTACTCGTCATCGTCCGTTCGGTACATGCCCCCATGAAGGTCCTGGATCTGTTCTCTGGCATCGCGGGCATGCACCTCGGTCTCGCACCCTTCGGTTTCGACACCGTGGCCTTTTGCGACATCGACGAACGTGCGCGTCGCGTCCTGCGCGCGCGCATGGCCGACGGGTCCCTGCCGGTCATTCCCGTCCACGAAGACGTCCGGACGTTGTCCCTGCGGAAGGGGGAAGTCGACATGATCGTCGGCGGGTTCCCGTGCACGGACGTCTCGAGGGTCGGTCCGCGCGGAGGAATCCCGACCGTCCCGACGACGACCACCGAACGGTCGTCCCTCATTCACGACGTGGTGCGACTCACGCGAGAAGCCAGTCCGTCCTTCGTGTTCATGGAAAACGTGCAACACATTGTGAATTACGACAATTACGATCGCATCGTCGACATGTTCCGGGACAGTGGGTACGTCGTGCGATGGACCACGTCGCGCGCGTCGGATTTCGGCGCGCCGCACCAACGACACCGCTGGTGGTGCTTGTGCGTTCGTCGGGACCTGTCGCCGTCTATGGTCCTCGCCGCGCCCGAAGATCGAGGAGGCGTGATCATGTACGATTGGGACAAGACGAAGGAACCGAATCGAACGGGTTCCGTCGACCATCGAGATCGGACGTTCGTCCTGGGAAACGCGTTGGTCCCGTGCGTGGCGACCAGGATGTTCGTGAACCTGTGGACGGCGTCGACCGACGTGCTCATCGGACGACGACAGAAGGCGTGGAATCTGGACACGACGTACGACGGACCCCTGGTCCTCACGAAGGAAACGCACCCGCCGCGGAACATCGTCCTCGATCCGGGATCGTTCGTCTCGCCTGCACCACCCGGACCCAAACTGACGCTCCCGATCGTCCGTCAGCCGAGAGTGGTCACACACTGGTCCACGCCACGCGCGTCGTCGTACGGACCGTCGAATTTCATTACCACGCGGTCCATCCGCGATCTCGCCACCCAAGTGCGTTTCGAGCGGGACACGACCACGGACCGACGGGGCCGAATCAACCCGGAATTCGTCGAATTCCTCATGGGATTCCCCGTCGGATGGACGGCGTCGTGAGCTACGAGTATTAGTACCTGTTACGTCTGTAATACGTCTTTCTGTAATGTGCCGGAGACATCATGTACTGAAATAAATACGTACCATTGGTCCGCGACTGTTTGGAACCGACCGAGGATCCCGATGGAGGACCAACCGAGGATCCCGATGGAGGACCAACCGAGGGAGGTCCCGATGGAGGACCGATACGACTCATCGACGTGTTGCCGTTGTTCCACGACTGATTGCTCCGTTCTCCACGTCTGCTCCCGGAAAACGCCTTGCTCACGCGTTTCTTCAATTTCGAACCGAGAGCCGGCAGACCGACGACCGTCGCCGCGAGCGAACCGATCAGCGCGAGTGTCGGGTAGTACATGGTCATCGATTCGGGAGGAATCCACGGACTGAACCCGTTCGGCGGACGAACCGAGGGGGGAACGGGAACCAACGCCGTCGAGGACCGACCCTTCGACGCGTTCGAGACGCGGAGAGAACGACTTGCGCCGATGGGGACCGGGACGATCGGTCCGTTCAGCGTCGGGATCGTTGCGCGAACGTTCGTTTGCGGTAACATGGTTTCGATGGTCACCGAATTCATTCGTGTCTTGAGATCGTCGATGTTCGACGGACGGAGAACCCTCGCGCCCTGGACGACGACGACCAGGGCGGCCGCGAACGCGAACGTCTTCAGACGAAGTTTCAACGCCATCATCTTGGTTTCTTTCTCGCGAATCGTCCGGCGCATCCCCTCGATTTGTCTGTGCAACGCGTTCAGTTGCGTCTCGTACACCGCGGTCGTCTCGCGTCCCTTGGTTTGTACCTGACGAAGACGAGATCGAGACTCGTTCTCGAGCGTCTTCCATTGGACCAGCGCGTCGTTCAGTCGCTGTTTCAGCGTCCGAATAAGCTTTTTCTGCGCGACAGTCGTCGCGTTCTTTTTCCTCGAAACCGTCGCACGACGCAGCCGCTCGCGAAGCGTCGCCACTTTCTTGTCGTACTTGGCGGTCGTGGCGCGGCGAGTGCTCACGACGCGACGCAAAAGTCCCATCACTTTCTTGTTCTGTCGAGTCACCGTTCTTCGCAGGGAACGGGCTTTCGCATTGGCCTTGTGCAGAGCCGCGGCGTCCGACTTGATCTCGACGGACAACTTGACCACCTGTTTCTCGACCTTGGTCACCGCGGCCTCGGTCGGGAGACGAGGAGCGCTCGATGACCCAGGCATGGGCGGCGGGATCGGAGGCGCGGCTTTCGTTCGGACCGTCCCGGGCATGGGTGGCGGGATCGGAGGCGCGGCTTTCGTTCGGACCGTCCCGGGCATGGGTGGCGGGATCGGAGGTGCGGACGGCGGAGGAACGACGGCCGCCTCGTGGACGACGGCGGCGTCTTTGACGACGCTTTCTTGGAGCGCGGGCGGGAGGTACTTTGTCACGTTAGCCATTTCCGCGGCATATATCTCGAATAATTTCTTGAGAACGCTCGTCTTGGTCGTCGCGTTCAATGACATCGCGTTCGTCCCGATGCCAGGGTACGCGTACGCGTACGCGTTCTGAATGGACGTCTGCAAATTCCGGAACCGAGGCTTGACCTCCTGCAACTCTTCCAGTTCGTTGGCGATGATGTCGAGGTCTCGTAAGCCGGTGTCATACGTGGCCAACAGATCGGTGGCGAGCGGATGTTGCGACCATTCGACGTACTTTCTCAGAGGCGCAAAACTGAGACTGCGCAATCGAGTTCTCACGACCGTGATCTCCGACGGGACGCCTCGAGATATCAGATTCGTATACTGTTTCGTCCACGCGTCGACGTTGCTCGACACGGTACTCGTCGGCGACGTGTTCTTCGACTTTCCCCACCACACGTGGTCGTTGTCCTTCACCTTTTGCGCGACGACCACCACCTGCCGGACCACACTGGCCATCCGATCGAGCAAATACCGTTCCCTCGCGTCGAGGAGACGGTCGAACGACGCACGCGAACCGATGCGCGCGTTCGATCCGGCCTTGTCGATCTGTAATTTGCGAATGACGGGAAGGACGATCCCGTCGCCGTACTTCTTCCCGTTGCTCGAGGGTATGGACGCGATTTCTTCCATCATGGATTTGACCAAGCGCCCCTCCTCCGTGAGCGGCACGACGATGCGTTCGTCCGTCACGTTCGCTTTTTTCCAGTCGACGTACGCGTTCCGATTGAGTCGTTGTCCGTCGATCACGGGAAACGCGATATCGTCGAACGAAGTGGCGCTCGGATTGCGAAATTTGAGGGACAAACAGATCAATCGTCGCTGCGCGTTTTCGCCGGGGTTCGCAATCCCCAACAGGCGCACGTACTCATCGGCGTTCTCGACCAAGACTTTGCCGGCGCGCGTCGCATCACTGTACTTCGCCGCGATCCTGGCGATAGAACGAATCACGGCCGGCACGTTGGACGTCGCGTTGGACGTCGCGTTGGACGTCACGTTGGACGCCCTGGCGCGCGTGCTCGCGGCTTTGGACGCGGGCGTCGGGAACCCGTCGTACGTGAGCACCGTCTTGACGTTCCCGGTTCGTCGGATCGGTCGCGCTGCGGGGGGTTGCGGGGGAGGAGCGGGCGGAGGCGCTTTCGGAGGCATACCTATAACATCCTACAAATATAAGATGTGCGACGACGATGGCAATGTGGCACGTTTGCGGACAAAGGCGAGGGAATTCCTCGGCCGGCGAGTATTCCAC
>Ga0181589_10001100_pt1 | contig 20799 bp, 18 predicted proteins | sample 071ome_25_FD_132444 | JGI IMG/M metagenome (GOLD analysis project Ga0181589, IMG submission 132444) | Coastal salt marsh microbial communities from the Groves Creek Marsh, Skidaway Island, Georgia - 071410BT metaG (megahit assembly) | ecosystem: Environmental > Aquatic > Marine > Intertidal...
GAATGCGGGTGATCTTGCTCGACAGAGTAACCGAGTCGATCAGGTCCTTCCCGGCCATTTCATAGTCAACACCCAGCGCCGTCCAGCGCATGGCCCAGTCGACCTTCCACTGCAGCTTACAATGGCCGCCGGTGACCGGCACTTCAACATGGCTGCCGTCTTCATCTTCATAGGTGATGGTGCCTGCCTCGACATTACGGTCGACCACCGGCACCTGCAGCACCTTGCCTGTTTTGGGGCACACCGGCAGAAAGGGGCTGTATGTCTTGCGGCGTTCTTCACCCAATGTGGGCAGGATGACATTGATCACCGCGTCATAGCGTTCCAGCACCTTGAGCAGCGTTTCATCAAAGTCGCCGGAAGAGTAACAATCGGTCGCGCTATAGAATTCGTAGTCGAAGCCGAATTGGTCCAGGAAGGCCTTGAGACGCTCATTATTGGCAGAGCCAAAACTGAGGTTGGAACCAAACGGGTCAGGCACCTTGGTCAATGGCAGGCCCAAATATTGCTCTGTCTCTTTGATATTGGGGATATTGTCGGGCACCTTGCGCATGCCGTCCATGTCGTCAGAAAAGGCAATCAGCCGTGTCGGGCGGTCAGAGAGAATCTGGAATGCCTGGCGCACCATGGTTGTGCGCGCCACTTCGCCAAAGGTACCAATATGCGGTAGACCCGACGGGCCATAGCCTGTCTCAAAGATGACGGGTTCGTCAGCGGGTTTACCCATTTTATCCAATCGCTTGATTAGGTTGCGGGCCTCCACAAAAGGCCAGGCGTTGGAATTCAGGGCGATGTCGCGCAATGCTGTGTCCGAGGTGCTCATAGGGCGGGTCTTATAGGCATGTGCGCCGTGGCGTCAACCAATTGCTTTGGTTTGCCTGCTACGCGCGATAGGCTGGGCGCATGAGCCTGCCCACCACCCCCTTCGCCAGAGACTGCGACGCCATGATTGTTGGCCTGCTGGAATGCACCCAGCTGACCGTCGATGGCGAGCTGGAAACGCTGACGCCACAGCAGGCAAAAACCGCCATGGCGCGCACGCCGCACCTCATTTGCCATGAACCAGGGGTTGCCAACCATTTGCGGGTGAAATCTGCCCCCGGTCAGCTTGATGTGCTGGATTTATTTGCCTTTGTGTACCCCGCACGCTTTTGCCTGCCGCACCCACAAGGCATTGCAGAAGCACTAGGCCTGCCGCCACCCGGCTTTGACCCGGCGGACCAGGCCGCCACCTTACTGCAGGCCACCACCCATATGCTCGACATGCTAGCGAGCGACACTTACCCGGACAAGCAGGAAGCCTTGCTGGTTGCCATGACCATGGCCCGTTCCGGATGGGCCTGGGGTCGCGATGCCGTGTTTGCCCTGTCTGGCGAGGCGGTGCCCGCCAAAAACCCTGGTGGGCGCACGGGGCTGAGCATCTGGCAGCACCTTGAAGAATGGGAAGATGAAGCCCCCCTGCCATCGCCGGCCGACAACCCGATCAGTGACAGTGATACCATCAGCCGCCTGGCACAGCTATTAGGCCCCAGGTCAGAAGACCGGGAAGAACAGCGCGACTTTGCCTGTGATGTCAGCCGCGCCTTCAGGCCCCGCGAAATTGCCAAGGCGCCCAATGCGGTGTTGGCCGAGGCAGGCACCGGCGTTGGTAAAACCCTTGGTTATGTGGCGCCCGCGACCCTTTGGGCGGAGAAAAATGGCGCACCCGTTTGGCTGTCGACCTATACCAAGAACCTGCAGCGGCAGATCGACCAGGAATTGGACCGGCGCTACCCGGACCGGCAGGAAAAGGCAGAAAAAGTCGTCATCCGCAAGGGGCGTGAAAATTACCTCTGCCTGTTGAACCTGGAAGAAGCTATTGCCCGTGCGCAGGCCGCGCCTGAGAACCTCGTGCGGCTGGGGTTGGTGGCGCGTTGGGCACGCTATACGCGCGACGGCGATATGGTCGGCGGCGACCTGCCCGGCTGGCTTCTGCAACGTCTGGGCACAGCCCGCGCCTCTGGCCTGACTGACCGACGTGGTGAATGCGTCTTTGCCGGCTGCCAGCACTGGCGCAAATGCTATATCGAACATTCATCCCGCAAAGCCCGGCACGCCGATTTGGTCGTCGCCAACCACGCCCTGGTGATGGTGCGCGCCGCCCGCTATGGCCATGAAGAGGGCATGCCCACCCGCTATATCTTTGATGAAGGCCACCACATTTTTGATGCCGCCGACAGCGCCTTTTCATCGCATCTCAGCGGGGTAGAGGCCGCCGAGTTACGTCGCTGGGTCCGGGGTGGCGAAAGCAGCCGCCGCAGCCGCGCCCGAGGGCTGGAAACCCGCATTGGCGACCTGATCGGCGACCATGACCAGGCCAACGAAGCACTTCATCAGGCTGTCCGGGCCGCCGCCCAATTACCGGGGGAAGGCTGGCTCGCCCGCATTGGAGCCGACAACCCGCAAGGCCCGGCGGAACATTTCCTGGCTGCCTTGCGTGCCCATGTACACGCCCGCGCCGGGGGTGAAAACGCCCCCTATTCGCTTGAAGCCTCCATCAACGACCCGTCAGACCAATTGCTGGAAACAGCCAACCAGTTACAGGCAAGGCTGCAAGAGCTGGGCAAGCCGCTGCAGGAACTATCGCGCCTGTTGCACAAACACATGACCGACCATGCGGACACGCTCGACACAGCCGCGCGGAACCGACTGGATGCGGCTGGCGAGGGTATCCTCTGGCGGGTAGAGGCCATGGTGCTGCCCTGGATGGGGATGCTGCAGGCCATCAAGTCCAGCACCGAAGAAGGGTTTGTCGACTGGTTTTCACTCGAACGTATCGGCAAGCGCGAGATCGACTATGGCATGCACCGGCACTGGGTAGACCCCACCCAACCCTTCGCCAAGGCGGTGCTGGAACCCGCCCATGGCGTTGTCGTAACCTCTGCCACCCTGCGCGATAAAGTAGAGCATCACAGCGACCAGACACGTGGTAACGAGGAACCTGACGACCAACATGCCGACTGGCAAAGGGCTGAGATGCGCACGGGTTTTAACCATCTGGCCATGCCCGCCCGGCGATCAAGCGTCACCTCGCCTTTTGATTATGCGAACAATACCAAGGTGCTGATCGTTAATGATCTGAACAAGAATGACCCGGCCATGGTCGCAAGCGCCTATCGCACATTGTTTCTGGCCGCCGGTGGTGGAGGGCTGGGTTTGTTCACGGCCATTGCCCGCCTGCGTGGGGTCTACGAACAGCTTGCCGAACCATTGTCAGAAGAGAGCATTCCGCTTTACGCACAACATGTGGATGCCCTCGACCCCGGCACGCTGGTGGACATCTTCCGGGCTGACCGCCACGCCTGCCTGTTGGGTACTGACGCCGTGCGCGACGGCGTAGACGTCCCCGGCGACGCATTGCGGATGCTGGTATTTGACCGTGTGCCCTGGCCACGACCGACCATCATGCACCGGGCGCGCCGGGAAGCCTTTGGCAACCGCAATTATGACGACATGATCGCCCGCCTGAGGCTGAAGCAGGCCTTTGGGCGGCTGGTGCGCCGGGCAGATGACCGCGGTATCTTTGTCATGCTCGACGGAGCCATGCCTTCACGCCTGCTGACGGCCTTCCCAGACGGCGTTGAAGTGCAGCGGTTGGGGCTAGCGGATGCCGTACAAACCGCCAAGCAATTCTATGCTGATCAACAGGCCGCAGAAGAAGAAGCCCTGGCAGAAGCGCTTGGAAGTGAAGGCTTTGGGGCTTGAAGGGAGACGACATGGCCCCTAGATTTGAAGCCTGCCACCACACGGCACCTTGTCGAATTCGGAGAGAATGAATGAGCAACCCGGACGTTTCACCGCATCAGGCCCTAATCCAGCTGATGGTATTGGTTTCAGCCTCTGACTCCGACATGACAGACCAAGAATTGGCCACCATGACCCAGGCGGTCGTACACCTGCCCGCCTTTGCTGACTATGATCTGGACGACATGGCCGCCGTTGCGGAAGCCTGTGCCATACTGCTCGCCGATGATGATGGCGTCGAGAAGGTCCTGGATACGGTGCGGGACCAATTACCCACCGCTTTCTACGATACAGCCTATGCCCTGGCCTGCCGGGTTGCTGCCGTCGATGGCGAACTGACTCAGGAAGAACTGCAATTGCTGGAGATGATCCGCCACGAATTGCGGATCGACCGGCTGACCGCTGCGGGCATTGAACGAGGCGTCGCCGCTCTTTACCGCCGAAGCGAAGAAGGCTAGGCTAACGCCAAAGGCATGGCCCACTATGATTGAACAGGCAATATTACCGGAGGCCGTGATTCGGCTTTCATTTTTTGTCGTGCTGTTCATGGCCTTTGCCCTGCTGGAACACCGTTTCCCCAAAAAGCAACGCTCCACGTCCAAGTCCATCCGCTGGCGCAATAATCTGGCGATCATTCTGGGTAACACGCTGGTACTTCGCGGCCTGTTTTGGCTGGTTGGCACCACAGCCGTGGGTGTTGCACTGCTGGCCGAAAGCAAAGGCCTAGGCCTGTTAAATCAGTGGAACACGTCAGGGCCGCTAACATTTCTGATCGGCTTCCTGATCATGGATTTTGTTATCTATGCCCAGCACGTGATGATGCATCGCATCAAGCCGTTATGGCGCCTGCACCGGATGCACCATGCCGACACCGATATTGATGTCAGCACCGGATTGCGCTTTCACCCGCTGGAGATCATCATCTCCATGGGCATCAAATTTGCGGTTATCCTTGTCTTTGGCATTTCACCTCTGGTGGTCATCATTTTTGAGGTCGTGCTCAACGCGACTTCCATGTTCAACCATGCCAATTGGTCGCTGCCACCCCGATTGGACGCCGTCCTGCGGCTGGTGCTGGTAACGCCAGATATGCACCGGGTACACCACTCGGTTCATACAGAAGAGCTCAACAATAACTTCGGCTTCAACCTGCCGTGGTGGGACAGGCTGTGCCGCACCTATAAAGCCCAGCCGAAAGACGGCCACCAGGACATGCTGATCGGATTAAATGACTTCAGAGCTGAAAAATACCTGTCCCCGGCAGCCATGCTCGCGATACCCTTTGTGTCGGGTCGGGAAATGGATGACGATTCCGGAGGGTCGGCATGAAGCAGTTGGTTTTACTGCGCCACGCCAAAGCAAAACGCCACGCGGATGATGGCACCGACGAGCAAAGAGCGCTCTCCAACCGGGGTACGCAGGATGCAAAGCTTGTGGGCCGTTACCTGCGCGATCTTGAGGTCAAACCTAACCTGATCGTGCATTCGACCGCCACACGCACGACAGAAACCGCCTATGCCGTCTGCAATGAGCTGCACCCAACACCCATGACGCTGGGGGAAGATGGGCTTTATCTAGCCAGCGAATCCGGGATCATGGACTGCATTCGCCGCACCGAGCCGGAGGTGAACAGCCTGGTGCTTGTGGGCCACAATCCCGGCATTGCCGACCTCGCCTTTTATATGAAGGAGAGCCATGACGAGCCGTTGGACATCAACGAGTTCAAGGTCTACCCACCGGCGGCCTGCGCCATCTTCCAGCTCGATATTGATGACTGGTGCAACGCCTTGCGCGGTCATATGACCCATTACCAACTGGCCGAGGATTTGGCCTAGGGGTCGTCATGACAGCAGACGCCGCCTTTCACCTTGAAGATTTGTCCAAGGTCTACCAGATGGGCGATGTCGACGTGCATGCCCTTCGCGGTGTCAATTTAGACCTCTATGAAGGGGAATTTGTTGTGCTGCTGGGACCTTCGGGTTCAGGTAAGTCAACATTGGTGAACATCATTGGCGGGTTGGATCACCCGACCCGAGGCCATGTGACCTTCCGGGGCGAACCCCTGGAAGCGAGTGACGAGTCGGCCCTGACGCAATACCGCCGCATCCATGTTGGCTTTGTGTTTCAGTTTTACAATCTCATCCCAAGCCTGACGGCATTGGAAAATGTCGCGCTAGTCACCGAAATTTCCCGGGACCCCATGTCGCCGGAGGAAGCGTTGGAATTGGTCGGCCTTGGCGACCGCATGCATCACTTTCCCGCCCAGCTTTCAGGCGGCGAACAACAGCGCGTTGCCATTGCACGTGCTGTGGCCAAACCACCCGACGTATTGCTGTGCGACGAACCAACGGGTGCACTAGATATCAAAACCGGCATGGTCGTGTTGGATGCGCTTAAGCGTGTGAATGAAAGCCTGGGTGCGCTGACAGTCGTGATCACCCACAATGCGGGCATTGCAGCCATGGCTGACCGGGTTATCTATTTTGCCGATGGCAATATCAGCCGCATTGAAACCAACGACCATCGCGCTGACCCGTCGGAGCTGACCTGGTGAGCAGGCAGCTCAACAACAAGCTATGGCGCGACCTGGGCGGCATGAAAGTCCAGGTCCTGGCCATTGCCTTGGTGATGGCAGCCGGCATTGCTACCTTTGTCATGAGCTTTGGCGTCGTACAGTCGTTGGAGGAAACCCGGCGCAATTATTATGACGACTATCGATTTGGTGAGGTGTTTGTGGGTGTCAAACGCGCGCCCGAAACACTGGCCAGCCAGATTGAGGCGATACCAGGCGTCACCCGTGTCATGACACGTGTGGTTTTGGGTGCCACTCTGTCCATCGACGGGTTGGAAGAACCCGCAACCGGCCTACTTGTCTCCATCCCCGAAGGAGAACAACCGGCCCTTAATGCCATCCACCTGCGCAGTGGCAGGCTGGTGGAACCATACCGGGAAAATGAAGTCATCATTGCCGACAGCTTTGCTGACGCCAACGGGCTGACAGAAGGTGACACGATCCGCGCCATCATCAGTGGCCGGGAACGCGTACTTGAAGTGGTCGGCATCGGCCTGTCCCCAGAATTCATCTACTCCATGGCACCGGGGGCAGTAATGCCAGACAATGCCCGTTTCGGCGCCATGTGGATGGGCCGCAAGGCGCTGGAGGCCGCCCACGATCTGGACGGCGCCTTTAACGACGTGGTGATCGAAGTTGCCATGGGGGCTAATGTTGAAGAAATTATCCGCCAGGTCGACCAGCTAACCCGGCCTTTTGGCGGGTTAGGAGCCTATAGCCGTGAGGACCATGTCTCCGACATGTTCATCCGCAACGAGCTAGACCAGCTGAAGGCCATGGCCTTTGTCATTCCCATCATCTTCCTGGCCATTGCCGGGTTCATTTTACACATAGTGCTCTCCCGCCTGGTGCAGCTGGAGCGGGAACAAATCGGCATCCTCAAGGCGCTTGGGTTTACGGGTCAGGAAATTGGCCTTTATTACATCAAATTGGCGACGCTGATTGGTGCGATTGGCCTTGTGATCGGCGTCACTATTGGCCTTTGGTTTGGACAGTGGATGGCCGAACTATATGTAGAGTTTTTCCGTTTTCCGTCCCTGACCTTCACCCTGTCGACCTCAATCTTCGCCATCGCCACCTTGATCAGCATGGGTGGGTCTGTGCTGGCGGCCGGGCGCACGGTCCGTCAGGTTGCAGCACTCCCCGCTGCCGAGGCCATGCGGGCAGAGCCGCCCCTCAAATTCAAGCCGGTGCTCATCGAACGGTTGGGGCTGACAAAGTTACTCAGCCCCGCGGGGCTGATGATCTTCCGCCAATTGGAACGACGGTCGCGACGGTCCATCGGCACCAGCATCGGCATTGCCGCCGCCGTTGGTGTTTTTGTCGGCGCCGCCTTTTCGCTCGATTCCCTCGACTTCATTCTCGACATCCAGTTCAACCAGTCGGACCGTGAAGATATCGGCCTGTCACTGGTGGAGACCTCCGACCAGCAGGCCTTTTTGGACCTAGCGGCCCTGCCAGGCGTGATGCAGGCAGAGCCCTATCGTAGCGTGCCAGTGAAACTAACCTTCAGGCACCGAACCAAGCGGCTGTCGATCTTGGGGCTGCAGCCTTCGGGTGACCTGCACCGCACCCTCGATATTGGCCTGCAGCCAGTGTCGATCCCCGCCGACGGGCTGGTCCTGTCCGAAAAACTGGCGCGAGACATGAATGTTGGCCCGGGTGACCTGATGACCTTGGAAGCCATGGAAGGCCGCCGACCAACGCGGCAGCTTCATGTCTCTGGCGTCGTCCAGCAATATCTGGGCCTTGGCGCCTTCATGGACCTGACAGCCCTTAACCGCCTGATGCAGGAGGGCCCAGCCGTCAACGGCGCCTGGGTCACCGTTGACGACACGAATTTGACGCATTTTTACGACCATGTACGGGAAACCCCGGGGATTATCGGACTGTCTATCCGCAAAGCGGCCATGGACAGCTTCAAGAAGCTGCTGGCTGAAAACATCGTGCAGATGACCCTGGCCAATATCGGCTTTGCGACACTGATTGCCTTTGGCGTTGTCTACAACAGTGCGCGCATCAGCCTGTCGGAACGCGCCCGCGAGCTGGCCAGCATGCGCGTGCTGGGCTTTTCGCACCGGGAAATTTCCGCCATCCTGTTGGGGGAATTAAGTATTCTGATTTTTCTCGCCATACCCATTGGCTATTTGTTCGGCTATGGTTTGGCAGCATCGATTGTTGTCAGCATGGATACGGAGCTGTTCCGCATCCCGCTGGTGATTGATCGGGAGACCTATGGCTGGGGTGGCCTGGTTGTCGTGGTAGCCGGCGCCCTGTCGGGCCTAGCTGTGCGGCGGCGGCTGGACCGACTGGACCTGGTGGCCGTGCTGAAGGAACGGGAGTAGAAAGCTTGGCATCGATATCAACATCCTGGCTATCCAACCGGTCGACAAAATGGATATTGGGCGGTGCTGCATTGGCCGTATTGCTTTACCTCGCCGTGGCCCCACGGGCTCTGCCGGTCTATACCGAAGCCGTTTTCCGGGGGCAGATGGAAGTCACCGTCAGCGCTGAAGGCCGCACTCGTATTCGCGACATCTACACCCTGTCGGCACCCGTCAGCGGCCGGGTGCTCCGGATCGACTTTGACGCAGGCGATGAAGTCTTCGCCAACGAGACCATTGTAGCCATTTTTGAGCCCGTCGAACCCGGCTTTCTGGACGAGCGCAGCCTTGCCCAGGCCCGCGCGCGGCTGAACCAGGCCAAGGCCGCCGTTGTGCGTGCCCGTGCTGAACGATCTTATGCCGCAACAGAATGGGAGCGGGTGCGTGCCATGGAGGTTGGCCGTACGGTGACCCAGAAAATGCTGGACCAGGCTCGGTCGAACCGCGATGCAACGGCAGCGGCCTATGAAGCGGCTGTCGCCGAACAACAGGCAGCTGAAGCTGCACTCATTGCGCCCAGTGGCAAAGCCAAACCGCACAGCGAGGCCGACACCGGCTGTTGCCTGTCGCTGACCTCGCCCATCAATGGGCGCATTCTGCGCATTACAGAGAAAAGCGAACGAGTGATGACAGCCGGTAGCACGATCATGGAAATCGGCCAGCCAGAGGCACTGGAAATTGTCGTCGACCTGTTGTCGCAGGATGCCGTGAAAGTTGAAGCCGGTGCCCGCGCCTATCTGGAAAACTGGGGCGGTGATGTGCCCCTGCTGGCCCGCGCACAACGGGTGGAGCCTTCCGGCTTTACGAAAATTTCTGCCCTCGGTGTTGAAGAACAGCGGGTCAATGTAATCCTGGATCTGGATGATCCCGGCGGTTGGCGCGGCTTGCAGGATGCCTACCGGGTCGAGCCCCGCATTGTTGTCTGGCAGCAGGAATCAACGCTGCAGGTCCCGCTCGGGGCCCTGTTCCGGGCTGGCGATGAATGGGCCGTTTTTGTGCGCAACTGCAATAGGGCAGAGCAACGCCTGGTGCAAGTCGGACAGCGCAACCGCACAACCGCGCAGGTCCTCGATGGCCTTGAAGAAGGGGAAGAAGTCATCCTGCACCCCTCTGAGGATCTGGCAGATGGCAGTCGTGTGAGCCTTCGCCCATGACGGACTTGAGCTGATGAGGGAAAAGGAACTTCGGCTTGCCATTGTCTGTAGCGGCGGTATTTCGCTCGCTGTCTACATGCATGGGCTGACGCGCGAGCTGTTGAAGCTCTCGCGTGCCTCCAGCTTCTATCATGCCGTGCCGGAGGTAGAGGCCAAGCAGACGCGTCCTTTTGCCAGCCTGACGCCCCCACCGGGCCAAACCATGGATACCGAGGGTGTTTATTACGACCTGCTACAGGATGTGGGTGCCGAAGTTGACCTGCGGGTGATTATCGATGTGATCGCCGGTGCCAGTGCCGGCGGCATCAATGGTGTGATCCTGGGCCGTGCCCTGGCGCATGACCTGCCATTCACCGGCCTGCGCAAAATGTGGCTGGAAGGCTCTGACGTGCGTGAGCTGGTTGCCGAAGAAGACCGCAGCAACTGGGCCGACAAATTGCTGGCCCCGCTGGTGCGCTGGATTTCCGGCGGGCGGCTGGCCCAGCTGGAGCAGGACAGCGAGACACTGGGCAAATTCATCTCGCTGCTGCAGATCGCGCGCCTGAAACCGCCCTTCGATGGCACGCGGCTGATCCAGACCCTCATGCAGGCCCTTGAAGGCATGGGCAAGCCAGAACACCGGGGGTCTTCCCTGCTGCCCCAAGGGCACGAGCTGGATTTGTTTGTAACCGTGACGGATTTCTATGGCTACCCGCGACGCATCCCGCTTTATGACCCGCCGGTGATTGAGGAAAAAGAACATCGCCATGTGCTGTCCTTCTCCTATGTCCATTGGCCGAGCGGCGATGAACACAGCGAATTCAGGATGGAAGATATTCCCGCACTTTCATTTGCCGCACGGGCAACATCGAGTTTTCCCGGCCTGTTCCCCGCCGCTCGGTTAGATGAAGTGGATGAAGTACTCGCTGCTCAAGACAGGCAATGGGATGACAAAAAGGCCTTTATTGAACGTAGCTTTCGGGACCACGCCCGTGGCGGGGCAAACCCGGAAACATCAGCCTTTGTTGATGGCGCGGTGCTGAATAACAAGCCGCTGGATGCAGCCATTACCGCCATTCAGACCAAGCCCGCCTATCGCAATGTTGACCGGCGGCTGCTCTATATCAACCCCAATCCGGGCGATGTTGAACCCAGTGTCGAACAGGAAGCCCCTGGCGTGTTGGAGGCGGTGAAGTCCAGCCTGTCGGACCTGCCGCGGCATGAGCCGATCTATGACGACCTGATGTGGATCCGCCAGAACAATTACGAAGTCGCCCAGACCGAGGCCATTATTGAGGCCGCCCGGCCGGACATTGAAAAACTGGTCAGCAAGCTGATGGGCAGGCGGGCCACGCGGTATCACGTCACCACCGACCAGATTGAACGTTGGCGCGACATGGCCAATCAGGGCGCCGCTGAAACGGCAGGGATTGCCTATAAGGGCTATCTGCGGCTGAAGCTGAATTCTTCTATCGTCAACATCACCGCCATATTGGCCGACATTTGCGATGTGTCGCTCGCATCGCCGGAGGCCAGCTTCATTCGCCAGGCGGTGAATGAATGGGCCCATATGCGCCAGGCCTATCCCGAAGACTTTGGCCATTTGGGCCGGGGTGGTCGCCTGCGCAGCACGCCTGCCTGGCTACGGCTGTTACGCGGCTTTGACCTGGACTTCCGCCAACGGCGCATTCGGTTTGTCATCAAGCATCTAAATCATCTCTATACCCGGCTCGATGAACCAGACTTCAAAGACCTGAACGCCTATCGTCTGGATTATCTTAAAGGTCGTTTCTATGAGGTGCTGGAACATTTGCGTCAGAAACAAAAAACAGCCGCTTTCAGCCTGGATGCAACCAACCGCATCCAAAATCTGTTCCTGCCTGAGCTGGAAAGTGACGAACTGGACCCCGCCCAGGGCATTGCTTTTGCCCGCAAACATGGCGTGGCGCTGGATACGATTATTGAAAGCCTGTCGCGCGACCTGACGCTGGAAACCATGAATTACCAGGCAGACGATATCTTTTCATCGATGGAACATACCGGCGCAGGGGGCTCCGTACGGCAGGAGTTACTGACGCAATATCTCGGTTTTTCCTATTGGGATACGCTGACCTTTTCAGCCGGGTCCTGGCGGCAACAGGCCGAGCAGGACGAAATCCGCGTCTCACGCCTTAGCCCGCAGGACTGCACCGCTTTACGCGACACGGGCCCTGATGTTCTACAGGGCATTCGCATGGGGAATTTTGGTGCCTTCTTCCGCCGCGCAGACCGCGAAAATGACTATCTGTGGGGCAGGCTGCACGCAGCTGATCGCCTGCTCGACATGGTCTATGACGCGGCCAAAACCGCCGGTGCAGGCGAGCGGATCAACATCCTCGCCTACAAGAAACGCGCCTTTGAAGTTATTTTGGAAACAGAGGCGCAGCACCTCACCCATAGTGATGAACTGCTCGAAACCCTGCGCGCCGAAGTGGCCGCCCTAGCTGTCGACTGAGAAGCTCTCGCCGCAGCCGCACTGGCCGGATTCATTGGGGTTCTTGAACAGGAAGCCCGAATAAAATGTGTCCTGGTGGAAGTCCATCTGCGCTCCGATGATGTACATCAACGATTTTGGATCCAGGAACACCTTGCCACCCGGTGTTTCTACCACATCGTCACCAGCGGTTTCTTCTTCTGCCAGGTCGACCTGGTAGGTCAGACCGTTACAGCCACCTTCCTTGATCCAGACACGAATGCCCGCCGCTTCAGGGTTTGCCGACATCAATTCGGCCACCCGGTTCTGGGCACTTTCCGTCAATGTAAGAATGTTACCAGCCATTACATCATCCCCAATTCAAGCTTCGCTGCATCTGACAGCATAGACATATCCCAAGGCGGTTCCCAGACAAGATCAACCGTTACGTCATTGACACCATCAAGCGCGGCCACCTTTTCCTGAATTTCGCCGGGCATTGAATCAGCCACCGGACACATGGGCGTGGTCAGCGTCATGGTGATGTCGACCTTGCCGGCTTCCTCATCAGCTTCGACGCCATAGATCAGGCCCAGCTCGTATATGTTGACCGGAATTTCCGGGTCATAGGTTTCCATGAGGATCCCGATGGCCTGGTCCTTAATGCTAGTCATCGCTGCTTCTCCTGCGGGCGCGTCCTGCTGCGGCCCTTCAACAAATTTTTCCATGAATTCGTCGGTCATTCTGTCACCACCGTCTCGCCTGTTTCATCCAGCGCGGCATTCAGCGTATGCCAACCCAGCGTGGCGCACTTAACGCGCAGCGGATAATCCCGCACGCCGGAGAACACCGCCAGCTTGTCAAGCGCTTCCAACTGGTCGAGCGACGCCTCTTCATTGCTGGTCAGCAGATCATGGAACTGCTCAAACAAAGCGCGGGCTTCTGCTTCTGTCTTACCCTTGAGGATTGTCGTCATCAGTGAGGCACTGGCCATGGAAATGGCACAACCGGCGCCTTCGAACTTCACGTCCTGGACTAGGTCTCCGTCCAGCACCACATGCAGGGCAATCTTGTCGCCGCACAACGGGTTGTGGCCATGGGCCTCACGGTTGGCTTCTGGCAATGGGCCAAAATTCCGCGGGTTCTTGCCGTGGTCCAGGATCACCTCCTGGTATAGTTCACGTAGGTCGCTCATCAGCCAAAGATCTCCTGTACCAGCTTGATACCGGAAACGAGGGTATCAACGTCGTCATAGTCACTGTGCAGCCCGAAGGAAGCTCGGGTGGTTGCCGGTACGCCGAAACGGTCCATCACCGGCTGGGCGCAGTGATGCCCGGCACGGACGGCAATACCTTCATGGTCCAGAATGGTGCCCACATCATGGGGATGTGCCCCATCGATAGCAAATGACACCAAGCCAACCTTTTGTGGTGCGGTGCCATAAATACGCACAGAATTCAGCCCCGCCAACTGTTCATTGGTATAGGCGAGGAGCGCTTGTTCATGCGCGTTAGCCGCTGCCCGGTCAATCGTTGCCAGATAGTCAATGGCCGCGCCCAGGCCAATTGCCCCAACAATATTGGGGGTGCCAGCCTCAAACTTGTGGGGCAACTCAGCATAGGTCGTTTTCTCGAAGGTCACCGTCGCGATCATTTCGCCGCCGCCTTGATAAGGGGGCATGGCCTCCAGCAACGCTTCCTTGCCGTAAAGCACGCCAATGCCAGACGGGCCATAAAGCTTATGGCCGGTAAAGACGTAGAAATCTGCGTCCAGCGCTACGACATCCACATCTATATGCGGCACCGCCTGACTGCCATCCACCAGCACCAGGGTACCATGGTCATGGGACGTGCGGATGATGTCGGCAATCGGCGTGACGGTACCCAGCGCATTTGACACATGCGTCATGGCGACTAGCTTGGTACGATCCGTGAAGCAGTTTTCAAACTCTTCCCAAATCAGCGCGCCATCATCGTCAATCGGCGCGACCACAAGTTCAATGCCGGTCTGCTCGCGCAACAACTGCCACGGCACAATATTGGCGTGATGTTCCATTTCAGAAAGGATGACCTGGTCACCTTCCTTCAAATTCGCGCGCCCCCAACTGGCCGCCACCAGGTTGATGGCTTCCGTCGCGTTACGAGTGAAGATGATTTCCCGGTCATGCGCTGCACCCAGAAAGCCCTGTACTTTGCGGCGCGCGGCTTCGAAATGGTCGGTCGCAATCTGCGACAGGTAGTAAACACCCCGGTGAATATTGGCATATTCATGGCCATAGACATTTGCCATGGCGTCGATAACAGCCTGCGGCTTCTGCGCACTGGCCGCGCTGTCCAAAAAGGTCAGTTTTTTATCACCTGGCATGGTCTCGGCCAGGATGGGGAAGTCCTTGCGGATCGCCTCAATGTCGAAGCTGGGCGTAATGATGGAAGCCGCGCTGCTCATGCATCGTCCCCCCACCCATCACCGTGCAACCAGGTGCTGGCAAGCCCGCGCAGATGATTGCGCAGTGCCTCGTCACCAATGGCTTCAAACACATCGGCAATAAAGCCTTCGATCAGCAATTGCCGGGCCGTTTGTTCATTGAGGCCACGGGCCTGCAGGTAGAACAGCTGGTCTGCATCCAGCTCACCCACCGTAGCCCCATGGGCGCACTTCACGTCATCAGCAAAGATGACCAATTCCGGTTTGGCGTTGGCCGTTGCCGTGCGTGCTAACAGCATATTCTGGTTGGACTGGATCGCATCGGTGTGCTGGGCATCCTGCCGCACCGTTACCTTGCCCTGAAACACGGACGACGCATGGTCATCCATCACGTTCTTGAAGGTCTGGTCCGACGTGCAATTGGGTACGGCGTGGTCAACATGGGTAATCACGTCCCGCACGTCCTTGCCTGTGCCCAAGCCAATACCGGCGAGGCCGCAATGGGCTTGCTCACCTTCAATAACAGCCTGCACTTCATAGCGCGCGATAGCCCCGCCAGCCAGAAGGGCGAAGCCTTCATAATGAGATTTCTCTGCCAGGGTCAGGCGCGTCTGGGCGATATGATTGGCACCTGCGCCATCATCCATCACCCGCAAATGGTCGAGCCGTGCTTCTGCCGCAACCGTTACCTGGTTAACCACATTGAGCACGGCGGCATTGGCGTCCTGCGCTGTTTCAACAAGCGTTGCCCGGCTGCCCGGCTGCATCCGCACAATGTTGCGGATATTCACCAGCCCCGTCGGGTTCCCCAGATAGATCAGCTGGATCGGCTGAGTGATAGAAGCGCCTTCGGCCACCTCGACCACAACACCGTCGCTCACAAGCGCACCATTGAGGGCGACCAGGGCTTCATCCGGGTTTTCACCACCGGCGAGCACGATCTGATCGACCGTTGTGTCATCAAGGCTGTCGGCAAGGTTGCCGATCGACAAGCCGTCAATACCTTCCAACGCGGAAGACAATTCGGGCACGAACTGACCCGCAACAAAGACCAGGTGCAGTGCACCATCTATCTTCTGCGCAGCAACAGTTTCTGCCAACGCAGCGCTGTCGAGCGCTTGACCTGTCAGCTCGCCACGCAAGGCCGCCAATGACGTATAGCGCCAGGCTTCCCGTTGCTGGCTGGGCAGACCAAGGGCTGCGAACCTGTCGAAAGCCAATTGGCGCCAGCTGGCATTACCATCAGGCAAGGCAGGCCGGGCGGCTTCAAACTGTTCAGCAAAAAGGGGCGTTTCAGCGTTCATGGTTCTGCCTATGCTGCTTCGTCTGCGCCGTAAGCGGCGTAGCCTTCTTTTTCCAGCTTCTGGGCCAGTTCCGGTCCGCCGGAGTCGACAATCTGGCCGTCACGCAAAACGTGCACGAAGTCTGGCTTCACATAGTCCAGCAAGCGCTGGTAATGGGTGACCAGAACAATCGCTTTTTCCGGCCCGCGCATCAGATTGATGCCGGCAGAAACCAGTTTGAGCGCATCGATATCGAGGCCCGAATCTGTCTCGTCGAGGATCATCAGATGCGGGTCCAACACCGCCATCTGGATAATCTCATTCCGCTTCTTCTCACCGCCGGAGAAGCCAACATTGACCGAGCGCTTCAACAGAGCATCATCCATGTCGAGATCAGCGATCTTGCCTTTGAGGAGCTTAAGGAAGTCCATGCCATCCAGCGCTTCTTCACCGCGATGTTCACGCACTGCATTGGTGGCCATGCGAAGAAAAGTCATGCCATTCACGCCCGGCAATTCCACCGGGTACTGAAAACCCAGGAACAAGCCATCGCGGGCACGTTCGTCCGCTTCTAGCTCGAACAGGTCTTTGCCCTGGTAGGACACAGAGCCGTCGGTGACATTGTAGCCTTCGCGGCCCGCAAGCACATTACCGAGCGTACTTTTACCGGCACCATTAGGGCCCATGATGGCGTGCACTTCGCCGCCCTTTACAGACAGGTTGATGCCTTTGAGGATCGGCTTGTCGCCAACCGTTGCATGTAGATTTTGAATCTCGAGCATGACTATCCCACGCTTCCTTCCAGACTAATGCCCAGCAATTTCTGGGCTTCCACAGCGAACTCCATGGGGAGCTGCTGCATGACTTCCTTACAAAAACCATTAACGATCATCGACACCGCTTCTTCCGGGTCGAGCCCGCGCTGCAGGCAATAGAACATCTGGTCTTCACTGATTTTCGATGTGGTGGCCTCATGTTCCACCTGGGCCGAGGGGTTTTTCACCTCAATATAAGGCACCGTATGGGCACCGCACTGGTCGCCCATGAGGAGCGAGTCACATTGGGTGAAATTACGCGAGTCTTCCGCACCCGGCTGGATCCGCACCATGCCCCGATAGGTGTTCTGCGCCTTACCGGCTGAGATACCTTTGGAGATGATCTTTGACGTTGTGTTCTTGCCGATATGGATCATCTTCGTGCCCGTATCCGCCTGCTGGTAATTATTGGTGATAGCCACCGAATAGAACTCACCAACAGAACCGTCGCCCTGCAGAATACAGCTTGGATATTTCCACGTCACCGCAGAGCCGGTTTCTACCTGCGTCCACGACACCTTGGAGTTTTTGCCGCGGCAGGCCGCACGCTTGGTCACGAAATTATAGATACCACCCTTGCCGTCTTTGTCGCCCGGGTACCAGTTCTGCACGGTGGAGTATTTGATTTCGGCATCATCAAGCGCAACAAGCTCAACAACGGCTGCATGCAGCTGGTTTTCATCACGCATCGGGGCCGTGCAGCCTTCCAGGTAGGACACGTATGAGCCTTCATCAGCAATAATCAGCGTGCGTTCAAACTGGCCTGAATTGGCTGTGTTGATGCGGAAATATGTCGACAATTCCATCGGGCAACGCACGCCCTTCGGGATGTACACAAAGGTCCCGTCCGAGAAAACGGCGGCATTCAGGGTCGCGTAGAAATTGTCGCCCGCTGGCACAACAGAGCCGAGATATTTCTTCACCAGCTCGGGGTGCTCAATCACCGCCTCTGAGAAAGAACAGAAGATAACCCCGATCTCTTCCAGCTTGGCCTTATAGGTCGTGGCGACGGAGACAGAGTCAAACACCGCATCGACCGCCACATTGGGGGAGTTTGCGATGCCCGCCAGCACTTCCTGTTCCTTAACGGGAATACCCAGCTTCTCATAAGTCGCAAGAATTTCCGGGTCTATTTCATCAAGACTTTTGGGGCCATCCTCATCGGTCTTCGGCGCTGCGTAGTAATGGATGTCCTGGAAGTCGACTTCGGGATAGTTCACCCGTGCCCATTCCGGCTCTTCCACCTTCAGCCAAGCCTGGTAAGCCTTAAGGCGATAGTCGAGCAGCCACTCCGGCTCGTCCTTCTTGGCGGAAATGAAGCGGATGATGTCTTCATTCAGCCCCTTGGGGGCGACTTCCGTTTCGATATCCGTGACAAAGCCGTACTTGTAGTCAGCCGTTTCTTCGACGGTCTGTTGTGTTTGTGCATCTGCCATAATTCTAGTGCCTTTCCTGCAGAGCAGGTTCTTCCAAATCGTCCACGCCAAAGACAGCCAGCTGGTCACTGGCCATCTGCTGCAGGCTGATATCTTCAAGGGCATTATTGATAGCGCTGTTTACGCGATCCCAAGACGTGCGGACGCCGCACAGGCTTTCGATCTCACAGGCGCTGGTTTCATCATCGAGGCATTCGGTAATCGCGATCGGGCCTTCGATGATGCTGATAATGTCGGCCGCTGTGATATCACCCGGTGCACGGGACAGGGCATAACCACCTGCATGACCGCGGTGAGACGTCAAAAGCCCACCACGGGACATGGCCCCCAAAATCTTGGAAACGGTTGGGCCGGGGATATGCGTTTCACGCGACAGGTCAGCCGCATTCATGACGCGGGTCGGGTTACGGCGCCATTCATGGGCCATATGCGTCATCAGCAGCACGGCATAGTCTGCAAGGCGGGTTAGTCTGATCATGGTGGTGCTTTCGCTTCAGCCATCAAAATTCGAAACCGTACTTAATTGGTACGATATGAAATTTCCAGTCCTGAATCGCACATTTCAGCGCTTTTTGCCTAAATCAGACCGATTTTGTCCAATATTGCGCCCCTGAAGGGCCGAATCTGTGATGTCGAGGCTGGTTTTCTTGGGTTACTCTGTCGCCGAGTCGATTTGCGGAGCCTTCCATGACATTGCGCAACCCGGTTGTTATTGCCCATCGCGGCGCCAGCGGCTATTGGCCCGAACATACCGAGACAGCCTATAGGCAGGCCATCAAGATGGGCGCCGACCATATCGAGCCCGACCTGGTGTTCACCAAAGACGGACACCTGATCTGCCGCCACGACCGCTATCTGGGTACCACCACCAATGTGGCCGACTTTCCAGAATTTGAAGATCGCAAGAGGATTAAGCCCGGCCTTGTTGAAGCCCAATGGTATGCCGAGGATTTTACGCTTGAAGAGCTCAAGGCCCTGCGCTGCCGCCAGCTTTGGCCTACCCGCACCGCCGAGCACAATGATCAGGACAAAATCCTGACCTTCGAGGACCTGCTGGTCCTGATCAAACAGGCAGCCCAAGTTGAGGGCCGGACCATCGGCGTGTGTCCTGAGGTCAAACACGCGCCAGATCTATTAGAGCTAGGGCATGACTTTCTACCCTTAGCTCTGGACCAGATGGCGGAGCATGGCTTTGACGCACCAGAATTGCCCGCCCAGTTCCAAAGCTTCGACCCCAAAACCCTACAGCGCGCCCGAGAAATGACGGACATACCGCTGGTCCAGCTAATCCGGAATGAGGACTTCTCCTTTCAGACGCTCAAGCCGTCCTCTGTGGCAGAAGAGGCCGAACCCTATGCCGACGTCATTGCGCCGCACAAGTCGCTGATCATTGACCAAAAGGGGCAGGACACTGGCTTGTTGGACCGATGCAGGGCCATGGGTAAGGAAGTCCATGTCTGGGCCTTTGTGGACGAAATGGTGAACCCGCACTTCGCCAGCATGGAAGATGAAATCAGGGCCCATTTGGATTTGGGCATTGATGGTTTGTTCTGCGACTTTCCTGACAGGGCCGTTAAGCTGCGCAATGAATTTCTGGAGGGGACAAATTCATGACCGAAGACAATGGCCGCCTTGCCAACAAGGTCGCCATTATTACCGGCGGGGTCTCCGGCATCGGGGCCGCCTGCAGCCGGCGCTTTGTGGGTGAAGGCGGCCGCGTGGTCATCACAGACCTGAATGAAGAGACGGGTAATTCATTGGCCCAGGAACTGGGTGAAAGTGCTGTCTTTTTGCATCAGGACGTCACGGACCCGGACCGGTGGCGCAGTATCATCGATGAAACCGTGCTACGATTCGGCAAGCTGGACATTCTGGTGAACAATGCGGGCATTGGCGCAGGTGGTCCCATTGATGTTGAATCGCTGGAAAGCTGGCAGAAAATTATGGCCGTCAATTCTGACGCGGTGTTTCTCGGCTGCCGTGCGGCGGTGAATGCGATGAAGGCAAACGGCAGTGGCTCGATCATCAATATGTCGTCGATCCACGGGATGAATGGGGCAGGCTTCGTGCCCGCCTATAGTGCCTCCAAAGGGGCTGTGCGCCTGCTCAGCAAATCTGTCGCGGCCTATTGCGGGGAAATGGGGCTGAATATTCGCTGTAATTCAGTCCATCCCGGTTATATCGAGACGCCGCTGCTCAGCAATGCAATCAATGCTATGCCCAACGCCAATGAGATGTGGGACCAGATTATCGGCCAGCATGCGCTGGGCAGGCTCGGCACGCCAGAGGAGGTCGCCAATATGGTGTTGTTCCTGGCGTCGGACGAATCATCCTTCGTGACCGGGACAGAAATGGTCGTCGATGGCGGCTACCTACTCCCTTGATCATATTGGATGATCATTTACCCCATATAATCAGCGTTGCATATATGCACGCTTGTGCTAGCGTTGTCGCAGATTTTACAGGAGGAGCGACCGTGGATTTTAACGATACCCCGGAAGAAGCAGAATTCCGCGC
>Ga0181589_10001102_pt1 | contig 20786 bp, 15 predicted proteins | sample 071ome_25_FD_132444 | JGI IMG/M metagenome (GOLD analysis project Ga0181589, IMG submission 132444) | Coastal salt marsh microbial communities from the Groves Creek Marsh, Skidaway Island, Georgia - 071410BT metaG (megahit assembly) | ecosystem: Environmental > Aquatic > Marine > Intertidal...
GTCATAACCGATCTTTTCCGCAAGCAGTACCCCGGCATCGCATAATTCCTTGACCACTTTGTCAGGGAGCCCAATCGAGGGAGCCACCTCCACAACTTTTTGGTACCGGCGCTGCACCGAACAGTCTCGCTCATGAAGATGAACCACATTGCCCTTACGGTCGCCAAGGATTTGCACTTCCAGATGCTTCGCCCGTCCAACATATCGCTCCAAAAAGACAGCCGAATTGCCAAAGGCACGCTCTGCCTCTCCTTGGGCTTCTTCCAGCATGGGCTTGAGGTCTTTTTCATCCATGACCACACGCATACCACGACCTCCCCCACCAAAAGCTGCTTTGATAATCAGGGGGAACCCTATTTTGCGCCCCCATTTAAGGGCTTCAGCTGGCTTGGAAACTGGATTAGGAGTGGCGGGTAAAGTGGGCACACCCGCCTGATCCGCGGCCTTCTTCGCTGCGACCTTATCCCCCATTCGCTCAATCAGTTCGGGGCGCGGGCCAACAAATGTGATTCCCGCTTCGTCGCAGGCACGAGCAAAGTTTGGGTTTTCAGAAAGAAAACCATAACCAGGGTGGATCATGTCCACTCCCTTTTCCTTGGCTAGGGAAATAATGGAGTCAATATCGAGGTAGGCGGCAACCGGACCCTTTCCTTTTCCAACGAGATAGGCTTCATCTGCTTTAAAACGGTGCACTCCAAAACGGTCTTCCTCCGCATAGATTGCGACAGTCCTTAAGTTTAATTCAGTCGCTGAACGGAAAATCCTAACAGCGATTTCGCTTCGGTTGGCTACAAGCAATTTTTTCATAAATCTGGAAAGGGGTAATTATCCACAGGTACAACCAATCATTGTCCCGATTTGCTTAATTCTTCAACGCCAAAATCGGCAAGGGGTGATAATTCAAAAAAGTAGAACTGTTGCCTGCGACTGATTAAAGTTAAAAAGTAAGGGCTTCAGTCCAAACGAACCATGGATCGACCCATTGGTTGAAACCAAAAAAATAACCCAAAGCGGCCAGGGCGAGATAAGGGCCAAAGGGGATCTCCACCCCCAAACCAATTTGGTTCGTATCTTTTGAAGAAAAAAAGCTGAGTTTCTGTATGATTAAAGCTGGGATTAATAACAGGCAACCGAGCATAGCGCCTCCAAAAATACAAAAGACCGCACCCTTCCACCCGCAAAACGCACCAATGCATCCAAGCAGTTTCACATCGCCCTCACCCAGAGCTTCCCTGCCCAAGGCCCGGCCGGCCACAGCACCTATCCAATAAAGCAGTCCAGATCCAATGAGTATGCCAGTGAGGCTGCTTACCCCCGCACTAAGACTGCTTGCCCCTCCCATTGAATGATCGAATCCATGAAGGTAGGGCCAATAAAGAGATAGGAGAAAACCAAGGAAAGCACCACCAATACTGAAGCGGTCGGGAATAAGCATGGTCTCCAAATCAATCACAATTACCCCAACGAGGATCCAACCGAACAAACAGGAACTGAGAAGAATGCCTAGGTCTCCATGAGCTGCAAACGAATGAAATTGCCAGGCAAATAGGCACCCCATGATTAATTCAACGAACGGATAGCGTACGGAAATTTTGCTACCGCAGCAATTCGCTTTTCCCTTGAGAATAATCCAGCCCAAAACGGGTAGATTCAAAAACCATGGAATGGGCTTCTTGCACGCGGGGCAACTTGAACATGGGCGGATGACAGAAAGTTCACGAGGTACCCGGAAAGCGACCACATTGAGAAAGCTACCAAGACAGGACCCCGCAAACAAGCCTACCCACAGGAAAAAATCAGCCAAGTCCTTTAGCTCGTTCATAAATTCAATTAAGACAAAACTGCGGCCTGGGCAGCCTCCCTCATCGCTCGAACCGATACTTCCTGCCCCGACCATATTTCCAGAGAACGGGCCGCTTGCCCGACCAACATACCAAGACCATTTGCCACAGGATAGCCCTTCTCCATGGCAGCTCTCATGAGTTGAGTAACCGGAGGATTATAAACCATATCATAAACATGAAAATTACCATCCAATCCAGAGAGATCCACCGGTGATGGGTCTTCAGGTCGCAGACCGAGAGCGGTCGCGTTGATCACAACAACAGGTTCATTCAAGCCATCAAATGGGTTGGTAAAAGATTCGAGCAAGGAGACTTTCTTTTCGATCCCATTTTCTTTTAAGGCAGATACAAGCTCTGTAGCCCGGTCTATTGTGCGGTTGTACAAAGCAATGTTTTGGCAACCCTCAAAAATACATTGAGCAACAGCGGCACGAGCCGCTCCCCCTGCTCCCAGCACAATCACATTAAATTCCCCTAAGGGTAATTTGAAGGCATCTTCAATGGCTCTGGATAGACCTACACCATCCGTGTTGTAACCCTTCCAACCTCCGTGCTCCATGCGAAGAGTATTAACTGCCCCCATGATCCGAGCTTGTTCGTCAATCAATGAAAGGTGAGGTAAGACTTTCACTTTATGAGGGATTGTAAGATTAATTCCAATGTAGCCGAGTTCTGCTAAAGTATTAATGGAAGTTGATAAATCATTCACTTCAACTTCAACTTTTTTGTAACTCCATTGAGCAAAAGTTGAATCTTTTAGGGCCAAAATCTGTAGAGCAGCATTATGAATTTGCGGACTAATCGAATGGGAAATGGGATAGCCAAGGACAGCAAGCCCGACTTGCTTGGATCTCATTGGTTTCAGCTGCTCTAACCGAAAGGTATGATCACGCATTGGTTGCTTTATGATGCACACTTTCAAACTCTTTCAAAAATGAATGAAAAAGTTGGGAATATTGGGTTTGGTTGCTTTTAGAGTAATGATTACACAAATTCCGACAAACTCTAGCCAAAGTATCTGATACGGTGACAGGCAATAGTGCAGTGCCTGATTCTTCATCTGGTAATATTCCGAGCTTATCTTCCATGTCCTCTAAATCTAGCAAATGTCCACCTGACCAACAATCAACATAGAAAGGAAATTCTTCGGCAAAGCAACCCACAGTAAAACGACCCGGAGTACCGATGGGATCCAACTCAAAGCCTATTCTGCGTGCTATTAATATGTAGATTCCGCACAAAGCAATGGGTAAGCCTTCGCGCCGATCAAGGACTCGATGAAGAAAACTATTTTCTGGGTTTTCAAAATTCTCGCGAGCTCCTCGAAATCCATACTCATGAAAAAGAACTCGATTAATCACCTCACAAGTCGATTTGGGGCTACATGGTTTAAGTAATAACTCCCTACAACGATCAGATAGCTTATCTAAAAAAAGAGAATAGGTGGAAGCTTCAAAGTCTGGATAGATCACGCGATCTAATAGAAACCAACCCGTTTCGAGTTCGTACCTTTGAGACTGAATAAAACGAATAAAATCACCTGCTCCATCAATCCATCCCAATTTTTCAATTAAACTAGACGCACGTTTTGCAAGATATTGATTTTCCCCTTTGGTCAGGTTAAGCAAAAACGCCCTGCCCTCGTTTGGGCAAACTCTTAAAAATTTTTCGACTCCTTCTTGAACAACAGGTGAATCATCATCTAAAAGCCCTTTTATTGAAGACCATTTTGAATGTTCAAAACCAATATTTGTACTATCTTTTTCCACAAACTATGCTCAAATCTTAATTAATATACGGCAAGTCATCCAATAAAAAAAGAAACATACTTGTTTATGAATTATAAAAACAACGAATCCTTCCAAATGAAATTCTCATATTCCACTGCGGTTCCCGAATAAAGCAGATCCAACTCTAATCATTGTACTTCCGGCGGCAATTGCTTGAGTTAAATCTCCTGACATGCCCATAGATAACTCCTTCAAGTCTAAGCCATGGCTTTCTCTAAGTGAAATTTGTAATTCAGCTAATCGATCAAAACACTTTTGGGCGATGCAAGAATCTTCAGGTGCAAAGGGGGCAATAGTCATCAAACCCTCGACTTTGAGAAACTTGGATTGTAAAGCCACATCCAGAGCATTCGATGCCTCCTCTATTTTAAATCCATATTTGGCAGGATCGTTACCACTATTTACCTGAATAAGAACCCGGACTGCCTGATTAGCTTCCTTTGCAGAAGAGGATACTTTTCTAATTAATTTCAGAGAGTCCAGAGTTTGAATTCTAGAAAAGCGACCAATGGATTGCTTCACCTTATTGCTCTGTAAATGACCAATTAGTTCCCATTTCACTCCCTTAATTTGCTCTTGCTTAAGAACTGCTTCCTGCACTCGGTTTTCTCCGACTCTATCTATACCAGCTTGTAAGCAATGCTTCACAGCGTCTACAGGCCAGTTTTTAGTAACTGGTAAAAGATTCACTTCACTTGGATTACGACCAACTGCACTGCAAGCGTCTGAAATTCTTTCTTTGAGAATCGAGAGGTTTTCCAAAAATTTGGCGGTGCTTATCATAAGTATTTCTTGTGTGGTACTGCCTTTTTGATTAGCTTGATTAATAATAAAATGCACATACAAAATTTTAAAACCTTCTGTGACTTAGTTGAAAGCCAAAGCTTTTCAAAAGCTGCGAAATTAAACGAAGTCACTCAGTCTGCTGTAAGTCAACAACTTAAGGCAATGGAATCACACTACCAAATGCTCATAATAGACCGAAATCAAAAGAAGTTTCGTCTTACCCCGCAAGGTACTGCCTTATATTCCACCTTCAAACAAATTCTCAACCTCTATGAAAGATTGAACTGTGAAATACAGGAAATGCGCAATGTAGTCAGTGGTACTGTGCAGATTTCAACTGTAAATAGCATCGGCCTTCATGTGCTTCCACCTTATCTAAAGACATTTCTTAAAGAATTCCCTTCAGTCAATGCCCGAGTGGAATATCGTCGGGCAAATCTAGTCTATGACGATGTTATTCATGGCAATGCAGATATCGGCTTAATCGCATTCCCAGTTGTTAAGAAAGAATTAGAAGTTATTCCATTTTCCAACGACGAGCTAATTGTTGCCATGAGCCCAGATCACCCGCTCAGCAATAAAAGAATGATTGCTATGAAAGATTTGCAGGGACTTGAATTTATCGCGTTCGAGAAAGACATACCAACCCGCAAAGCAACGGACGAAATACTTAATAAATCGGGCGTAGATGTATCGATCGTCATGGAATTTGATAATGTTGAAACCGTTAAGAGAGCGATTGAAATAAATGCTGGATTGGCAATCCTTCCGGCTAGCACGATCGTTAACGAAGTGGAGAGAAAGCAATTAGTAAGCTTTAAACTAGAAGGGGGTATCCACAACCGACCACTGTCAATTATTCATAAAGAATCTAAAATGCTCACACCCGCTATGCGCTCTTTTATTGAACTCCTCAAAGACGGACCCAATAATGATTAAATGAGATCTGCTTTGGTAATTTCTCTCCAAAACCATTAAATATCTAACGGAGGAAAAGCTGAGACCAAAGTGGCAGTAAAGCGACCCACCACAACTTTACTGCTAATGCGAACAGGGAGTTTTCTATGATCAGCACTATACCAAACTTTTAATAGACCATTGGGGCTTTTGTTAAAAACACCCCCTAAATTTTCCAAAGAGGGTATGGTGGAAATTGCTATCACCTTTCCCAAGGGTAATTTTAATTTTTCTTTCTTTCCTGCTCGAACAACAATTTGACGAAATTTTTTTCCGTCACAGGTTGGAATGTGTGCCTCGGTATCAGGCTGCAATGGAAATAGCCTAAAGTAGTATGCAATAGATAAAGGGTCAAATACTGGCCCAGGAATTGATGTTCTAATTGGAGAATCGTTATTTTGTGTGTATACAGCCTCTCCTTTATCATAATCATAACTCACAGTAATATTGCGAGTAGTACTGCCTTCGTGTTGCGACTTTTCGTAATAAAGGCTTCGTGTAAACGACGAGTCAACGGTACTGACGATGGATGTTCTAACCTTGTAGAAATTATCGGCAAAAGAATTTGTTCTCACCTTGAAACGAATGAGTAGAGAACCATTAGGCATTGAAGGATCTTTCGCTAAAACTTCCATTTTTGCGGAGCCAACCGGAAAAAAGCCCCACTTTAAATCGTACTCCAGTCTCTCTCCAACAATAAAGGGTAAAGTATCTGGAGGCTTGGGTAGGTCGGCGAATAGAAAACTCCCTATGAAAAAAAGGGAATGGAGAGAATAGAAAAACCGAATCAAGGAACTTTTACCGGATCAAGCTTCCAAACTTCTTTGGCATATTGAGCAATGGTTCGATCCGAGGAAAATTTCCCTGAACCCGAAACATTACGAATCGCCATAGATGACCAATTAACCGAATCCAAATAGGCCTCCCCTGCTCGTTCTTGAGCATCAATATAACTTCGGTAATCTGCGAGAACGAGATAAGGATCGCCCCAATCTAGCAAGCCCTTGGTTAAATCAGCGATCAATCCTCCTTTTCCGGGACAGAAAAAATCAGACGACATCCAATCGAGTACTGCTTTTAATTCCTCATCACTCTCGTAATAGGAAAATGGATCATAGCCATCTTTTCTAAGTTTTTCAACTCCTTCAACGGTTTGACCAAAAATAAAGATATTCTCTGATCCTACCTCTTCAAGAATTTCAACATTTGCACCATCTAAGGTGCCCATAGTCAGTGCACCGTTCAGAGCAAACTTCATATTGCCCGTTCCTGATGCCTCTTTTCCAGCAGTTGAAATCTGTTCGGATAAGTCGCTTGCTGGAATAATCTGTTCAGCAGCCGAAACCCCATAATTAGGCCAAAAGAACACTTTTATCATGTTATTTATTCTTGAATCCGCATTGATCTTTTGGGCAACAAGATTAATCGCATGGATAATCACTTTGGCCATATGATATCCAGGAGCAGCCTTTGCCCCAAAAACAAAAACTCTTGGAGGAATGACTAAATCTGGATCCTGTAAGAGCCTGCGATACAGCGTCAATATGTGCAAGAGATTAAGATGTTGTCTCTTATATTCGTGCAACCTCTTTATTTGCACATCAAATAAAGCCTCAGGGTTCAGTTCTAAGTTGAAATTTTGTTTTATAGTATTGCAGAGGGCTTGCTTATTTTGGGCTTTGATCGACCTAAATTCTTCTTGAAAAGAAATGTCGTCTGCATGTTTTTCAAGCTCACGAAGTAAAGAAGCATTCCTCACCCAACTAGGACCGATCCTTGATTCGATCAATTCTGCAAGTCTAGGGTTGCAACCTATCAGCCAGCGGCGGGGCGTAATTCCGTTTGTTTTGTTATTGAAACGGCTTGGATACAACTTAGCAAAATCATTAAGGAGTTTCTCTTTAAGCAATTTGGTATGTAGTGCTGCCACACCATTGACAGAATGACTTCCAACAACCGATAAATGAGCCATTCTTATTTGACCGTTTGAGACAATAGCCATTCGATTCCTTTTTTCAATATCATCAGGAAAAATAGTATCCACCTCGTCATGCAAAAATCGCCGATTCACTTCCAAGACCAAGTCATAATGTCTTGGTAAAACTTTTGAAAATAAGCCTTCGCTCCAAGTTTCTAAAGCTTCCGGGAGCAAGGTATGATTAGTATATGCGAAAGTGCGCTTAACTATTTCCCATGATTCATCCCAGGGCATTTCCTCTTCGTCAACCAGAATTCTAAGCAACTCAAGGATAGCAACTGCAGGGTGCGTGTCGTTCAACTGAACAACAACTTTATCTGAAAATGCATCCCAACCTTGGTGTGTTCTTCTATACCTGGAAATAATATCTCGCAATGAACAGGAAACAAAAAAATACTGCTGGACTAGGCGTAACTCTTTACCATTTTCTGTCTCGTCATTTGGATATAAAACTTTCGAAATAGTTTCTACGGTAGCTTTTTCTCGTACAGCCTCAACATATCCCCCCTGATTAAATACATCTAGATCGAACTCTTCTGAAGCTTTGGATTCCCAAAGGCGCAGAAAATTGACTGTTTTCCCTTCATACCCAACAACAGCAACATCGAATGGTAAACCATCGACTACCCGAGCATCAACCCAAAGCGGTCTGTAGTTTCCTTTATCGTCGTAATTGTGTTCAACATGTCCGTAGAGTTTGACCCTTTGTATAAATTCAGGTCGAGCAATTTCCCAAGGGTTTCCAAATCGACGCCAGTCATCAGGTTTTTCTATTTGCCGTCCATCTTTGAATTCCTGTTTAAACAAGCCGTACTGATAATGAATACCATACCCAATTGCGGGAAGGTCCATAGTGGCCATTGAATCCAAGAAACATGCAGCTAACCGCCCTAACCCTCCATTTCCTAAACCCATGTCATGTTCTTCTTCACAAAGATCTTCCAACTTAAAACCCAAATCCTTTAAGGCCTTATCTACAGCAGGGCGAAAACCTAAGTTACACAGATTCGCATTAAGCAAGCGTCCCATTAAGTACTCTAGGCTAAGATAGTGAACGCGTCTTGCATCAACTGCGAGGTGAGCATTCTGCGTCTTCATATATTGCTCCATTATTTTCTCTCGAACAGCTAGGCAAACTGCAGTCCATACTTCTTGGTTCGATGCTCGATCCTTACTACGAGCTAAATTCACTCGAAGTTGCCTGAGAATGGATTGCTTAAGATCTTCAACTTCAGCGGGATCTTCGTTTTGGGGATTCTTTTTGTTGGATGATAGTAGCTTTTCAGACATGGAATAAATGGGAAATTTAAAACGGGCATTAAGTATGCCAAATAACGGTTTGATTGTGAAAATGTCTCTTTTATCAAAAGGATATTATCTTAATTACTGTGCGCTAAATTTATAGACAGACAGATGAAGATAAGTTTCTCCAGGGCGAAGAATACATGATTTCCACCCTGCTGTCCCCTGACGGTTCGGGCTATCTGGAAATACCTGTGGTTCAAGGCATAATCCGGATCTGTAAGGGTAGGATTGACCGCTTGTACCAATCAAAGAGCCATCAAGATAATTACCACTGTAAAATTGTACTCCAGGTTGATTGGTATAAAGTTTAAGTATTCTGCCACTTTTCGGATCTTTAAGCGTCGCAGCATATGCAAGCGGTTCGCTGCTTTCAGGAACTATCCATGTGTGATCATATCCTTTTCCAACAACGATTTGGGGGTGCTCCTCATTAATTTTCGAACCAATAATTTTGGGATTCCTAAAATCAAATGGGGTCCCGGCAACCGGAAGTAATGAAGTAGGTATATTGGAAGAATCAGTCGCTACAATTGAGGTACCTGGCAATTCCAACTCATGATCTAATATCGTTGAATTCCCCTCTCCTGCTAAATTGAAGTAAGTATGGTTGGTTAGATTTATGATAGTTGGTTTATCTGTGGTTGCTTCAATTGAAACCTTAATTTGATCATCAGCGGTCAAGGAGTAGGTGACTGTTGAATTGAGCGTTCCTGGATAACCCTCTTCCCCATCAGAACTGCGATAAGCTAAGCTTACTCCAAGACCTGAATCAAGTGGCTTACCAACCCAAACTTTTTTATCAAAACCCGATTTTCCTCCGTGAAGATGATTAGGTCCATTGTTTCTAGCCAAATTATAAACCACTCCATCAAGCGAAAATTTTCCATCCGCGATACGATTTGCATATCTCCCAGCAATACACCCAAAGTATGGACTCTTAGAAATATAATCTTCCAGACTTGAAAATCCAAGTGAAACATTCTCAAACAAGCCATCTCTATCTGGGACTAAAATTTCCCTAATCGAAGCACCATATTCAATGATACTTACTTCAGTATTATTTTCATTGATTAAACGGAATTCGTGGACCTTAGTTCCATCTGGTAATATACCGAATACCCGTTTTGATACTGTCATAGTTTTTTTCGGCTTTACTGATTTTGTTTCACTAAGACCAAGAGCATTCTTTCCTGAATGGTAGAATTTCTTACTTTGGTCAGTAATATAATTCGCACTGCTCTGAAGCTTTTCTTGAGCCTGGCGACTAAATTCTGTTTGAGTGCATGAAAGGTTGGCCAACAAAATCAAGAGGAAGAATGGAATAATGAATATTGAAGATTTGCTCATAATTAATTTTCACAAATTGAAGACAGATTAAAGAAACTAAAGTTTGCGTTTAAAGCGAGATTCAAAATCTCTCAATGGAATTTCAAAATAAACGGGGCGCCCCTTGGGACAAACATAAGGATTTCTACATTTTAACAAACGCGCAGTCAGATCAATTATTTCCTCGTCTGAGAAATCATCGCTGGTTTCAAGCCGGTAGTTAGCCTGTCGTTCAAGAGCTTCTCGGGCAAAAGATTCGAGCTTCGGTTCGCCCGAGGACTCCCGAGCAATAGCAAGAAAATCATTTAAAAATTTAGATGCAAGCTCGGGCTGTACCCATGTTGGACATCCCTCTAAACGATAGAAATTTCGGCCGAATTCCTCTAAGATAAAACCGAGTTCTCTTAGTTTATCAGCACTGGCTTCTAAATTGGCTCGATCAACTCCATCAAACTCAAGAGCTTCCGGAAGGAGGAGCGATTGAGAAACACAAGCATTGCGACTTCTTAAATTATCTTCCAACTGCTCTAATCTGACTCGCTCATAAGCAGCCCTTGCATGAAGGGCAACCACTCCCTGACGAGTAGAAAAAATGACTAAGTCACCGTGCATTCTGTCGAGTAGTCGCCATTGAGCACCAAGGTCTCTTCTTGTCCCAACTAGAGTCTGACTAATTATTTCATTATCTTGGGTCTTTTGAATACTTCGCTGATTCTCTTGCCTTGGACCGATGTGGTTCTGAACAGAAGATTTTTTGTCTTCGGTAAATTCACTTTTCGAGTTTAGGGAAGGAGGATGCTTCAAACCAAAAAGCTCAAGAGCTCTAGCATCAATCTGAGGAATTTCCTCTGCTTTTTCATCTTCATTCTTGTTGGCAACTTCCTCCTCTTCTTCAGCCATTAAATGACCAGTCATTTCCTTATTCTTAGAAAGAATACTCTGAAGAATAAATCTCCTTACTTTTGGCTCTTCTCTAAAACGGATTTCTCTTTTGGATGGATGGACATTGACATCAATCGCCTCGGGATCGATTTCCAAAAATAAAATAGCAGGCGGAAATCTGCCCTTAGGAATAAAGGTATGAAAAGCTTCCATGACCGCGTAAGAAATTGTTTTGCTTTCCACCGGCCTTTGATTAACGAAAAAAATCATTTCTTTACGGGTAGAGCGGCTTTGCCCAGGTCTTGCAATAAGACCGGAAAGTGAAAACCCCTGTCCTGATTTATCTATCGGTTCAAGAGACTCAGCTAAAACACGTCCAAAAATTTCCCGCACTCTTTCTGCAGGACTTTCACAACCAGGAGAGCGAAAAAGAGAACGACCATTTTCAATCAAGGAGAAAGTGACGCTTGGGTGAGCCAAGGCATAAAGCTTGGCCATATGTATCAGGTGGGCTGCTTCAGTGACCTCAGTTTTTAGAAACTTTCTACGACCCGGAACTGAATTGAAAAGATGAGAGACTTCGATTCTCGTGCCTGGGGGCATTCCACATTCTTTGCAATGTACCATTTTGCCTCCGTTGATTAAAATCTCTGTTCCTTCAGAAAATGAAAGAGGTCTAGTTCGCAAAATAAACCGGCTAACGCTTGAGATTGATGGCAGTGCCTCACCTCTAAACCCAAATGTCTCCACACTATTCAAATCACTCGCTTTACGAATCTTGCTAGTTGCATGCCTTTCAAGGGACAAAAGAGCTTGGTCTGGAGACATTGCTTTTCCGTCATCTTCCACACGTAGATAGGATTTACCTCCATTTCGAAACTCGATTTCAATTCTGCTTGCCCCGGCGTCTAAACTATTCTCCACAAGCTCTTTAAGAACAGCAACCGGACGTTCAACAACCTCCCCTGCCGCAATTTGATTGGCTACCTGATCAGATAGAATACGAATTTCTGGCATACCTATTCCGTAATCGCCAAGACATTGGAGGACAATGTGAAAAACAAAAATGTATTCAAGCTTGGGAAGAGTAAGTTTGTCTGTATCCTAAACAGCGATTTAAGAATGCCTAATTCTCTTCACAAGCAACCGAGTCCCTATCTGAATGAATTGGCAGAACAGCCAGTTGAGTGGCATCCATGGGAAGACCAAGTATTTGAATTGGCCCAAAAGCTTGATAAACCAATTATCATTTCAATTGGGTATTCCTCGTGTCACTGGTGTCGCCAAATGTCACGCGAGAACTATGAGGATGACTATATTGCTTCCATCATGAATCGACATTTTATTTGCATCAAAGTTGACAGGGAAGAACGACCAGATGTAGATCACCTTTATATGGAGTCGGCCCGAATGTTCAACCAGTCTGCAGGATGGCCACTTCATGCATTTTGTTTACCAAATGGTTCTCCTTTTTGGTGTGGTACATTTTTCCCAAAAACAGATATTGGACAAGATATTGCACCATGGCCCCAGGTATTAATGAGGATTGCAGAGCATTTTCGGAAAAATCGTCAGGAATTAGAAGAGAATGGTAGAAACGCCTTAGCAAATCTTTCACACTCCAATAATGCGTCCATAACAGACCCACGAGATTGGGGTACTCACCTTCTAATTCATGGGTGCAAAAGTCTCTGTGATGCTCATGACGATAAATTTGGTGGATTTACCCCTGCTCCTAAATTTCCTTCCTCAATGAAGATTGATTTTCTCCTATCTATAACTGAGGCAAATGCACTTCGCAACAATACTGCATTGAACGATCAAGTAAATAATTGCCTTGATAAAACCTTAGGTGCGATGGCGAACGAAGCTTTATTTGATCATGTCCATGGTGGGTTCTTTCGCTATGCCTTGGATCAAAAATGGAAGTCACCACATTTTGAGAAAATGTTGTCTGATAATGCATTGCTCGTATCCACCTATGCTCGTTCATTTAGAAAATTTAAAAAAAATCGTGATCGAAAAATAGTTGTCAGAACTTTGAATTGGATTGAAGAGGAATTGGGTTCACAAGAACTTGGATTTGCAAATTCTATTTCAGCTGAATTTGATCAAATGGAGGGGGCTTTCTATCTTTGGACAGAAAAAGAGCTATCAAATGTTTTAGGGGAAAAACTATCTAAAGATTTAATACTGACTTGGGGGACTTTTGCAGAAACACCTAATAAACTCTACCTACCAAGAATCGTTATTCAGGATCGAATAGCAATGGATATATTGGAAGAGAGCTTAGAAAAGCTACGACTTAACAGGAATGGTCTTTCTTCACCTCAAAAAGATGAAAAAAGGTCCTGCTCTCAACACGCACTGCTTGTTCGGGCTTATGTCGATGCAGGAATCGCTTTTTCTGACAAAATATTGATTAAAAAAGCAGAGTGCTTACTAAAATGGATGGAATCTTCTTTTAAAGGTGTTGATGGCACGGTTCTTTCCATATTGTACCCAGATCACCAGCAAAGCCATTGGGGCTTTCTTGAAGACTACGCTCATTGGACGGAAGCAATGCTCGCTTTTGCCTCAATATGTGAAGGTTTTGACATTAAAGACAGCCAAAATTGGTTTGAAAAATCTGAAATTTTATTAGAGGCAGCTGTCGAGAAATTCAAAGACACTCAGCTAGCTGGTTTTTATACATCAGACCCAAACATGCTTAACGGATGCCTCATTCCTCAAAAACAATGGTACGACCATTCCATGCCTTCAGGAAATTCTTCGCTTTTACGCTGTTTTCACACACTAAGTTTATTTGGTAAAAATCGAGAAAAATGGAAAAAGGAATTTCAAGAAGCCATTGGGGCTTATCCAATAATCGCACAAAGAGCTCCTGACGGAATAGGTCATGCACTTGCTGCACTAACAGATTCCTCAATAGGTGTCATTAAAGTTACAATGAAACCTGAAAGCCTACAAGAATTTGCATTTCTGATGGGTTCCAAACCCCACCGCAGCGTCTATTTGTTTACTGGAAATGAAACATCCATCGAAGTAAACGGAAGGTCCTTCAATTTTAGATCTCAATCAATGCAGGAATTAATTGACGAGATTTGGAACTAAATTCATCAAAAATGTTTATTTAGAAATTAGTTTACTCATAGAACGACCATCTTCGCGTACTACTTTTTCAGCAATTTCGTTAATGTCGTAAGGCTTTCCATGCAAAGCTTTGGATGCCACGATTATAGCCGACCTTATTAATTTTGAATCAGTTTTAACACGTTGCCCTGTTTTAGAAATAACCCGCTCAATCTGATCTAGCATGTTTAAATCGTCATCAGTTAATGTAATGGTACGGACGACTCGCTTGGGTAAAGAAGCATCACTTGTATTTTTCATAATTGAACTGGATAAGTATAAATTGATCGTAAAAACTTAAAGTAAAATACAAAGCAGACAAATGCACTTAAAGAATAAATACATTTTATTAATTTTAATCAAATAAGTGAACCAAGGAATTAATTACGATTTAAACAATTTAAGTCTTCGAAAGACCGCTTAAGACGATCCACAAACGCGACTTCACCAGCACGCAACCAAGCTCTTGGATCGTAGAATTTTTTATTGGGTTTTTCATCACCCTCTGGGTTACCAAGTTGCCCCTGCAAGTAATCGCGGTTTTGGTTGTAATATCCATGAACCCCATCCCAAAATGCCCACTGCATATCTGTATCTAAGTTCATTTTAACCACACCGTAGCTAATTGCCTCACGGATTTGTTCTCGAGATGAACCTGAACCACCATGAAAAACAAAATCTATGGGTTTCCCGGAAAGACCGTGTTTTTCTTTAACAAATTCCTGAGAATTCTTAAGGATAATTGGAGTAAGCTCAACATTACCGGGTTTGTAAACTCCGTGTACATTCCCGAAGGCTGCAGCAACGGTAAAACGATCGCTCACAGGAGAAAGAGTCTCATAAGCTTGATTGACTTCTTCTGGTTGAGTGTAGAGACGTGCACTATCAATATCAGTATTATCCACACCATCTTCTTCGCCACCAGTTACACCAAGTTCAATTTCAATTGTCATATCTAAATGATTCATTCTTTGAAAATATTCTTTGCAAGTGGACAAATTTTCATCGATAGGTTCCTCAGAAAGGTCCAACATGTGAGAACTGTAGAGAGATTTCCCTTCTTTCTCGTGAAATTTCTCACTAGCATCGAGTAAACCGTTAATCCATGGAAGTAATTTCCGGGCGGCGTGATCGGTATGCAGAATAACTGGCACATCATAAGCTTTTGCCATTGCGTGTACATGCATGGCTCCAGAAACAGAACCAGCAACCGCAGCGTTTTGTGCCTGATTATCTAAACTTTTTCCAGCGAAAAACTGGCCTCCACCATTTGAAAACTGTACCATTACAGGTGAATTAACTGATGCAGCAGTTTCTAAAACTGCATTGACAGTATGCGAATTCACCACATTGACAGCTGGTAATGCATATTCGTTTTCTTTGGCGTCAGAGAAGATTGCCTGTACGGCATCTCCAGTAGCTACTCCTCCAGGGAATTTTTTACTCATAATATATTTAGTTTAGTGAATATTCTCTTGTCATAACAGTTTACTTGAAGCAAAAGAATTTTTTAAAAGTCAAAACAGGATTAATTTAATAAATCCTCAATATTTGAGGATCCTAGTGCTTTTTCCACTTCATCAAGCTTGATAAAGGTTGTTCTCGTATGCGGAAGTTTATACTTTTTAAAAACTTTCTTATCGAGCAAGTAATACAACTTCCTACGTGATATCCTCAAAACTTTGGCAGCTTCTGTAATTTTGAGAATTTTGGGCGCAGGAGGTTTACGAATTTCTCGCATGGATTCCTCCTGATCAATAAGAGATTCTTCCATTCTCCCAATTCTTTCATCCAAGTTTAACAGTTTTTCTTTGATTTCGGAAAGAACCATAAAAATAACTTCATTTTCGATTGCTTCCCTATCTTTGATTCCAAGCTCCATTTCTTTTTGGTTTCTAAAGCTAAAGGCATCAACTCGGGTACGGAAAAATTTTCTATACCTTTTCTTACGATAGGTCCATGAAATGCAGTGCGGCGAGGCACGATCTTTTGCTAAGGAATAGGAAACTTTCATAAAATTCGCGTTGATAGTTTAAATTAAGTGAATAACAATTATCGAACTTACTTATTATAAAAAACTAGACTAATGAGCGATAAAAACTTTCCAGATGTGATTAGTGAAATCCATAATCAAGATAACCGCTATGGGAAAGGTGCCTATTATTTTATCCGTGAGGCTTTAGACCACACATTGAAAGCTTCGGAGAAAAGCAAAATTTCTAAAAGTGGACATGTTTCAGGGAATGAATTACTCGAAGGAATTAGAGAGTACGCACTAGAAAGATTCGGTCCAATGACTAAGACTATAATGGATCATTGGAATGTTCGGCAATGTAAAGACTTTGGGGAAATTGTTTTCAACTTAGTTGAACATGGAATATTAGGGAGAACCGAAAATGACTCTCTTGAAGACTTTGAAGATGGGTATGATTTCACTAAGGCTTTTATAGATCCTTTCTTGCCTAAGAATAAACAAAATCCTGCCAATGACCTGAATTAAATTACCCCTTACCCCTTCAGCAGAGCGTATATTATATATACCAAGGTTATTAATCCAATGGATGAATAAATTTTGCCCATTCGCTTCCCTCTCAGACCAGTACCAAACATTCTCCCCTTCAAATCATCGTAACTGAATTCTTTTTCGGGATTGCCCTTATCTATTCTTTTACATACTGGGCAAGTATGCCCATCTATTGAATGCCACTCAAAATCGCAAAGATTACAATTATAAAAAGTTCCCTTGTTTTTCACCTTGATGATTGAGTTAATTTAGAGAGGTTTAATTTTCAATGTTAAACCCAATAGCCATATACGCACTGATAATTCCGAAGAATAAACCTACCCTATTTAAGCTGTTTTCATTTTTTTGTTTTTTACTCTTGTCTCAGTTTTCAGGAAGCTTACTTGCGTCATCCAGTATCTTTAAAGAATCTCTAGAATCCATTCAATCAAAAGCATTACAAGGGGACAGCTATTATCAAGGAGTGCTTTCTCTTTTTTATAAGTATGGAGAAAAGGGCTTATCAATTCAACTTCGGGAAGCTGAAAGATGGGCTAAAACAGCAACTAAAAACGGAAGCGGGATTGGAATGGCAACTCTTGCATCAATACATCTGGAAAAAGGTAATTTTGACCGAAGCCAGTTCCTATACGACGAGGCCTACCTTCATTCCAATTTACGTGAGTTAGCAAAATCCAAAAATCCCTTTGCACTTTTTTGCCTAGGTCTTATGGAAATTGATCACCCCCCAAAAAATACTGAAAAAGGAATTAGAAACATTTTAGAATCTGCAAATAAGGGCTTTCCCACTGCTCAGGCTACTCTTGGAGTTATTTATCTATCAGGTTCAGGTCATGAAAGAGATGTTAAAAGAGGAGTCATGTGGTGTTCTCGAGCTGCTAGACAAAAGAATCCCCTAGCCATGTTTTATCTTGGTCTTGCGTACATATTTGGTGATGGTGTTTCTAAAAACGAAGATTATGCCAATCGTTGGGTTCGAGCTGCAGCAGACAGAGGGTTAGTTTCAGCACAATTAACCCTTGGTATGAGATTGTCCATGGGGGACGGTATTGAAAGAAACCTGAAACATGGAGTTGCGTGGTTGAAGAAAGCAGCACTCAACGATTCAGAAGAAGCTAAAGTACAACTCAGAAGGTTTCAAACATTGCTCAAATCACCTTATAAAAACTCTGACATTGATGACTCCAAAAGCAACAAATACGAATACAAACAATCTAATTTGGTAAATCTAGATAAAAAAGAAGATTCTTCTGAAATTCTCTTAAATCGTAAAGAAGGACTCAAAAATTACCAAAACAAGAAATATGCAAACGCCCAAGAATACTTTTTAAAAGGATTTAAGATGGGTGACCCCACATCAATAAGGTATTTGGGGATAATGAATTTCCTTGGGCAGGGTGTCCCAAAAAATAATACAAAAGCAAAAGATTATCTTCAAAAAGCAGTACAAGCAGGTGACATTGAAGCGAAAAAATACCTGAACGCCTTAAAAAGACTCTAGCACTTCAAACAAGATCACTGAGCCCAAGAAGCATCAGCTAAATTAAGAGCAATCATATTGTCACCATCATTAAGACTGACTGCCTTAGACCAAACTACTCCGACTTGTCCCAATGGTGAGGTACCAACTAGATAGTAGTTACCCCGAGGTAAATTATTAATATTACCCTCTCCAAGTGAATTCGTTTTTATCCTTCTCAAACTAGCTCTTGCGAGTGCATTTCTAATTTTCGCAGCCGCACCAGGGAATTTATACCCTCGCTGCACTGAACGAGCCCAATATTCTGCAAAGCTTTGGATGCCTTCCGACCTAGGCAGGCCAATATTTTCACTCCTGAGTATCGTCTGAAGGTCATCTTCAACTACAAAAAATTCAGTAAAAGCAGCGGGACGTGTTTTGTTATCCAAAAACTTGACCTTAGCTGTAACCTTCAAATTGGAGCTTCCCCCTGAGGTATTTTTTATGGATGGTAAATCATTAGAGCCAGGTATGAAAAGGGTAGATGAAGGACGAGAAAAACGAGGTTGTAAAGTAGAAGAGCCACGAGGTGAGGCAGGCAGAGGAGAGGCTGTCCTGCCGAATCGACTATTTCGTGAAGAAAAATTAGTAGTTAGCGGAGAGCTGACTGGGATCATAGATGAAACAGACCCTCCATCCTGTAAAACCCTGATTGCATTTCGAGCTGAAACGAGAGCTTGTTCCAATGATCCGATCCGTAAACGAGCATCCGTTAATTCATCGTTAAGTAAGTCACTTTTAAGTCTAGAGGATTTCCCTCTTTCCAATACTTCTCGTTTAATTTCACGAGCATCTGCAAGTTGTCTCTTAAGCTCATCAACCACGGCTCTTTCTTGATTCAGCATAACCTGGGCATTCATGTTAGATTCAGATAATTCACGAATTTGCTCCTCAAAACGATCCCTATTGGAAAGATTTTTAGCTAAAGACAATTGATTTTTTAAATTAGCATTTTCAGAACGAATTCGTTCTAATTCGATAGATAAATTAGCTTCGACAGGACTGGAGCTATTTTGCGTATTTTTGAGTCTAGAACGCATCTGATTTAATTCATCGCGAATTAATCTATTTTCGGAGAGATAACGATCCTCATTTCCCTTCGAAATAGTAAGTTGGTTTCTTAATTCTTCAAGCTGCACCAGTAATAATTTCTCATTACCTCCAGTAAGATTCGAACTGAGATCAAGCTTTAATCCAGAAATTCTTTTTTCCTTCTCGGATAGTTGGGTAAGTAAAGCAGAATTTTCAGATTCTAAATTTGATATCCTCGCATTAAGCAATGCAAGTGAGTTTTCATTTGTGCCTTCATCACGATTCATCGACAGATTCCTGAGACGGGAATTTTCATTCTTTAAAGCACTTGCTCTTGCTGAAAGACGATCATACTCAGATTTCGTGTTCGTTAACTCAGACTGAAGGTTATTAAATTCAATTTTCTTTCCGGCCAAAGCTTCCTCAAGTTCAGCTAAACGAGGATCTTCATAATCCTGAAGCATTAGAAGCTCATTTTGAAGTGCTACCATTTCTTTCTGAAGGTCAATAAATTCTGGTGATTCAGAAAAATCGCCTGGATCATCTTGGCGAGCCTTCTTTTCTAGTTCTACGACTAAATCTTCGGTTTCTTCCCTTAGCTGTTCAGAATTTTGGAGAGCGAGCGTAAGCTGATCGATACGGGCTTGTGCATCCGAACTCGATAACCCAGAGGAATCACTATTCTCTTCAAATGCTTTCTCTAATTGTGCTAATCTATCCAATGTCCTTTCGAGTTCCATTTGTAGATCAAAACTTTCAGCTACAGCAGTTTTCAATTGATCCTCAAGTTCAGTTTGATCCGGGTTTGAAATTTGCTCGGGCACACCATCTTTACTCGCTAGTTCTTGGCGAAGTGACTCAATCTCCATTTGCATAGCAAGAAGTTCATTTTCGGATGGTAAACTGGAGAGCATTTCTTGAGAAATGGTTAATTCGGATCGTAAAGAATTGATTTCATCCTGCATAGAGGAAACATCTTCAATTGGTTTACCATTAGCAGGTGAATCTAGTTGTAATTGGCTCAATAAAGAAATTTCTTCAGCCAATTCTAAAATCTTAATCTTAGATTCGTCTAAGTCTTTCTCCATTTTTTCCCATTCTGAGGATGCTATTACCGGACTTGGTTGATTTTTAGATTCAAGTAATTGGATTCGCTCAAATGCATCCTCTAATTTAGCAAGAAGGTCGGATTGAGAAGTTCGTTTAGTATCAATTTCAGATTGCAAATTTGCAATGGTTTGCTCAGCTTCTATCAGGTTTCCCTCGAGGGCAGTTACTAAATCAGAAGAACCCACACCAGAACCGCTAGAAATCTGTGACTCTAGTTCCTCAATTCTAGCTAGTGCCTGGTCTAAGGATACTTGAAGGGTAACAAGTTCCTCTGAGTCATTTAGAGCATTACTAGAGTTGTAAGGATCTGCTGAATTTAGCCTTTCTTTGATGCTGGCAAGTTCCTCCCTAAGGTTTGCATTTTCAACTTCAAGCAGATTGTTTAAATCTTCTTCTGACTCTTTGGAACCAGAAGTAAGAGATTGTAATTTCCACTTTGTTTGAGCGAGCTCATTTTCTAAATCCTTAATTTTATTACCATTACTCGAACCACTAATCTGCTCGATTTGACTACGTAAATCCTCATTGACTCCCCTTAATTCAGCAATCTCATCCTCGAGGTCAACAAGTGAACTAATTCCAATTGATTCAGCATCAGCGA
>Ga0181589_10001113_pt1 | contig 20654 bp, 7 predicted proteins | sample 071ome_25_FD_132444 | JGI IMG/M metagenome (GOLD analysis project Ga0181589, IMG submission 132444) | Coastal salt marsh microbial communities from the Groves Creek Marsh, Skidaway Island, Georgia - 071410BT metaG (megahit assembly) | ecosystem: Environmental > Aquatic > Marine > Intertidal zone...
CAGGCTTTCACGCCGGAGGCTTCGGCCATTTGCCGCGCAGATGCTTAACTTCGGTATCGTCATCGCGAAGGGCGACTTCTCCACGGACGGAAAGTGGTGCTTCCTCATCTTCGAGGTCACCCTGGCTGACGGGTACAAGCCCTACTGGTCGCGCTTGAAGCGCCAGCTGGAGCGGTGCTGCCCGAGCGAGGGCTCCGCGAGCCTGCCGGAGTTTTTCTGCGGGAGGGCCCTCCCAGCCTCGCAGCTGTTTGTGTTGCAGATCCAGACGTCGGATCGCCCTGGCGTCCTGCATAGGCTCGTGTCAACGGTGTGGGAGTGCGACCTCTCAGTTCACAAGGCGCACATCACCACTAACCCCGGAGACGTGGCCATCGACATGTTCTGGGTCACCGACAATACCTACCAGCTCCCCTCCCTGGAACGCATGCTGAAGATCCGCGAGTCGGTCGTGGGCGTGCTGGGAGAGTCCGCGGTCTGCGTCATTGAGCCCGCCCCGGAGGGCGCCTCCGACCTGGACGCCCGGGCCGTGCGGGGGGTGGCTTGCAAGGACGCGCGTGCGCAGGACCCCCTGCGCCTCCACAAGGCACCTCCGCTCGGCAGCCGCGCCGACGCCCGACGTCAGCACCGCCGCGGTGTCAGCAGCGAGGTCACACAGGTGGTCGGGCTGGTGGGGCTCGACTCGGTCGAGTTGGTGTTGGACAACACCATGTCGCCGGACCACACTGTCATCTCCCTGTCTGTGCCTGACCGCAAGGGGCTCACGTACGATATCATGCGCGTCCTCAAGGACCAGGAGGTTCGGATTGCATACGGCAGAATCATCCCAGACGACCTCAACCCGGGGCGAACGTGTGTGGACCTCTTCCTCCAGCAGGAGTTCGAGAACGCAGCGATCTGCGACGGCGACCTCCTCAGCGACCTTGCTGACACCCTCCGGTTCGCGATCGCCCTCCCCATCACCATCACCATCTCTGACGTGTTCGACGGGGCGTGCACGCAGCTGACACTTCGCGCATCGGTGGACTCGGGAGGGCGTGGCCGTCCCCGTGTCATCTTTGACACCACTCGCGGCATTGCCGCGTGCCGGTGCGGGATCTTCATGGCCGACATGTTCATGGAGGAGCTACCCCTGGATACCTTGGACACTTTGGAGGGGGTCGGCCCCCCCGCGATGTCTGGCGCATCCCGACGGGTCGAGGTGCACCGCTTCCTTGTCCACGACGATTCCGGCCAGCCCCTCCGCTCCAGGGAGCAGAAACAACAGCTCCTGGCGCACGTCAAGGACCAGATCCTTGGTTCGGGGGACCTGTCCAAGGTTCCCCCGCCAACGTGCCCCACCGAAGCACACTTGCGTTTGCACTCGATGAACTCCTTCGACTCCCTGGCCTCTGTGGAGGGCGCCCAGGGGCTTTCCTCTGCTGCGAAAGGGGGCCTACGCCACTATCTTGGGTCGGCATGGCACCTCCTGAAAATGGGGGGGGCGGACAGCATCCTGGAAGACGACAGTGAGGGCGAGGTCAAGGACGGCGCCCCTGTGGCAGATGGCCCGGGGACCAGCAACACCACGCCCAGTCGTCGTGCGCACGATGCACCCGCGGTTCACAGGTCTGGGGATGGGACGGGGCCGAATTCCGGTGTCGGCACAGAAGAGCAGGGCCGCGGGCAGTACCGGGCCGGGCAAGCGCCGGGCGAGGTGGCCGAGTCAAACAACGGAGGAGACTGGCTGCTGGGGGCTGCTGGCCGGCACCAGGCGTACGTTCCCCGGATCGAGTCGGGGGCGCCGAAGCCAGTTCATGACCGGGATCCCGCACGGAGCGACCTATCTGTGGAGGTCCCGGGCTGCGACGCGCTAAGTTCGCACCACGAGGTGACGGACGGCCTGAGCACAGATACGGGTATGCCACGATTCTACATCGACCACGACGAGCTCACCTCGCCGAGCCACTTGGTGCAAGGGGGGGGCTACCTGCGCGCCGCTCAGGTCATAGACTCGGCGACATCGGTGCCGGGCGCCGAGGAGGAGCCGGCATGGGACGGGCGCATTGTGTCTCGGAGGAAGCTGGGGGGTGCTGACGGGGATCTGACAGGGGGAGAGACCCTGGGAGGGCAGGGTTTCCGAGGGTCAGGCGTGAAGGGGACAGGGGCGACGGACGCCAGCACCAGCGCCATGGTCGAGACCCAGGGGGGGGCGGATCAGGCGAATGCGGGAGGTCTCAGCAGACTGCCGTGGCTGGAGGGCCAGGCATGCGCCGCCCCCGCAGAGGTTGGGGGGTCGGAAGGCCAGGAGGGGCACAAGGAGGACCTTTCGGACAAACAAACTAGCCTAAGTAAGATCGGCGCCGGGGCTGTCCTGGCGACCAGCTAGGGGAGCATCGCCAGTGTCGACCGATAGGGCTCTCACTCGAGGCACTCGAGACGCTCACGGACCGCCTGCATGGCGGCGGCCAGGGCCTCCTGGTCCCTTGAACTGAGGGAGATCTTGACCTTGTACTTGGAGTAGTCCCCTGAAGCGTTGGGGTAGCTCCCAATGCTCACCGTCGGGAACTCCTGGGCGATCTCCGAGAGGGTGTCGGCAATATCCCCCTCCCCCATCTGCGTGAAGCAGTCTGCCCCCGTTGCCAGGGGCCCCCGGAAGCGATCCAGGTGCGCCCCGACCATCTGCTTGAAGAGGCGAGGGATCCCCGGGAGGACATATACTCCGTCCACGTTCACCAGGGGCACCCACGTCCCCTCCGTGAAGAGCACCTCCGCGGGAGAGGGCAGAGCTGCCATCCGCAGTCGGGCATCGTTGAGCTCCACCCCCCGCTTGTCGTAGTGCTCCTGCATGCGCTCCACCGTGGGACCGTGGCGCACGAGGGCTCGGTCGAAGGCCGCTGCGATGGCCTCGTACGTCTTGTCGTCGTGGGTGGGGCCGATGCCCCCGGACGTGAACACGGCACCATGGGGACCGACGCGCTCCCGGAGGTCGCGCACGGTCGCCACAATGTCAGCGACGTCGTCTGGGACCACCGTCGCCCGAACCAGGTCCACTCCGCGGGCGTGGAGGGCCTTGGCGAGCCACGCCGTGTTCGCGTCGGCGATGTTGCCGCGGAGGATCTCGTCACCGATGACGAGCATTGCCGCCTGCACCGGGAGAGGCGGGGCGGGCGGGGCGTCAGGCAGCGGTCGGGTCCGCGACGCGGCCGTCGACGCGGGGCGGCCAGGGTCGAGTGCGCGGCTCGAGGTGACACGTGGCGAGCTGGCGCGGGGGGCGGGGGTAGCGACGTCGGCCCCGAGGCGGGGGCCGCTCTCGCGCAGTGGTGCGCGCCTTGAACCACGAAAGGAAGGCCGACCGATGCAAGTCGTGTGAGAGCGGAAGTCACTCGTCATGGCCCGAATCATGCGTATGGAACGAAATGCCCCATCCAGAGCGCCAATCACCGGTTCGGGTCGCGGCGAGTGTTAGACTTGTCGCGTCGGGTCCCCACAACCCACCTTGGGCGCCGTGGCACTCGTTGCCGTGCTCCTCTCGGCGGTCGTGGAAGTAACGACCCCCGCGAGGTTAGTCCGCAACCCCGGCGGAGCCCGGCAACCCGGAGCGGCCAGCGCGCACCGCGCACCGGGCATCGAGGTGGCGAGGAGGGGCACCCGGCCCGCCAGCCTCCTCAACATGAATCGGATACGGTGACGACGAGGGCCGACTAGAGATGGTGCGGTCTCCCGGGGATGGGTCGTGGGGATGACGGGGATCGGGGCGAAGAGGACTCCATAGGTTGTCCGTGCTGCAATGCGAGCCCCGGCTGACCACTGGGACCGCCCCACGGTGCACGTCCCTTGCCAGGCCACTCCCGGTGTCACACCGTGTGTGCGAGAACAGTGCCAGCGGTGCACGAGAACGAACGAGCGCGCGTCGGCATGCACCGGAAACCTTCCGACAGGCCCGAAGACCCGACACTCCGCCGTATAGTTTGATTCAAGGCGTCGCCGCGAAGAACCCCTAAGCCGTTGGGCCACGAACAGGATCGAGTTCCGGGCCCGACACGCTCCTCCTTGTCGTACGCTCGGCCCCGATCCGATTCACGATTCGTAAGCCACACCTGTCGCGGCCACAGACAGCTCGTTATGTTGGCCCCGACCCTGGCTTGCGGGCCTCCAACTGCCCCTGCCCTGAAGGTAGGGGCGCCGCCCTCGTCGACCCTGTTTGCCCGCGTGACGGGAGTTACTCTTGTCCCGGCGGTGGGATCACAGCCCAAAGCGCGCATCGCGCCGCTGGTGAAGGCTGTCGCTGCTGGCACGAGGCCCCGCCAGGCTGAAGAGGTGAGTGCAGCCCACGGGGGAGGCCAAGGCGATGACGCGTCGCGCCCTCTTGCCTCGCGTCGACCTTTCGACGTCACGATTGGCTTGCCTCGGCAATACTCTGGCTTTGAACGTACTGCTAGATGGCGTGGCCGCCGAGCGGCGCTCGCCCGCGGGGGGCAGTTGTTAGGGATGAGATGGAGCGGGAGCGAAATCCCGCGGCTGCGCTCGAAGTCGATGCTGTCACCCCGAGGTGGGCGCGAAGTTGAAGTGACTTGTACTTCATGTCTCCTCGCGCAGACTGGTCAGCCTGGGACGAGCCTGTTCAAGGCCCCGCTCGCCGGGAGTGCCCTCCACGGCCTGGGGGCAACGTGGCTTGCCGAGTACAGCGGGGTCAACTTCACTCTCGCGTCCAAGGAGGCAACCAAGGTTTCGTTGTGCCTCTTCAAGCCCGATGATCTGCGCAAGGGCAAGTCGACCGCCGAGATTCCGCTGGATGCTGTCACCAACCGGACCGGTACGCTGATCCCCTCCCCACACAAGCCGCACCACCCCCCCTGGCCCCCGTCTGGAGGGGCCGACATTGAGCCCCTGCAAACACATACCCGCTGCGCTGCAGGCGACACATGGCACGTGCTGGTCCCGAACATTAACAAGGACCTCCTCTACGCCTTTCGCGTGGAGGGCCCCGAGGACAACACGTCACGCTTCGTCAAGGACCAGTGCGTGGTCGACCCCTACGCTGCGCACGTTGTGTCCCGCGGGGCGTGGGGCGAAATGGGCGCCGACCTGGATTACGGCGAGGGCGCCCTGGGCCTGGCTAATACGTGGCCCCAGCACGTGGCCAGGCTCCCCGAGGGGTCCGACGGGCGGGCGGCCTTTGACTGGGAGGGTGACCGCCCCCTCATGCTGCCGATGGAGGACATCAGTGTGTACGAGATGCACGTCCGCGGCTTCACCAAGCACGCGTCCAGCGGGTTGCCGGACAACGAACGGGGCTCGTTTATTGGCGCCGCGAAGAAACTTCAGCACGTGGCGGACATGGGGTTCACGGCTGTGGAGCTGATGCCTGCGCAGGAGTTCAACGAGCTCGAGTACTACACGCTCATCCCCGGTTCAGACAGCAAGTACCGCTTCAACTACTGGGGCTACTCGACCGTTGGCTTCTTCAGCCCCATGAGCAGATTCTCCGCCGACCCGAGCCGCGCGCTGGACGAGTTCCGGGTGTTCGTGAAGGAGTCGCACCGACTGGGAATGGAGGTGTACTTGGATGTCGTGTTCAACCACACGGCCGAGGGGAACCACCAAGGCCCCACCCTCTCGTTCCGTGGAATCGACAACAAGGTCTTCTACATGTTGGCGCCGGAGGGGGAGTACTACAACTTCTCGGGCTGCGGCAACACGGTCAACTGCAACCACCCGGGCACGCGGCGCTTCATTGTAGACTGCCTCAAGTGGTGGGTTTCCGAGATGCACGTGGACGGCTTCCGCTTCGATCTCGCTTCTATCATGACCCGGCAGCACTCCTCGTGGCACCAGACCGCCGTTGGCACTACCAAGCCCGCCGGGCCGGGGGACGGCGGCATGCTGCCCGAGTCTTCGGGGGTGAACATCCACGTCGGAACCCCTTTGTCCGACCCTCCGCTGATCCGCATGATCTCCGAGGACCCCGTCCTCCGCAACACCAAGATGATTGCCGAGGCGTGGGACTGCGGCGGGCTGGTGCAGGTGGGCGCCTTCCCCCACTACGATGGGAGGTGGTCCGAGTGGAATGGCAAGTTCCGTGACACGGTCCGGTCCTTCATCAAGGGCTCCGACGGGTTCGTCTCGAAGATGGCGTCGGCCGTCCTCGGGAGCCCCGACATCTACAAGGACAACCACGAGGACCCCGACGACTGGTGGAGGACCCACGGGGGCAGGCGCTGGGTGGGCAACCGTGGCCCCACCGCCAGCGTCAACTTCGTCACAGCCCATGACGGCTTCACCATGAGGGACCTTGTGTCCTACAACTCGAAGAACAACACGGCGAACGGCGAGAATAATAATGACGGCGAGGAGCATAACATCTCGTGGAACTGTGGCCAGGAGGGGGAGACGCAGGACCCCGCGGTGAACAGCCTGCGCGCAAGGCAGATGCGCAACATGGTTGTGGCCCTGGGAGCCAGCCAGGGCGTGCCCATGATGCTCATGGGGGACGAGTACGGGCACACCAAGGGGGGCAACAACAACACCTACTGCCACGATGACGAGCTCAACTGGTTCGACTGGGACAAGTGCGAGGAGCAGCGCTCCGGCATGGTCCACTTCACCGCCGCCATGATGCACATCCGCCGTGCCCACAAAGCTTTCCGCCGCTCGGCCTACCCTGGTGAGGACGCCGTGAAGTGGCACGGCGCAGGCGGGGAGGGGCCCAACTGGGACGAGACTGCCCGACTCCTCGCCTTCTCCCTCAAGGACGAGAAGTGCGAGCACGCCGTCTTCGTCGCATTCAACGCTTCCCACAAGCCAGTAAACCTGGACCTGCCCGACCCGGGACATGGGAACAAGTGGCGTGTCCTTGTGGACACTTCGAAGCCCGCACCCTACGACGCCCTCATCCCGGACGTGGGATACAATCTCAGCAGCCAGGCGGTGGCTGCTGCGCGTGCCCAGACGGAACCTTGGCTGAGCGAGAAGCTGTACGCCATGCTGCCATACTCAAGCATCATCCTCGAGAACACGGGGTGCGCCACGACGGTCGACGCCTCTCTCTGATACCGGGCCAAGCTGCCCCGGCAGCCCGTGCTCGTTATTATGACTCGTCTAGCCGTTTGTGCATTTGAATCGTCGGTACGCTAGCGCGCAAGCGAGCAGTCCGTCACCGCAGGTTCCCACGGGAGGCCGTTCCGGGCAGGATCTGGCTGCGGGTGTGCCGCGAGGGCGTCACCCTCCCCATCGCGGGCAGCTCGCCGGGGCCTCCCTCCTCCACGAAGTAATCCTGGTTCCCCCTCCAGCCACCGGGAGGAAGCGTGGGGCCGACCAGGTGAGACGGCGTTCGGTCCGCGGGCGGCCTCCTCCCTGGTGACGGAGTGAGTCGGGATGGGGTGCCGTTGGGGACGCTTTTCCTGGATGATGCGGCGACTAGGCGCGATGAGCTCTGCGACTGCGGTTTTGGGTGCAGGGCATGCGGGTCGTGCGCTTCGTTGAGCCCCTGGGCCTTGTTGAGCTCCTTGGTGCGTGCCGGGAACATCTGCCCCGGCATGTACGTTCCCGGGGTGTCCTGCACCTCGTCCAGGGGGCGGTCGCAGCTCATGCAGCGGAGGCCCAAGAGGGGCTTCGACGACAGGATGGCGTTGTCTCCCTCCCCGAACTTGAACGGGGAGCTGCTGGGCTGCTGCACTGCGTTCTTGGCCCCCTGCTGGAGCCCGCGGACCTGCTTCCGGAGTCTCGCAATGTCCTCCTGCAGCTTGCGGATGACGTCACTCCAGTCCGTACCGTCGGCGCCGTCGGCTCCACTCACACCCTTGGTCAAGTCGCCATTGCTTGCGTCGCCCATCCGGTCCTTGTGGTCGACCCACTCCGCCAGCCGTGCCAGGGCATCCTTGTCCGACTTCTCGTTGATCAACCCCCGGTCCAGCATGTCGAGCAGCATCTCCATCGGGTCCGGCTCCCCCCGACCCGCCCGCGCCCTACCCGCGGCACTGCGGCCCGCGGGCCTGGCAGTGTCACGGGCTGCCCCGACCTCTGACACCGCGGCATCACGGGGGGGCGCCTCGCTTGCGCCCTTCGGCTGGTCTTCGGTGGAGCCCTCAACTGGCCCGTCCGCAGCGGCGTCTGCCGACCTGTCCCTGGCGCCCGCGTCACTGCCCTCGGCAGGCAGCCCGCTCGTCGCGAATTGGAACCCGGCCTGAGTCATGGGGTCTGAGTCGCGGGCACTGTAACTGGTCCCCGGCCGGCTGTAGCTGGTCCCTGGGCGAGTGACAGGACGAGACGTGTGGTCGTTGGCTCTCTGCCCGAGGTTCATGAGGAGGAGCGCGTAGGCCGTATGGAGTGCACCGTTCTCAAGACCCTCGATGCGGGCGTGCACATTCCCACCAAGCCGGTCGACCTCCTCGCGAAGCTCAGCGATCGCGTCGGCCCAAGCCCCTGCGTCAGCTGCAGTGCGGAGGAGCTCGTCTGGAGAGGCGCCTACCTCCACGTGGTCGATAACACTCGCGCTGGGGGGGGACCTGACGCTGGGCGCCTTGGCGAGCGCTGCCGCCTGGTCGCCTTCAGCCTTGTCGGCCTTTGTCATGTCGAGTCGCCGGACGTCCGCGCCAAGGCGGACAGTGGTCCCATCAAGGCGCCGTGTGTGACTTGACAGTCTCGCCACCTCCCTCTCCAGCTCGGCGATCTTCTCCAGGGAGCCAGCCAGTGGCGCCTTGAGCGCGTCCAGGTCGACCTTCGACGCTGCACTGCGCTGCAGGCCCCCGATACCGCGGGCCGCGCCGGCAACGTGCGCCTCCAGCTCGCTGAGGCGGTCCAGGATCTCCTGCACGGGGTCGACAGCCTGCTTCAGGGCGTCCAGGCGAGCGCCGAGGTTCTCCACGTCGGACGGCTTGACGGCATCTGCTCCTTGCATCGCAGACAAGGTTTCGCGAAGAGCCGCAGTGGCGGCCTCTAGCCCGCGGAGCCGTTTCCCGTGCTCCATGAGCTTGCCCAGTGCCTCCCCGTCCGCAAGGGCATCGGCCTCCCCTGCGAGGTCCTCGGGGCTCACATCAGGCTGCGAGAGCGATGCCAAGACGGCATCAATCTGGCTCTTGTCCGCCTTCTCTTCGATGCGCCGCAGTGCATCCCCAAGGCGCCCCTCCAGGCCCTCGATGGCAGTGGTGTTACCACGGCCAACGTCCGCAGCGCGCTTGGCAGCTCCCATCACACTGTCGACCTGACCAGTAAGGCCATCGAGCCTCTCACCCAGCCCGGAAATGGCCTGCTGGACAAAGTCCGCGAGATCCTGTGCCTTCGCTCCCAGGCCGTCGCCCTTGGTTGGGGTCGGGGCGCTCCCCGAGCTCTGGCCAACGTCGCGGAGGGCATCCTGAAGGCCATCCACCCGGTCCTCAAGCGCCTGCACGAGCCCCAGAAGGTCGCCAGTGGCGCCCGTGTCGGCACTAACTGCCTGCGCAGGCGCCGTCCCACGGTCTGCCTTGCCAGAAAGGACCTTCTCGAGGTCTCCCAGCTTATCAGCGAGGAGGCGGACGTCCCCCTTGGCAGCCTCAACGGCGCTGTCAAGCGACTGCACCTTCTGCTTCAGCGGGGGGAGGCCCTCGCCCACGCCGGCCAAGTCGCTCGCCAGGTCCCGAATCGCTCCCCGCGCCTCACCAAGTGCAAGGGTATGCTCCCGAGCCTCCTCTGCCATCTTCTCGACGTCATCCCTGAGCCGATCGAAAGCTTCGGGGTCTACCACTGGCCCGCGCTCCTTCGTCTGGATGGGCGGCGGGAGCTCCACTTTCTCTCCCTTGTCGAGCGCCTCGACCGCCAGGCGTAGGGCAATGATCTGGTCCTCCATATCAGAGCAGCGAACCGTTGCGTCGTGAGCCCGGGCGGACGCCCCTTGAGCGACATCCTTGGCCACCTTAGCTGCCTGGGAGGCGTCTCCCGCAACTGCCTCCACAGCAGAAAGGCGCTTGAGGGCATCGGCGAGGTCCTCCTTGGCCTTTGCGAGGGCATCCGGTGCTCCAGCGAGGCCACTCAGAGCGTCTTGGGCCTTCACCGCAGCCTCCTCCATGGCGTCAAGGCGGCGCTGGAGGATCGGAACTGTGGCGGCTAGGTCATCGACGCGCGGGTCGTTGATCGGGCCTGCGTTGGTGGCGGGGTCGCCCTGTGCAGGCGGGGGGCTGCCACCAGCTTCGAGGACCGCGACACGCGCGGGGATGGCAGCAAGATCCGAAGGCAGGGCGTCGACCTTGGAGATAGTGTCCCTGACCGCGTCGGGGTCGATCGCTCCTGCAATGGCTTCCAGCTTCGCCAATGTGTCGTCGTCCAGCCCCGGGCCAGGGGGCATCTTGTCCTCGAGCTCGGCGATACGCTTCCCAACATCGCCGAGGGCAATCTCAGCGTCCGCGAGGCGGCGCCCGGCCTCCGCCTTTTCAAGGGCGTCCACGCGCTCCTTGAGAGCCTCGTTCTGCCCCCTGAGCTCATCGTTCGCATCCTGGAGACCCCGCAGGGTGCTCTCGAGCCCTTCCGGCGGGCTATCCTTCTGCGTTAGCACGTAAATAACTGCAAAATCGGGACTGGGGGGGAGAGAGAGCTACTGGGACTCTCGATCGTGAGTCGCCAGTGTCGTGATCGTGCCCACAAGGAGGGTGGTTAGGTCCTCAGAGGAGCTGGGGCTTGCGGCCTCGTATCAAGGGGGTACCTTCAGGGCCTTGATGTTGTCGACGACCCATTTAAGCGTCGAGTTCAGTTTAGATGCGTCGATACTCGACACGACTTCGACCTGCGCCGGGCGAGGAAGCGGTGCCGTCGATGAATGAATAGGCCTCTGCGGATGCCAACGTCCTGGGGGCCGCCACGGCAGATGTTCCCCAAACGCAATGCAGCGATTGCTGGCATATCACAGCGAATTGCCAATAGAAATGGGAGAAGGGCGGAGGGAGTTCGGTTCGGGGGAAACAAGGCCGGGGGGTGCCCCAACTCGGTGAGTACGCGAAGCGCGGAGGTGCACCCCACAGGCGGGAATGTGACGATGTCTTTGCGTTATCCTAGCCAGGTGGACTCCAGGTTCGTTGTGACATCACCAGTTTTGTAGAGACGGGCGCAACGGCGCGTGTGGGGAGGCACCGGGGGCGTGGCAGGTCTCACCTTGGCGACGTCGAGGTCCGCGACGAAGTCGTGGGGGCCATCCTCCATGGTGCGCTCTGGCGGATCTTCCCTCGTCAGGGAGCGGCAGAGGCGGCGGGGGGGGGGGGTCCAGGGGTCAAAGAGCGTCCCGGCGGGGCGCGGGGAGGGGGGGATGGTCCCAGCCCAGCAGAGGTTCCAACTTCGGCGTTTCCCGGTGTTCCACGCGGCACTTGACGGAGTGCGGGGCGGAAGAATGTCAACGGAGAATCCCTTGCGGGCGCAACTGGAGGCCACCGGCACAAAACGCCCGCCCGGCCCGGGGCACATGGCATGCTCGAGGCGCAGGTGCGACGCCAGTCGCGCAAGCGTGACGCTCACGACCTCACGGCCTGACACCACGGCAGTGCGACCGATGGCACCGGGGTCGCACGCAGGCTGCGTGACGCAGCGATCATTTGGACTACAACAGCCCCCGACGACTGCAGCCTGAGCCGCACCTCCCTCCGGAACGAGCCCGAGAGAGCCTGTGGGGGTCACCCAGGCGGCGGGCGGCCCGTGGGCAGCAGGTCGTCCTCGCCTCTGCGGTGAGGGATGTGGTGGCAGAGTGGAGAGGAATCTCGCACCGTAGGTGATGCGGAGCGGGGATTCTGGGTCACGGACACTTCCGTTCGGTGCGTAGGGGGCGCTTCAGAGCGGGCGCTCGGGATCGCTGTAGCAGCTCCCTTCGCGGCACTTACTGGCCTTGTGGGCGCGTGCGCCAGATGCGGTGGGCTCATTATGGCATTTTGTGGAGAAACGTAGGCACGCGACGGTATGGTGTGGCTCGCTTTCGTTCTCTCTTGCGTTCTCCCGCACCTAAACACTTCTCTTGAAGAGAGTTCGAAGCGCTTCATGAACCCTTGTGACCACTGCAGGGTATGCTACGAGTGCGACACGCCTTTCTCGTGGGTTCTTAGGCGTCATCACTGTCGGTGAGCTCCATCGGCCCGCTGGTGATGGCGTTTTTGTGCGGGTGACAGGAAGGACCCGCGTCACCACGAACAACGTGTTCACGTTACTCCTGCACGCAGGGTCTGCGGGCGTATTTTCTGCTATCGCTGCGCTACCTTCGCCGCGGCGCCGGACCAGCCGCGCGTGCCAGTCCGTGTGTGCAACTTCTGCCGCAGCTCTCTCTCGGCGGCCCAGACACCCCCCGCACTAAGCGGTGCGCCCACCGTGGCGCACTGTGGGCCCGCCCCCCTCACTCCCCAGCTCCCGGCAAGTCCCGTGCGCGCTGAGGCGTCTGTCCAGGAGCGCGTCGATGTGGCCCCGGCCCTGGAGTCCCCCCTGCGCAGGGCTGGAGCATCCGTCTCTGACGCGCTGTCTCGCTTGCGGGTCCATCTCTTTGGGGGGGGGGAGGAGACGAACATGTGTCCGGGCAGCACAGACGAGGGCCCCTCGCACACTGCATCTCACTCGCCACGCGCATGCGCTTCTCTGACGGCGAGTCCGGGGACCACGGCGGGTCCTACCGACCAGTCGGTGCTGCGGCCTCACCTTACGGAATCCAGTGCCGAGACTCGGAGAACCAGCAGAGGGGCCGATGATGTCTGTGCGGCTGCCTTGGAGGCACTGGAGCCATCGTTTCGGCGTCACTTCGACGAGAGAATCCAGAGCGTGCTCATGGCTTTTGGGGGAGAACCTCGCACAGCACACGAGGAGGTGCCCGCATGGGCAGGGGTGATTTCTCACCTTGGCTGGGAGGCTGCTCGGGCAGCCCACAGGGGCTTGGGAGTCACTGACCGCCACGCGCGGCACCCACTGGAGTTTGCCCAAGTCAGGGTCGTCTCCGCGTCCGGGCACGACAAGCATGAGGGTGTTCCGGACCCCCTTGCAGGGCCTGGGGAGGAGGAAGGCCCTGGCAGGGGCTCGAAGGTCATGGCCGCTGTCATCCTTCCCCACGACCTCACGCATCGGAGGATGCCACGACGCATCGTCGGACCACGGGTCCTGTGTCTGATGGGGGGCATCGAGTACCACCGCACAGAGGCGCGGCTGGCCTCTATCGAGACGCTGATTGAGCAGGAAGAGGAGCACCTCAGGTTGATGGTAAGTGCTATCCTGATGTGCTCGCCTGACATCATCCTTGTGGAGAAGACTGTCGCCCGGGCTGCTCAGGTCATGCTTCTCCAGCACGGCGTTGCCGTGGCGCTGGGCTGTTCGCCACAGGAGCTTGAGCGCGTGGCTTGGATGACAGGAGGCAAAGTTGCCCCCTCACTGGAGGGTTTGAGTCAGACATTCGTCGGGAGGTGTGGCAGGTTCTATATGACAGAGGATGTCGTAATAGGCGAGCATGGACATGACACCGGCCGGGAAGAAGGAAGAGTGGAGCAGCAGCGAACCCTCATGGTCTTCGATGGTTGCCTGGCAGACCGCGGTTGCACGATCCTTCTTCGCTCCGCGGGCCCCTCGGCGCTTCCCGGGCGCACCCTTCACGACACCCTTCTCTACGCGGTCCTGCTGGGCGCCTGCTGTTGGCAACATCTTCTCTTGCTCGCATTTCGCGTAGCAGCAGGGCTGTCGGCTACCCGTACTGGGGTCGGCGTATCCTCCTCTCGTGAGGACGACGCCCCCGGTCTCAAGACCCTAAAAGAATCGTCCGGCAAGGCCGAAGGGGCCACGGCTGATGTGTACTCCTCGAGGACTTTCGATGGCATGATCATGGACCGAGATCTCGGGTCGACGTGTTGGGCGTCCCCTCCGCCACATGACCAGAGGTGCACCAAGGCGACGTTGCAGCCAGAGAAGGTATGGTACGGCCAGGGAAACTCGACGAGGGGGGTCACATGTGTCCCGAATCATGAGTTTTCTCTCGCCCCATGGGAGCACGACGACGTGCCACTTCACCAGGTGCTCGGTGACATACTACCGCCAAGGGCCGATGCAACCGTTTGTGGTCGTTGCGGCGACGTTGTGTCCTCGCACAAACAGGTCTTCATCCGTGGGGACGTACGGTTGTCCCTGGGTGTCGATCGGATATCAGGTTTGCCCGCTGTAACTGGGCCGTCCGATGCCAAGTCGGTGTGGATGTGGGCAAGTGCCCTCCCCTCGTCGCAGCTGCCTGCCGGAGCGGCTGTTGCACGCGCGGGCAATAGCAACTGCGTGCGGCTCCCGCGAGAGCTTCTGTCATGCAGTTTCGCGGTCTTCGTGAGCTCTTTTCTCGACGACCCGAGTCTGTCGATTGGGGGCTTGTCTTTGCGAGATGGGTTCAACTTCTTCATCGGCACGGGCGAGGGAGCGTTGAGCGTGGAGGTGACACGAGTACGGCAGTGGTCATTTGCTCTTCCACCTACCAACATCAGCGGTCCACTTTGCAGGTCAGCTGAGGATACTCTACACGCAGATGCTGCAGCGCTCCTCAAGACAACTGCTGAGGTCTTCGACGGTCTGCGTCAGTGGATTGACGGGATGCCGACTATCGACTATGTCGACACCTCTTCGAATGAGCGCCTTGTGAGGCTTGCTCAGCAGCACCAGGAACTGAGTGAGGGGATCGCCAGAGTACTGCCTGGCACCCTCTGGTCAGATGGGATGGAGTCTGCACACAATGTCGGGATGCTTGCGATCAACCAATTGCGGTTCCGCCTAGCTGATATCGCACGGGGCTGGTCTTCGGAGCTTTCGGGACATGCCATTAAGGAGGGCCTATTTCACGCAGAGAGAAAGGCAGACTTCGCCTCCATTTCCACTGTAGCGGCAGACCGTGTCTCTTCCCGCGCTGATCGTGAGGACTCCCGACCCCAATCTGGGGCAGTGGGAGAGCCAGGGCCCCCCGGCCCTGAGGCCGATCAGCTCGCTGAGATTGTCCTGCGGGCTGATTATGTATCGGCTGCTGGTGCCGCATCAACAAGGACTGGCGCGGTTGGCACCAAACGAGGTGTGAGCTCGCATCACTCGCGATCAAGGAGTGGACTTCCACAGGATAAAGCCAGCCGAAAGGGGATGCGCACATTCATCACAAACTCCAAGGCAGTCCTTGAGAACAAGCTGTCACTCCTGGAACTGACTAAACGAGCTGCGGGCCCTGCCGGAGACAAGAGGGGGAGCGAGACCCTTGTTGTTCTGCACGGAGCTGCTCACACAGTCTCTCTTCCTGGCATCATGCCGCCTGCCACAGGAGGCGCTGCAGCTGGGAGTGTTAATGTACCTGTGGACAGTTCTGACCCTGCGTCTGTCATTGCTCACTGTCTTTCATCGCCAAGCTTCCGGTTCCTCCTCAGTGTTGCCGAGGACACTGCCATGGCAGACCCCGGTCCCGTTGCTGATGCGACCAGCGGGCAGAGCTCGCCGTCCAGCACTTCTCATGTCCCGGAGCAAACGACTGGCTCTGAAGCGGCGCTTTGTGAGACGTCAGGGGGCCTTGTCGGCGACGGACCTTCCCCCATGCCCTTTTGGAACAAGTGGTCGACGGCTAAGGCACAGCTTATGCTGCGGCTCCCCCAAGTGGTGCATATCAGGTTTGTTTTCGACGAGGAGGGGACAGCAGGAGGTCACGCGTCTCTTCCGATGGGGCGCGCTTTCCAAGTTGAGGCGTACTTTCCCCTCCAGTTCGAAGCGGTGCGTACTTTGTCTTTCCCTGGGCTGGCACCGCAGGTGGCCTTCATTGAGTCTCTTTGCCGCAGCATGCCATGGTCCTCTCAAGGCGGCAAGTCTGGCGTTGCCTTCGCCAAAACCTGGGATGAGAGGCTCGTTGTGAAGAGTTTGGGACGCGCAGAGAAGCAAAGCCTGCTAGAGTTCGCGCCTGAGTACTTCAAGCTCCTTGCCGAGGGAACAGTAGATGAGGAGAAGACATCCGTGCTGGCTCGCTTGTATGGCATGTACACTGTGACAGTGAGGACGCCGGAACACTCATACACGACGGATGTTGTCGTCATGGAGAACCTGATGTACGGTCGCGCCGTTTCGAGTCTCTACGATCTCAAGGGCATCCTGCGAAGCCGTACCAAGGACTCGAGCGGCAGCCGGCCTGACCATGGTTCGCCCGAGGTCCTTTGGGACGAGAATCTTCTCGAGCGGGTGGCTCGTGCACCGCTCTACGTTCGCAGGGCGTCCTGGGGACACCTGCAGGAGGCCCTGTGGAGAGACACAGCCTTCCTGCAAGAGCTGGATGTGATGGACTACTCCCTCCTAGTCGGAGTGGACGAGGAAAAAAACGAGATCGTCGTTGGCATCATCGATTACTTGAGACAGTACACCTGGGACAAACAGCTTGAGACGTGGGCAAAGACTGCCGCCACTGTTGGCGCCACGCTGGGCGCGGCGCCGTCTGGCCAGGCCCCAACCGTCGTGTCCCCACGTCAGTACATGAGGAGATTCCGGGGGGCCATGGCTGACTATTTCACAGTCCTTGGATAGCCCGTCAAACCTTCGGCTTTTTGAAACCACGACAGTGCGCGCCATTAAACCTTGCGGACTAGCAGGTACACCCGGCGGTCAAGCTCTAGCCCTTGCAACTGCTTTGGGGGGCCCGACAGCTGCATGAGAAGCCCCCCGAAGGACACGAGCACCTCGGCCGCAGGCTGCCCGCCCTTGGTCTCGGTGTCCCGGAACCGGAAGATCTTCCCGTACATCACGTAGTCGAAGTCCTCGAGGAGGGTGTTCTCCCCAGCCTGCGTCTCCTTCCCGTAGTGCCCCTCGTCCGGCCTCCCGTCGCGGTTCAGGGTGTAGGCGAGGGCCACAGTAATCTTTTCCCCTTCCTCGATGGGGTAGAGCTCAATGTTCACGTCCAGCAGCATGTCGAACATGTCCGACACGCACTCAAACCGCGAAACTGCGCATTTGTGCCAAGGTGGGGAGGGGGGGGGCAGGGTGTCGAGCAGGCACCCATGGGCCCTCGCGAACCCATTGCTTCTCCGCTACTAGAACTCTATGAGACCCCGCCGGAACGAACTGCGACCCTGTTTTGAAGGCGCACCGACAAACTCGACAACGGGTCATCGAGCCCCACGAAGTGGCGCTCGTTCTCGGCGCCCACCACCCCCACGAGGATCCCTCCCTAATGACGGCGCAAAAGCGTACCTTTCTCAAACTTCTTTCCATCCGGATCCTTCTTCTTGACCTCGAAAATCCCCTCAAAGAACTTAATCGACGACATCCCCGCTCTTCCGCCCGAGAATGCCCACCAGGGTCGCCCTCCTTAAGAAGCACAGAGAAAATGGCCCCTGGTATCAATGATACCGAACTTGATTGCCGCGTTGGAGGGCTTGTGGTTATCGAAAAGATGCGATCTGTCTGCCGCGTGCCCAACGAGCGCCTTGTCTGTGCCGGATTGCTCAAGGGGCGACGGACGAGCCCCCCCTCTGGCAATCGGGGGGCGTGGAGACGAGCCCCCCGCTTAGGCGTAGGTTGTCGCCTGGCGGTCGCACTCCCACGCAAGTCACAATGACGTCTGTTCTCCTCACGTCCAACGTGGGCGCGACTAGCGCCTTGCGCACCCGGCGCGTCGCTGCCGCTGGGAAGACGGCGGGGGCGAGTCGCGCGCTCCACATGACCAGCGGGGCGGTGAACGGTCCCACATTCACCTCCGTCGGCAAGTCGGTCGACGTTATGAGGTCATCTCGTCTCGCCTCGCAGCGGCCATCGCGCAGGTGGGTTGAAAAGGCTCGCCCTAGCATCCCGCCCACCACCCCTCCTTCTCACCCGTCTCTCGCGTACCAGGCGGCTAAGGCGCGGGGTATATTGCGCGTCCCCCCCACACGCGTGTTTGGACAGTATAAGGACCAACACTGCTTCTCACTCACGCCCGCAGGTCGGTCGTGCGCAAATGTGGCATCATCGGGGTGTACCGGAGGGAGGGGGACGTCGCTGCGGAGATTTACGAGGGGCTCCTCATGCTCCAGCACCGTGGTCAGGACTCTGCTGGCATCGTTTCGACTGACTGGAACAAGTTTCACGAGCACAAGGCCAACGGCCTCGTCAAGGACGTGTTCGACAAGGAGACCATGAGCACCCTCACGGTGACCAACCTCGCCCCTGGCCCACACCCTCCCTCCTGTTGCTGTCCCCTCTCTTCCTCGCTCCTCGTTCTGTGTCCGGGGGCACGAACGCAGTGCATTTACCCTAGTCCGCTCTCGCAGGGATCCACTGGCCTCGGGCACGTCCGCTATCCGACAGCAGGGACCTCCTCTGCTGCCGAGGCCCAGCCCTTCTTCGTCAACTCCCCCCTGGGCATCTATCTCATCCACAACGGCAACCTGACCAACACGGAAACGCTTCGTGAGATGCTCTCCTCCTCGGAGTCGTTCTTCAACAGGCACCTGCGCACGGAGTCCGACTCGGAGGTCCTCCTGAACATCTTCGCGGACGAGATCCACCGTGCTCACCAGAAGTGCGCCGCCTCGGATACCTGCGACCCCAACACCAAGAAGCTCGACTTCGTCTTCGAGGCCGGAGAGCGCATCATGTCAGTCCTTGAGGGCGCCTACTCGTGCATCACGCTCATCAAGGGCGTGGGCCTCTGCTGCTTCCGCGACCCCCATGGCATCCGTCCTCTCGTCCTGGGCCAGCGCCTGACGGAGCAGGGCCCGGAGTGGGCCGTCGCCTCAGAGTCGTGTGCTTTCGGCCCTCTGGGTTTCGAGCTCGTCAGGGACGTGAAGCCTGGGGAGATGGTCGTCGTGGACGGAGAAGGAAACCTCGTGACACATCAGTGCGCTCCCGCTAAGGACCTGAACCCCTGCATCTTCGAGTACATCTACCTCGCCCGCCCGGACTCGGTCCTGAATGACATCTCCGTCTACAACTTCCAGCTCGGGCTGGGCACCAAGCTCGCGGAGCGCGTCCGCCAGACCAACTGGGACATCGACTGCATCGTCCCCGTCCCTGATGGCTCTCGCCCGGCGGCTATCCAGCTCTCTGCCGAGCTCGGGCTACCCTACCGCGAGGGCCTCGTGAAGAACCGGTACGTCGGCCGGACGTTCATCATGCCCGACCAGCGCACACGCGAGCTCAGCGTCCGCCGCAAGCTGAACGCCATGCCCGCGGTCTTCCAGGGGAAGTCTGTCCTCCTGGTGGATGACTCGATCGTCCGGGGGACCACCATGTCCCAGATCGTCAACATGGTGCGCCAGGCAGGGGCCAGGAAGGTCTACCTGGCCTCTGCCTCGCCCCCCGTCAAGTACCCCAACGTGTACGGCGTGGATATGCCTTCCCGCAAGGAGTTCGTAGCCAACAACCTCAACATCGAACAGGTCAACGAGGTCCTGGGGGCGGACGGGCTAATCTACCAGTCGCTCGAGGACCTCATTGAGTCGGCCAAGGAGATCAACCCCGCCATCGAGACGTACGAGACATCCTGCTTCTCGGGCACGTACGTCCATGCGAGCATCACCGACGAGTACCTCGCCAACCTGGAGGCAGCTGCCCGGGGCAAAGGCCGCGACCGTGCTGGGACGACCAAGGGCGTCAGGCTGGGGGAGGCCGAGAAGGAGCCCATGCCCACTGTGTGATCCCGCCGCCCCTCTCACTTAGTTCTTGGCGACTCGGCCGCGCATCCGTAAGAATTAGAGCAGACCTCACGTGCAGTTCAAAGGTTCCCACCACCTCGCCCCACCACCAGCAATCGCACCCGCTGGCCCACTCACTCGCCAGAGGGCATGGTCCTGCTCCATCCCTTCACGTCGTCTTGGAAGCGGTTGGCGAACTCCCTTACCGCCTTGTCTTGCTCAGCCGTGGGGTTCTTGGGCAGGAGGAAAGCCGACTTGATGAGCAGCTTCTGTGTCTCGCTCAGGTACCTGGGGAAGAGGGCGTCGAACGTGATGACTAGGTCGCCCTTGCCCGTCGCGGCATCCCTTCCGCGCCTGGGCAGCCCCTCCCCCTTGATGACCTTCTTGGACCCCGGGGCAGCAATGTCGACCACGGGGACGTTGAGGATGCGCCCGTCAAGGTGCTCCAGGCGCAGGATCGTCCCTGAAAGTGCGTCCATGACAGGCAGCACTGCCTTGTGGTGCAGATCGGCACCGTTGCGGGAGAACCTGGCGTGAGGGGCGACCGCAAGGGTGTACACAGCAGGGCCAGGGACCTCCCCAGGGATGCTGTTGCCCATACCCTCGAAGAGAAAGCGGGTGCCCGAAGGGGTGCCCGGCTTGATGTCGATGGTGAGCTCGTGCTCGTGCGTGGACACCGACCCATCCTCCTCCAGGGTCTTGCGCTGGTGTTGCACACGCTTGAGGCACCCGTGGTACACTTCCTCGAGAGACACGGAGATCTCCTGAACCTTCTTCTTCCCCTCACTGGGCTGGGGCACCGTCGTCATGCCCTCGAACGCAGCCGAAATGTCGTTCAGTGCTTGGTACGGGTTGTTCGTCCCGAAGAACTGCTCAAAAACCACGGGCGGCCCCGTCTTCGCATGGAACTCGTAGTCGCCGCCCTTCTTGTCCCCGCTCTTCGTGAACACCCCCTCCAACAGCCCCTGGACCCCGTAGAGGTCGAAAATCCCCTTCCTCTCCGGAACCGACAGCACATCGTACGCCTGCAAGTGGGGGCGGGAGGGCGGGGGGGGGGGGGGGGGGGGGGGGGGGGGGGCGCGGGGGGGGGGGGGGGCGGGG
>Ga0181589_10001138_pt1 | contig 20351 bp, 26 predicted proteins | sample 071ome_25_FD_132444 | JGI IMG/M metagenome (GOLD analysis project Ga0181589, IMG submission 132444) | Coastal salt marsh microbial communities from the Groves Creek Marsh, Skidaway Island, Georgia - 071410BT metaG (megahit assembly) | ecosystem: Environmental > Aquatic > Marine > Intertidal...
CATAGTCGAGGATATAAAAGTCTACGACCGCACGGGTACCAGCATAACGCTGATGCTGCCGCGCAAGTCGATCCCGGCCCTAGTCGATTGCCTCGAAGGCTCGACGTATCTCTACAAAAGCAGCGACGCGGCTGGCGACGGCCAGATAACCCGTGGCAGACTTATCAGTTTGCGCAGAGCCGCCAAGAGCGCCGTTGATAAATTAAACAAACTGGGTATCGAATGTGGCGAGGTACCCTGTTGACGCGCGAATTTTGTTCGCGTATAGGTATCTCACGGTCGCTGGTGACCGCAACATGGAGAAGCACAATGACCACTAACATCATTCACGCAGACCTCGAAGTTCCGATCGAGGAGTTTGAATTTGCTGGTCGCCTGTACGGTGGAGTGCTCGTCGTGGAGTACACGCGCGACAGGGATTACTCTGTCGAATGGGAGCCCGAACTCCTGCGTCTGGTTGACGTGAGCGACGGCGAGGCGGATTGGGAAGACGACGACGTCCGCTCGACTGTCGCGTTCGACAGCGAGCTGGGCCGCGCACTACTGGCCGACCACGCTGAGTACGTCGCGGACACCTGCCGCGACGACTGCCGCTGGCTTTAGGAGAGGGTTAATGGATAAGATAACTATCGTAACTGAGATCAGGCTCAACCCAGCGCTGGGCCTGTACACCATCGCGCGTAACGGGGCCGACATCGGCCAGTTCTGGCAGAGCAAGAAAGACCCACTGGTCTGGCTCACCAACGCCGGTCAACAGTTCACAACTTACGGAGAATGCGTCGAGGCGCTGATCCGGGAGCCCGATCCGGTCAAGGTCGACATCGAGGCGTGGACCGAACAGCAGGTCTTCTAACGGCCGGTTAGAGCAGGCCAGATTTGTCGACCCGGTTGAACTTGTAGATCGGGCAGAACCTGTTTTGTTGCCGCAGGCTGACCCTGTTGGACTGGCGGCGGCGGTAGAACCTGTCGCACGGGCGGCGGCGGTAGAACCTGTCGCACGGGCGGCGGCGGTAGAACCTGTCGCACAGGTTCAATCGGCGAAAAATTTATGGACGGCTCGATGTTGTAGCCGTATGCGCCCAAGCCGCCGCCCACAGGAGGTCCATACCCGTAGCCGCCGTAGCCGCCGTAGCCATTGTAATTACCCGCAGTGGCTCCAGAGCCTTTGAAGGGCGGGTTAATATAGCCGCCATAGCCGCCATAACCGCCGTAGCCACCCATCTGCTGCGTGGCCTGCGGTTGATTATAACCCGGATTGAACCCTGTCGTGCCGCCCATAAAAATGCCTCCTGAAAAAAAATATATCACAAAACAGAAAAAACCACCAAACCCGGTTGACGTGCGAATTTTATTCGTTTAAGAGTGGTCATGGTCGCTGGTGACCTGACATGGAGATTTGAGATGACCGCATACATGATCGAAAGCAACAACGCTCACCGCATCGAAGAAACTTACGTCGAGAACTGCGCCAAGTGCGCAGGCACCGGATTTTTTCGCTCGTACATGGGCCGCGTCGTCGGCCGGTGCTTCGCTTGCAAGGGCGTCGGCCACAAGACCTACAAGACAGACAGCCAGACCCGCGCAGCCAATCGCGCAAAGGCTGCCGACCGCCGCAGCCGCAACCGGCAGGAAAACCTCGACAGCTTCCGCCAGTTCCAGCCTGCCGCCGCTGCGTGGATCGAGGCGGCTGCTGCTCGCGGCTTCCAGTTCGCTGTCAGCCTCGCGGACGCTGTCGCGAAATACGGCGACCTGACTGAGAAGCAGCTCGCGGCCGTTGAACGCTGCATCGCCAAGGACGCCGAGCGCGAGGCGGAGCGGGCCACCAAGGCCGAGCAGGCCCCGACGGTCGACGCATCCAAGCTGCACGCGGCGTTCGACGCTGCTGCCGCGGCGGGCCTGAAGCGCCCGAAGCTGCGTTTCGAGGGCTTCTCGATCAGCCCTGCTCCGGCCCACGGCCGCAACGCAGGTGCGCTGTATGTCAAGGCTGGCGCTGACTACCTCGGCAAGATCAGCAGCGGTCGCTTCTTCGCTTCGCGGGATTGCGACGCAGAACGCGCTCAGAGCGTCGCTGACGTCGTTTCAGATCCTACCGCCGCTGCGGTAGCCTTCGGCAAAAAGACCGGCTCCTGCTGCTGCTGTGGCCGGGAGCTGACGGATCCTGCCAGTGTCGAGGCGGGCATCGGTCCCATCTGCGCGGAGAAATGGGGGCTCTGAGCCCCCACATGGCGTTAACCGTGTAACAGCTAAAAAATCGCCAAAAATTAAATCGCCGCGATTTAATTTTTCAACAAATACAACAGGTTGCGGTGAAATAATTAGCCGCAATTTTTTGCGAACCCTGTTGACATGCGAATTTTATTCGCATACAACCATCTCACGGTCGCTGGTGACCGCAACGCATGGAGACTTCTTATGACCAACATCGCAACCCTCGCTGACCGCTACGCCGACCTCGACGCCGAGATCAAGGGCCTTCAGCGCCTGCAGGCCGAACTGAAGGCCGAGATCAAGGCCCTCGGTCGCGAGGAGATCGTCGGCGAACGCGCAGTCGTATCACTGACCCTGTCCGAGCGGTCTACCCTCGACACCAAGCTCGTCCGCGAGCTGTTGACCGAGGCGCAGGTCGAGGCATGCACTAAGGTGGCTCTGGTCGAGACCATCCGCTGGAAGGCCGTAAAGGCCCCCGTGACCATCGCCTAACAACAGGGGGCTTCGGCCCCCGCCAACCTTGGAGAAATAGAATGGACACGCATAACGCAATCCAATGGTCGGACAAAAAGCCCGACGGCAGCCGCGAGCTGACCTATCGTGGCGACATCGTCGGCTGGGCCTGCAAGGCCAAGCGCCTGCGCGAGATGGGCGACTGGATAGCCATGAGCGTTCACGGCGATGTCCGGCACGTCTACTCCCTGAAGGCCGCCAAGGTGGCCCTGATGGAGATGTACTGCTGATGACCAAAGAGCAATTCAAGGCATACATGGACGAACTGAAGATGTCGTCCGCCGACGTGGCCTTCCTGACAGGCAACACTCCCCGCGCCGTGCAGCTCTGGCTGCGCGGCACCAACCCCGTCCCGCAAGCTGCAGCCCTGATGTTGATGGCCTACAGGGACGGCAGGATAGACGACGACTGGCTGATCGAGACGGTCGCCTCCATCAATGACTAGATCAAGGCTCCCGCTCGGGGGCCTTTTTTACGAGCCGCCAGAAGTCCGGCTCGTCCGGGTGAGCGACAAGCTCCCAGCCGGGCGGCGCAGACCACCGGAAGGTCCAGATGACAATTCCGGGTATCCAGAGGCCCATCAGCAGGCGTTTCCGCCACCGGCGCTTGGAGACAACCTTCTTCCGCATGACCCCTCCAGTTATGCGCATAACGCAAAAACTTTGCGCATAGCCTTAAACTATTGTTTGCAAATCGTAAACGGCGATATTGCAGGTCAATATGCGCAATATGCGCAAATTTTTCTATTCTATTTATATATAGAAATGAAATTTTTCCCTAACCCTCAAAAAATTTAATTTTCGCGTGTGTAGAGATTTCACATATTTTGCGCATTTGCGCATATTTCACATTATTTTTTTAAGAAAAAATAAGAATTTCAAGGGTTTACAAAATATGCGCAAAACATATGCGCAAAGTTTTTTTTGCGCATATTTGACCCTTTTTGCGCATATTTGCCGCGACTACTTTCTGTCGTCATGTATCAGTGATAATCTCTGACAGACACCGAGAGACCCTCATGCCACCCCGCCGCGTCCCGATAATCGAGAAGAAACTTGGCCGTGAAAACGTCCACGGCTGGGCCTATGCCAAGCCGCCCAAGATCGAAATTGACGAGAGATTGCGTGGTCGCTTCCAGCAGGAAGTGCTGCTGCACGAACTCCTGCACGTCGCCCTGCCGCAACTAGAAGAAGAGTGCGTCACGAAGACAGCAGAGTTCCTGAGCCACCACACATGGCGGTTTGGGCTGCGGAGGATCCAGCCCCCGCCGCCGCGCAAGAGGCGTCAGAAGGGCACGTCGTGAAACTGGTCCTTGCCAGCATGCCAGTCGCGTACAGCCTGTACAGCCTCGTCTGACGTCATCTTACCGGCCCTGAACCAGATGTAGTGACAGGCGGCCTTGCCGCCCCCGCTGACCATTACTCGCCGCTTATCTATTGGCTGGTAGCCCATATCCCCAAGGACGTGCCCGAGCGCCCGCGACTTGAGCACGTCGCCAGCGTCCAAAGTGATCAGACGATTGAAGTACGTCACGTCGATCAGGTCCGGACCAACAATCTCGCAGGCATACTTGTCCAGCGCCTCCTCGACCAGATCGCGATCATCGCTGACGTTCAGGTCACGCATGCGCATAAGACCCCTCGTCATCGGCGCACGGCCACGCGGTGAAAAGTCCCCGGACACCTCCCAGTCCTTCAGCATCCGCGCCAGAGCATCGGGACGCTTCTCCAAGGTGTCGAACAGCTCCTTGAAGTACAGCTCCGCCGCCTTCTCGCCGCCGTGGGCCTCCCAGAGCTCCTCCTTGCGCGTGAAGGCCGTCGAGATCACGCAGTAGCGCCGATCATTGTCTGACACGGGGATGGCGTCGGCGTGGTTCGTCATCATCATGTACGAGGTGAAGTTCGGGATATGCTTCTCGTCCTTACCCTTGTGGATAACTGTGATGACGTCGTTGCTGATGAGCGGTTTCATTTTGTCAAGTATCGCGTACTTGTTCGTCCCGGCGATGCGTATCTCCTCGACGTTGATCAGGACAGAGCCCTCGGCCCAGCCGGTGAACTCGCTATTGATCGCCGTCGTCGAGACCACCTTGGCGGCGGATCCCAGCAGATACTGCATGACTGTAAAGAAATACGTCTTGCCGTTTCCCTCGATGCCGTGCATCAGCAGCGCCCACTGCACGCGCTTGCCGGGGTTCTGGTAGACGTAGGCCATGAAGTCCATGACGATGCGCCGCTCGCGCTCGTCGGGCACTGTGCGCCGCAGGTGGTCCTGAAACTTATCCACAGCCCGCCGCGCCTCGTCGTCGCCCTCCAGCGTCGCGCAGGGCTCCACGCCGTCGTCGACGTAGGTGTTGAGCCGGTCCAGCCCATCCTCGGTCTGGAAGATTGTCCCCGCCCCCGGCCAGTACATTTTACTGGCGACGGTCTGCAGGTTGCAGTGCCTCGTGACGTAGCTGATCGCGTCCGTCTCGGCGGCGACGCACTCAGCCATGCGGTCGTACTTTGTCCTGAATGCCTGTCCGACAACAGAGTGCCGGACCGAGACCCGGTCGTAGGTCGCGTCGGCCTCGACGTAGACCCAGTCCCGAGCCCAAGCCGGAGCGTCTTGGGTAATGGGCAACGCCACTTGATTACCCTTCTTGCCTTTTCCCCGGGTTAAATCCTTCTTGACCTCTGAGAGCGTCATGCCGACGGCCTTGCCGTACTGCTCGTGCAGGATCTTGCAGACCTCCGATCGCATGGCGGCAGGCAGGGCGACGTCGCTCAGTCCGAGCACGGCTTCGCGTACTGCTGCGTACTCCGCCTGTGAGGTGACCGTGCGGGCTCTCTCGCGCAGGTCTTCGACGACGGGGCTGTCTGGGCGCAGGCCGAGGGCCTTGTCGCGGCCACCGGCCCGCTTGATAACCGTGGCGAGTGTGACTGGACGCCTGCTGCCGCCGAAGGAGCGCCACTTGACCGGCATGTGGCGGGGGTCATGCTTGCCGGACTTTGACGACCACGCCAGCCAGCGCTGGTAGCCCTCCTCGGATCCCCGGTGCTGGTGCCAGAGCCCCATGCCGACCGCCAGCCACTCGTCGTAGTCGAGCGGCTCGGCCTCGTAGTTCTCCAGCAGGGTGTCAATGTCGGCCTCTTCGATGTCGAGGGGCTGCTCGGCGAGGAGCTGGTCGAGGTCGTCGAAGTCGTCGTCCTCCAGATCGTTGTAGGTCTTCGTCACCGTCAAGTCGTCAGGTACGACCCAGAAGTCGTTCTTAACTTCCACAAAGAACGGTTCCACTACCGGCTGATGCGACGGCATGAACATGAGCTGGTTCATGACGTAGGAGCACTTGTCGGGCGTGCCCAGCCGCAGCTCGGCAGCCAGCCTGTCCACGACCGCCGGATACTCCTCGGCCAGCACGGGGCGCGAGAGGGGCACAACCACCCGCAGGCGAGGCTCCTCGGGCGTGTGGCGGAAGGTGGAGTAGATCACTGCAGCAAACGATCCAGTAATCTCAAGGAACTCGACCATGCTGAGAGGGATGTCGACCTTGTCGTAGTCGAGGACTGCCAAGTGGCGGACGGCGACGTTGCCCTTGCGGCCCTTGGACGGGTCAGTCAGCGGCCCCCCAATGAACGAGGCGCGTTTGGCCGACGCCTCCTTGCTGTCGAACTCCACCGACTTGGCGAAGCCCTTCACAAGCTGTTCCCAGCTCAGGTGCATAACTTCCGCAGAGTTGAAGTCCCGGCAGTAGGTGACAATGAATTTTGCTTTTTGTTCGGTCATCCGAACCCCCTCGAAACCTGTGGATAATTTTATTTTTGTTCAATTTTGTTTCTGCGCATTTCCAGCAGCTCGAGCGGCGTCGGTTCCAGAACCCGGCGAACGTCTTCAAGATAAAAGCGATAATGACCCGACGGCAGGCGCAGGTAGGGTATCTCCCCAGCCTTCGCCATTCGCAGAATGGTGCCCTTCGACACGCCCAGAAGGGCGGCCAGTTTAGATGATGTTATCGGCTTCAAAATTTTTCTCCCACGGAATTGACACAAATCGTTGCATATCGTAATCAATCGTTCTCGACAAGAGAAAAGAAAGGACAAAATCATGGAACAAGAATTTGAAAAGTTAACCGCGGCAGTCGAACGGATAGCCGCCGCGTTAGAAAAGTTAGCTGCAAAAGACGCTACCGCGTCAACGGCTGCTGCTGATGAGATTGTGGACAAGAAGTCTGAGGCAGCTCCGAAGCCCAAGAAAAGTGGCGACAACCGTGTAACAGCGGCGGAAAGTGGCGACAACCGTGTAACAGCGGACGACGGCATAACTTACGACGAGATGTACAAAGTTATGTTTGAGATTGCGCAGGCGTCATCTGAAGCCAAGAAACTGATCCTGCCATTGTTAAAGTCATACGGCTACAACCACGTTCAGAAGGTCGAGCCGCGTCACTATGCAGAAATTCATGGCCAACTACTGACCATCGCCGCGATGGTTGCGAAGGGGGAGATCGAGTAATGTCTGAAGAAAACAAAAGCCAAGACCCGGTAACCAGCAGCGACGACAAGATACTCGGCGCATGGCAGGTCATGGATCGCATGTTCGCAGAGATGAACTTTACAGTGCTCGAAGCGGTTACTACGCTTGTCTCGTTGCTCGGTACGACACTCGTCAAAGCCCTTCCACCCGAGAAGCACGACGAGGCAATCGACGAACTGATTGTTGAGCTTCGCGCAATGATTGCGGCAATCATTGAGGAAGACGAGGAAGAGAAAAAGAAAGGGCTGAACTGATGGCTCACGCTAAGTTGAGCGCGAGCGGGGCACATCGCTGGTCGGTGTGCCCCGGCTCAGTCGCGGCGGAGGAAGGTATTCCCGACCGTTCGTCGCCGTTCGCCGAGGAGGGTACTCGTGCGCATGACATCATGGAAAAGGTTCTGAACCGGCAGGGAGAACCGCGGGACTACACTAAAGATCAGGAGATGATCGACGGCGTCCAGCTCTATGTCGACTACGTCATGAACCTCTACCCTGAGCGGAAGCTCAAGGCTCTCTTTGTAGAACGCCGCGTTAGCTTCGCCGACTGGGTGCCCGACGGTTTCGGCACGGCGGACACGATCCTGATTACCGACGACACACTGCACGTCGTTGATTTGAAATATGGCAAGGGCGTGCAGGTGTTTGCGGATAACAACCCGCAGGCGCTCTTGTATGCGCTTGGCGCATACAGCGAGTTCGAGTGGGTGTGGCGTCCAAAGAATGTGAAGGTGAGTATCGTCCAGCCGCGGCTAGATCACATCAGCGAGTTTGAGATTTCGGTCTCTGACCTGATGAAATTTGGCGAAGCCATGCGGCAGGCTGCCGAGGCGACGCAAGAGCCCGACGCGCCGCGCGTACCGGGAGAAAAACAGTGCCGGTTCTGTAAGGCAAAAGCAACATGCCCGGCACTGATGGCGATGACTGCAGAGACAATTCTTGCAGACTTCGAGGATCTCGAACCATCGAAGCCAGCAAACAGTCTCACGGAAAAGCAGTTGTCCTTGGTCATGAACCGCAAGCCCATAATCGAGGCGTGGCTGTCGGCTGTAGAGAAGACAGTCAAAGAGAAGCTCGTCGCGGGCGAAGGGTTTGAGGGGTTCAAGTTGGTAGAGGGTCGCAGCCTGCGGAAGTGGCAGGACGAGAGTGACGCGGAAGAGTTCCTGTCTGAGTATTACGACGATAATCAGATTTTCAGCAGGAAACTGATTTCTCCGTCGCAGGCTGAGAAACTGATTGGCAAGAAACACGCTAATAAAATTTCTCACCTTATTATAAAGCCGCAAGGTGCGCCGACCATTGCGCCGGAGCAAGATCCGCGGCCAGCGATAAAGTCTGTGGTTGATATGTTTGACGTAGTTGACCCAGACGATTTTGATGAGTAAGCCAGAAAAGACGCTGCGGCGTTTCAACTAAAACTGAAAGGTAGAACGATGAAACTTAAACTAAACAATGTCCGCCTCTCCTTCCCGAGCATTTTCCATAAAGCCGTATTCAACGGCAAGGAAACGAAGTTCGAGGCAACCTTCCTCCTTGACAAGGACAAGCACGCCGACAAGATCGAAGAGATCAACGAGGCGATTAAGGCCGCGATTAAAACAAATCTCAAGGGCGCGAAACTCGGTCCGGACAAGATTTGCATGAAAGACGGAGACGAGATTGGCTACGACGGATACGACAACACCATGTCGTTCAAGGCCAGCAGCCAGAAGCGTCCGATGGTAATTGACCGAGACAAGAGCGCACTAACTGAGGACGACAATCGTCTATACGCAGGCTGCTACGTCAATGCGTCGGTCGAGCTGTGGGCTCAGAATAATGAGTATGGCAAGCGGATTAACGCGAACCTTCTCGCGGTTCAGTTCTTCAAGGACGGGAAACCGTTCTCTGATGGCGTGAGTGCGAGTTTAGATGACTTCGACGCATTCGATGATGACGAAGACGTTGATTTCATGTAGAGTAGTCTTGAGCGGTTCTCCATGACGCTCAAGTAAGTCTGACGGAATCTCCGATGACACCTTCACGTCAGACTTCCCCGCCGAGTGTACCAGCCCTCGGCGGGGTTACTTTATGGGTATCAAATGAATTTCAAACGCACACGTCACCGGCCTCAGAAAATACCTTCGATGACGTATAGAGACGTCAAACGGTTTTGGGCTAAAGTAGACGTAAGGTCGTCAGACGAATGCTGGAATTGGAAGTCCACGGCGACCGCGGCCGGATACGGTAGATTTAAGATAAATAAAAAAGTTTATTCTGCTCATCGAATAAGTTTTCATCTAGCCCACCCAAAAGTTGACATTACAGGTGCAAAGAATGTCATAATGCACTCCTGCGACAACCGCCGCTGTTGCAACCCCGCCCATCTGCGTTTAGGTACTCTGCGAGACAATTTTATGGACATGCTCCAGAAGGGTCGCGGCGGAGCAATAATTGTCAACTTCAAAAAGAAAGAGGCCACTCCTCATGCTAGTTCTAGATTGCGAAGTTTACCAAAACTACTTCTTACTTATGTTCAAAAAATTAGAGACAGGAAAGTACGCAACGATTGAAATGTTTGAGGGCCAATCAATCGACCCCCGCAGAATAAATCGCCTGATGGCGTCAGACACGACGGTCAGCTTCAACGGAAATTCCTACGATCTATACATAATTGCGGCCGTATTGGCCGGTTGGGAATGTTCACAGATAAAAGAACTTTCGGACGACTTGATTAAGTCAAAATTGCCCGCGTGGAAAATTGCGCAGAGGCACGACCTGCAGACTGACCCGTGGGACCACATAGACATCTTTGAGGTAGCGCCCGGCAAAGCCAGCCTGAAAATTTACGGTGGCAGGCTGAATGCTCCCCGCATGCAGGATCTGCCAATCCAGCCAGACGCGATGATCACCGCCGATCAGGCGGAAGAGCTGAAGAAGTATTGCGCAAACGATCTCGACACCACAGAGCGTCTCTACAAAGCTTTGGAGGGGCAGATACGCCTGCGAGAGGAAATGGGGCAGCAGTATGGGGGAATTGATCTGCGCAGCAAGAGCGACGCACAGATAGCCGAGGCGGTCATAAAACACGAGCTGACAGAGCTGACCGGCAAGTCCTACAAGCCGCGCAAGGCTGAGATTGGGTCTCTGCTGAAGTACGAAGACCCCGGCTTCGTTGAGTTCCAGTCGCCGCACCTGCAGGAAGTATTCCGCATGGTTCTGAATAGCGACTTCCCCGTCGGACTGAACGGCTCTGTGCAGCTCCCAAAAGAGCTGCAGGACAAGAAGATCATGATCGGTGACACCGAGTACAAGATGGGCATTGGCGGCCTGCATAGTTGCGAGAAGTCGCGCAGCGTCGTGGCAACATCCGAGCAGATCCTTGCCGACTTCGACGTTGCCTCGTACTATCCCAACATCATCCTGAAGCAGCGCCTGTCGCCGAAGTCGATGGGCGCTGACTTTCTGACGGTCTACAAGGACATTGTAACGCGGCGACTGCGGGCCAAGGCTGCGGGCGACAAGGTGACGGCAGACACCCTGAAGATCGTCGTGAACGGGTCGTTTGGGAAGCTGGGCAGTATGTACTCCAGCCTGTACGCGCCGGAGCTGATGATCCAGACGACGGTCACGGGCCAGCTCTGCCTGTTGATGCTGATCGAGATGTTGGAGGGCGCGGGCGCAAAGGTCGTCAGCGCCAACACCGACGGCGTCGTCGTTCTGTTCGACAAGGCACTCGAAGACAAGATCATGGGCGTGACGTTCGAATGGTCGATGCAGACCAGCTTCGAGCTTGAGCGGTCAGACTATCGCTCGCTGCACAGCCGGGACGTGAACAACTACATTGCGGTTAAGCTGGACGGCAAGACCAAGCGCAAGGGCGTCTATGCGGACCCGCTGCTGAACAAGAACGCCGACTTCCAGATCGTCAGTGACGCCGTCGCCAATTATCTGAGCGCAGGAACATCACTGAGCAATACGATACTGACCAGCAAAGATGTTACGCGGTTCGTTCACATACGAACTGTTACGGGCGGCGCAATATGGCGTGGTCATTTTCTCGGCAAGGCTGTGCGGTTTTATTACTCTGCGGACGCAATCGAGAAGGAAGCAATTCACTACGCGAGGAACTCCAACCGGGTTCCGCGATCGGAGGGCGCTAGACCTTTGATGGAGTTGCCCAAAGAAATGCCGCGCGATGTGCATTACGCCAAATACTTACTCATGGCTAAAGATGCATTAAAAGACGTCGGGGTTGAAGTATGATAAGATACTGTTTCTACGCCCGCCTGCACGACGTCAATACTGTCTGGACGAGCGGGTGCCTGATAACGCCAATGCTGGAGCCTCACGGCCATTACAGCGTGATTGCAGAGTTAGTTTGTTGCGGTAGGTAACATGCCCCGGCCAATGTACGAGAGCGATAAGGACCGCCAGAACGAGCGGGAGATTGCCGAGGCCTTGGAGAGACGTTGGGATTGCGACGCAGAAAAACTAAAGATTGCTTGTGAAATTGACTATTCTCTGACCCGCAAGGGCCGGATCGTTGGCGTAATGGAGATAAAATGCCGAAACTACGACTACGATACGTTGGACGGGTGGGGCGGACTTATCCTGAGCGCACACAAGTGGCAGGCTGGACGACGCTGGAAAGAAACGCACAATATAGCGTTCATTCTGGTTCTTGGCCTGACCGACGGTGTTTTTGCGTACAGGTTAAAAGCCGAAGATCCTTGGCCAGAAATGAAACTGAAGACGGCTGGAAGACGTGATCGGGGCGACGCTCAGGACATCGAGCCGTGCGTCATCATCCCAATGCAAAAATTTCAGAAACTCGATTGACGAATAAGGTTCGCCGATGCTAGAAAAGCAAATAGAGCGAGCACTTGTACGTCGAGTGAAAGACCTTGGAGGGTTATGCGAAAAATTTGTCTCCCCCGGACGCCGCAGCGTGCCAGACCGTATTGTCACGTTACCCGGCGGGAAGATCATATTCGTAGAATGTAAAGCGCCCGGAAAAAAGCCTACGCCGCTGCAGGAGCGGGATCACAAGAAACGTCGATCTCTTGGATGCACGGTGTTAGTAATCTCGAAATTGGAAGATATAAGTTCAATAGAATGCTAGACCGCAACAATCTTCACGCATACCAGAACCGGGCAGTGTCCTTCATCAAGGACAGAAAGCGTTGCGGTCTCTTCCTCGACATGGGTCTCGGCAAGACGACGTCTACTCTGACGGCAGTCAGCGACCTGATCGACGACTTCCAGATACGCAAGACGCTCGTCATCGCGCCCCTGCGCGTCGCCAACAGTGTGTGGCGGCAGGAGGCGGCCAAGTGGGCGCACCTCGATCACCTGCGCGTCTCGGTCGCTACGGGCACGGCAAAGCAGCGCCTTGAGGCCCTGATGACATCTGCGGACGTGTACGTCATTAATCGCGAGAACGTCGACTGGCTCGTCAAGCACTACGGCCCCAAGTGGCCATTCGACATGGTCATAATAGACGAAAGTAGTAGCTTCAAGAACCCATCAGCAAAGCGGTTCCGGGCGTTGCGGCGTGTTCTTCCGATGACCGAGTACATGGTCCTCCTGACCGGTACGCCCTCCCCCAACAGCCTGCTGGACGTCTGGCCACAGATGTTCCTTATCGACTTTGGAGAGGCTCTCGGGCGCACTGTTACGGCCTACAAGCAGCGTTTCTTTGAGAGCGACTACATGGGATATAAATGGAACATCCGGGAGGGCGCCGCTGAGAAGATACACGCCCTGATGTTGCCGCGTGTCCTGCATATGAGCGCGGAAGACTACCTCGACGTGCCGCCGCGCATTGATCTGATCGAGAGTATCGAATTACCACCAGAGGCTCTGGCGACGTACAAGGAATTTGAGAAGACGCTACTGGCAGAGCTGGAGGACGGCGAAGAGGTCGAGGCGGCGACGGCAGCGGTCCTAGCAAACAAGCTGCTGCAGTTTGCCAATGGTGCGGTCTACACCGATGAAAAGAAAAACTGGTCAGAAACGCACAAGGTAAAGCTAGACGCCTTGGAGGAAATACTCGACGAAAACCAGAACGAGACGCTGCTTGTTGCATACAATTACAAGTCCGATTTGGCTCGTTTACAAGAGCGTTTTCCGAATGCAATTGTCCTCGATAAAAAACAGAACACTATTGACAAGTGGAACGCGGGTGAGATTAAAATGCTTTTGGCGCACCCCGCGTCGGCCGGTCACGGATTAAATCTACAAAATGGGGGCAGTCTCATTGTATGGTTTGGCCTGACATGGTCACTGGAATATTACCAGCAATTCAACGCACGCCTACACCGACAGGGTCAAGAAAAGCCGGTGCGTATTCTTCACATAATCGGTAAGGGTACGATTGACGAGAGAGTTATGGGCGTCCTTGCTCATAAAGACATGACGCAGAGGGGTCTGCTTGCGGCCCTGAAACCGTCATCAAAATAGAAGAGGGAAAAATGCAAAACGTAAGAGAAATATTAAACGAAAGAGAAAAGATCAGTGGTAGGTACAGAGATGTATCCCGCATGATCCAAGATACTTTGCGGCTTTGGTCTACGGGGCCAAATTGGAGCAGAGGAAAGTTGACTGATGCGCAAGTAACGAGTTTGGAAATGATTGCTATGAAAGTCACGCGCATTTTGCAAGGCGATAATAATCATATTGATAGTTGGCGTGACATTTCAGGATACGCTGAATTAGCTGCAATTGATCTTGAAGAAGAAGAGATCAGCATCAAACAAACAGTTAAGATTGTTGATGGCGCGTTTGGGGCAATCATTAAAAAAGAACCAAAAGAGGACCTGAAAAAATGAAAGTCACCTTGGCCCTCGCAGCATCTATTGCAATAGCCACTCCCGCAATAGCCCAAGAAGAAAGCGCGGCAGACTTTTTCCGCAAGGATAAGCTCTATTGGAGCAAAGGATTAAAGGCCCCCGCCATTTTTTCTTATGGAGATAACATCTCCCGTATTCGCAGCGTTTCAAAACGTAAGAGGCTTGTGAGGCGCATGGTGGCGCGTCAAGCAAGAGCCAAATTAGGCAGGCGGTGGGTACGATCTGCCGTTAAGATAGCTTATGTTGAGAGCAGGTTTAATCCGAGGGCTGTTGGGCCGCGCACACGACACGGGAGGGCGAGGGGTGTAATGCAAGTTATGCCAAGGTCTGCTCGCGCTCTAGGCTTTAATCCACGCAGGCTGAATGAGGCGGCCTACGGCATAGCCGCCGGTATTGCTCACATGCGAATGTGTATTCGCAGTGGAGTCAGGACTGAAGCTGAAATGTCTGCGTGCCACGTTGCGGGGCCTAGAGGCTGGGCCATAAGATTGCGTCGTAAAGCGCAGCGTTACAAGCGTATATATGTCGCTATGGTTAGAAGGGCTCCCGGCTATTGGGACTAGGAGGGGATAATGGAATACTTGTTTGGATTGGCGCTTATCAGCGCCACCGCAATTTCCGTCCTAACTGTTGTCGGTTGCGGCTTCTTCACGTTGGTGATGGTCTTGGCCATCGAAGAAAAAATTCAAGAATGGAGAAAGTAAAATGGAATTTGACACGCCGGAAGCTCTCTATCAGCACTACAAGAATGTCCGCCAACGCATTGAAACAACCTCCAAAGAGGCGGCAATAAGGAATGGAGTCATCGTACTTCCAATCAAAAAATTGCCGCCGCCTGAGCAGAAAAGAGCGGCAGAGACAGAGCAAAGCGAAGAAACTCCGGTTATTTCGCTTGAGCCACCAAAGCACTTGAACGAAGTGCAGAAAATTATGTATGAAGTAGCTATAAAACACGGTGTCCGGGTTTCTGATTTGCGTGGACCCTCTCGCACAAAGCGTTTTGTTATAGCGCGGCAAGAAGCAATGTGGGAGATCAGAAATAGACGACCAACTTTTTCTTTACCGCAAATCGGACGGTTGTTTGGTAAAAGAGATCACACTACAGTTTTGCACGGGATACGAGTTCATCAAAAACGTTTAGATGATCTTGAAGAATTGCGCGACTGAATAAACATGCGCAATCTTGTTGGCAATAGTGCCAACAGGTGGACTGAGGCCAGTTACTGACTTTTGTTCCGATGTTTGTTCCCGAAACTGACTTGCCCCCGGCCTCGTCTTCGGTCGGGGGTTTTTTATGCGTAAGATTTAACTATGATCTTTCCGTTTCCGCCGGTTGTTAATGGCGAAGTGTTCGACTGGCCTCCAGCGCCGCCTCCGGGCTGTACGCCCGACTGGCCGTAGGTCGGGTTGTACCATCCGCCTCCGTCTCCACCATCGCCCCCATTAGTGGATGTACCACCCAGACCGTAGCTGTAAAAGTTTGAGCCGCCCCCGCCGCCAGCACCGGCGTAAGTGGTATCAGAGCCAGCGCCGCCATTCGTTCCACCAGCCCCGCCCGTTTCTTCGGTGTCTAATGTTCCGCTAATAGACCCCGTCGGCGTGTATGACGTTGCAGCTTGCGCTGCCTGAAATTGACCGGCTCCACCGTAACCACCGATAGCCCAAAATGTCTCGCCAAACCAAGAGAAACCTCCGGCAGCTCCGGCTGTTCCATCATGCGGGGCGCTAGTGCCGCCCGTTCCAACAAAAACGTTTTGCGTAGAACTCAATTCTGAAAACTGGACAGTATATTTTTTGTAAGCTCCGCCCTGCCCCCCTTGAGAAGCTTCGCCGCCGTTGTATCCATTACCCCCTCCGCCTCCCGCGCCCCATATTTCTATTTCAGCATAGGAGGCACCACTCGGCTTTGTCCAAGTCCCGGATCCAGTGGAGGTAAACTCTTGCGTATCTATTAGAGTGCCCGGCGGAGCCTGTATGTCAGTAAAGCCGAGCCATATAATTGATGTCATTATGTAAGGCCGCCACCCGTTATGACAAACAAGTTGGTACCAACGCACAATACCGAGCAAAGTCCATACTGGGCCAGTGTCCGGTTTCCGGTTGTAGCGGTTCCGACTTTACGAAGAGTTACGCTAGTCCCCTGTGTGATAGTCTGAGACGAGCCGCTGTTATTGTATATTCCAACGGCTTGACCAGCAGAAAACACACCAGAGGGAACGGTAACTCCTCCGGTAGTAATGCTTATGTATTTACCAGCGTCGCTGGCGACTAGAGTATACGCACTGCTCTTCGAATTGGCCGGTATATCGCGAACGTCTCCCAGAGCATCATTTACAACATCCGCGGTTACGTTTCCTGAAGCAGTGACTGCCCCCGTCACGTCAAGCGTAGAGCCGTCCCACGTCAAGTTTGCTGATCCGGTGAGTACATTGCCAGAGTTGAAGATAAGTTGCGTGTCTGATCCAGCGATAGTCGTCGTGGCCCGGATGTTTGTCCCGTCAGAAAATATTACGACGTTTTGCGATCTCGTAATGGTAGCAGATGTACCGCCCCCAGCAGACGCAATTATTACTGACCACGGTCCCCCAGAAGCGTCTGTCGTCGTGTTTCGAACGATCCATACGCCGCCTATGCCGGACGGGATGGTATATGTAACGCTCGCCGAAATGGCCCCAGAAATATCGAAGATAAGATTTTGATACTGACTTGAAGTAAGCGTCGCAGATCCACTTGTGGCGTTTAGACTAAGTACGCCACCGAGGGCTTTATCGAGAATATCCAAGTCACCATTTACCGGCACGTTCCAAGTGTCGACGTAGTCGCCGTTGGCCGGTTTTTCTAGAGACTTATTTGTTGTGTATGACGACGCCATCGATTGATCCTCAAATATGCTGGTTCGCTATATCAAGGGCCTTGGCGACCTGATCGTCGCTTTCCTTGAGAAATTCCTCGGTGCTCTGCGTGACCTGCTTCCGGGCCGCGTTAGCGAGTGCCCGCAAGTTTACCGCACCCTTGACCGATCCGCCAGTGGCTCGACCGGGGCGTTCAGTTGTTGGAGTTCCCTGCCCGTAAGCTGTCACAGTGTTACTTAGAATTGTGCTCATTTTATTGAACAAGCGCCCGACGGCACTGTTCTGCCGAGCAAGGTCTCCTAGTCGCTGTATGTCTCGTGGGTCGGTGGATGTCGCCAAAGGCAGCAGTTTGTTGGCAATACGTCTCTCAGTCGCATCTAACGCAATCTTGCCTGCGGATCCAATACCTGCCCCTATAGCGGCTTTAATCGCCAATTCAACAGAAAACTGGCCGCCAAGAAAAGCCGCCTCCATAGCTGCCCCACCAACAGCTCCAACAATTGCGGGCGGGGCCAGCTTTTCGGCAAATTCTTTCATTCCGCCTTTTTCTGCAATAAATTGTAATTGCTTAACTTTAGACAGGAGTTGTTCTGATAGAACTTGACCCTGTATTGCGGAATATCTCTGAGGTCCAAGAACCATCAGCGCCCGGCTACGGAAATCAGGATTGTTGAATGACTTTGCCAAAGAGTTTATACCCGACTCGCCTTTAGCCGCCGTTTCAGACAAGCGCTGGGCAAACCCCGTGGCAAACAATTCTCGCTGCTCTGGTGTCATTGTTCTAAACGCATCGGCAATTTCTTTGCGCTTGAAGCTGTTCATGTTTCCAAAGAACTTATAGCCTGCCTCCGGGGCGTCAGCCGCATTGAATGTTTCAAAGGCAACGCCGCGGGCGTTCCTATAGCCGGGAACAGTATCGAGTGTCTTGAGTATCTGATCTCGCGCATTTTGAGCAGAAGACGCAAGCGTGTTGTCTCGTTGCCCCTTCGCAACTTCTCCAATGTCTCGAAGTTCCCGCTGCACCTGATGCCAATAAGACAAGTTTCCGTTTGTAACCCTTGGAGGAACGGCTTTTTGTCCGGGCGTAGTAACTACACCAGACGTTGTCCCTGTTGTCTGTGGGGGAACAGCGGCTTTGCCCGGAGTAACGGAGGGTACACGGATATTAAAGCTAGGGTTGTTCTTTGCTGTTTCTTCCGCCCTTTTCATTGCCTGCTGAACAATTGGCCTGCTTAGTAGGGAAGAAAATTTATTTTGCGGCATGGATTGGGCAAGAGGATTAGATCGCGTTATGCTGTAGACTTGATCGCGGATAATTTTTCCGGACTGCTGCGCCAGCTCTTGCGCACGCGCAGCATCAATTGGTCCACCAAAAATATTGTCAATGTTTCCTTTGAGACGTTCCCCGCTCTCCTTCACCCGCTGCTGCAACTGCTGATTGAAAGATGTCGCAGCCTCAGACGCAACAGGTGTGCGCTCCGCCATGCTCCCAAGGAGCTTGCGCGTTTGCGGACCGGCCATATCAGCAATGCTAAGAGGCGCACCCGTGCGCATTGCTTCCTGTAATTGATCCATCGTCATGTTTGTCTGGCCACGACGAATATCTTCAGCAAGAGCGGCGGCTATGCGTCTATTGCTTACGCCTTTAGGCACAACCATCCCGCGCAGACCGCCAAACAAACGCCCAACGGCACTCGCTGCGAGGCCAGATCCAATGCCGCCAGCCAATGCGCCCGTAAGGCGACTAATTTCTTCGCTCCCCTTGTCTTCAGAAGAGAGCGCCAAAAGCTCAGAGCCTACGCCTGCGCCACCTCCGGTTATAAGCCTGCCCGGTAAGGTGCGCAGTGCTCCCGGCAACCCTTGTGCGGCAAACTCAGCGCCCTTACCAACAATCTTACCGGGCGTCGTCTGCGGCTCATAGGTGAGCGCTTCCGGAGCGCCAGCGGCCTTCATTGTCTGTTTGAAAGTTTTCTCGACACCCTTGTATGTGGGCAAGTGCAGGATGGGGGAAGAATACCCCTTCTTCTGCATTTTAGTCTGATCGCCCACCCACGGAAGCGGCTTCCGACCGTATTCCTCTTGCTCTTTAGGAGAGATTATGTCGAGCTTCTTGGCCGTCCACAACGCGCCGGAACGAAGAGCTTCCGGGATGTCTTTAGCGATGAATGTCTCAACAGAACCGGGGCCACCCACTACTGTAGCAGCAGCGCCTTTTGCACCTTCCGACAATACGGATTTCGCAACATCTAAAGCCGTTTCCCGAAGCGTAGGGCCCGGAGGAAGTGGCTTATTTATACCTTTCAAACGTATATCGAGCGGAAGAACTTCCGGTTCCGTGCTTTTTGGTTGCGCGGGGGCTAGATGGAAAAAATGATCTTTCAGGAGAGGATTTTCTTCGTCCATTATTGTTCTCCGATGAAATATCTGCTCATGTTGGATAACCCAAAAATCTTTTTTAATCCGTCGTCTATTTGCTTAGGAGTATATTTTCGGCGTCGGATGTCGAATAGAAGTTGCGGTCTTAGTAATATAATTTTTGATATGGCATCCACTTCCTTGGTGTACAGGGAAGATGGGCGCAAGCGCTCAAAATCCTTTGACGCAAGGTGGCCCGTCGCCCCTTTTACTGCGCTGATATATGCGTCGAGGTGGTTTGCACGATCTATCGCCCTCTGCGTCTGCACCATTAGATCGGCAGATAGCTTCGCAAAAGCCTGCGGGTCCATGCTCGGTTGCGCAATCGCTTTCTTCAAAAGATCAAGCGCCGCGTAACTTTCTTGCCCCGCCCCCTTGGCACTGGCGGCAGCCTGAAGAGCAGATATTTTTTCATTTATTTGTTTAATTTTATCAGCTTTGCCAAACACATTTGGACCAAGTCCAAAACTACGAGCAAGCGTATTCAAGGCACTGACAACTTCGGCTCGCCCATTGAAACCAAATCCCGTTTCGTTTAAGCCCTTACCCTTAGCTGCTTTGGCAAGGTTCTCGGCTAGATCGCCCATATAACGGGCGCTATCTCTTGCCGCCTGCGCGGAAGACTTGACTGCTGTCGAATATCTTTTTGCGGCGTCCGTGGCTATTGCGCCTGCTTCACCAGCGTTGTCGACGATCTTACGATCTTCTTTAGCGACGGCAATTGTTTTATTGTCAATAAACGGTGACGCAACAGGCGTCTTCCCTACGGCAGGCTTCTTTTCAGTAGGCGTCTTCCCTACGGCAGGCTTCTTTTCAGTAGGCGTCTTCCCTGTAGCAAGTGTTTTTGGAGAAACTGCAGCGTCTTCGGTCGGTAGACCGGCTTCTTCTAATTTCTTTTTTGCTTCAGGCCCCGTGGGTACACTGCCCAAGAGCTTGGGAGCTTTGCCACTTTCAACCAAATCCATGTACTCTCCGTAGCGCATCGGCGTTCCGTTAGCGAGCCACACGATCCGGGTCGTACC
>Ga0181589_10001148_pt1 | contig 20314 bp, 8 predicted proteins | sample 071ome_25_FD_132444 | JGI IMG/M metagenome (GOLD analysis project Ga0181589, IMG submission 132444) | Coastal salt marsh microbial communities from the Groves Creek Marsh, Skidaway Island, Georgia - 071410BT metaG (megahit assembly) | ecosystem: Environmental > Aquatic > Marine > Intertidal zone...
CTCATCAACATCAAACTCAGAAAACGTCATCGCAGCCACAAAGTGCGACTTAACCAACCTTATCGCTAGGTCGTAAACAGGCACGAAGGTGGGATCGAGGCCGAGAACTCTCCCAGTGGACTGGATGGATCATTAACCGAAAAGACATTCATGCGATGGTTCCGCATCATGGCCCTAGCGGTGGTCCTGTTTTCACGACTCGGGGCAGTGCCGCAGGCAGATCGTCCCAACGTGGTGCTGATCATACTGGATGACCTGAACGATTGGGTGGGGTGTATGGGTGGACACCCTCAAGCCAGCACACCCAACATCGACGCATTGGCTCAAAGAGGGGTTCTCTTCAAGAATGCTCACTGCCAGGCACCCGTATGCAACCCATCACGCGTGAGCATGATGATGGGGCTACGACCTTCCACGACTTCAGTCTATGACAATGATGATTCTTTGCAAAAAGCAACGATCTTGTCGGAAATACCCTCCTTGCCAGAGTGGTTCACGCATCAAGGCTACCTCACCATGGGGTGTGGCAAAGTGTTCCATGCCTCGAGAGGACAAAAGCGCTTCACCCGTTACGGTCCCTCCGGAGGTCAAGGCCCACTGCCGGACCAAAGGCTTTCCACTACCCCGGAAGCCTCTCGCAGCAAGCTCTGGGACTGGGGAACCTTTCCCCCAGAGGAAGCTCAATACCACGATGTCATCAACAGCCAATGGGCTGCGGGGCAGTTGCAGAAGGACCATGAAGCGCCCTTGTTCCTGACCGTGGGGCTTTATCGCCCCCATGTACCTCTCTTTGCCCCGAAACGCTTTCTTGATCTGCATCCCCTGAAAGATGTCTTGCTTCCGACGGTTCTTGAAGACGACATGGCGGATATCCCTCAAGGCGGCCGTTCACTCGCGCACAACCCCCTGCCTCCTGCACACGCGTGGTTCTTGAAGAAGAATCGCTGGAAAGAGACCGTGCAGGCGTATCTGGCTTCGGTGAGTTTTGTGGATGCATGTGTGGGACGCTTGATAAAATCTCTGGATGATGGGCCGATGGCCGATCACACCTGGGTGGTGCTTCTTTCAGATCATGGATTCTTTCTGGGAGAAAAGGAGCGTTGGGCCAAGCAAGCTCTGTGGGAGCGAGCCACCCGAGTTCCGCTGATCATCGTCCCCCCAAAATCGTTACACGAATCATCCGTGCGCAACAGCACCTGTTCGGCTCCGGTCGAACTCCTCAGCCTTTACCCCACGCTATTGGACTTCTGCCAGTTGAAGCACCCTCCCCATCTGGAAGGTCGCTCCATCATGCCACTGGTCCAAAGCCCACAAAGACCGTGGCCTTATCCCGCCATCACGACCTTCGGTAAGGGAAACCACTCCATTCGCAGCAAACGTTGGCGATACACACGCTATGCGGATCAGTCTGAGGAGCTTTACGATCATATGGCCGATCCGCACGAATGGCATAACCTCGCACCGCAGTCAGAAGTGCTTGAACAGGTTAGACCCACCTTGGCACCCTGGCTGCCTTAAGCGCACTCTAGCGGAGGTTGCGTTTCTCCTAGCGTCCGTATCGAGTCAGGGCACTTGTCATCAAAAGGCCGGCCCAGAGAGCGACCAAAGAAAGGAAAACAAATCCCATGCGCATTCCCCACCCTACGGTGAGGTGCGACAGTCGGGCTTCGACCGAAAGCTCCAGACTCGACCAGTCTTCAAACTGAAGGCTTTGTTCAAAGGTATAGGTGTGGCCTATTTCCGGAAAGGAAGCTCGAAGCCGCTCGGCCGTTTCACTCGCCGCCTCCTGCTGTTGAATAATGCGTTCGGCCTGAAGATTGAAGGCGACATTGACATCATCACTATTGTCGTTGGCAAATCGGTCCACATTTTCCCGACTGAAGCGCAGGCCATCCTTCGCTGAATCCCCTTTCGCTTCCAAAGCATTGCTTAACTGATTTTCCAGAAAACCATTGCGTGCATTCAAACCTAAAAATGCTTGCTGAGTCTTGAGATTCCTCAATTGGACACGCGCATCCTCATTGAATGCCGCATCATTTTTGGAAAGACTGTAGGCTTGTTCAAAAGCCTTTTGAGCAAATCTGGAATCCCCCTCCACCAAGAGTTGATTCCCCAGTTGCAGCATGCGCTGAGCATCGCGGGACTGGGCGGCTTGCTCCTGCCTTTGCGATTCAAAATAGCGATCCCAGTCCATCTTGAGGGGCATGGCTTGCTGATCGGTGCCCGCCAGCTGCAGCGAGCCAGCATGGTCCTCCAGTTCCCATTTCTCATCCATGAGCACTTGCCAGGTGACATTTTCAAGCGGGAGGTCGAACTTGGGTGCCGAAAGCTCCAGCTTCAGCGCTCTTCGGTTGGTTTGCGAATGACTGGAAGCATAAAGAAATTCCAATCGCGTGCTTTCACCAGGATTGGCAGCCGATTCGAGAGGGATCAGGATGCGCCCTTCTTCATCCTGCCAAGGCCAGACACTCCGCCCATTGACAAGCGCATACCAAAAGACGGCAGAAGGATTCAACTCAACCGGCAAAAGACGTTTGTCTCCGGGGTCTATTTCCATGGTGACTTCCGTCAGAATGGCCCCGGCATCGGCCGCTACGGACCGAAGACGGGCCGACCGAATCTGAGCAGGGAGCAGTCGCGCTATTTCCCGCCTCAACAGGCTCAAGGGTAACTCAAAAGCAGGCTGAATGAGACGATAACTCAACCGTGAAGTCACCGCGGTGGCTTCCTGCCTCCACTCCCTGGGGATGGATTGCCAATCCACTGGCTGCAATTCTCTAGGAAGATCGTCGACCGATACTTGCAATCGTCCGGCAAAGGCGATGGACACGTAGCCGCGCTGAAGGCGGACCCCTTGCGCCAGATCACCAAGCAGTGAAATCCTTTCCATGTCTGATTCCATCGGGATGGAATAAACCACGCGGAGCGCATAGTTGCCTATCACCCTTCGATCCAGGCTCACCATCCACACATCTCGATTCGAGCCGGAGTCCGGTGATGGACGATCGAAGTCCGAAACATACTCACCGAGAATGCGTACCCCCTCGGCGACCTTGGGAAGCTGGAGATTCAGGGACCCCACACCGGCATTTTTGATTTGGTAATCCAGGCGGGTTTCCACTTCAACGCGTGCATCGGACATCTGGAAAGACTGAAATCCATCGACCTGAACCCATGCCTCCAGCTGGGCGACCTCAAGCGCCAGATTCCAATCTTGGTGTAACAGGCGAAAGACCATGGCATCCCGATCGCCCATGCCCAAGGTCTCGGGATCCAATTGCACCACTCCCTCCTTTTGAGCAGCCTGCAAACGCATGCCCTGCTCGCTGGAGACGGTCAACTGCCCTTCCTGACGCGAGGCTGACTCAAAACGAACTGATGGAACCACCCAGGTGGATCCGGGCGATGGACCAGGACCCGACAAGGTCATATCCAGAGACATCTTCCCGAGAGTCTTGTCCTTGAGATGCACCGTCACCCATCGCACATCCTGCACCGCGGATTCTGTCCAATGACTGACCGACGCCCCTGAGAGGGATTCCACATCCATACCCTCTGAGAGCGGAAAGCGCATTTGGAAAATGCCGGCACGGGTGATGGTTATCTGGGCATTCACCGAGAGAATGGATCGGTTTTCGGCAAGGGAAAGCGTCTGCTGGGTAAGGGCACGCAAATCAGGGGTCACAGTCGATGCGCTGATTTTAAGGGATGCATCCCCTTCACCATAACGAAAAGCCCTTTTGAGGACAGGCTTCTCCTGAGCGGCCTGAGAGGCCGAGGCAATCATGATCGGATCAAAATCTTCGAGTTGAATGGAAGAAAATCCTCGAGTTTCCACTTGATCCAGTTGCACATCCATGAGGGCAGCCACTCCAACCATCCCCACTTCTCTGGCTGCCTCAGGCACCCCGGGAAGTTGGACCTCCTGCTTCATGGGGAGAGGCGGGACCGACAACTGGGAATGAAGTCGAACCTCCAAATCCTGACCTGAAACACTTTTGACGGGCACAAACAGCCTGGAAGCCTCCGGATCAAAACGCCATCCCTGCCCCACATCTCCCCAGACATCCGCAATCGTCCAGGATGCAGGAATGTTCACATGCAAGCTCTGCAATTGCCCCTGAGCCATTCGGACGCGCAGTTGATGAAAACCCTCAACCAGACCGGCTGTTGGCAAGAACAAATGATTCCATTGGGTAAAGTAAAGGGCTTCTTCCTGACTCGTATTGCGCATGCGGGGGTGCATCCTCAGTGTGACCTCCCTTGCAGGCCTCATGACCAAATCGGTCTGAGTCAGGTTCTGCTCCGTCTCCTGTTCGCGAACCGAAACCGCCTCCATCGACTCAATGGCCACATCCCGCTGGATCACTTTGAGCGCAATATGGTGTATCAATGCTTCAGCCGCTGGCAGTGTCAACCGCTCGCCTTCAGATGCTTCCTCCAGCTCCACAAGATAGTGAATCCGAAGCCCATAAGATCCAGGGTGATCCACCATGAAAGACCATGGGCCCTCGGCCGACCGGATGAACCGGCCCTTGCCCTCCAACCATTCGTAGGAGGTCACGGTCGGTTGTAAATCTCCCCAGAAAAAACTCGCTGCCCGGTCACTCTGCCATCGGAAAGTAGCTTCTACCTGAGCGGTATTTCCTTTCACCACCACCTTCTGATCCAATCGATCCACACGGCTCTGAGCCTGGGTTTGCGACACGAGGCTCAGGAAGAAAACCGTCCCCACCCAGCAGGACAGGGAAGTCGAAAAGGGGCGCCTCAAGGCCCACAGAGCAGGGATCATCAGGTGCATCACAAAGAAAAGACCCAGACAGCCAATAAAATGCGTCCAGCCATCGGGCAACGATAAAAGCCACGTGCCTGCAAGGGCCCAACAAAGGGACCAAAGGGCCGTGCGCTTGAGGGTAGATGACAGGAACCAGGCTGCCATCCACAGGATGGCAGCTAGCAGAAGCAGGACAACCGACCCGAAACCAAAAGTTCCCCCTGAGTGAAGGACCTGTTCCAATTCAATCTTCAACAAGGTCGATTTTTCGACCACTGGAGCATGGAAGGCCATAGAATTTTGAGGGGCTTGCGGCGTGGAAGGTGTGACATCTCCAGCAATCTCTCCAAGAATCGTCAAGCACATGATCGATGCCGCCAGAGCAATCAGTCCTCCCGTCCATCGACGCCATCGCGAGACTGATGCGCGGTGTGCCGCCATCACGCGGGAAACGCCCAGCACCACACATAGCATCACCAGACACATCCCGAATCGCCATCGGCTCCCATTTCCGGAGGTATCTCCAACGTCCAGAACCTTTCGGAGGCTGGACCAGCCATTTGTCTCGATGGGCAGGTCATCGGGCATGATGTTGCCCCCGTCGTATCGCAACGAATGGTCCAAGTCGGTTTCCACCACCCATTCGGCAAGAACCATGGGAACCTCGAGGCGAGCGGTTTCCAGTTGGAGTCGATCCGGGCGTTCCGAGCGTTCAGCCCAGCGGAGTTTGATAGACTGAATCCCCATGGCTTGAGCGGAGGTCTTGATAGGTATCTGATAAGCCTCTTCCTCCTGGATGGGGGCCACAGGAGCACCGTCCACCGTCACCGACCACAAATCGGCCTTGGAAGGAAGGCGAAGCGGCAACATCGCGTTGCCCTGCGATTTGATGAAATACTGGGCGTCGGTCATCATTTCTCCACTGGAAGAAACCCTCGTCCGGATCAAGGCGCGATCGACCACCAGCTCAAGGGTTTTCCCCTGGGCCAGAGGCTCAAGGGCCAGAGTCAATCCTGTGGACTCTCTGGAATACTGATAGGAAGCCAGCATGGGGGAATGGATGAATAATCGATGCTCGGCAGGGACTTCGGTGGGTTCAATCGATTTGAATGTATCCGGCACGGAGACAGGCTGGATGCGGAACTGGTCTGAACTGGTCACGATCAGATAACCTTGCTCGGATTGTATCCCGACAGGACGAGCTCCATGGAAAGAAATCGTTTCCCCCCTGGCATCAAAGGGTCTCTCATAACTGGCCAAAAGGGTGTAAGCCCCGGAAATAGGCCTATGCAGATTGACCTGATACCCCTCCTCGCTTTGAGTCCAATCCCGCACGTCGGGCCCGGTGAATTCCACATTGTAGACCTCCTCATCCATCCTCACGACAATTTGACTCAATGGGGCACCGGAAACAAAGTAGTTCAGCACACTGCTACCATAGACCATCCCCTCACCGATGGTGTGGAGGTGCAGGACATCCGCCATAACCGACTGGTCCAAGGCCTCGATTTCAATACGGGCATTCCAGGCGGACTCGCGCAATCGATAGGCCAGTTGAAGCCCTTGCAGTTGCTTGGGAAAGAACCCATTGGGCATTTCACTCAAACCGTCGGCTTCCAGCGGGCGAACGCGAAGGCCTAACTCTGCCACCACTGCGACGCTTCCCCGAAGAGTCTTGGCGCCCACCCATTGCACTTTGGGAAGATCCCATGCCCCGGCCTCGGTAGCTTCATTGCGCTCCAGGAAAAGCTGCAGCAGCTTTCGACCGATGAATGGCTGGGCAAACAGGAGTCGCAGCCTAGCATGACCTTCCTCGGCACCGGATTCGATGAGGTAATCAGACAAGCCCGTCGCTTCCACACGTGATAGGGCAAAATCTTCCGGCACATCTACACGGAGCTCGCGCACCGGTGCTTCCCTCACGCTGATTTCCATTTCAGCCTCAATGGAGACCTCGCTCAAACCCACTTGATAAACCAGCAGTTGGGAAACGCCTACCTCTGGATAGATATTTTCGGCACGCAACTTCATCTCACGCACCCCCGACGCATAACGATAGGCAAAAAGCTGCTGGGGCTGGCTTTGATAGAATTCGGCAGCCCCTGGACGGGTCATCAACTGATTCATGGACACCTGAGAAAAACCCCGGGCTTGATCCACCTGCAGACGCACCGCCCCGCTGTTTTCCACCCTCAGCCAACCCTGATGCCGCGTGGCACCTCGGGGTTGAAACCGCATGGGTGTGACACTGACTGGAAACTCGCCCAAGGCATGCTGGGATTCCACATCGATTTGAAAGGACGTGCTCTGAGGCTCATTGAGCTTGATGACCAATCGTCGAGAGGATGCGTTGGCTTCTCCCTCTATTTCCCACCCCAACATGGCATCACAAACCACCGACACGATTTCCCCTTCTCCCTCTATTTCAAAGGTGAGTTCATTCATCTCACCCTGCATCATATCAATCGTATTTCGGGTGATCTGGCGCATGAGCCCCGGGCTGAGGGTGATTTGCTCCAGCGATTGGGCGGCATAAAACAATTTGGAGGATTCAAAAGAAGTATCCCTCAGCAACTCCAGGGCAATGAGTCCATCCTGATGGGCGTGGAAGGATACCATCTGGTTGCCTTCGCCCTCATCAGATCCATCCCTGTAAAGGGTGGAAGCTGGGCCCACTTTCACCTTTTCAGGCATGGACTGGATGAGGATTTTTCGAATCAATGAAGGTGCCGTGGAGAATGAAAAAGCCCAGCCATCATCGCTCTGATCCAAACGTGCCAGAAACTGGAACTCCAGAGGATAGCGTCCAGGCTTCTGAAACGTCATGCCAAAGCCAGTTCCAGCCCGCACATCAGGCGTCTGGATGGTTTGACCTGCCTGGAGGCGATCAGGCTCCAGGCCATTGATCCGAGCCAGATGGGTGACAGTGGTTTGGCTATCTCTGGCGATGGAACTCAAGGTGTGACCCTTTTGAACCACCCAGGGCCTGTTGGGGACATAGGTCCACTTGCCGTGAGGGACATCAGCCCACTCAACGAGGCTTGCATCACCCTCAAGCAAAGGCACTCTGGCCCCATTCGGATCACGCACCCACACTTCTCCCTTGAATTGGAACAGCACGGCGTCTGATTGCCACTGCCCCGTGAGGGAAAGCGATTCCACCACATACTTTCGACGGTCCAAGTCGGCAAGTTGACTGAACAAACGCAGGTGATAGTTGCCCTGAAAAAAACGGAAGCCTGATTGGATCTTTTGTGGGGGCGCTACCTGAGACTGCAACCATTGGGGAAGCTCCTCCTCGGGAACCGGAGTCAATCCGACACGCTGATCTGCGGAAAGCGCCACCGTTTCCGGTCCGGCGATGGCCAGATAGCCACCGGAAAAGCCCTCGGAAGGATGTTTCAGGCGCGGAGGAACCCAGGCTTGCTCAGAAGACATGGGAACATCCTGGGGCTCGAAGACAATCTGTCCTTCCAGTCGTCGAGTCGGTCTTTCCCCCAAGTCGCAAAGAAGCACCAGTGTGGCTTCCCCAGAAGGCAGGCCGCCCTCCTGGCGTACCCACCACTGCTTCACTCCCGAGATGTCGACGGCGTGAATCCCGACATTTCCCTCCAACGTCAACTCAACTTGATGCAAATCCCCCTGAAGGGCTTCCAGAATCACGTGAGAGCGAACGTAACCCTTTTGCTCATGCCAGTGAATGAAGGTCTGCTGCTCCAGTGAAAACACCGGAGGCTGGGACTCGCCTTGAATGGGATCAAGTTCAGCACGAATGACCCACTGCCCGCCTTTGGGCTCCAGTTGGCCATCGACTTCCATGGACTTGACGAGTGCCTGAGCAGGAGCCTTCTGAGCCGACGTTGCAAGGAAAAGCAACTGGCTCAGGAGCACGCAGCATACGAGACGGAAAGTTGGAGTCAAAAAGGTCATGATAAAGGCATTTGAAGGATAGAAAGATTCACAATCCACTAATGGATCGGGCCTGCTCCAGCATGCGCTCCAGCTCACGGGGTCTGGAGGCATTGCCGTAGGCAATTGGTACGGGCCGATACCACGATTGAAGTTCTGGGATGGAAAGAGCTATGGCGTGTGGATGACCGTTGAGCCATTCGGCAAACAAACCTGCTGTCGTGGCCAGGCGCAGCGACGGGGAGACCTCTTCAGGAAGCGCCACTTGAGAACGATAGGGAATCACCCAATCCTTTTCGGCATATTGCGACGTCTCGGGTGAGAGATACCTGACGCGGACGGTCGCAATGGGACCGTCTCCCTGGTCATCGGCTTCCAGGATGTAGAGGGCCTGGCCCGATTCGGCAGCGGCCAGTTCCCCCGCATCCACGCTCGCATCACGGAATTGATCTGCTCTCAGCTGATGCATGGCATAGCCCATCTGCCTCCACCTTCGAATCCGCCTTGGATTCCATTCCACCTGCACCTTCACGTTGGAAGCCGCCACTTTGAGTGACCCGGCAAGCATGTCGGCAAAGGTCGTCCCTGCCGTCCGCACATCATTTAAGAAGCCATACCGACCATCGCCATTCCTAGAAAGTCGCTCGAGCAAGGTATCATTGAACCCTTCCCAGCCCACACCGAAACAATCCAGAGCAATCCCCTTGATGCGTTCGGCTTCCACTTGCTGACTCAGCCGCTCAGGTCTCACATCACCCAGATTGGCAGCGCCATCGGTGAGCAAAATCACCCGATTGATCCCCTCGGGAACAAAATGCTGATGTGCGACTTCATAAGCTAGAGTCAGGGCATCCTCCAAATGAGTCCCGCCCTCGGGTTGCAGGTTTTCAATCCGAGCAAGGAGGCTTTCCGGATTTTCAGCGGACGCTCCATCCACCCACAAACGTGGGCGATTGGCAAATCCGACCACACTAAGTTTGTCCTTGGGCTTGAGGGCATGGCAAAGCTGTTGCAGAGCGTCCTGGATAATGGATCGCCGATCAGATCGTTCCATGGATCCAGAATGATCTAGGAGCAACACCAGGTGCATGGGGCGCCCCATTTCTCGACCTGACGAAGAAGCTCTCATGGAGAGTCGGAGCACCTCTCGACGGTGGGCCCAGGGGTGAGGTCCACGCTCCCAGAAGAAGGAAATGGATTCCTGAGAATGAGTCAGAGGGTCCTGATACTCAAACGCATTAAGGAACTGTTCACTGCGAATGTGGACTGGATCAGGCAGTCGTCCTTGTTCCAGAGAGGCTTTGGCCAACTCAAAGGAAACATCGGAGACATTAAGTGAAAAAGTCGATATCGGATCCTGCAATGCCTCCTTTTCAGGCTGGTGTGAGATCGAGGCGGAGGGTTGGGGTTGCTGGGTTGAGGGAATCTCCGATCGCTCCAGCCCGTCCTTTTCTGCGAGTGCTTCAGCGCGCCCGAGCAGCATTCTCCCCTTGTCCACTTCATTAATAGGGCTCAAGGGCATCGCGTTCTTCTTTTCTGACTTGGATCTGGTGGAAGAGAGAGTGACCTCTTCCGCTCTCATTGGTGATTTTCGCTTTTCCATGATGGAGGAAGCGTTGAGTGAAGAACTCAATGAAAGGTTGTCACTGCCATTCTGGGCCGATTTCAGTCGATCTCCAGCCATGACGGCATCATCGCCACCCAATGAAAGGTCCGGACGCAAAGGACCTGCCCTTCGCCTTCCAAATGCAGAAGAGGACTCGAGAGCAGCTTCGGATGATTCGAAAAGGGCTGCATCCTTGGCCATTTCCCCCATCCCACCCATGCCGCCACCACCAGCACCACCGCCTCCGGCCAACAAAGCGCCCAACTGAGGGGTGTCCCCCAGGTTGAGATTGGAAGCGCTCTCGGACATGGGTCCATCGAAATTATCCATCGAGAGACTCTCGGCAGACCGTTCTCCCTGAGATTTGAAGCTCTGCGCGGCCCGCATGGGCTTCCCGGCGGAAACCTGTTTATCATCTCCACTTCGAGGTTCGACGCCCGCAATGGAAAGTGCTTCGATTTCCTCCCTTTGAACGGCCTCTTGAACGACCCCTTGGGCTTCGCGATCCGCCATCGAGGCAGCACCTGCAAGACCAGGCATGGAAGAACGCGCAAGCGGTTGAGTCGCGCCCCTCAGAGAAGAAGAGGATGGCTGATCTCGGGGCATTGATGACTGAGTTGCAGTATTGCTAAAACGCTCAGTCGCCGAATGGGAGAACCCCAGACCGAGTGCATCAGAGGACTCAGTCATGGATAGATTTGGTAAGGCCACGGACGATGTAAAGTCAAGCTGGGAAAGATTTGATTCCGCCTGATTTTCAGCCTGAAAGCGCTGAGAGGTGTTCGTCGCAATGACCGGATCAGGGGAGACCCTTTCCTTTTCGTCCTGCGAGCCCGCACCTTTATTCGTGTAAAGGGATTCGTTGAGAACCGTTGGAGCTTCCCCTGAGGAGACTCCAAAAAAGTAACGATCTGCGTTTTCAGAAGCCATGGAGCCTCGATTCAAAGGACGCTGGGTTTCAACCCCAGCCTTCCTACCCCTGACCTGACGAGCCAGCGCTTCTTGAGACCCCGTGGAGGGATCGGGAGCCGAAGGACGATTGGATCGTACTGATAAGCGTCCATTTTCATCGGAGGGCAGCAGGCCGTAGCGCTGCATCATGACCGAATCACTCTGAGGCTGCTGAGGCTCAGGTAGGTTCCACTGCTTGGTTGTTTCATCTGTCGCTACCAAGCCGTTGGCATGGGTAGAGAGCCCGAAGTCCATACCTCGATCGACGCGTTCATCATGGAACCCTTCTAACCCCCCAGATAGGTCCGAGACTTGGGGCTTACGACTGAGACCATGGGCACTTTCAAAAGCCATCAGGGGCGCCTCTGCGTTTCCACTTTGAAGAGTATCTTCCACATCCCAGGTTTCCTGCAACGCTTCCACCCTTGCCAACTTTCCCGAGCCCATGGCATCGGCTGAAGGACGGACCCTGGACTGAGGCACTTGAGGTACCGAACGCGTCAGGGCCGTTTGCGCGATAGGAGCCTCAGAAGTTTCTTTTGCAAGAAAGGACCAGGTCGATGTGGAGGCAGATCGTTCGATTCTCCCACCGTGCATGAAATGAAGCCAGGCCATACCCACGACCAAACTGGCAGCCAGACTCATAGGCAAACCCCATTGCAGAAACGCACTCGAAAACACGCCAGACCTAACATGTGAGCCGGCACGTTCTTTGAAACGATCTTGCATCGAGGATCGTCGCGAGGGATTGAGGTGCAAGGGAGCACCCTGCTCTACAGGATTCCCAAAAGCTTCGCGAATCAATTCCATCGAGCCGCTCAACTCCTTGAGGAGCTGGCGCAGCTCGGGATCTTCAGACAACCTCTGTTCAAGGCGCTGACTGGTCGGAACATCCAATTCGCCGAGCAGATAAGCGGTCAGCTCTTCTTCTCCAAAGGATTCAGGGGATGCACTGGATTCCTTCATTGTAAACCGGCTTGTTTGAGTTCTTGTGCCATGGACTTCATTGCGTGGTGGAGGAGGTAACCCACATGCCCAGGAGTCAGCCCCATGATGGCCGAAATTTCCTTGTAAGATTTTTCCTCTTCAAATTTCAGTTGGATCAATTGTCGGCTCTGCTCATCCATGCCATCCAGAGTCAACCGGACCAAACCCAAAGCCTCTTGGTGAGCAATCCATTCATCAGGCAACTGGTAGGGATTCCCAGAAGGGTCCATGCTGGCATCGACACCTTCCTTGGTGGCATCCAACTGACGAAGCCGACTGGATTTGCGTATGTGGGAGACGGCGAGATGATGAACCGTTTGAAACAACCATGGTTTGGGTTCTCTGACACTTTCCCAGTGGTGATGTAGTCGAAGAAAGGCCTCCTGCACCAAGTCCTGAGCCAGGTCGCCAGACTGCACCAGACGAAAGGCGTAGCCCAGCAACGGCGTTTCCAGGGCCTCAAAAAGAGCCTCGATGGAACACCGGATTGGATCTGTCCCTCCGTGCGATGTTTCTGAAGTTGGCACGATCGTCATGAAGCCTTCTCCCCGACACCCGACCTTGTGCGGCCGTTCATTGCCTTACAGGTCACTCTAATCAGGACGCAGATGGGGGGAGAATCTTAGAACTTTTTGCAATAAAGAGATTCCAGCGTAGAGGAAGGCAACGCACAAAACAATTTAAGATGTTGTTTTTCAACATCTTAACTCACAGTCACCTGAAGGTAAAAACCTTCAAGGAATCCGAGCCTTGAGCCATCGACTCAGGTGCTGGTAGGCCGCATCGGGCTCCTGAAGATCGAAACCCATCGCCTTTTCGACTGCTTCAAGGGCATTTCTCCGATCCTGGAGGATGGATGCCAGTTTCGGATCAGCAGAGAGCACATACACTCCTTCAACACGGACCTGGTCTTCCCAACGGATGGTTTTTTCCTGCCACTGAGGTTGACACTTTTTCATGCCCTCCCGGGTCAGTCGCCACATTTGCCAATCGGGTTTCATGGAGCCCAGGTGAGGAAAGACAAATGTTTCACGACGATCGGTGAATTGAAACACCTGATGGGCCGGATCGACCGTATACGCCAGATTCATGACAAAGAGGAGAAGGGTGTCGTGGGTTTGGATCGCATTGAAGTCCCACTGCGGTTGATCCACTTCGGACACTCTGCGGTGGTAACTATCAACTCCCTCCAGCATCCAGGGAGACAAAATGAGAGCCATTCGGTTCACTTCGGCAATCGGCTCCATCAGGTCGGGAAAGGCTAGCAGGGACTCCAGTGAAAGGTTGAACCAGTAAAGGGAGGTGATGCGATTGGCCATCGCCTGCCAGGCCTGCATCCTCAATTCATCGGGAGTCGGTGAGCTGCGGGGGCGTCTTCTGGAAGACCAGTCATTGTGCGCTCCCTGAGACCAATACCCAATGGAGGCAGGGCGGTAAAGATCCCTGAGAGAACGGGTCATCGTACCGATCGTTTCCAAGGGGGCTCCCCAGCGAATCCGCTCTCCTTCCCAACGGTCATAGGCCGACCAGGAATCGGCAGCAGGGGCCACGACCCGATAGGCATCGTAGTGAGGGAAATCCGAAAGGCCCGCATAGAAACGCCAAATGCGCTCTTCACTGTGCGTCACGGTGGTTGCAAGCCGACTGTTGCGATAGGGAAGCAATGCACGGTGGACCTCCATGGGAGGCACGGGCCTTCCGCCGCCGTATTGAGGTTCACCCAAAAATTCAACCGCATGTACTTCCTTGAGTTTGTCCCATGCGCCATACCGCTGGGTATCTTCCAGCTTGTGAAAACGCTTGAGCGGGTATCGGGCGTAGAGCTCTGGGTGGTCGGTGTAGCCACGAATCTCTCCAATATGGGCCGTATTGAGATGCATACCCGTGAGTGTTTGCAGGAAGGGTTCGTAGGTCAGCGTGCTCTTGCCATCGAGTTCGGAGGAAACCCAGCCACCGCTGATGTCGAACATTTCTCGACGCACTCGTATCTTGGCCATGATGGAATCAACCTTATCTTCTGCCTGAGAGGAAAACTGAGCTTCAACAATGGCATAGCCCGGCTCGAGAGAGCCCACTTCGAGCTTCTGACTCCAAATCTGCCCGGGAGCAAGGATTCGATCGGTGGAAGACAACGGATCCAATGCCACTTGAAGGGTTGGCTCAAAGATGTGAGAGGATGCATTCTCGGAGGGTGTCCACAGCCGCAAACCGAAGAGTGTGTGGGTCTGATCGGAATCATTTTGCAAATGCAGGGCCATTTCATGCGCTCGAGGATCTTCCCCATGTCCGAGAAAGGTGATGGCGCGAAAGCTCACCGGCGAGGGAGTGAGCGCTGGATCACCTATGTGGATCTTCTCACCCGAAAGAAGCGTCGCATCCAGGGCCACTTGTGTGTTTGGGCCCCAATCCGATCGGGCACCATTCCATTCCAGGACCACAAGGCCACCTGGCGGTAGAGAGCGTGCGTCCTCAGCGTGCAGAGAGGGGGTATCAAACCAGGTCCAATCTCCTGAATCCACCAGTGCCTGATCGGTGCGTCCGCGAAAGAGGAAGCCCTGTGATGGGTGCAAGTCGACTCGCTGATTTCCCTCATTCACGACAAACATCCTGACCAAGGCTCCCAAGGATGGATCCGCAGGGCGGCGATAACGCATCTCCTTGGAAGCTGGGTGTGGCGTCGAGTGAATGCCTTTGAGAGCCAACTCTCCCTGGACGCCCCAATGCCATCCGGTCATCAGCACCCACCAAAGCATCCATTCCAAAGCGCCGCGGTTTTTTCTCTTGTTTTCAGATTTCACGATAAGACCTCGAGGAGTTTACAACTGGATACCCCCGTTCATCCACTCTGGATTTGCCCGGTATAACACCCCAGAAAATGTTTCTTGAGCCATCCAACCCTTGAGGGATACTGAGAGCATGAAGTCCCATCGGATCTGGATGATCTGGATAGCCTGCATGGCGGCATGCCCATTTTGCCTGGAGTCTGCCACCTGGAAAAAACACCTCATCGCCGAGGGAGGCCATTGCAACACAGCCCTGGCATTCAGTGTCAATGAAGATGCTCTCCCCGACGTGATCGCCAGCTATGCAGGAAAGGTCTCCTTGTTTCTGGCACCCACCTGGGAAAAGGAAGTGGTGCTGCATCGTTTCCAGCAACCAGGAGCTGGCTGCATTCACAGCACTTCCTTGGATGTCGATGGCGATGGTGACATGGACTGGGCCGGGGCGCTTTCAAGCGGTCACCCCTTTTGGCTGCAAAACCCCGGGTGGCCTGCGGCAGGAACGGGCTCTTGGACAGCCCGAGTGATCGATGAGGAAATCACCGGCATTCATTGCCTGTTAACGGCGGATGTGGACCACGACGGCAGGGACGATATCATCATCAACAATTTTGAACCAGCAAGAGGCATCCCGGACTCCATCGCCTGGTTGAGTGTTCCCAAGAACCCCTACTCGGCCAAAGCCTGGAATCGACATGTCTTTGCCCGCGGAGATGCGCGAGGAGGCAGTCATTACATGGGCCTGGGCGATGTCAACGGGGATGGGTGGATGGACATTGCCGTGGGCGCCAAGGGAAGACCTTTTCAGGAGGGTAACTGGTTCGCATTCTGGACACACCCTGGCAGCGGCGAAGTGCACCAGCCATGGTCCAAAACGGTATTGGCAGTGGATGAACCTGGGGCTACCAGTGTGCTCGGCATCGATGTGAATCAAGATGGTAAAACCGACTGGGTCGCCTCTCGAGGTCATGGTGTGGGTCTCCTTTGGTTTGAGAATCCTAACTGGAACCCGCATCCCATAGACCAGGAGATCCGCTCTCCCCACAGCCTGACCTCGGCTGACTACAATCTGGACGGCCTGCCCGATGTGGCCAGTTGCGGCTATGAAAGTCGGTGGGTTCGTTGGTACGAGAACTCGGGCAAGGGTACTTTCATCACTCATCAAATCGATTCAGATCAGGAGAGCTATGACCTGAGAAGCGTGGACATGGATGGGGATGGGGATCCTGATCTGCTAAATGCCGGAAGAGGTTCCAAAAATGTGGTTTGGTATGAGAACCCACATATCAAATAGCATGATTCCCGATAGACCATTCTGATAGAATTGTTTCCAGAAAACCGCCTGCACCAAAAATTTAGAGTTTTTTTAGCATAACCTTAGAAAAAAGTGAATTTAAAGAGAGAATTTAGCAGGCAACCACTAAGATAGTTTAAGCAAGCAGAAAACCCCTAAAAACGTTCATATCCTTCATCTAAACGCCTTTTGAGCATGGTCAGATAAGAACTTGCCCACTATCATTTCAAACACCCAATACAAGGTAATACCCCAGAAATGATTTTTCCGATTTTTAGTGTAAACAACTTCTAAAACCCTTCGAATATGAGTGAAGAAAACCATTCAGAAATAATCCGTGAACTAGAGAGCGTTAAAAAAGACCTCAAAACCCTCAAAGTCATTTCCACATGTATAATGATTATGGTTTTTCTTCTTCAAATTCAAAACCTCGTTTCTAGTTTTAATAGGGCCTCTTCGAGTCATGTCAAATTCGACACTCAAAACAACCAATTCATTCAGGAAAGATGAGTTAAGGTTGTTGGTTGCGTCATTTTCAGATGGAATATTCCCACCCATTGAGAGAATCGTATTCTAGAGATTTTAATGAGTGGGTGTTTTAGGGGCGAGAAAGGCACACACATTTCTCTGGACAGGAAAACAGCACAACATCTCGGGATGTGAAAGACCGCCAGTTTTTGGAATGGGGGAGTTTTGTGGTATTTGTGGCTGGGCATACCATACCCACACTTCACAGCTCTCTTATTATTGAAACCCCCTTACTGCCAAATCCGCTTAAAAATAAGATGAAATGGCGTTTGAACGTTGCAGGGGGGTGAGAATTCCACCCGCCAACGATGTGGAAGAAAGCGACTCCTTTGTCCACTGATGCGCTTTAAGAGCTTCCAGGCTGGCAGGCCGATCTAACTTCTCCTACAATGATCTCCTTGCTCCCATCATGCAGCGCATCTGGTATCCATTTAAGTTGGCGGTCGACCCTCGATGGGTCTGGACTTGGATCTGGCTGTTGTCGCTTTCTCTCCAGGGCCAGGAACCTCCCCGCATGGAGTGGGATCAGCTTCCCGCATTACCCAACGCAGTCGGTGTGGCAGGGCCCTTTGTTGGCATGCATCAGGATGCCCTGATCGTTGCGGGCGGAGCCAACTTTCAACCCCCGGTTTGGGAATCGGAGAAAATCTGGCATGATCGAATTCATGTTCTGACTCGGACGGAGGACGGCCATCAATGGCAGGATGGCGGAAACCTTCATCACCCCATCGCCTACGGGGCGAATGTGAGTCTCCCTGAAGGCCTCGTGTGCATGGGGGGCAATGATGCTGATGAGGTGTTCGACGATGTTTTTCTCCTCCGGTGGGATCCCGACACCGCAAGCATTCAGACCGAGGCCCTTCCCTCACTGCCTCAGCCCTCTGCGCATGGACAGGCAGCCCTCATCGGCCGGATCATTTATCTGGCAGGTGGACAAGGTGGCCTGACACTGGAGACTGCCACCGATCAGTTATGGGCCCTGGACCTGTCGCAAAGAGGAAAGCAAAGAGAAAAGGATTCCGACTTCCAGTGGAAGATTCTCCCACCCATTCCAGGAGGGACGCGTGCCTTCAACCTCACCTTGGCTCAGCACAACGGATATCAGGACAGTCTCTATGTTCTGAGTGGAAGGACTCAAGACCCGGAAGGGGTGCGTTTTTTGGACGACTTTTGGGAATACCAGCCGATGACCTCCACCTGGCGGCCGCGCAAGGCAGCCCCAAAGTGTGTCATGGCAGGAAGCGGCGTGCCCTGGGGGCAAAGTCACTTGCTGGTTCTGGGGGGAGCCGACGGTCAGCTGTTTCATCAGGGCGATGTGTTGAAGGATGATCACCCTGGCTTCCCAAAAGAGGCGTGGGCCTATCATACCATCACAGACACGTGGACCTCCGCCGGTCCCCTACCTGAAAACCAAGTCACCACCTCAGCTGTGCTTTGGGACGATACCATCATCATCCCCAGTGGGGAGATCCGGCCCAGGGTGCGCACCCCCACCATTCGAAGAGGCAAGGTCTTGATTCAACCGGCCTCGTTCGGGTGGTTGCATTACCTCATCCTTGGCGGGTATCTCACGGCCATGGTCGTCATTGGCATCGGGTTCAAGCGTCGCCACCGTCACAGTGAAGATTACTTCAGAGGAGGCAAGCGCATCCCGTGGTGGGCGGCAGGATGCAGCATTTTCGCCACCATGCTCAGTTCCTTGACTTTCACGGGTGTGCCAGCAAAGGCCTATGCTCAGGATTGGGTTTATGCCGTGGGCAACATGATGATTCCAGTGGTCGCCCTTCTGGCTGTGGTGCTCGCTCTGCCCTTCTTTCGGCGCATGGATGCCACCAGTGCCTACGAATACCTGGAACTCCGCTTCCATCGAGGCCTCCGGCTTTTTGGAAGTGCCAGCTTCACCTTTTTCCATCTTTTCCGCATGGCCATTGTGATGTCGTTGACAGGACTGGCTCTAGCTGCAGCCACGCCATTGGAACCTGTCTCATCGGTCCTGCTCATGGGCGTTTTAAGTATTTTGTATTGCTCACTGGGAGGTATCGAGGCGGTCATCTGGACCGACACCCTGCAAACCCTGGTTTTGTTGGGTGGAGCCATCATCGCATTGGTGTGGTTGATCCAGGGTAGTGATCAGGGGTGGAGTGGGTTCATGGCCACCGCCCAGCAATCCGACAAGTTTCGACTGGCCAACTGGCACTGGGATCCTTCACATCTGCAAATTGCTTTTTGGGTCATCATTGTCGGTGGCATCGGCCAGAACATTTCCTCCTACACGGCCGATCAAGCCGTCGTGCAACGCTACATGACCACCGCCACCCAAACCCTTGCAGCTCGATCCATCTGGACCAATGGTTTGATGAGCATTGTCTCGACCCTCCTCTTTTTCGGCATTGGTACAGCCTTGTTCACCTTCTACCAGCATCACCCCGATCGTCTCGACTGGTCCATCCACACCGATCAAATCTTTCCTCTGTTCATCTCCAGAGAATTGCCCGCAGGCCTGGCAGGCCTCATGGTGGCTGCCATTTTTGCCGCCGCGCAGTCCACCGTGTCCACCAGCATGAATTCGACGGCCACCACCCTGGTGACCGATTTCCTGCGCCCGGGGGGCCACATTTCATCCGATCGTCAAGCCCTGAAGGCCGCTCGAATGCTCACAGCCTTGAGTGGCCTTTTGGGGACAGCCCTGGCTTTGTTGTTCGTACAACCAGAAATCCGCTCTCTCTTTGATGCGTTCATCAAGGTGATCGGACTCTTCATGGGGGTCCTCGGCGGCCTGTTCATGCTTGGGATGCTGACACGTCGCGCCAATACACTGGGAGCAACCGTCGGGGTCGTCGCTGGTTCAGGAGTCATGCTCTATCTTTGGCTTTTCACGCATATCAACGGTTACCTTTATACCGCGATCGGCATCGCCACCTGCATGGCGATCGGTTACCTCGTCAGTCTTTTCGCCAGCCACAGTGAACGGTCCCTGAAAGGTCTGACCATCTTCACTCAGCAGGAGCCCTCCTCACAGCGAGACTCATGAAAAGCTCATATGACGCCGTCATCGTGGGCGCGGGCCATAATGGGCTGATCGCATCGGCCTATCTGGCGCGGGCGGGTCTCCGGATCTTGGTGGTCGAGAGGCAGGCCACACTGGGAGGGGCTTCCTGTTCGGAGCGGCTGTTTCCCGGCATGGATGCCAAGCTTTCGGTCTTTTCCTATCTCATCAGCCTCTTGCCCGCAAAAATTCTCAACGACCTCGGAGTACGTCTTTCCTTACTTCAGCGTCGCACGGCTTCGTGGACACCGGTGGGTTCTGAAAAAGGCTATCGCGAGCTCATCCTCCGCTCTCAGGATCCCGCAGGTAACCAGAAAGCGATTTCCCAATTCACCAAGCGTCCCTCGGATCTCCATGGATACGAACAATGGACAAAGATGGAGGGGGTGCTCCAGTCCATGCTGTGGCCCACCCTTTGGAAACCCCTCACCTCACGCCA
>Ga0181589_10001174_pt1 | contig 20125 bp, 14 predicted proteins | sample 071ome_25_FD_132444 | JGI IMG/M metagenome (GOLD analysis project Ga0181589, IMG submission 132444) | Coastal salt marsh microbial communities from the Groves Creek Marsh, Skidaway Island, Georgia - 071410BT metaG (megahit assembly) | ecosystem: Environmental > Aquatic > Marine > Intertidal...
CGTGTTCCTACCATAGACGAAACAAATAAAATAATTGTAAAAGACAAAAAAGACGAAGCTAAGTTAGACAAAGCACTTGCAATGGTGACACCAAAAAACAAAAGATTTATGGATGTAAGGAGATTTGTTGAAATAGATCCGTCAAAGTTTACTGATATCTAAATTGCTACTAGCTGGTAAATCCCAAACTGCTTTCCTTTCCTGACCTTTCCGCTGTGCAAACCTCTTTGCATCACAATTTCCGCATACATGAAACACATTGTTGTTGATCCTATTAGGATCCATCTTTCCTCTCGGCCTTGTAAAAATTTCATTACAGCAATCACAGCGTAAAACAAGCTCTATACTATTCCTGTAGTAACTATGCTCTAATCCAGCTTTGGATTTCCTTACATATTTGTTTTTCTTAATACGCTCATTTACAAACATATAAGTATTTACTACATTAAGATTATAAAATTAACACATAAATATATTCATAAGAGGTAAAAATGTCATTTGTAATTATCACAGATAAAGCAAAAGAAAAAATTAATCAATTATGCGAAGAAAATAATGTTTTTGCAATCACCCTAAATTTAAAAGGTGGCGGGTGTGCAGGGTATCAATATGATTGGGGAGTAACTGATTCTCCAACACGGCATGACGAAGTAATTAACACAGGTGATGGAAATTTAGCTATAGGAAAAAAAAGTATGTTGTTCTTAATGGGGACTGAAATAGACTATGTTACAAGCATAGTAGGATCAAATTTTGACATACGGAATCCGAATGCGAAATCGAGTTGCGGATGTGGAACGAGTGTAAGTTTTGATGTAAGCACGTTACCTAAAAAGGAAAAACCAGTTTTTACGCCAACCTGGTAACAAAATCATAGGAGAATAATAAATGGGTATACAAATAATCAATATAGGTGTCGAAGGAAATGACGGGACTGGTGATAGTATTAGAGAATCGTTTAGAAAAACAAATGAAAATTTTAATGAATTATTTGGATTATTAGGTGACGAAGGAAACATAATTGAATGGACGAGATTAGGAGGTACTCCAGACGAATATGAATCTAATAAGGTACTATTTAGTGGCAATATAGATATTTCGGGAGGTACTCTTCCTACATTAAGTTGGGCAGGTTTTGTAAGTGACAACTATGTTAATTCTAACGATAATGATTCTATTTTAGTTTCATATGCACCTGGCGCGATAATATTAAGAGCAACATTTAATGAATTATCTCAAGACCCATCTCCTACATTAAGTGCTGGTTTAAATGCAGCTGGATCTGGAATAGCAGGTGTTGTAATAGACGCTGACGCTGTAGGACAATTTAATGCTGCACACGGCACATCATATACTGAAGATGACTTTGTAATGACAAGAAGGTATGCTGACGACCGTTATATATCATCGGCACTTCCACAAGAAGGTGCTGAACAACCAACTGGTGTTTTACATTATACCCTTGAAATAGAAAGATATATAGACGGTGGAGCGCAAATCCTTTATCATTACAATGCAGCCCAAGAGCTACAAGAAAATGCCGGCCACGGGATAGATTCCGCATTTAACGGTTACGGATTCACATATTATGCAGAAGATGTCAAAAATCCTAATCTTATAGTAGGGCAAACTTATTATATTAGAGTGGTTAGTGATACATTACTATGGTTTTATGACGACAAAGGCAATGCCCAAACAGCCGACGAAAATATAGCAGCCAATACCCGTATAGATTTAACTCCAACTGGTGAAATCCTAATTGCCGATACTGATATTCATACAATAACTGATGCTAATTATGATTCAACTCTCTCAGGCAGATACCTCGGTAATGAATTAATTCCGAGGAAAAATTTAATTTTAAGAGAAGGAGATAAACTTGTAGGACCGTTAGATTTACATGATCACCCAGGCGACCTAGCTGGAGTTAAAAGTACAGCAGTAGATGACTACCGATCAGTTACTAAATTCTATGTAGACAATACAGCAAATCATACTTCTCCTGAAAATATCTATGTAAGCACAGGCGGTGATGATTTAATGACAAATGTTCCTGTAGGCTTAGAAGGAACGTGCGAAAAATATGCATATGCAAGTATAAATGCAGCAGCTCGTAGAGCAGAAGAACTGATGCTTGCAGCACCTGTTACTCCAGGTCCTTACATGCAAACTTTAACTCATTCAAATTACACTGCTGCAGCTACAGTTTTAAAAGCAGAAATTGATATACCATCTGATAACACTGCACGGAAACTGATTGATGAAAATATTTTGTTTTTACAAAAAGAAAGTCTTGCGTTTCTAAAAAGCACTTATCCTAATTTTACATTTGAAGATAATGATATAGAACTTTACGTAGAAGAAATTTTATCAGCTATTTCTATGGATATAAATCGTGGATCTCAATCTAATTTCCTAACAAAACGAGCAGCAAATAATTTTTATAGTTCAGTTTCTAGGCGCATTTTAATTAGGAAGCATCAAGCTGAATTTATTGGTTTGGTAAATTTTTTAAATAGATATCTTTTAGGTTCCGTTGGTCTCACAACAGGAGGTATCCTTAATAATTTAAGGTACCAAACAGTTAGCATAGCATCTATTCAAACAAAAATAATTGATGAAAATAATTTAGAAGTAGCAGTAAGTCCGGCAATCTTAACTACCGATAGTTTACATGGCTGGCCTACTGGCGCAACTATATTAATAGAGAATGCCATTGGTTTAGAATATCAAAATATTTCACAAATAAATGATAAAATCTTTTATATAAAACGTCTTACAGAAGACAATGAAATAAGCTTTGAATTATATTTAGATCAACAATTAAATACACCTTTTAATGGTTTCACTTATACAGATTATGCTGGAGGTGGTACAGTAAGTAGATTGTGGCAAACCGATGAAATGCAAACTCTAGGAATTTTGGAATACCAAATTGCAGAAATTACGTCTACATTTCCTGCTCGTATTACTACAAATGTTGCACACAATTTAAATAATTTTAGCAACGCTAACTCAGCAACTATTAGAATAACTGGTGTTCAAGAAACAAGTGATAACGGTCCGATCCTCGCCGACTTATTCAACGAAAAAGACTTTACTATATTAACTACAGAAGATCCAAATCAATTTTACCTATTCAACGATAGCGGATTTAAATTAGCAAGAGTTAGTTCTATAAGTTTTAGTTCTAACCAAATTGTAATTACAACTACCTCAGCCCATGACTTCATTGACGGTGAAGCTATTGTAATAACTGAAATTAATAGTCCTTCTGATTTAAACCAAGTACAATATTTCGCAAAGATAGATGAATCTAATTCGTTATATATAAAACTAGTAGACGATCTTGGTAATGATATCGTACCAGACCCTAGCTGGTCTTATACTGGTGGAGGTATTATAACATCATCTGCAAATGCTATTAATTCTACAAATTTTATTCATGTTGCAGATACCGGAATATTTACAAAAGAAGAAGCTGGGGCAAATGAATCTTCACTTATTGGAGTAAATAGTAGATTTGATACTTTTAGAAATATTATTAATCAAGGTTTAGGAGTATCAACTGATACAGTATATGGAAGCACCTATAAATTAGTACTCAATAATGGTACAGGTTATTACACTGATCAAACACAAGATACCAATGCAGATGCATTACCTGGGAAAGTTTTACGAGGTAAAACATCAAATGCTCTAGGAAAAATAGTTAATTTTTATAACAATGTTCAAAATGAAGCAACAGTTGCTGAATCAAATCCTACAGTTTTCCAAGTTTTCTTATTAACTCCAAAAGACTTTACGATTGGTGAAGAATTAGAATTTGGTAATTATATCAATGATAAAGAAATTACAATTAAAATAGAAACTGGAATTTACGAAGAAGATTATCCAATACGAATAATGAATAATGTATCAATTGTAGGCGATGAATTTAGACGTGTCATTATTAAACCAAAAACACAAGGAACAAGCAATATTGCTAGAATAAGCCAAAGCAAGTGGGCAACTAATTATTTCTACAGAGATAATGAATTTGACGGATTGCAAATAGCAAGAGGAGGAACAGATTTTATAAATCAAGTAGGTGAGTTGCAAGGAAAATTCGGATACCACTACTTGCAAGACCCAAGTAAACCCACCAATATTGGTGAAGATGGAGTCACAACTAATTATGGGGGTTACCAAACAAGTGCAGATATTATTGCTGCGAATAAAGATTACTTAATTGAAGAAACTAATTATTATTTAAAATCAGTTACGCCAGAAGTACCATATAACACAGAAAAATCAAGAAGAGATACAGGATATGTAATAGATGCTTTGATAGCGGATTTAAAAATAGGTGGAAATAGTAATATTTTAGAAATGCAAGGATCATTTTACGGAGGACAATTCACCGGACCAGAACAAGAATCTGCTTGTTCTGCCGCATTAAGTAACATAAAAACACTTGCTACCTCATTAGTTCAAAATATTGCTCCTACATATTTCATTCAACAACAAGCATTTACAGCAGAAACAGGAACAGAATATTTTCCAAGTAGTGGAGACCTAAGAATAATAATTGGGTCAGGTCACGGTTTAAATGTCGGAGATTATATAGAAATTTTACCTGAATCGTTAGTTTTTACCTGTGAAGCAGATAACCATACTACTCTTCATTATTATCCTGACCCTGCATCACCTGCATACAAAACCAAAATACAAATTCAAAGTTTATATGATACTACAGGAATAGTGGTAAACGTTGGAACACACAATTCAATTACTGAACCTAGTATTGTTCCTCATATTTTTAGAAAAACAGAAAGCCAAGATAATAGTATTACAGTCAAAAGATACGAAGCTGGATCTACAGTTGTAACAGACATAGAACCAGTTGATTTACGTATCACGGGCGAACCTGACGAACTTACTGCATATGCACTCAATGATCTTGAAACTAGAAGCTCTGTTATGTCTATTATAGATGTTTTAATTAATCAATTAGTTTTCGTGTTTGACCCTGACTATAATCCTCCACTAAGAAACGATGAAATGGATGTATTTTTGCTAGGTGACACAACTATTTTAAGGCAAATAACATGTAGAGGTCATGGCGGTTTTATGGCGGTTTTAGATCCTGACAATCAAATACTTACTAAATCACCATATATTCAAACAGCGAGTAGTTTTAGCAAGAGTATTAATAAACAAACTTTCGCAGGAGGCATGTTTGTTGATGCCTATGTAGGAAATTTACCTACAAAAATTACCGGTGTTGTTGCAGAAAGCAGTAAAACTATTATACTAGACGATGGAAGCAGCACACAAGGTTACTTCACTTTAGGTATTCAAAGTGATGTTGGAGAAGGTCTACGAATTAGAGAACCGCAATTACCCTGTCCATTTTATTTAGACGGTAGACGTTTCCAAATTAACGCAATTTCTGATTACAATAGTTTTGCTGGCACAGCTAAAATTTATTTAGATGCAAGCTCTAATAATAAACAAGGATTTATACCTGAGCAAATACCTAACCTGATTTATCCAATGGGCATATTCCTACAAACTGCTGGTAATAGAAGTATATTAGGCAATGATTACACCCAAGTAAATGATCTTGGTTATGGACTGCTATGTACAAATGGTGCATTTTCAGAAATGGTTTCAATGTTTACCTATTATTGTCATGTTGCATACTATGCAGCTAATGGTGCTGAGATTAGGTCACTAAACGGATCTAATGGATATGGAAATTTTGGTTTAGTGGCAGAAGGAGCTGATCCTAACGAGATTCCAGATCAAGTGGTTTTGACATATGATATGGTACAGCCATTAAAAGCGTTTACTACCTCACAAAATCCAAATGAATATGAACAAACAAGTATAACAGTGTATGACGCTAAAAGAATGCCTACTGCTGGTAGTGAATTTACTGTTGATCATGGTACAGTCACAATTGACGGTACTCAAGTAGATGTTGGTATACTTAATTACGTTGTTTCAAGTGTTACATCATTAAGTGATAGAGATGCATCTTCAACTCGATTAATTAGAATGGCAACTTCGCAAACATTCGCTGAAGGTACAAAATTACAGTTTAGTGGCGAAATTACAGGCGTAGTTGCTGCAAACCATTACAATGACAATTGGTTATCTTTAAGATCATTAAGTAGCGAAATATCAACCCTAACAACTATTGTAGGTATATTGGATGCATCTAACGTACAAATAACAACTTATGATCCTGCAATTATAATTACAGAAGTAGACACAGATGGCATTGTAGGTATTGTAAACCAAGATGATGTTGTAAATGGAGGCGTAACTGCACTAGATACTAGTAATCAAGGTAGTATACTTGTTGCAGCTGGATTCCTGGGACTACAAAATGTTTTTACTAAAACAACAGGCGATGGTTATGGACTATGCGTAGATATAGGACCAGATCAATCTATTACTATTGTTACTACAGGACAAAATTATGCAGCTAATGATGCGATTACAATTAGTTTCAATGATGGATCCAATGATCTTGAAATTACTGGCATTACAGTTGATACTGTACACGGAACATCTAAAGGTATTTACAGTAACCTAGTTTATAGATTAGACATTATTGCAGATAATACAACACCAATTGATAAATTTCCTGTCCTACAAGGAGATATACCGCATGATACATATTTAGAATATAGAGATTACACTATCTTCCAATTTTCAAATGTAAATGATAGAGCTGGTTTGGTAACTAGACCTAGCACTGCGATCAATTTAGATGAAAGCGACGACGTTACGTATAGAAGTTTGGCTTTCCAAAGTGTGGATAGTATATCTAGAGATATCTTAACCAACGATGGAACACTTGCTACTGTTGAAGTTGGGTATGACTATATTACTTTACAAACGCTTACTTTTAATTCTACAAATCCTACAAATGATTTTATAGGTGATAACTGCGGAAATACTATAGGCGACACTCGAATAGCAATTTTACCATTAGATGACGCTCAAGGTTTATATGGTCAAATTGCAAGAATAACAAAAGACACTACAAATTATTCTGCACATGGTATTATAACCGATACTACAGATCCTAATTACGTAGGAGGAATGATATTTACTCATCAAGGAAAAACCCATAGAATTATTAATTATAAAGAATTAGTTAAATTAACTCTGAGTACGCAGATTTCAGCAGTTCAAGATGATATGCTTACCCAAGCAAGCACAGGAGCTAGTGCCAAAATTGCAGCAAATTATTCATCCGAAAATATAATTTTTGTATATGATATACAAAATGAATTGACAACAGGCACTGCGACAATAGACGGTGCCACAGTTACTATATCAAATATTAATATAGGTAGGAACGCCGCGTTTATAGATATTGCACCACTAGATTCAATAGCAAACGGAATAGGATGGACAGCGACCGATTTAACAGCTTCTAGCACTTATGGAATATCTGCCCCAATGCTTTCCGACGAAGCAAGAAAATTTTATGTAGGATTACCTGCATTATCATCAGCAGAAATCACTGTTAGGATATCATTGTGTAGAGCAACTGGTCATGATTTTACACAAATAGGTACCGGAGGATTTAACACCTCAAACTATCCTAACGTAATATTAGGACCGCCCACAGAAAGTTTAGCAGATTCATACACATCAGCGCCTAATGCATTTAAAGCCCAAGTATGGGAAAGAAGAAAAGGAAGAGTATTTTGGGTAAGTACAGATCAATATGGATTTTTTAGAGTAGGAAAATTCTTCGAAGTTGATCAAGGAACTGGTGACATTACCTTCTCAGGACAAGTCGGTTTATCAAGTGCAAACTCTTTAGGATTTAAAAAAGGAGTAGTAATCGATGAGTTTTCGGCAGACGATACATTTGCAGATCTTTCTGGTAAAGCTGTACCAGTAGAAAAAGCTATCGCAGGATATATCAATCGCGTCCTAGGATATAATCCTCAGGCTTTAACTCAAATAACAGGGGCACAACGTATTGGTACAGGATTCCTTACCCTAAACGGTGTAACTCCATTGGAAGGTAACATAGATGCAAATCAATTTAGAATCACTAATGTTGGTCCTCCAACAGAACCAACTGACGCAATCACAAAAGCATATGTAGATGCTAATGTTGAAAGATTTAATTCTCTCGGAGTATTAAGAGATTTTTATGAAACACCTTTAGAAGGATCTGCAGGAGAACTCATAGTTGCTACAGGTAGATTTATAATGTATACAGAAATAGAATCAGGTGGTGGTGCATTTTCTGTAGGGCAGACTATAAAAGGAAATCAATCAGGAGCAACAGGTTTTATAGTCCACGTAGAAACTATTAACGATATACTGTTAAGTAACACAGGATCTGGTACACGTAAAATTATATATACTTTAACTAGTGCTACCAATTTTAATGCAGGTATAGATATAGTAAGCAATTGGACACCCGATGGTCAAACGCCAGAAGGAAGTTCTGCTGCAATGCTTACTAATAATATTAATGAAGACCTAGGAGGACCGTATCAAGAGTATACCCATGCATCAGTAATATCTGATAGTGATGTGAAATGGTTAATTTCAAAACCTGCAGATGGACAAGATGCGAATATTTCTAATACTAAAATAGATTTGACAATACAAAGCGAAGTTATTTTTGATAGCATGATTAATCCGGATGCTCGAATTAAACAAAGCAAACTAGATATGCAAAGTGCAACAGTTTATTCTGATACCTTCAGTAGCATAACACAGGCAGATTTAGGATTATCGGCATTTAATTCTAAAGAATTTTCAACCCTTGGAACAATCCGTTTAACAACTCCTATCACAGCGAATGAAGGTGACCCAATTACACAAGGAACGCTTGGAGCAACAGCGGAAGCAACAATTGCAAGAACAGTTACGAACAGTGATTTAATCACTATAAGATTAAATTCCGGCAATTTTATTGCAGGTACCAGCACAAATGAATTTCCTAACAACGTTGTCAAAGAAAATATTCTAGATTCTCCAGCTTCTGCTTCAGCTGTTGAAAATACAGGTTGGATAGAACTAAAAACTGCTACAAGTGATGCTGATGGTGTAACATTACCAAAACTGTCTTGGATGCAACAGTTTGAGGTAATAGGCAGAAAATCTGCTGTTGCAGGTAATGGGCATTCAACAGCAGAGCATGTAACATTCAAAGAAGTGATAAACTTAGGAGGAGGAGTTCACGACGATGATTTTGGAATATCTTACACAGCAGGACAAAATGATGTATTGTTAAGGAGTGCAGTTGGTACTTATGGTACAAAGAAATTAGCATATCTTCCTACTCAAGACACCTTTGTTGTTAGAAATCCAACACCACCGCAGACTGGGGATCCGAGAGCAGGATCAATCCAAGTAAGTTCACTTATTATTGGATCGAATGTCAATGCAGAAGTATTAGCTTTGTATGCTAATAATTCAAACCAAATAGAATTAAAATCACCTACTGGTAATAGGACAATCTTAAAAGCTGGTAGCAGTGATGCAGAAACTAGATTTACAGTAGAAATGCCTGATCAACTAAATGTAGGCGATGCAAGGTTCACGCACGGCACTGAGCGGCATTTAGTTGAGGTAAGCAGTGACATTCAATCTAACGCTAAAAACACTGCGCCAAATGCTTTAGAAGATTATACTAAGGGGTTTGTTGCTAGTAATTGGATCTACACAAAAGGTATAGAAGCAATTGACGAAGCTAACATCAGAAATAGTACCAATACTGCTACAGTTGGAAATACTGGCGGGACTGGTATGGTATTTGGTGCTCATACAGGTTTTAATGATAGTGCTTCGGATAATATCGTATTCTTTACAAACGGCGTAGCGGAGGCAAAATTAGACGGAACAGCTCTTTATGTAGATGAAGTTAGATCATTAACAGCAGATGGAAATTTTACTATCTATTACCCAAATGGGTACCCTGATGGACAGAACACTGGAAACGGAAAAGTAATAATTTATCCGGCTACAGACTTACTAAAAAACGTAACTATAGGTACTGCAGCAACAAATGCAAGTTTAAGTGTAAATGGCAATTTTACTAGCACAGGAAAAAGCACATTTTCAAAAATATTTGACGAAAGTTTAAATGAAGAATTTCTAGTTGCAGGAAGATCAAAATTTGAAAATTCAGTAGAGATTACAGCAAGTACAACTATCGGCACAATAGATGTTGAGCAAGAACTCCATGTTTATGATAAAATAAAAATTTCAAAAAAGACTGAGGGTAATAATGCTAAATTATATACCGGTGACAATATTTTAGAAATTAAGACAACAAACGATGAGTCAGATCCACAAGCAATTGCCTACGGAAGGATAGACTTATATAATGATGTAGTAGTAAAAAGGAACCTAACTGTTGATGGAAATATTAACCCAGATACTACTAATACAAGAATGATAGGTAGTGCAGATCTTAAATGGAATACTATTTATGCAACTACGTTTAATGGTACTGCATTAACTGCTCAATATGCCGACTTAGCTGAGAATTATTTAGCAGACAAAGAGTATGATGCCGGAACCGTGTTGATTTTTGGTGGTCAAAATGAAGTCACCGATACGGATATAAAATGCAATAGACGTGTAGCAGGTGTAGTATCTTCTAATCCGGCTTATTTAATGAATGCTGACTGTACAGGAGAACATGTAACACCAATAGCATTACAAGGGCGTGTACCATGTAAAGTCATCGGTATTGTAGAAAAAGGCGATTTATTAGTTTCTAGTGCAATGTCAGGCTATGCTATTGTTGATAACGATCCGCCAATAGGAACAGTCTTAGGTAAAGCAGTAGGAGAAAAAACCAACGACGGTAAGGGCGTTGTTGAAATTGTAGTAGGAAGAGTATAAGAGTATAGCTAAATATATATTAAGTATATTAGGATAAAAAAACATGGCTAACAGATTTCCATTAATTATAGACGAAAATGACAATAAAATCAAAGAAATTCCAGAGAATGATAATTTGTCATTACAAAACAATAATATCATTGGAGTGGTTAACATTACATCAGAAGGCACCATTACTGCTGAAAGTTTATATATCAACTCAGAAACTGTCAACATAAATGGAAAAAATTTTAGTAATGTAGCATTCACAGGAAAATACATAGATCTCGTAGAACGCCCTTTACTTTTTACCGGTAGTTACAATGATTTAACAGATAAACCTACACTGTTTACTGGTAGTTACAATGATTTAACAGATAAACCTGCAAATTTAAGTCAATTCAATAATGATGTTGGATTTTTAACGTTATCTGAATCACCAACACTTTCTTTAATTGGTACAACTCTTCGTATTTCAAATGGCAACAGTGTTGATTTATCTGGATTAGGAAGTAGTGGTGATGGTATAGGAGCAGTCAATGGTATTGTAAAAGCAGACGGTGCAGGTAATATATCAGCAGCCGTGGCAGGAACAGATTACAGTACATTCGACGGTGATTATAATAGTTTGACGAATAAACCAACTATACCAAATGCATTAACAGATTTAGGCATTATCGACGGAACAAATGGTCAAGTATTAACAACAGACGGTGCAGGTAATTTTAGTTTCACAACAGTTACTAGCGGTACAAGTTATACTGACAGTGATGTAGATACACATCTTAACACAAGTACAGCAGGTGTCAATGAAGTATTAAGTTGGACTGGTACAGATTATGACTGGATAGCACAAACTGGCAGTAGCGGTGTAAGTACATTTGGTATTGCTGGTAATACAGGTACACATACGTTTGATACATCAACAGAAACATTAACATTCCTTGGCACAACAGGACAAATTAATGCAAGCATAGCCGCAAATAATGTTACGCTAGAACTAGATCCGAACATCAACAGTATTACAAGTATCGCGTTCGAAGGTACTACAGACGACAATTTTGAAACAACTATTAGTGCAATAGATCCAACTGCTGATCGTACAATACAATTCCCAGATGCTAGCGGTACAGTAGCACTTACTAGTGATCTTGGAAGTAGTACAGATACACTTAGTGATGTAACTGCACGTGGTGCTGTTACTAGCGATGCTGTTACAATTAACAATACACTCACCGTAACAAGTTTAGATAGTACAGGACTTGGATTTGCAACATTACAAAGTGCAAGTGATATTAGTTTAAATGCTGTTGGTGATATCAATGCAAATAGTAGTAAAATTACAAACGTAGTAGATCCAATTGATTTACAGGATGCGGCTACTAAGAATTATGTAGATACTGCAATTAGTAACAATCTGCTAAGTTTTAATATTACTGCACCAGATAGCAGTAGATACAGCTATACTGGTAGTGGATTTATTGCTGCAACTGATAACCCTGTACTATACTTATATCGTGGATTTACATATCTTTTTATTATCAATTCACCAGGTCATCCGTTCTACTTTACCACTGACAGCGGTGATAATTTTGCTAGCGGAACATACTTTGGCGAGTATACTGATGGTGTAACTGGTTCAAGAACTGATAATGGTACGATTACATTTATGGTACCAATGAATGCTCCAGCAGACCTTTATTATTACTGTGGAAATCATTCTGCAATGAATGGTTCAATCAGGTGTAGGTAAAGGATAGGATAGGATATGAGTACTGAAGACCAAAACAGAGCCGTTGTTACACTACACAAAGGCGTAGATACAGAAGAATTTGTAAACCAGATGATGGATGCTGGATACGATTTACATGACGAAAAGCCCGGCAGTAAACGTAACTTTGACTTTGTTATGACTCAGGAACAAGCCGCCGAATTACGAAAAGATCCACGTATTATAGATGTACGTTATGGTAGTAAAATTGAAAACGGATATCATCTCATTAATGCAAGTTTAGATGAAATTACACGAGCTTATGAGAAAGGGAATACACTAGCATCTGATCAAGGCAATTGGGGACTATTAAGTTGTACTAGTGGTGCTGATCCATATGGTGGCATAAGCGGAACTGTTCCTTATAATTTTCCATATACACTAAGCGGTCAAGACATTGATGTAGTAATTCAAGATACTGGTATTCAACCAGATCACCCAGAATTTATTAGCGATGCTGACGGAGCAACAGTAAGATACCAACAAGTTGATTGGCCAAGTATCAGTGGACTGAGTGCTACATACACACAGCCAGCGCAATATCACAGAGATATTGATGGACACGGAACACACGTTGCAGGTATTGCAGTGGGTAGACGATTTGGTTGGGCTCGTAATGCCAACATCTACAGTCTAAAAATCTTAGACGATCCTGGTAATACATTTGGTACAAGTGCAAGTTTTAACATGCTAAGAGCTTGGCATAACAGTAAAAAGGCAAGTAACCCACAAGATGATAGTGTACCTATTCGTCCAACTATTGTTAACATGAGTTGGGGATATTTTGCTGTCTATGAAAATATTGTTGGTGGAGAATATCGCGGCGCATTATGGAGTGGTACTACTATGCAAGGACAGTATGGTATGATACAAGGTCAACAGTACGAAGGTGAGTGGACACATCCAATTCGTGTTGCTAGTGTTGATGCTGATATTCAAGACTGTTTAGATGATGGTATTATCATGGTTGCGGCAGCCGGAAATGGCAGTCATAAATGTGATGTGCCTGGCGGACAGGATTACGACAACTTCTGGACTAGCAGTGTATACGGCACAACATATTATCATCGTGGATCAACACCTATGGCTCAGCCAGGTGTTATCAGTGTAGGTAATATCAGTTATGTGTATGAGAGTGGGCAGGAACCGCTGTTTAACAGTAGTGAAAAGGGACCACGTGTAGATATTAGCGCACCAGGCGGTCCTATTATGAGTAGTATTGCAACAGGTAGTACAAAAGCATTGGCTAATGGAACATCAGCACACCCAGATAATGCCAGTTGGGAAATCAGTAAACTAAGTGGAACCAGTATGGCATCTCCACAAGTTGCTGGTGTACTGGCATGTTTGTTGGAGGCTAGACCACATTATACACAGGCTCAGTGTTTGCGTTGGTTACAGGAAGTTAGCGAAAGTAATAGACTGTATGATCCTACAACTGGTATTCCTAGTACAGACTATAATAATAAACGTGCATTGCAAGGTGCTGCAAACCTTTATCTAAAAACTCCTTTTGTAGGAACTCAACCTTATAACGTAAGCTAAGAGGTAACATGCTCAAAATAGGCACACAATTAGCAAGGATAAATACAAAAAGTAATTTAGGATTTTGCATATGGCGACAAGATATCCATTTGTAGGTATGGTAATGCCAGGATTTACAGTTTATCTGGGGGCGGAAATAAATCATTGTTCAGTCCATTTGGTAGACAGCCATCAACTATTAAAGAGAACAAATGTAAGTTTTACTGGAAATTTAACAACTTAAGGAAAATTATGGCACTTAATACAATCAACGTAGGATACTTAGCCAATGATGGCACAGGCGACGATCTAAGAGAAGCATTTATCAAAGTCAATAATAACTTCGACTACCTAGACAATAGGATAGTAAGCACTACTACTGGCATAGAAAACATAGGAAGTGGGGAAGGAATTTACGCCTATCAAGACGATGGAAATTATAAATTCAAAAGTTTAAATGCAGGCTCTGGAATTACAATTACATCTTCAGCAAATACTATTACACTTGCAAGCAGCAGTGGTATAGAAAGATTAATTTTTGTAGCAGATGCTGGTTCTATATTGCAAGGTAACAGCACAGGACATATCAAGCTCTACGGCGAAAATAATGTAACCACCCGGACTGATCAAGAAGAAGCAAACACAATAAGAATTGGATTGTCAGGAGATAATCTTGTTGCTCTTGATCCTAATCCTAGATTAAGCGGACAGCTAAACGCAAATAGTCAAAATATTGTTGCAGCTAACGAAATAACTGCCAATACATTCACAGGTAATTTAACAGGACTAGTACACGGCATAGACATTAGACAAATAAACAATGTTATTGACAGCTTTGATTTTGGCACTATCATACAAAATGCACAAAATATATTGGAATTTTTACTTTTTTCTTCTGACATAAATTTTGGTCCTTTTTTAGGTACAGCTGGATCTCCTGTTGTAGACATTACCATAGATGGCGGACCAATAGCATGAAGATATTTTGGCAAATTTCAAATTTATTTAGACTTGCAGTAATTGAAGAGGGAATTTATACAGAAATTTTACTTCCATTACAAGATCTAGGCATCCCATTTGAAGAATCTAATATCAGAATTAGTATTTTAAATGGTAGCATTCCAAAAGGAATGCGATTGGAAAATAATAAAATTCTTGGTACTCCTTTTGAAGTAGAAATAGATACGAGTTGTAAGTTTTTACTAAGGGCTGAAAGATTCGGAATTGTCGATGATAGAGAATTTGAAATTGTCATAAGAGGAGATGACGATCCGGTTTGGATTACGCCTAGTGGTACATTAGATGTAGGCCCAAATAATACATATTTTATTATAGATAGTTCTTTTGTTGATTATCAATTAGAAGGGTTTGATCCAGATACAATATCTGGAGACATACTTACATACTCTATAGATGAAAATGACGGACAACTGCCTCCAGGAATTGAACTTTCAGAATCAGGAAGATTATTTGGGGTTGTTGAACCGATCTTGGCTATTGAAAAATCTCAACAATCTGGTCACTTTGACACTCATTTATATGGCACATATCCATATGATTTTTACACAAAATCTAATAATGGATTTGATAGTTATTATTATGATGTAGAAACTTTTGATTTAAGTTTACCAACAGGATCTCCAAAAAAACTTAATAGACATTACGAATTTAGGGTAGGTATTACAGACGGCATCACAGTTGTAAAAAGAAATTTTACAATATTTGTAGTCGGCGATGATTATTTTAGAGCAGATAATACTGTAATGACTGCAGCCACAGGAGTGTATAGAGCTGATAATACTTTCTTAAGGACTCCTCGATGGCTTACTCCTAGTGATTTAGGCGTAAGGAGAGCAAATAATTATATAACATTAATCCTCGACACTATTGATACAAATTTAATTTTAGGAACAACTTATTATACATTATTAGAAACAAATCCGGACGGATCTCCTAGTATTCTACCACCGGGGACTAACTTAGATGCCAGTAATGGTGAGATTGCAGGTCGTGTCCCATATCAACCTGCAATTTCAAAAACTTATAGGTTTACGATTAGAGCGACCAGATTGATTCCTAATTACTCTGCATCTAGTAATAGCGATAAAACCTTTACACTGAAAATTTTAGGAGAAGTTGAAAGCTTTTTGAATTTTACCACAGAATCAAATTTAGGAAGAGTAAGCAGTAATTACGCTAGTGAGCTGTCAATCCAAGCTACATCTACAGTGCCTGGCGCTACCTTATTATTTACCTTAACAGGAGGAAGACTACCTCCTGGATTAACAATGCTCTACACTGGAGAAATAATAGGTAAAATTAATAGCTACGGAAATAATATTACACCAGGTTTAACAATTTTTACTGATACAGACAATAACGCCAAGCAAATATTAACTTTTGATAATAACACAACTACTATAGACAGAAAATTTATTTTTAAAGTAAGAGTTCAAGACCATTATGGATTTAGTGCTATAACAAAAGAATTTTATATTTCTGTTGAAGATCCAAAAGATAAATTTTTTAGTAATTTATATGTGGCTCCAATGCTGCCAGAAAACAAAAGATTAGAATACTTTGACTTCATTAGCCAAAACGAACTCATTCCTACAAATTTTATTTATAGACCTAATGATCCAAATTTTGGTGTACAAAAGAAAATGAAGATGCTTATCTATGCAGGAATCGAAACTCGACTAGTAAGCGATTACGCAATAGCTTTTGCTAAAAATCATAAGAGAAAAAAATTTAAATTTGGAAAAATAGACTTTGCTATTGCAAAACGTCCTGGAACAAATGACATCATATATGAAATTATTTACATTAACATAATTGATCCAGCAGACAAGATAGATGCTACAACAAGAGAAAAATTTACAATTAATACAAAAAAATTATTAACAGTTGACGTTGCACACTATGATGTCGAACCCGACAACAAAGAAAATGAATTTCCAGCAGGAACTTACGTGCTGCAAAGAAACGGAAATATAGTTACGCATTTCTTTACACCAAATTTTGATATCTCTATTAGAGAAAACGATGTCGTCAATGCGTCAATATCACAGATACCCATTATTCCTAGAGTAGGTCCTGAATTAACTTTACAGTCTACCATACAAGCAACACCTGCTCCATTTAGATTTAGACCTAATAATCCTAATCCTGTTACAATCGACAGCAATGCATTAAAAATAGATTCTAAAACTCAATATGAAAAATATTTAAGCAATCTTACTAACATGAGAAATAAGATAAAAAATTTAGGAGAAACAGAAATTGAATATTTGCCTTTGTGGATGCGTTCTTCTCAACAAGGTCAGGTAGATTACATTGGGTACAAACCTGTTGTTCCAATATGTTATTGTAAACCTGGATATAGTGAAAGAATAATTGCAAATATCAAAAACAGTGGATTTGATTTTACAAATTTTAATTTTGACATTGATAGATATATAATTGACAGCACAACAGGAATAAGTCAGGAACAGTATCTACTTTTTAACAACTACGAATATAATTTATAAATAATGAAACGGAGAAATAAATGGCAAGCAATATAAACAGTATAGGTATAGACGAATTTTTTCCAATTGCAGGACAAGACAATGATAGCCAAGGTTTTAGAGATAATTTTAATATTATAAAAAATAGTTTATCTACAGCAAAAACAGAAATTACAAGTTTGCAAGATAATAGTGCAGATACTACACAAACGAATAATTTTAATAATAATGTTATTATGAATGCAAATTTGCTATCTACTACTGAATTTGTATACACTGTGCAGAATGCTACAGAGCAAACAAATATATATTGGAATAACGGAAATTATCAAGTTATTCAAGCAGGAAATGATATTTTAATTACACTTAGCGGATGGCCTACAGATATATACGGTAACGACGGTATTGATCGATTAGCTAAATTACGTTTAGCTATTTCAGGTGACGGTAATGCAAGAACAATTACTTTTAACGATGCTAGTGGCAGAAGCATTAGGGTTCCATCAACTTGGCCAACTCCATTCCAAGTAACAAATACCGATAGGCCAAAAATAGTAGATTTTTGGACAACAGATGCATTAGTGCTTTATGCCGACTATGTAGGAGAATTTGGAACCTAAAATGATATTATCAGAATTTGATAAAAATTTTAAAGATATTACAGAAAAAGAAATATTAGAAAAATTAGTAGATGTAAATAAAAAATATTTCTTAACCAATAATCCGCAAGTAAAACATCAACTGGAACTAATTAAGTTTGAATTAGAAGAAAGATATGAGTTTTTAAAAAAACAACAAAATGAATTTGACAATTTAATCAAAATAGTTTAAAATTAAGTATGGATTTTTCATTAAACAACATTCCAGTACTAAATGATGATGATTTAATTCATTACTTGTATACTGATCCTGCAATAAATTTAAATAATTTGTTTTGCAAACAATCTACTAACCTCTTAAAATTTAACAAGAATTGTGATAAGTTTGGTTTCTCTCCTTTAAACATTACTACTTTTGAGTGTGTAAATAAAATTAAAGACGAGGAGTTTTATAAAAACATATTAATTCCGGATGAGTATAAAAATATAAATATTGAAAAAGTTATATTAGATAAATGCACTACGATTGATGAATTAGAAAGAGCAAAAAAAGAAATTAAATTATTTAAAGAATATAACTTATTAAACATATTAAAATTTATTATTTTTTTAGTAGATAAAATGCGAGAAAATAAGATTGTATGGGGTGTCGGAAGAGGATCTAGTGTAGCAAGTTTCGTGTTATATCTTATAGGTTTAAATAAAATTAATCCTATGCGTTATCATATAGAGTATACAGAATTTTTTAGAAAGGAAAACAATGAATAAAAATATGAAAAAAATGCATTACACAATGCGTGGTAAACCATTTAATATGGATCAACTGAGACAAAAAAATGAATTAACAATTGCAGTTGGTAATATGCCTGTAAATGCACGTGGAGACATAGTAGGTAAAGGCGGACAAATTATCAAAACTAAAGAATCTGTTAATGAAGAATATTACAGTAATCTTACAACATTACCAGACGAAACTGTAAATACAAAAAATAATCTTCCAGCCCAAGTTGCAACAGAAAGTACAGAGAAAACAGTAGTAAAAAAAACAAGCAAAAAAGAAAAATGGGTCGAGGACGATAACGGAAATTTTGTGTTGAACAGTAATGCTTAAGAATTTTAAAAGATTTTATTTTATAAAATTAACAAAAAACTTTAGCATAGAACTAGATTTCCTAAAAAATTTTGCATCATTAAATTGGTTTCCAATTCTTAACCATAATTTTGACGTAAAATTAAAAGGCTCACACAAGGGGATCTATTGGTCTTTTTATTTAATTGGCTTCAAAATTTTTGAAGTAAATATTTATGATAACCGACATGATGAAAAAGTATACGACCCAATTATAGATTATTAAGGAAAAATGTACAAATCAATTAAAACAAGTTTAATGCCAATACGAGATAAAGTAATAGTTACAGACATGCATTTTGGAGAACAACGTACAGCTAGCGGAATAATAATCCGCGACGATGACGGGACAGCACATGGAGTTCATCCCAGATGGGGTCGTGTTTGGGCTAAAGGACATGAGAATGAAGAAGAATTTAAAGTAGGAGATTGGATTTTGATATCGCACGGTAGATGGACTCATGGAATAAAATTAGAACTAGACGATAAAGAAATAATTATTAGAATGGTTGATAATGATGATATCTTAGCATATAGTGAAACACGCCCAACTGATGTAATAATAGGAACAGAATGAGTCAAATTGATTTAAACAAATACAAAGAATTTGTATCAGCAGTTACGTCAGCAGAAAGTAACGATACAAACGCTATGACAAAACGATTAAACAAAATTGAAACTGAAACTAACGTAAATATGGCACTACTTTTAACAGGTGCTATTGGAC
>Ga0181589_10001186_pt1 | contig 19987 bp, 18 predicted proteins | sample 071ome_25_FD_132444 | JGI IMG/M metagenome (GOLD analysis project Ga0181589, IMG submission 132444) | Coastal salt marsh microbial communities from the Groves Creek Marsh, Skidaway Island, Georgia - 071410BT metaG (megahit assembly) | ecosystem: Environmental > Aquatic > Marine > Intertidal...
TGATGGCTGTGAAAGCAAAAATATTACTTTTATAAATAGAGATATTAATGGATGTAAAAATATTTTAAATTTATCTTATGAATGGATAAATTCAAAAACACGAGATATTGCATTTACACGAGACAAAATAACAATTGATAATGACACGCCGACGAAAAAAGACCGACCAAAAATATAATGCGTGAAAACCCATTATCAACATAGTTTACACCTAATGAAGAAACAAATATTATAAAAAAAATTTTTTTTTATAATAAAAGTCGGCATTTAAAAATGGAAAAGGTGTAAAAAATATTATGATGTTATTATTGGTGATATTATATAAAAATTAAAAAAAAAATATTTTAAAAATATTTTTTTTTATATTATACTTTTTCTATTTTTAATCATCGTATTCATAATATTCATCATCTGGTGGAATATCATCAAATAATGGACATCCGACACCTTGGCGCTGAAAATGGTCATATGGATCTTGCAACTCAATTCGCTGCTCACAGTGCCAACACCAGTTTTGACCACATAATTCATTCGTGCAAGTTATCTTATTGCATCCAGAAATTTTCTCTGTCATCACATCACAATAAGGACATTTTTTAAGTTCAAAATCGTGGTCTTTTGGTCGATGGTTTTCGCAAAATCGTTGCAAATGTTCTTCATGTCCATCTCCACAAGCAATTTCACCTGCTTCGAAAATCGTCCAACATCCTTCATAAGAACAAAATCTATATTTCATAGTCTCATCCATACCTTTTCGAAGTAATTGGTTTAGTGCATAATCACAAGGCGTATCTTCAGTACTCTGTAGAACTGTATAGCGACATGCTCCACACTTATGATACATTGGTGTGATAAAATCGCCATGTTTATAGCATTTCAGTTGCGTCATTTGGTCGTTACATTCACAACAAATCCAATGACCGCACGGCAATACATTATATAATGTTTGTCCATTATGTTTTGGCTTTCCTTCATCCAAACATATAATACATTGAACAATATATTTTCCTTTACTCCTCTTAACTGGTAAATACATAAGTTGTTGAAATTCTTGACGAATATCAATAATTTGTTGAGGAAGCATTGGTATTATTTTCTTTGGGTTTTCTTTTGTTGACATCATATATGTCTTTTCTGTAGTATCCAACATTTGTGTTTTATTACCAGTATCATTTTGCATTGCAATAAGATAATCTTCAATCGGCTCACGCCCACTTGAATACATTACTGACCTTTCTTTTAGAGTTAATTCAAGAATATCATGAATTGTAGAATAATCAATTCCATAAGTAGTTTGAACTTCTTTAGTATTAATCGGATAGTCTTTGACAAAGTCTATAATTTCTGCATTCCGTTGTTGCAATAACGCATTATTAGTAACACCATATTCGCTATTCTTGCTCATCTCCATAACTTTTTCATTTAATTCCTTGAGTTTTGATTCTGGAACATTAGCTGCGATAGGAATTAATACAGAGGATTGGACACGACGAGTGTCATTACTACCAAATGGTTTGTCACAGTATTCAAATGTATATTCATCTGGCTTCTTTTTATTACTACCAATAATAATACCACAATCTGGCAAAGATGGAATTGGGTTAACTTTCTTTTGTAAATGTTTGGGTTTGTCCTTATTAGCAATATATTCTTCAGGTGTAGCCCAAGTTGATGGATGTAATAAACAAACTGTTCCAATTAAATTTGGCAAATCTGGAACAGTTGATACTTCATTATACTCAAATTTTTCTTTAATCTGTGGAATATACTTCTTTTTACGAAGAATCATATAGATTGACTTCATTTGAGTAATAAATAGTTGTAGTAGCTGCTTATCTTCAGTCTTTTTAAATAATTCTTTTCCATAAATTTGCAGAAAACGGTAAAGCATCATTGAATTTTGATAACTAAACCATACATCATGGATTACAAATGTTCCAGTATCTGTTTTCTTACCAATCATATTGTAGAGGAATTCTTCTCCTTGCGTCATATGTTTTTCGCATATTATACGCAAAATAGACGGAATTTCAATATCAAGTGTAAGAATACACATACACAATAAATTAATAATAAAACCTGAAATTGTAGTTTTATTTTTAGTTAATCCATATAGGAATGTTTGTAAAGAATAGTAAATAATTTTAGAATCAACCTTTGTAATAGCTGGAATAATCATACCATTATCTTCAGATTTACCTGGTAACCAAATAATACCAGAATAAATTTGTTGGAACAACCTAATAAACGTAGCTCCAGATTGGTCTTTAATTGCGTCTTTAATGAGTTTTTCCCCTTCTTCAGACTGTGCCCATAATTTGAGCTTATCTGAAACAGTAATAAGTCCAATCATATCTTGTCTTAACATCTGACAGATATAACGTTCCATCGTGGAATCATTAAAACGCGATTCCATTAATTCTTTGACATGGTTTTTGTCAGTTGGATTAGTAATATTGTCATAATGTGTAGATAACCATGAAATATATATTTTTTGAATAGTTGTTCCATCCGCAAAGATATGGTCTTTCAAGAAACGAACCATGTTATCAATTTTTTTATAAGCATTGTCTTTTGTTCCAACCAATAATGCTGGATTTTTTTGAATTGTTTCTTTCAATACTTTAACAAATTCAAGAATTTCTTCTGGAAAATGTTGTAAAAAATACTCAGCCATAATTTGTGAAATAATGTCATTATGGATGATCCATCCATTAAATCCAAAATATTTTTCAGGAATTATCATTCCTTGTCCAAGTTGTTGCTCAGACAGACATTTATTACCATAATGTGTAAGAGTAAAACAGTTATACGTAACTTGATTTACATTTTCTTGCAATATTTCACGAATTTTCATGTGCAAATCATTTTCGATCCACTGCTTAGTATGTGGGCTGAGTAGTAATTTTAAATCTGTGATAGTTGATAAATTACTGGTCCGAATAATGTTTCCAAAATTGTCATCCTTAAAATCACCATTAAAATCACCATCTCCAATAAACCATAATGTTTTTTTATCATGCGATTTAGCTATTTCTTGAAAAGCTATCTTAATATGTTCCGTATATGTGTAAGTATCCCAAATTTTCCAATGATCCTCCCTCATTTCTTTAATTTGTTGAATGAATTGAGTTAATAATATCCATTTGTTTTGCATATTGTATTTATTATATCCCCTCATACCAAAGCAATAAATCTTTGCATTAGGATATTTTTCAGCAATAAGCTTTAAGTGGTAAATTAAATATGGACCGGACACCCTTTGTGACATAGAAACATCCAACAGAATATATAAGAATATTTGTTCGTTTTTTCCTTTCCTAATATATTCCCCCGGATGAGTATTCGGATTTTCAATAACTATTTGCGCAGTTGTTTGCGCAGTTGTTTGCGCAGTGTTTATTTTTTTCGACAGCATAGTGTGAGCGAAGAGCCAAGAATGACGAGAATGATGAGCGCGTTTCTCCTATCAAAAGATAAGAGGTGCCAAAATGGCAACGGTATTTATTACTAACCTGTATATAATCATTTTTTTTTTAGCCTTATACAAGTTATTTTCTTATTGTTCTTTCTTGCGTTGTAGCCAAGGGTCATCTCCTTCAAGTCCTGACATTAATTCAGCTGTTGGGACCTCAACTTTTTCATTTGGTTCAATAACTTTATTTGAACCAATAATTTCATTATCACCAGTGTTCTCAGTTTTATCAGTTCCACCAGTTTTATCAGTTCCATCAGTTTTATCAGTTCCACCAGTTTCCCCAGTTTCCTCACTATCTTCAATTAAATTTACTTTAGCGTTTTCAGCGTCAATTCGTTTTTTCTTTTCAATATTATCTTTCTTATTTTCTTCAATTAATTCATTTTTACGTTCATCATAAAATTCTTGTGCATCACGACGATTAGTATTATATTTATGCATAAGTGTGTTAAGTTCATCATAAGCATATTCTTGGTGTTCAATATCATCTTCATTTGGGTTAAATATACACCAAGTTCCTGTTTGAAGAATATGAATATTATGTTGTGGGTCAATTACCCGAAGTTGCTTACATTTTGCTTGACATTCTGGAATTGAATCATAAACACCTCTAATCTTAAATCCGCGACGAGTTGGTTGAAAATCATTTTGTTTATAATAAGTATCTTCTAAATCATCTGCATTTTTCTTAAAATAAACAAATTGTTCATGTAAATCATTTTTAATTAGATAATTATAACGCTCTTTTATAGTAGTAAAAATACCTTTATCTTCAGTATATTTATTTTCAAGAAACTTCATAACATCCCCTAAATCACCAAGAATTGATTTCATAAAATGTTCTAACATAAATGTTTCTTTACTTTTAAGAATATCTGTTGGTTCAAGAAATGATACAAGAGCATAGTTTTGTCCTTTAATTGAAGGGTCTTCCATAAGAGCATCGCGTTCTGATACTTTAATAAGATTTTGATTAACTTTGCGTGTAGCTGCAGTTTTTTTTTTAGGAGGCATATGATTGATATATATTAATATTAATGCTAATTATAAATAATATAATATTTAAATAAATTATGTTATTTAAGCTTTAAATAATAATATAAATTAATTTGAAGTTATAAATTATATATATTTTTTTTAAATTAACAAGAAAAATAATATATTAGTAATATAATAATAAAAAAAAGTTATATAATAATAATATTTTATAATGAATCAAAATACAGGTAAAAATAATCAAGCTGCGTCTACTCCTGCATTTGAATTAGATATAAATGAAGTAATTATAAGACTTTCAAAGTATTTATTAGAAGGTTTAGTAGTTGTAGTAGTAGCATTCTTATTACCATCAAATCAATCAATACCATTAGAAAATATAATTATGCTTGGATTAGTTGCAAGTATGACATTTTCATTACTTGATTTATTTGCACCATCAGTAGGTCAGCTTACTCGTGTTGGTTCAGGCTTTGGCATTGGAACTAAACTTGTAGCAGTTCCAGCTAAAGGATTGATGGGTATTCCATTCTAAGTAAATAAAGAAGATATATATATAATTTATTAAATTTTATTCTTTTATATTTACTACTTAAATTTAATAAATTTAATAAATTTAATAATTTTACTACTATTTTTTTTGTAATATTATAATAAATAATATAATTATATCTTTATAAAAATGCATAAAGAAAGTGCTGTATTATTTTCAACACTATTATATTTAGTGATTGATTTACTATATATAAGTTATTCAAGTAATTTTTATAATAATGCAGTATATCGTATTCAAGGTCGTCCAATGCCGGGTTTAAATAAACCTTTTGGATATATAATAGGTAGTGCAACATACATAATTTTAGTATTTGGTTGGGCATATTTTATTGGAATGAATACTCATAGTTATACATCATTTTGGAAGCAATTAGAGAGTTCAATAATATTTGCATTAACAGTATATGGTGTTTTTAATGGAACAGTGTATTTAATGTTTGATAATTACGGTATTGATGTATTAATCCGCGATACATTATGGGGGGTAAGTGTAGTGTCAATTATAAGTATGCTACATTTATTTATAGTTAAATATGTTTTATATCAATAAGATAATTTTAATTATTTTTACTGCTGAGATTATGTAGAGATAATATGCGCGATATTGTATAGATTATTTGCATTTTCTTATTTTTATATTTTTATATTTTTATATAATTATTATATTATATATAGATTATATTATATATAGATTATACTATATATAATGGTATATATATTGATAGTTATATGCGCGTAATTTTCTACATATATTTTATTGGTGATTCGGATTTTCAGAAATTCAGAAAATCCGAATTTTTCTTTATTTAAAGATTATTACTAATATTATATATAAATATATAAATAATATTTTTTTATAGTTTTAATTATGAAAGTTATTGAAAATTTACTATTGTCATTAACATATGTATCTTTATTTAATACAAGTGGAGCACAAGCATTTATGTTTAATCAAGAATTAATTAAAGATACTACTGAATGTCAGCTATGTGTTCATAGTCTTGATATGTTTGAACAAGAACTTATTAATAAGATTGAACCTAAGACTATTCAAAATAAAGTAGAAGAACTATGTTCTTTATTTAAGAAGCCAAGTCAATATAATTCATGTCTTCAATTATTAGGAGAAGTAATGGTAGAAGGAGTGAATTTTTTTAAGAATTATGTTCCATATGCAATTTGTGAAAAATTACAAGTATGTGTAGCAAAAACTAAAAAGCAAAAACTTGAAAAGAAGCATCTAAATGAATTTGTGAAGTTTAAGAAAAACTATAATAAGAAGTATGATAATATTGAAGAGTATATTAAGCGTCATAAGATATTTAAAGAGAATTATATTTTTATTGAAGAACATAATAAGAAGAAAAGTAGTTTTAAACTTGGTGTGAATCATATTGCGGATATGACTAATAATGAATTCACATCAACATATACTAATAGAATTATGAAATATCATTATAAGAATAAACTAAAAGATAGTTTTGAATGTAAACAACAAGATACATTTGATAGTTATAATGGAATGCTGGGGAGAAGTGCTTATCCAAAAAAACTTGATTGGCGTGAAAAAGGAGTTGTTGGAAAAGTTCGCAACCAAAAATCATGTGGAAGTTGTTGGTCATTTGGTAGTGCAGAAAGTATAGAAAGTATGAATGCCATTCATACTGGTAATTTAGTAGTATTATCAGAACAAGATTTAATTGCGAATGATAAGAATGATTTAGGTTGCAATGGTGGCATACCAGAACATGCATATGAATATGCTATTAATAATGGTTTATGCTATGAAAGCGAATGTCCATATATGGCAGATGATAAAATTAGCTGTGATAATGATAATTGTTCTAAAAAGATTTATATAGATGATTGTATGGATGTAAATATGAGTCAAGAATCATTAATTAAAGCACTTCAAAATGGTCCAATAACTGTAGCTATTGAAGCTGATAAACAGATTTTTCAATTTTATAAAAATGGTATATTATCATCAGATGAATGTGGAACTCAATTAGATCATGCAGTTCAAGTAGTTGGATATTATATTGGTGATACAAATAATGATTCATATTGGATTGTAAGAAATTCGTGGGGAGAATCATGGTCAGATTTAGGAGGATATATACATATTGGTATGTCAGATACACCATTTGGGATTTGTGGTATTAATATGGCAGCAAGTCAGCCAATTATCTATGATAAGGATGTCCTTGATATATAAATATAATATATAATAATAAAAAAAATGAATATTTTTTTTGTGTAAATTATAATTACTATAATTATAATATTTAAATTTCATTTATAAAGAATAAATAAGCCGTTTGTAGTCTTATGTGTGCTGTTTCGCCGTCAGTTGTGATTATTTGGTCATTTAAGACTGCAAAATTCGGCATAGTCTATATTGTTTAAGAACAGTGCGTTTTTTCTTAATAAGCTTAGTAATAAATAATGGTATTTTATATTCTTATAATAAAATGCATTTTTTTTAAGTAGAATACAGAGTATTGATATAAGACTAACGGCAAAAAACCTTAATATACTCTTATCAACAACTGTTAATAACCATTTATTTCAAATATAAAAAGTATCGGCTTATATTCTTATTGAATAAGCCATGTAAAAATATTTATATAAAAAAATGACTATTATATTATATATAGAAGATACTAATTACTAAATTATGGAGTCCAGTCCATTATATTTATGGTCGTTCAAACATATAAGATATATATATAATTTTATTGTTAAAACAAAGATATATAAAAATGGGAATAATGATAAAATTAAAAAAATAAAATTAATATATAATAATAATTTTAATCTCATAAATAAAATAAGACATATACATTTATTATGCGAAGAATATAATTTAAATTTAAGTGAATTAATTGATAATTTCAAGGACATCCATAATATTAATAATGAAATGAATTATAAAATTCAATTACAAAATTTATTAAGTAATCATCAAGAAAAAGAATGTGAAATTTGCTATTATAAAAAAGATTGTTATAAGTATTGGTTATGTTCTCATTATATATGTAAATTATGTTATGATAAATGGTATAAAAGTTGTCCATATTGTAGAACAGAACAAATAAATATGTATCAATTACCGACAATTGGTTCATATTATTTGTATCGTATAAAGGGTCGCAATGTATCTTATTTAATAATAATATTAGGTGAAGCATATGATGGTTATATATATAAATATACTGGTTATTATATATCGTTTGATAATTTAAGAAATCAAAAATTACAATTTAGGTTTGATATGAGTTTATTAACAATTGGTAAAATTATTTTAAAATTTCAAGATATATATGATAGTTTATTGAGAGATAAACTAAATTTTATGAAAATAGATGAAAAAAAAATAAAAGTTAAATTTTATGATTCTTATTATGAATATTGTGATATATAGTATAATAATATAGTATAATAATATAGTAAAATAATATATAATATATAATGTAATAATTATTTTTTTCTTGATATAATTAAAGATTATATACTAATTCGGTAATTATATTATAAATTTGAATAATATTTAGTTCGTTTAGTATGTTGTTCATTGATTACTGAAGAATATGCTATATATGAGTTATACAATATAGTTATTTTTTCTTGATATAATTGAAGATTATATACTAATTCGGTAATCATATTATAAATTTGAATTTTATGTTGAATAATATTTCCAGATGGATTATTATTTAAATTAATAATATATGTGTGAATATATGTCTGAATATATTGTATAATTTTTGATGAATAGAATGCATAAGTTAATCGTGTTTGAAATTCTTTAAAAATATTAGATGCAATATCATTTTGTATATGTTGATTTTGTAATTCTTGTAAAAGATGTTGAATAAAGTTATTACAAAATTTAATAATTTCTTTATTAGATTTAGTAATACATTCATATTTGCTTTGAATTAGTAATAGTCTGAAATTTACAACATTATATTCAGAATGTGTGAATTTCAGACTGTGAATAATTAGTTTTTTGAATTCATAAAGAGAATTAGTCATAAAATTTGTATAAAAATTAGGATTAAATTCTTTTTTAAATTCCATAATCATAACTGGCAATGTTTTACCATTCAAATAATCCATATAATCATTCAATGATAGAGAATCCATATTGTAATAATATTTGAATAAAAATGTATAATGTGTCTAAATAACTGTATCTTATAAAATTATATAAGAAGGTATTTTTAATCAAGTGGCTTAAAAAAAATTTGCGTATATATATATATATATATAAATTATCTTTATATAGTTATAAGAAATTAATTACAAATTCATCATTTTACGACCTTTATCATTAATATCTTTAAATTTTTTTAAATAATCTTTACTCATCAATAAATTATTAATATTTGATAAATTTTTCTTCCGATTCTCCATTTGTTGTTTTTCATATTGTTTTTCACGAGTATATACTGGATTATTATTTACAATTAATGAAGCTTCTTTCATATTTTGATGATGCTCATAATCGTCATTCAATATTTTTTTCTCTAATTGTTGCTGATGCATATTAGATACAACAATATTTTTCATTGAATTAGCATTTTGTTGAACTAATCTTTCTTGTATTTCATTTTCGCGTTTAATTGGTTGTTCATGTGTATATTGTAAATATGATTGCATTGGTTTATATTCTCTTTCAACATTATTATGGATATTAGAAGATTGATTTGTATGCATTTCATGTAAATTAGATACAGGATTATTATTAGTATTTACAGATGCAAAATTAGCAGTTGGGTTATTTACCAGTGGTTGTTCATTCATATTAATAATTCTATTATCATTAATTATACCGGTTCCAATAGTATTATTTACTACATCTTTTGACATAGGTGATGGCATTGCTGGTAATGCTAATTGACTTGTTTGACGCTTACTTTTAATATAATCTTCTAATGACGCAGTATTAAAATTTTGTAAATTATATTGAGCTTCATAATTGATACAATCTGATAATTTTTGTGGTCCATTATTAATAGTATATATAGAATTTTGTTCTAAATTTTTTAAAGTATTAAATTGTTTTACATCTTCAGGTTTCCAAGATATTAATAAAATACCAGGATGTCTATATACAATAACAAATCCATTACTTTTTAAATGAGTCATTACATGCGCAATACAATGATTATAATTATATATAGGTAATCCAATAACAAATTTCGGAACAGTCCATATAATTTCCCATTTATTATGTTTAACACCATCTCGTATTTTAGTATAACATTTTTCTAATATTACATTATAGTATTTACTTTTATCTTGTTTATCTTTCTTTTTTTGTTCATAAATTTCTAATATATTTAGTGCATTCATAATAATATTTTATTAAGTATATATTAGTATTATTTATTAGTTTTATTATTGTCTTATAATTATTATTATTATATTATTATTTAGATTTAATTATAAATAAAAAAAATATTAAATAGTTAAAAAATTATTTATGTATAATAGAGCTTATTAAACTTATAATTTCTTCTTTTCCAATAAAATCTGTTAATTTTTTTCTAGCATCATTATCTGATATATAATCAGTAGCTTTTATATTTGTTATAGTAATATTGTTTTTATAAGCATTTAACTTTTTATTATGTTCCTTGGTTCCTAAATATTGTCCTACATTTAATGCTATTTGACATATTTTTTGTAATGTTGGTCTATTACATAATTGTATTCTTAATAATTGAATTAAAAAATGATGCTGTTTTATCATATTATTATTAGTAAATTCACTTAATTTTATTATTTCATTAAATAATTTTTCATCCATTGGTTTCCAATAACTTGCAGTCCAAGTAGATGCATTATTAGGTTTTGATTTTTCTGCGAATATTTGTTTAAATTTTAACCAATATTGATGACCATCAAAATTACTATTCTCTAAATTATGTTTTTGTGATGCATATAATAGTAAACTAAATAAATCATTTATTGTTAATAATTCAGGTGTTTTAATATTATTTTTTAAACTATTACTTAAATTTAACATAAATATATTTTATTATTTATTATTATATTATATATATATTTTTTTTTATATTATTACACTTTCCAATTATTTGATAACCATTTTTTTTATATGATAATAACAAAAATATAGTTTAATTAGTTTGTTATTAGTCTTAAATAATTATATATATATATATATATATATATATATAAAAATAAAATGCCTTTTTATATTCAATATATTAAATATCGTTAGTAATAGTAATATGGAACAATTACGCCTTTGTGGTATATTTAATAGTGGTAATACATGTTATGTAAATACTGTTCTACAATGTTTTAAATCCATTAATCAAATAGAAGCATTATGTATTAATAAATATAATAAAACAAATAATGAACACGCAGAAGAAGATAAACAAACTATTATATATGATATGGGACATTGTTATAATTTAATGGTAAATAATATTGGAAAAGTTCTTAAACCATCAAATTTAATTAGAAAAATAGATGGCTATATTAAGACATTAAATCCAAATTTTAATATCAATTATCAAGGGGATATTCATGAAGTTCTAACTTATTTACTTGAAAAAATGATTAATGAAATAGGTGTTGATTGTTCTTCAAAAAAATTACAAACACAATTGCTGTCTAATATTATTAAATATAGAGAACAATATAATTTAGTAAATAAAAAATATGCAAGTTATACAGATAAATGCTTAGAACAATGGATGTGTGAATTTGGTCATAGATATTCACCATTGGTTGAATTAGTATTTAGACAAGATATTAAAATGATTAGTTGTTCAAATTTAGATTGTAAATATAGATCTATTAGTTTTGATAATTCAAGCGAATTAGAATTAGAATTACCATTTAATCCCCAATTAAAAAATATATCAATTTATGAATTAATTAATGAATATTTTGAAACAACTTATTTAAATACTGGTGGCGATAATAATATTGAATGGAAATGTGAGAAATGTAATCAAATAAATCCAAAATGTAAGAAACAACGATATATTTATAAATATCCTGAAATATTGATTATCAATATTAAAAGATTCAGTTTTATACCAAATAAAGGATTTATTAAAAATCCATTAGCAATTGATTTGGATAATGATATTATTGATTTTAATAAAATTATTAATATTCGATTAGATTATCAATATGAATTAAGGTCTATTGGAATGCATCAAGGAATATTACAAAAAGGACATTATTATACAGTTATTAAAAATAGAGCAAAAGATAAATCATATTTTGTAATAAATGATGAAACAATAATGCCTATTAATAAAATCAATAAACAAGATGCATATGTTCTTATATATGAATTAATTAAGAAATAATAATTGAATAAGTATAATTATATATACTATAAGTATAGCGATTTAAGACTAAAATATTGATATAATTTTTTTAAGGCTACAAAAAAAAATGCTTATTTACATATTGATTGTAGTTACCGTTGCCATTTTGGCACAAGTAATTTACCATGACTATTGATGATGTGGAAAAAGTCATACGCATTGGGTTGGATAAGGATGAAACCAATCTTGAAAATGCATATCAACTTCTGTATGATATGGACACAAAGACCCCCGATGCCCGATATTGGGTAGAACTAGAAGAGAGGCGTAATCGTCTTAAAAACAGTATTGCACAAAAAGAGCAGGCAGAGTTAGCCTTAAAATTTGTAATTGAATGCAAAAAATATCTAAAAGAGAAAAATCCTATGTCAATTACAGAATGGACATATCATCCGCAGTTCTGGGATACTATCACATATAACCCAGACGATGCAATACTTAGCATATACACATATATGAAAGAGGTTCTACCCACACCTACGGCTGCTACTGCAACCGCTGTTCACAACCCAGTTCCACTTTATGATGGTCTCACTGCATCCAAAGAGCTGATGAGTGTAGCGCATGTCTATTATAATGATTATAGCATCATTGCGGATGAGAGAGTTATCGTTGCATCATTAGATGGCAAAACGATAATTTCTGTTTTATATCCTCTCGACTTTTATCTAAACTTTCAAAGAGGGTTTCGGCGCATGTATGCAGAGTTTATGGCAAAAAAACTCCCCCCTGGTCGCACCCTTGAAGGAGTCACCGATCATGACCTGTACCATGACGTTGTGACAGTGTTCGTCGCACACTCGTACGATGACTTGCTAGATATGCTCCTACAACTCATTATTGGACCAAAATACTTGGTTAATATGCTCGTACGACTGATTAGTGCAGAGAACTAAAACTACAAAGATAACCAAAATTTTTTTTATTTTATTACATTTTAATACTTTTTGAAATTATTTATCTTTCTTATTCTTAATTTTATTAAATTTTATCTATATTTATATTATATAATTGTTGAATTTCGTAGTTGCCATTTTGGCACAAGGCAGATTCGAGCTCCCACAATGGGGGACATCGAGGATACATTACACGACCGCATTGTAGAAGCAGGAAACGAACTTGAGTGTCGTCGTGAGTGTTGTGCTGGTGCTTGTAACAACCAGCCAGGAATGTATGACCCCTCGACGATTGAACGCTTCTTGCGTAATGGTTATATCGTCTTGATTGCGTTCGTGAATGTCATTACGATTGACTTCTATGATTTGGTTGCTGAAAACCGCAAAATCTTGTTTATCCGCCCACGAACACAAACATACAATGATGAAATCTTGGCACGCCAGTTGATGGGGCGTGATAATTGTGTAAATTTGACTCCCACTGGCTGTGCTCTTCCTCGGGATACTCGCCCGACGGAATGCAATTGTTATATGGGATGTCGTACCAACCATCCCCTCGCAAATGCTTTCACGAAAAATGGGGGTGGTGTCAATGCGTGGGATACTCTAAACGGACGGCGACTTGTGAATATGCTGTTCAGGATGTGGAAAAATCAACACCCACATCATTATCAGGCAGCGTATGAACTTGATGAGTGGTTTGACTTACAAACCACTCTTCACCAAGTTTTGATGCTCGGGCTGGTTAGTGGTGGTTCCAGCTGTGCAGAAATGGTAGATTTTGCGGAAAATGTGCATCATCTGAATGCACAGGATGTCCGACCAATGTATGACAGCCTGTACCGAAGTTTGCGTCAGAGATGAACTCTACGACGACACACAGTTCATTGATTATCACTCACACTCCACTCACTGTCAAAACATCCACGCATTAAGCATTCACAAAAAAATTTTTTTATATAATAATAGAAATATAAGTATAAAAATAATATATTTATTTCCAATAAGAAGATGTAGATAAATTATTCAATAATTTAGTTAATAATTAATTTTTTAAATGATAAATTTCCATAATAACTTTCTACTGTGGTTTTTTATAAAATAGGACAACAGCAATTGTTTTTTTTTTCTTGTAAAAAATTGGATGTTCTTTTTTTATCTAATTTTTACTGACTTTTAAGATATTTAAAGCGCTATTTATACCGCATTCAAGTAAATACTAAAATTCGGATTTTCTGAATTTCTGAAAATCCGAATTGCCTTTTTATATCACAAATAATATATATATTATAAATAATAAGTATATAATTAATAAGTATATAATTAATAAGTATATAATTAATAAGTATATAATAAATAAAAATGAGTTTCAGTTATTTATCTGGTGACGGACAAACATTTAATAATTTCTATAGAGTAGATTGCTTAGTTCAAGATAATATTGATAATAATTATCAAGAAGTTCAAGATAAACATGTAAATCATAATATATCATCTATATCTACATATATGCGTTGTTTTATGAATAGAGATGTAGAAAGTAAATTATTCCATGATAGATATAAAGTTCGTTTTATAAATGACGCGGAATGTAATATGATAAAAGATAAATTAAATAAACATTTACAACCATTTGATAAAACACCATCACGAGGATTTCAATTTAGAGAACATAGTAAATTACGTCCAATAATAGACCAATGCGATATGGCAAATCATTTTTGCGAACATTGCAAAAATAGTAATCAAAAAAAAATAACATAATTATTTTTTTACATCAATAATAATATCATTATATATTATCATTAGATTACACAATAATTTTCTTAAATAATCACAAATAATATATAATTATTTATATAAAGAAATTTATAAATAAAAATATTTGTAATAATAAAAAATTTATGATTGAAATATTTATTTTTTATAAAAAAAATCTTTATATATAATAAATAAATATATATATTTAAATTATAATTTTAACCCGTTTCTCATTTAAATGACCTAATTAATTTTCTAATATTATATAAATGAAAAAACAAATAGGAAGGATTCCATTTTATATTGGCATTTTAATTATTCTACATCATTACATAAAACACAGAAAAGATAAAGGATTAAGTATTTTGAATAAATTTGTACAAATAAAGGATATCGATAATCATGAAACTTGGGCATTATTTTTTTTTGGAATTGGTATAGGAATGAGATTAAAATAGGGGATAATTTAGATGTTCTTAGACGTAATAATCCAGGCGCAACAGTCGAAGAGGTAATGGGGTTTTTACACCTTTGTGAAATTTAAATGCCGAGTAATCAGCAAAAAAAAACATAAAGGTTTTGTCTATTATGACAAGTAAAAACAACTGATGGATTATGTTTTTCCTAAATTTTTTTCATTATCATAGTAGGCAGCCGCCCTCCAAAAACATTAAAATAACTCCCCGAGAACCATCAGCTCCTCCATATTCTAATTCGGAGGAACACTCTCCTAATTTTACAGGTGGTAAAAGAAAACCAAAATCAAAACCAAAACCAAAATCAAAATCAAAATCAAAACCAAAATCAAAATCAAAATCAAAATCTAAAGTATAAAAATAATATTATTTTATTTATATATAAATAGTAATAATTACAAATAATATATAATTATTATTGTTTATATAAAGAAATTTATAAATAAAATATTTGTAATAATAAAAAATTTATTGCCGAAATATTTATTTTTTATAAAAAAAATATTTATAGTAAAAATATAATAAAAATCTTTATATATAATATGAATATTGAAACCGAGTTTATAAAAGACGAAAAAACTGAATTTCCATTTTTTAGCATAAAAATAAACTATAATAAACCAGTTATATGGTTTCAAATTGTTAAGATTACATCAGAAAAATATAATGTCAAAAATGATAAATATTTTGAAAAGTATCAAAATAGATTTATAAATAAAAATACATTTATTGATTCAAGCATCGACCCATCTTTTAACACATATCCATTTTATACAAGAGGTAATTATTTTGAAGACTTACCAAATTTTGGAAAACAAACAAATCTTAAGTGGATTGCAAAAGTTTATGCTGTAAAAGATAATAAAACATTGACATATTTAACTGGATATAAATGGGGTTTTGAAATTAAGAACGGTAATATATTATTGATAAATCCAATAAAATTAAATAAAACAAAAAATTTTGAAAAATACAGATTGATTATAAAAAATGAGCGTGTAAAATATGTAACCAATAGTAAAATTAAAACCAAAAATAAGACTAAAACAAAAATCAAAATCTAAAGTATAAAAATAATATTATTTTATTTATTTATAAATAGTAATAATTACAAATAATATATAATTATTATATGAATACATAATAAAATAAATTTTAAAATATAAATTTTATATTTTACATATTTAAGTAAATATTTATATAATATAATAATAATATAATAATAAAAATAATTTATACTACATAATAAGAATATGATACCTGTATATATTTTTTTAGCTTTAACAGGTGTAGGTTATTATTTATCCAATACTGCAAAACATGAAGATGAAAATATAAAAGTTAGTAAAAATGATATCGCAAATGTATATAAACAAAAAATGATGAAAATGGCTCAAAAAATAACTCAAGAAAAAGCTAATAAAGTAGTTGGAGATTTTCATAGAAATAATAATGCTGCTCGTAATACTGAAAATGCTGAACCAGTAAAAATGGTTAGTGAGCTTTCAGGACAAGTTCTTGAAAATTTTAGTCATAATAATACGCAACCTTTTTTTAAAGGTAATCGTTCAAACGAACAATATCAGAAAGATGGTTTTATTAATAAATTAGAAATAGCAACTGGTATGGTTCCATTTTATCGTCCAAAAGAAGCAGTTCCAACAATGTTTAAACCTGAAGATAATGTTCAGGAAATAGCTGGTAATAAAGTTAATTTAGATTCAAAACAAAAATATTATTTGCAATCACGCACTAAAAATGGTGAAAAACCATTTCAAGAACAACGTATTGGACCAGGATTAGGAGAGGAAGATACTCTTGGTGGCCATGGAGGATTAAATGCAGCCAACTATAATCGTGAAACATTCTTAGGTCGTTATAAAGATGCAAGTGAACTTCGTGTTGCCACTAATCCTAAAACTACATATGATGCGCGTAATGTTGATGGTATTCGGGAACAATTATTTAATACTGACGGCTTAGGGAAAGTTTGTAAAAATCGTCCAGAATTAGAAGAAGAACATGGTGATAAGCGTTTATTCGTTACTACTGGTGCATTTACAGGACATGAGAATTATCCGGAATATATTGTTCGTGATACAGATAAAGAAAATTTTGCAGTTGAATATACGGGGATTGCTGGTAATAAATCACAGCAAAAATATGTTGATGGAGAATATCAATTTAATAATATTAATCAATTGAGTGATTTTGGCATCCGTAATGCTACATTAAATGATTATGGTAAAGGTGCTGATTTTGACTATGGTAAAAGTAATATTGTGATTTATACAAATGAAAGAAGTGAAACAACATGTAAAACTCATAGAACTAATTTTACAACATATGTAAAAGCATTAACTGCACCATTGCTTGATATAATGCGTGCATCTAATAAAGAATATTTTGTTCAAAATCCACGCGTAAATGGTATTATATCAGCTAATATGCCAAAGAAGATGACAGTATATGATCCAAATGATATTGCACGAACAACTATTAAGGAAACACTTATTCATGATACAGTTAAGAATAATCTTACTGGAAATGAAAAAGGACAAGTATATCAGATGGATGATGCAAAAACAACTCTTCGTGAAACACTTGAAGACCAATATCATCCTAATATTCAAGGTCCAGATAAATCATATGTATATGACCCCGAAGATGTCGCGCGAACAACTATGAAGGAAACAATTATTGACGATGAACGCGAATTTGGTAATATTAATGCTCGTGAGAAAGAAGGTTTAGGTTATTTAACAAATAATAAGGAAATGAGATATACAATGCGTCAAGAAGCATTTAAAGAATATGGTGGTATTGGTGACGGTGAGCATATGGGTGGTGATGGATATAAGACAGCACCAACTGATTTAAAGAAAACCCAAAAAGCATATATTTCGAATAATGAACATTATGGACCAGGACAAGATTATCTTGGCAAACCAATGAAACAAGATAAATATAGATGTATTGAAACATCTGATGCAAAAGAAAAATCACTTATTAGACCTGAGCGAATGGGTTCAGGAGTTAAAGTTGTTGGTGGAAAGGATAAATTTAAACCTACTTCATTACGAAATAGTTGTTTATCACAACAAGCACCACGAGCAACACAAAATCCCGGGAAAGTATGGCAATCTATACCTGATGCACCGAGCTTTGTTAATTATACACAATGCCGCGATGATAATGATAAGAATGCATATAGAAATGTGCTTGATGTGAAGGTTGGCGATATTATAGCAAGAAATCCATTAGCAATAAGCATTACTGATAATTTACATTAAAAATAAATAAAAATGATAGTTATATAAATTAAATAATTTTTTTTTATAATAATATTATAATAAATAAATAATTTAAATTAATAATAAAATTAAAATGTCAGAGAGTTATATGCCACAACAAAAACCAATCGAAAATAACGATATGTTAAGAGAAATTGTGAGACAATGGATAAGTGGAGAAAATAGGGCGGAACTTACAGAAGAATATGGTCATATTTCTGAATGGAATACAAGCGAGATTACTAGTATGAGAACGTTATTTCGAGAAACAAACTTCAATGAAGATATAAGTAATTGGGATGTAAGAAAGGTGGAAAATATGTCAGAAATGTTTGCATTTAATAGAAGTTTTAATAAAAATTTATCTAATTGGGATGTAAAAAAAGTAAGAAATATGAATAATATGTTTAACATGGCCGTAAAATTTAACAATGGACAACAAAATAATTCAAAAAATACTTCTAGTATTTCTACTTTTACACGAACAAAATATAGGCCTGTATTTAATACATTAAATAAACAAAAAACTTTAAGGTTTTCTCCTGATACTCAAGAGATTATAACACAATATCTAAATACTAATTCAGAACTTAATTGGGAATTACACAAGGAAGTGTCAATGAAAAATATGTTTTGGGGGGCTAAAAATTTTAAAACTAAATTAAATTTTACGTTTGCGAGTGGTGGTGGTGTGGGAGGTGACAATGATATTACAGATATGTTTGCTGGATGTTTTATATCATATGAGGATATAAAAAATTTTTTAACTAGTCTAAATATAAATAAAGATAACTATACTAAAATAATCGGCGAATTATATGGTGTTATGGGAGAAAGAATTTATATAACAGATGATGAATTAAATGAACAATGGCTTTTGCATCGTAATAATATAATAGAGGCCATACAACAAAATTATAAACAAAATATGAATGGTGGTAAAAAAATACGTAAACCTAAAACAGCACCAAAACCTAAAACAGCATCAAAACCTAAAACATCATCTAAACCTAAAACATCATCTAAACCTAAAACATCACCACAACACAAAACAGCATCAAAACCTAAAACAGCATCAAAACCTAAAACAGAATCAAAACTTAAAAAAGAATCAAAATCTAAAACAGCATCAACACCTAAAACA